>Ga0138256_10001570_pt1 | contig 24607 bp, 23 predicted proteins | sample KNB2016incub_MG_FD_105486 | JGI IMG/M metagenome (GOLD analysis project Ga0138256, IMG submission 105486) | Active sludge microbial communities from wastewater in Klosterneuburg, Austria - KNB2014incub_MG | ecosystem: Engineered > WWTP > Activated sludge > Unclassified | place: Austria...
ACAACCTCTAACGCAAGGGCCTCTGTATTTATCACCGCTTTTCAAAAACGACCTTTCCACTAACGACCGTCAGCATCACTTTTGCGTCTCGGATCTTGATCGGGTCGATCGTAAAAATATCGTCTGAGATCATAACGAAATCGGCCAGTTTACCGGGTTCAATTGAACCTTTCACATCCTCTTGAAACTCGGCGTACGCCGATCCGAGAGTGTATGCCCGCACGGCCTCAAGGACCGATATCTTCTGTTCCGGTATCCAGCCGTTCGGGTTCTTGTCGTCAAGCGTGCGGCGCGTGACGGCGGCGTAAATACCGAATATCGGATCGAGCGATGCGACCGGCGAGTCGGTACCGAACGCCAGAACCGCACCCGAATCTAACAGTGAGCGAAACGCATAAGTTCCCTTCAATCGCTTTTCATCCAGCCGTTTCCACGCCCAGCGGCCGTCGTCGATGACATGCAGCGGCTGCATTGACGCAACAACTTTTAATTCACCGAACCGCTTGATGTCCTCTTGACGCAGATGCTGCGCATGCTCGATCGTAAACCGTCGTCCGTTTGTGCCATTCGATTTTTCGACCGCCTGGTAGTGATCGAGGATCGTCGCGTTCGCACGGTCGCCGATCGCGTGTATGCGGACCTGAAGGCCGGCCTTATCAGCGTCCTGAATCGTCTGCCGCATCGTCGTTGTGACATCCGCCATTGCCAGGCCGCTGGAATTTGGCGCATCCAGATACGGCTCAAAGAACCAGGCTGTGGTCGAACCCAAACTTCCGTCCGAAAAACCTTTCAAACACCCGACGCGCTGCATCGGGTCGCCAAAGGCACGCCGCACGCCTGTATTCGTCCATCGTTTGAAATCGTTCAGCGGCGAACAGCCATAAACACGCGTCTTGAGCGTACCGCGACGGAGCAATTCCTGATACGCACCGATGCTGGTTCCGGCCGACATGTCCTGCACGCTGGTCACGCCAAGCGATGCCGCGTGATCGGTCGCCGCCTGTGCTATCTCAAGCTCCTGCTCGAACGGCCATGCCGGTATCGCTTTCTCAATGTAGCCGGAAGCGGCGTCCTTGAATACGCCGGTCGGATTTCCGGCGGCGTCACGCACTATCTCGCCGCCCGCTACATCTTTCACATTCCGGTCGACACCGGCCAGCTTCATCGCCAGGCTGTTCGCCAGCGCCATGTGGCCGTCAAGCCGGTTGACGAAAACCGGATTATCGGGTGTTACCGAATCGATCAAGGCCGCCGTCGGCAAATTATTCGGCGTCCAATTCTCATGGTCCCACTGCCCGCCCGTTATCCATCGGCCCTTTGGCAATTTTGCGGCAAATTCCTTTATCCGCTGCACGAATTCCTCGGGCGATCTCGCACTTCGCAGATCGACCGACGAAAGCTGTGCACCCGTTTCCATAAAATGGACGTGAGCATCATTGAATCCAGGAACGATCAGCCTGCCCTTTGCGTCGATGACCCGCGTCTTCGGCCCGATGAGCGGCCGCGTTTCGGCATCCGACCCGACAGCGATGATCCGCCCGTCGAGAACAGCGATCGACTGTGCCTTCGGCCGTTTTTGGTCGATGGTCTGAATGTTTGCATTTGTCACGACCAGATCGGCATGAATGCCTTGAGCGGCCGAAACTGAGCAGAGCGAAAGACAGAACGCGGTGACGCGCAAGAGATTTTTCATAGGTTTAGATCACCAGGCAGGAAATCACCCCGGTTGACATCGGATTTTGCATCTAACAGACTGGGTCTGACGCAAATTATATCAGTGAAAGTTAAGTATATCCAGATTCTCGGCACGGTGCTCGCTGTACTTTATGGTGTGTTCATCGTGTTTCTCTACGCCGCCGAGCCGCGTTCGCTTGGTGAGGTAACGACCAAAGCTATGTCGGCGGTTGAAAGCACGGTCACGAAGGGCCAGGTTTTGACCGGAACTTACGAGATCGATCAGGCAAGGTTCAATGAAGGCATTGCGGCCTTTCGCTCGGACAATTTTGTCCTCGCCCGTGACCGGTTCGAACGAGCCGACCCCGAAAAGCGTGACGCGAACACTCAGTTCTATATCGCTTACAGCTATTATCGCCAGGGCTGGGGCCGTATTTCCAATGACGACGCGTTGTTCAAGGCAGGCCTCGAAGCCTTGAAAATTGTGCCGCAGATCGATCCTGATTTTGTGTCGAAAGATGCGGATCTTAAACTCAAGACCGCGGCCGAGTTAAGAAATGAATTTGAAGAAGGATTGAAGGTCACGGCCGATGATTTCAACCCGCTCAGGCTTGTGAGAGAACGAAAATGATCATTTCGTCTTATTTCTCTTGTTCAGTGATTCAGATCGGCGAACCCACAGACCAAGAGGAAAAAGAAAACCGTGCCTGTCGGCATATTGATCGCAATAGTGAAAGAAAGACTCGAAAAAACGGCAAATGACATTCTAGATAGAGCGGGTTCTGTCGATGGCGGGATCGTGCCGCCGGACGAGACCGAAATGGAGCAGCAAGGTGCGCTTTCCGCGATCGACACCAGCGGCAAACGACTTGACGGAGAGTCAGCCCGAAAGCGCCAGCGGACGCTCAGGCTCTATGTGTTTCTTCCGCTGCTCTTTTTGACCGTCGCGCTGATGGGCGGCTTGCGGCTGGCTTCGCCCGACAGCGCTTTTGTGTTCATGCGGCCGGCATTGGTCTGCCTTTTCTTCGCGGTCGTGTTGATCGGGCTGTTCGTTCGCGGAGGAATTATAGCGTTCGAAAGTTGGTTTTCTGACGAATATTCGACCGCACACAACATCGCGAACGGCGTACTGATGCTTTCGCTCTTTGCCGCAACGGCCCAGGTGTTCAACTCGGTAATTCCCGAAACAGGCTTGCCGTTCTGGGTCGTCTCATTCTGTTTTGCCTGGACACTTTGGAATAACCTTTTCGCCGAATTTGACGGCCGAAAACTCCTTCGAAGCCTTATTGCTCTCTTCGCTTTTGCCTTCGTCGCAAAATACGTCGTCCTCGCGGGCCTGACCGCCCCGACCGGCGATGGCTGGCTGCGTTCAATGATCGAGAACCCGGCAAAAGAAACCGTGACATGGCTGCTTGAGCTTCCACGCTATTCCGCCGGCACCGGCTACATCCAATTCTTTTGTTTGCTCCTCTACTTCGCGGGGCTATCTTCACTGCCCAGAGACGCAAGCTGAAACATGTTGTTCAATAGACACGTTCCATGATCGACGATCTCGGAAGGGCCGAATAGAAAAAACCTGATGCTGCTTTTCAGAAATAAACTAATTCTCTCCATTTTGGCATTGCTATTCTTCGTTGGTTCGGCAATTGCCCAATCACCTCGGTCCATATTACGAAAAGCCGAAAAGGAAATGGGCGGCACGAAAGCCGTGTCATCGGTTCGGGGCTGGGTACGGATTGGCACGATTTCCGATCCAAAAACCGGCGCGAAGGGCAAATTCAAGTCCGAAACCGTCGAACCCAATCTCTACCATTCAGTTTATGATCTTGACGGCGTAGAATACGAGTCCGGTTTTAACGGTAAGTCGGGATGGGAACGGGACTCACGGAACGGCCAGCGGACCTTGACCGGAGACACCAGCGTTGCGATGCAGGCAATTGCAAGATTTAGAAACTCCTATTGGTTCAATTCAAAAAAAGAAAAGGCCAAAATATTGCCGGGCGGAACAGGCACGGCCGAAAACAGGCCCGCCAATATTGTACTTATCAAAACGCCAAAGAGCGTTGAATTCAAGCTGTTTTTCGATCAGATATCGGGTCATCTGATCCGCGAGGAAATTACGTCCGGCGGCAAGGTCGCGATGTTTGCGTACGACGATTTCCGGAGCATTGCAGGCGTTAAACTTCCTTACCGTATTCGAGTCGAGAACCAGGATGGATCGCGTACGATCGAACTTTCCGAGATCACGACGGAAGCAAATATAGCTTCGTCTGTATTCGACTTTCCAGCGGCCGTCGGCGAACCGCTTCCCGACATTGCCGATCTTTTGAACGAGCTTCAATCAAACGAGGATGAAGTAGAGCGGATACTGGATCAATACTCGTACCTTCAGCGGTCAACCCGACGTGAGGCGGGCAAGGATGGCTTGCTGCGGCCCGCTGGCTCAGAGACGTTTCAACTTTCATTCTACAAAGGCAATCGGATTCGACGCCTTGTCGAAAAGAACGGCCGGCCGCTGGGTCAAAAGGACCAGGCCGAAGCAGACAAAGATGCAGCGAAACAAGTCGAGGAGATCGAAAAGGAACTTGCTAAAAAGGCATCCGGACAAAGGGCCGGCCCGCCTTCCGAGGAAAGCCGCCGAATTTCTACCGCTGAGGTTTTGCGGGCGTCGCGGCTTTTGAATCCTCGACGCGAGCGCTTTCGCGGCCGTGATGTGATCGTGTTCGACTTTGAGCCAGATCCGAACTTCGATTTCAAAAATGCAAAGAGCATGCTGAAGTTCTTCGGCAAAACAGCCGGCGTTATGTGGATCGACGAAAAGGACAAACAGGTAGCACGACTGGAAGCCTATCTTGCCGACAGCTTTAATATCGGCGGCGGAGTTCTCGCCAAATTGAGAAAAGGCGCCTCGTTCACTCTCGAACAAGAACGCCTAAATGACGAGATCTGGCTGCCTTCACTTGCTGATATCAATCTTTCAGTGCGCGTACTCCTGGTAAAAGGAATTGAGGTCAATCAGGAAATAAGATCATACGACTATCGAAAATTCTCTACCGAGGTCCGCGATGCAAAGGTTGGCGATCCGGATAGGGACTGACCATCTCTATTCCGGTTTTGGCATTTCGAGGTCAATGGATGACCCGCTGCGACGGACCCTGATCGTTTTTACCTTGAAGGAGCCGCTGTTGAACACAGTACCTCCGTCGATCGTTCCGCCGTCGATCGATTCGATCTGATCACCTGCCTTCATGCCCATTCTTCCTGCAAGTTCGGCTTCTTTCACCGCTTTCACGATCCACTTTCCGCTCTCAAGGTTCGCTTCAATACCGATCGACCGAAGGGCATCAATTACTGCTATAGGTTTGACCGGCAGTACAGGTTCCTTGACCAAACTGGTGTTCGTGTTGTTCGCCTCGAATCCCTTTGGAAGTCGAATTTCGATATTCTCATTGCCGCCGCCCATAAGCCTCGAACCGCCTGACGGTGTTGGTTCGCTTCGAACAGGAATTCGTGGGCCCGGGTTCTCTCTAATTTCTGACGACGGCCCGCTAACGGCCAGCAGCGGCCCCGTGGTATTCGGCACCACTCTATTTGCAGGCAAGGCTGGAATGGACGGCGACGGTGTGCCCGGAACTAAGAGCTGGCTTGTATTGACGGCACTTTGACCGGAACTCTCCTCTTCACCGGAAACGTCAGCAACCGCAACATTTGGGGCCTGCCAATTTGCGTACCACCCATTAAGCATGACACCCGCCCCAACGACCAAAAACAACGCCAATGGCATTGCGTATTTCAAGATCGGGAAAAGGCCCGGCATTCTATATTGCTCCGGCCTCGCATTTGCGAGCCGGGCCTTTAGGCGAAAATCGAAATCTTTCGGGGCTTCAACACGCTCCAGCCCCAAAAGCATTTCTGAGATCTTTTGCTCATCCGAGCCGGGGTACTCTGCCCCGCCGCCAATATTTTTCTCTTCGTGCATCATTTTGTGCCTATAAGTAATGCTTAAGTTTTTCCTTCAACAAGCCCCTCGCCCGGCTGATACGTGATTTTGTCGTCCCTAAACCGAGATCGAGAATTTCGGCGATCTCGTCGTAACTTTTACCCTCAATGTCACGCAAAATTATCGGAACCCGGTATTTCGGCGGCAGGGCAACGATCGCTTTTGCGATAACCCGGCTGCGTTCTTCCTGGACCAGGTCCTCATCCGGCCGACTTCGATTATCCGGCGGCTGATACTCCGTCTGTTCTTCATCGTCGGATTGAAACAAACCGGTCAGCGACAATATAGTTCGCCTTTTTCGCTTGCGAAGCTCGCTGATCGCCAGATTTGTGGCTATCCGGTAAATATATGTCGAAAAAGCGTATTCAGTGTGATACCTGTCGATAGCGAAATAAACCCTTACAAAGGTTTCTTGCGTCAGGTCCACCGCTTCTTCATAATCGTTCAAAAATCTATAAAGGTAGTTCGTTATCGGGCTCTTATAACGGGCTACTATCGAAGCAAACGCGGCTTCGTCACCATTTTTTGTTGCCTCTATCAGGGCATGATCGGATTGAGGTTTCTCAGACATGGCTGCCGCGCTTGCCTCCAATGTCCGAGCTCCGATTTTGTCCAATGCCATACACTCATACTTTTTTACAGCAATTTTTTAGTCCGAACAAAAGCCGCCCTTTGAAATGATTCACGCCGGGCGGCTTGAAAGGTTGCGAAATCTTAGCAATTACTATTTATCGACGTTTCTGACGGTCAGCACCAAAAACAGTGTCGCTTCGGTTTTTGGCTGTGTCAGAGTGCCGATAAGTGTCGGTGAATTATCGCGAACATTTAATCGCGAGACCGTCAAGCCGAGGTTTTCGTAATTGAACACTACTGGTGTCTTTTCTTCTTGGGCCGGGACGGCACCCCTGATCGGTACGCGTGCACCAAAACGGAAGAACTGAAATTGGTAGATGTCCTGCCCCCCATCACCCTTCGCAGGTTTCAGATCGCTGAGGTTCCACTCAAGAAAGCTCGGCGGAGCCGGCTGCTGATCGGAACTATACGCGTTTGAAATGCCTTTGTAGTCGAATCTTCCCTGATTCGACATGCGTCCCAGGTATGTGTTGATCAGACGCAGCTTCGACGTGCCGAACTCGTCTTTTACCTGACGGGAAACGGCATCGAGCGAACGCGGAAGTGATTCCCCCGTCTGGCCCGAATCAACAAGCACGTGAAGGATCGCTTCGTAATTTGCATCGGACTGCTGCTGCGGCCCTTGAGCAAAAACAGAAATAGAAGTGATAAGGAATAGGAGAGAAAGGGTTAGTGGTCTAAAAAAGTGGTTCTGCGAATACATTAAATGGTCTCCTTTGCATGGATCAAACTGCAAGGGATACCACTCGCCCGCCGACGCAAAGTTGCAAAATATTAGCTAACTCTGTGCAAACAGGCCGTCTTCGACCTTCTGGCCGTAAGTAACGGTGCCGATCTCGGTTTCTTCGATCCTTTTTCCATCGCCAAAAAGCACGCTTCTAAACGGCACGAGCGTACCCTGCGCCACGTTGTAGTCATAGTATTTTCTGCGATACTTGACGCCGCCGTCCTCATAATCGAGCATCATCACGCGGAGACTCTTGACGCTTATGTAAAATCGCATCTTTCGGTCGGCTTTATCGGTCAGGTCAATAATATGAAATTCCACTCCAGCGACCTTTTCTTTTCCAACAAGATCGAGTTTAGATTCATTCTCTTTGTATCTAAGCAATGAATCGAGGCCATAAAAGATCTGATTTTCGAATGCCCGCGTAGCGTCGTCGCGCGGTGTGAAAACAGCATCGTTAAAGAGCCCGAAAGTTTTCGCGTCATTGTAAACGAGTGAAAAACGCGCCGTTGGAAACTCCTGGTCCAGCCTGATCTTTTCTTTTGCAAGCGTTTCGCCCCTGGTTGTCCACTTTTGGTAATTTGCCTGTTCCATTCGCCCGTCAGCATTCAAAACGCTGATTCGTCCGCGTTCCACCGCTGTCTTTCTGATCTGGTTCAGTACGATCCGACCGCCGCCAAATCCATAAACGAATATTGATGCCTCGGCGATCTCGGCGGCCGATGGGCTGCGAACTCCTTCTTTCCCATTCGCGGCCGGCGTCGGTGTTGGGCTTGGGGTGGCCGCGGGCCGAGACTGACTATCAGTTGCCTGGCCATGAACAAAAACACTTGCGGCAACGAGCAACATTAGAAAAATGATCAATGAAAATTGACGAAAATGCACGAATTAAAGACTCCTGAAAATGGTTCGGACCGAACAAACGGTGATTGTAACATAAAGGCCATCCTAAATTGGATGCCGGCATATTGTCTGAATTGATGTTTCCGCTGGTGAAAAAGATGCACAGAACCATTAAACTAGGTGTTTAGAACACTTGCAGAACGGTGGGCCTATGCACATTGCCCTTTACGAACCGGAAATTCCGCCAAACACGGGAAATATCGCCAGGCTTTGTGCCGCAACCGCAACAGAACTTCATATTATCGGCGTAACCGGGTTTAGAATGGACGACCGCACATTAAAACGCGCCGGCCTGGATTATTGGGAACATGTAAATCTCAACCGCCATGTTCAGATCGAATCGCTATATGAAGCTCTATCTGACTCTCGCTTTTTCTACCTGACAACGAAAGTAACCCGATCCTATTCAACGGTCGAATTCCGTCGGAATGATTGCCTCGTCTTCGGCCCGGAAACCCGCGGACTGCCCACATCCCTACTCGCTCAAAACCCGGAGACTTGCTTGACGATCCCGATGCCGGGCGGTTCCGTCCGCAGTCTGAACCTTGCCACAAGTGTTGGGATCGTGCTTTATGAAGCCCTTAGACAGCAAGGGTTTACAACGGCGTGACGATCATTTTTAAGCTTTTCCGGACACCCTTAACGGCAATAGGTTCATCCTATTTACGTCAAGATCATTGGCGTAAACCGCCAATTTTTGTCTAGGCAAGGAGTGGTATAAGGATATGAGGTCATACAAAAGTTTATTGGTATTTGCAGTCGCCATCCTGTTAGTTTCATTCGGTTCCGTCAGTGCTCAGAATTTCACTGATTCTAAACCTGAACGCACGATCGAGCAGAACGTAAAAAGTCAGATTCTGAAGTTACCTCGATATGAGGTCTTCGATTTTATTTCATTTGAGGTAAATGGTTCGACCGTGACACTTTCAGGCAAGGTCCGCAATGCTTTCAACAAGGGCGAGGCCGAAAAACGGGTCGAGGATGTTCCCGGCGTGACGCGGGTTGTCAATAATATCGAGATACTGCCTGTCGGCAGCCTTGATGAGTCGATCCGGCGAAACTTGTACAGATCGCTTTCAAACACCGCCGGATTGTCGCGATATCTTTGGCATGTAAATCCATCGGTTCGCCTGATCGTCGATCGGGGACACATTTTTCTTGAAGGAAATGTTGCCAACAAGGGCGACTACAATCTGATGAATATTATTGCCAACGGAATTCCAGGTTCGTTCAGCGTGACGAACAATCTGGTGATCGATGACGGCAAGGCAAGGTAAACTGCCGAATCGAAAACGGAAAAGGGCAGTTTGGGCGGCAAAGCCCAAACTGCCCTTTATTTTTGCATTCAGAATTGCCTTTAGCCCCTTAATGCGTCAAAATAACCGATTGCCCTGATTCAGGGATATTCAACAATGATCACACAGGAAAGAATTAGAAACATCGCTATCATCGCTCACGTCGATCACGGCAAGACCACGCTCGTGGATGCCATGCTTCAGCAATCAGGGACCTATCGGGACAACGAGGCCGTCGTTGAAAGGGTTATGGACTCAATGGACCTTGAACGTGAACGCGGGATCACGATCATGGCGAAAAATACGTCTGTCCGATACGGCGACTATAAGATAAACATCGTTGACACGCCGGGCCACGCCGATTTTGGCGGCGAGGTCGAGCGTGTTTTGAAAATGGTTGACGGCATCGTGCTCTTGGTTGACTCTGCCGAAGGCTGCCTGCCGCAGACAAGATTCGTGCTCAGGAAGGCACTTGAATTGAAACTTCCGTGCATTGCTCTAGTGAACAAGATCGACCGACAGGATGCAAGACCGGAAGAGGTTGTCAATGAGATCTACGATCTGTTCATCGACCTCGGGGCTAACGATGAGCAGATCGAATTCCCGATCCTTTATTCAATATCCCGCGACGGGATGGCAAAGAAAAATCTTTCGGATGAATCGAACAGCCTAAGCCCGCTTTTTGATCAGGTTATCGAAACTATCCCGGCCCCTCACGCGATCAGGGACGACTCGCTGCAATTGCTTGTCGCAAACATTGACTACAATCCGTTCGTCGGCCGCTTGGCGATAGGTAGAATTTTTTCCGGAGAGATCTCAAAGAACCAAGAGGTTATTGTCGCCAAACGAGACGGCTCTACACAAAAGACCCGTGTAAAAGAGCTATTTGTCTTCGAAGGGCTTGAACGCACAACGGTTGATTCAGCGGGCGTTGGCGAGATCGTGGCGCTGGCTGGCTTTGACGATATCAACATTGGTGAAACCATCACTCTAGTCGATAATCCGCGTCCGCTTCCCGTTATCGCCGTGGATGAACCCACGATATCGATGATATTCGGCGTAAACACTTCGCCCTTTTCGGGCATCGACGGAAAATTTGTGACCTCGCGCCAGATCAAAGACCGCCTCGACCGCGAATTGCTCGGGAACGTCGCTCTTCGTGTAACGCAAACTGACGCTGCGGAGCAGTTCAAGGTTTCCGGCCGCGGCGAGCTTCAATTGGCAATCCTCATTGAAATGATGCGGCGTGAAGGCTACGAAGTTCAGGTGTCGAAACCCGAGGTCATCACCAAAAAGGACGAAGACTCGGGCGAACTTCAGGAACCGATTGAACAGGTCGTTATCGACGTGCCGGAAGATTTCATTGGCGTGGTTACCGAGGCGCTTGGGCGGCGGAAAGGCCAGATGACCAAGATGATAAACAATGGCTCCGGACGCGTTCGATTGGAGTATGAGGTACCGTCCCGCGGACTGATCGGCTTTCGCGGAGAGTTTCTAACTGAAACAAAGGGTACCGGACTGTTGAACACTCTGTTCCTTAGATTTGATAAGTGGCAGGGAGATATGAAGTCGCGGCAAACCGGCTCGCTTGTAGCCGACCGAATGGGCGAGACCAACACCTATGCACTTTACAACCTGCAGGAACGCGGGACGCTGTTCGTAAAGCCGCAAGTCAAGGTTTACGAGGGTATGATCGTTGGCGAAAATGCGCGTGCGGTCGATCTTGACGTTAACGCGATCAAGGAAAAGAAACTTTCTAATATGCGCACGACATCGGCCGATGAGGCGATGCGTCTGGTACCTGTTCGAGAGATGTCGCTTGAGCGGGCGCTGGAATTCATCGCGGATGATGAACTTATCGAAGTTACCCCGAAAGCGATCCGGCTCCGCAAGCGCGTCTTGAAAGCGAACGAGAGACCGAAAAAATAGTCTATTCTTCTGATGTTTCGAGATCGAATCGGCGGCGAGCGGACTTGTCCTGCTCGTCGCCTTCTTCATTTTCGTCATCTTCATCAGGAATATAGTTCTCATAACCATGTGCGTCGTCGTAATAATACGACCGCTCCTTTCGGCCCTCGCTTCCGATGTCGTTGTCGCCTGTTTCGTCGGTTTCTTTGCTGTTGTCCTTCGGCATTCCTGACATAAATACTTTATAATCGATTCGAATTCGCTCGCCAAATCATTCGTATGAGTCCACCAAAATATTTATCCAGCCTTTTCCTGTTCATGGTGTGTGCTGCATCGGCCGGTACTGGTTTGATCTTTGCTCAGACATCGACATCGGAAGTCGGTGATCTTGAATATCAGGCCGCCGCGATCCTTTATCAGCAGAAGGCTGCGGAGTACCGCGCACTTTGCTACCAGGCATACAATTTGGCTCGATGGCAGCTTGACGCCGACCTTGATAAGAAAAATGCTAAGAAGCTCTCAAAGAAAGAGAGGAAAATGCCCCGAGCGATCGTCGTCGATATTGACGAGACCGTGCTGGACAACTCGCCATCGCAGGCACGTGGGCTCAAGAACAGAGCCGGCTTTAATCAAAAGGACTGGTATGCCTGGGGCGATATGCGAAAAGCAAAGGCTGTTCCCGGCTCGGTCGAGTTTCTGAATTACGCCGTGTCGAAAGGCGTAAAGGTCTTTTATCTTTCAAATCGCGACGAAGTTCAAAAGGCCGCAACGATCGATAATCTTAAGAACGCTGGTTTTGTCGATGTTTCCGCCGAAAACGTCCTCCTTCGAATAAGGGACGATGAGGGCAATAACATATCGACAAAGACCCCAAGACGCGACTTCATCGGCAAAAGATACCGCATTGTGATGCTTATGGGTGATAACCTTGACGACTTTTCTGATCTGTTTGAGCGCAAGTCCGTTGCCGACCGTTTCACAGCGGCCGATAAAGTCAAGAATGATTGGGGCAAGCGATGGATAGTCCTGCCAAACGCAATGTATGGCACATGGGAAAACGCGATCTACGAATACGGCCGACTGACCGAAGCCGAAAAGGCAGCAAAACGAGCAGCGGCAATGGAATTGCCATAACCAAAACTTTGACTTAGTTTACCGTTAGCAATCTTACGTCCTATGAAGAAACAGCCCTACATCTTACTACTGGCCTTTTTGGTCTTCGTACTTACTGGATATTCTCAAAACTTGACCGTACGCGAGATCATGGCAGAGCCGTCGATCGCGGGAATGCGGGTCGAGGGCGAAAAGCTTTCGCCCGACGGAACGAAAGTTGTCTATTTATGGAGTGCCAATGGCAAACTGCCGCGTGACCTCTTTTTTGTGCCTGCAACAGGCGGCACGCCTTCGGTTTTACTTCGAACGTCAGATCTGCCTGCGCCAACACGACCGCCCGAACGCGAGAACAAACTAAATTACGGTGTCGAAATGCGGGACGAATTTTCGCGGTCACGCGAAAATCAGCTCGGCAGCTTTGAATGGTCGCCTGATTCAAAGCGGCTCATTTTCACGCACGGCGGTGATCTTTACATAATGACGCTTGAGCCAAAAACAATAAAGCGTTACACCCGAACACAAGGCCCGGAATTCGGTGCCCGATTTCTGGACAATGACCGCATTCTTTATTCTCAGGGCGGAAATACTTTTGTTTTAAACATAAATGATGCGACCCTTGCTCAGATTACCCGTGAAGCAAACCCGCAGAACTTTATTTCGGTAGGAAATGTCGCGGCAAATAAAGCCGGCACGATGATCGCATATACTGTAAGCGATAGCTCAAAGCAGCGGCAATTGATGGTGCCAAATTTTGTGCCCGAATACGTTTCCGGCGGCGGGCCGCGACGCGGATGGAGCGAACAGAAGTTGTTTGTCACAACGGCCGACGGCAGCCGCGACAGGCCTTTTGAGATCAATCTTCCTAAGACTGAAGGCGTAGCAAACTTCAGGCGTATGGCATGGAATGCCGATGGCACGGGCTTGATCGTTGACCGCATCGACAAGGACACCAAACGCAGACAGCTTTTCTTCGTCAACAACCCCGGAGCCAAAGGCGAACAGATCATCCTTGTTACCGAGGAAACAGACGACAAATGGCAGGCCCCTCTTTCCTCGATATTCGAACCGCACCCTAAAAACCCGGCACAGATCTTCTTCACCTCGGAACGCGACGGGTATAACCATTTGTATCTGGCAACGCTCGATGCAGAAACACGAACGGTAGAGAGTGTACCCGACAGCAGTGTGCGAGTTGCCGAGGGAGGCACACCTCTCAGCAAGAATGTTACGATCACTCAGCTTACAAAAGGTAACTGGCAGGTCGAATGGGCAAAATGGGACAAGGATGGTGCAGAAATTCTTGCTCTCACGACCGAGAAGGGTTATCAGGGGAGACAGTTCTCGATCGTGGCAGCCAATGATCGAAACGGCTTTTCAAATCTGAAGGCCTCAAAACTTCCTGATCCCAAGGTTTACCCGGGAATGAAGTCCAGCCCGCAATTTGAGGGCTCAACATTGATCTATGGTTACTCGGAATGGAATCGCCCCGAGGAATTACTTGCCTCGGTTGGCATAACTTCACGAATGGCCCTTGATACTGAAGGCCGAAGCGTACAACTTTCCAATACAACACCGGCCGGTTTCGCTCAAATGAAATGGGCCGTGCCGAAATTTGTTGAGATCGAATCGCGTGACGGCAAAAAGATCCCCGCGAAAATGTACCTTCCCGCCGGACATTCTGCCGCAGCTAAAACGAAATATCCTTTGGTCATTTTCGTCCACGGCGCCGGCTATCTGCAAAATGTGATAAACGGCTGGAATAACTATTATCGCGAGTTCATGTTCAACGATCTGCTGACGCGTAAGGGCTATGTCGTTCTGGACATCGACTATCGCGGATCGGCGGGTTACGGGCGCGATTGGCGGACGGACGTTTACGATTTTCTTGGCGGCAAGGACTTTGACGACCACATCGACAGCATCGACTACATGGTCAAGAATTATGGTGTCGATCAAAAGCGGATCGGAGCATACGGCGGAAGTTATGGCGGGTTTATGGCGGCAATGCTTGCGACGCGGGCACCTGAACGAATCGCCGCCGCCGCCGCGCTTAGGCCCGTTATGGATTGGAAAAATTATTATGCCGCGAATCCGGGCTACACGGCCCAGCGGCTCGGGTTCCCGGACAAAAACCCCGAGGCATACAAACGGAGTTCACCGATCACCTACGCGGACAAGCTGGAACGTCCGCTGCTCATCCTGCATGGAATGTCGGATGATAATGTACACGTTCAGGATTCGATCCAAATGATGGAAAAGTTGATCAGGCTCGGAAAAACGAAATACTTCGAGGTTATGTTGTACCCGTCGGAAAATCATGCTTTTGTCCGCCCTGAAAGCTGGACGGATGAGTATGAACGAATATTGGCATTCTTCGAAAAGAATCTGAGATAATTGTTCATCACTCGAGGTACGCAGGCGATCGGAAAAAGTAACGGGCGGGATTCTTTTTCCCTGCGGCATTTGAGTCTTCTGCATTGTGCTCTTGTGCTGAAAAGGCCCTTTACCGCTAAGAACACTAAGCAAGAGCGTGGAGACCGCCTAGGTAAAAATGCGAATAGACCATAGCGTCGAATTCATTAAGCTCTGAGAACACAGTATTTAGATATTCTCCAATTTACTTTTGCTGTGATCAGATGTCTCTGTGGTATAAATTTCTATGCGAATTTTGGTAACAGGCGGTGCCGGATTTATCGGATCGCATCTTTGCGAAAAGCTCCTTGAAGACGGGGCCGAGGTCGTTTGTCTCGATAATTTCTTTACCGGACGAAAGCAGAACATTGTTCCGCTGCTGGATAACCGAAATTTTGAGCTTATTCGTCACGATGTTATCGAACCGATCCTGCTGGAGGTCGATCAGATCTACAATCTTGCTTGCCCTGCGTCGCCTGTCCACTATCAGTACAATCCGGTCAAAACGGTTAAAACAAGCGTAATGGGCATGATCAACATGCTTGGCCTCGCAAAACGCGTGAAGGCCCGGATCCTTCAGGCATCGACGAGCGAGGTTTACGGCGATCCTCTGGTCCATCCGCAGACCGAAGATTATTTCGGCAACGTAAACCCGATCGGCCTCAGAAGCTGTTACGATGAAGGCAAGCGTGTGGCAGAGACCCTAATGATGGACTATCACCGCCAGAATGGCGTCGATACCCGGATCGTTCGTATTTTTAATACTTACGGTGAACGAATGCTCGAGGACGATGGCCGCGTGGTATCAAATTTTGTCGTACAGGCGCTTCGCGGCAATGAATTGACCATTTACGGCAGCGGCAATCAAACCCGCTCGTTCTGTTATGTCAGCGACCTGGTGGACGGGCTGGTGCGGCTTATGAATTCTGAAGAGGACGGAATTCATCTTCCGGTAAATATTGGCAATCCGGCTGAATTTACAATGAATGAACTTGCCGCCGAGGTGGGCCGCGCAAGCGGAAAAGAGATCAGGATTCGTCAACTTCCGCTTCCGTCCGACGACCCGAAACAGCGGCAGCCTGATATTTCAAAGGCATCAACCTTGTTGAATTGGACACCGAAGATAGAACTTGCGGTTGGGCTGCGGCGGACCGTGGAATACTTTGCCGGGCGTATGGAAAATGAAGTATCAGGCCGGTTGAATACGGGTAACACAATGCGAGCGTAATAATATGAAGGTACTTATCACAGGCGGGGCTGGATTTGTCGGCAGCCATCTAGCCGACAAATTGATAGCGAACGGCCACGAAATAACCGTCATCGATGATCTTTCGACAGGCAAATATTCCAATGTCGAACATTTGGAAGGATCGGCCGGCTTTCGCCTCATCATAGATTCTGTATTGAATCAGCCGTTGCTCGAAGAGCTGGTCCGGGATGCGGACCATGTCTATCATATGGCAAGCGCGGTTGGCGTCCGCCTGATCATGGAACAACCCGTAAGAACGATCGAGACGATCTTTCACGGAACTGATGCAATTCTGAAGTTCTGTTCCCGATACCGCAAGCGTGTGCTAATACCGAGTACGTCAGAAGTATATGGCAAGGGCGCGAGCATTCCCTTTAAGGAAGACGACGATCTATTAACGGGAGCGACTGACAAGCACCGCTGGGCATACGCATGTGCTAAAACGCTCGATGAATTTCTCGCATTGGCTCATTGGAAGGAAACGCGGCTCCCGGTCGTTGTCGTTCGGCTTTTCAACACCGTGGGCCCGCGGCAGACAGGACAGTATGGAATGGTGGTGCCGCGTTTTGTCGAAGCCGCTGTTAGGAATGAACCGATCGAGGTACACGGAGACGGAACGCAGTCGAGATGTTTTGGGCATGTCTCCGATATTGTCGAAGGCCTGCATAAGCTGCTTGACACGCCGTCCTGCCTGGGCCAAGTGATAAATCTCGGAAACGATGAAGAGGTCTCGATCACCCAACTAGCGGATCGCGCGATCGCTCTGACCGGAAGTTCGAGTCAAATCCGCTTTATTCCGTATTCAGAGGCATATGGTGAGGGCTTTGAAGACATGCGGCGGCGTGTGCCAAGTCTTGAAAAGGCAAGGCGTCTTATTGGTTATAAGCCAACTCATACCCTTGATGACATCATCAATGATGTAGCCCGTGATTTTCGTGATCTGGCGGGATCGACAGCCGCATGAGAATGTATAGCCAAGCCTTGTCTTCAATTCGATATTTTGCCTGTTCATTATTGCTGGCATTGCTGCTTGCCTGTTTCTGTACTGCCCAATCGGGCGGATTAAAAGGAAAGGTCCGCACAAATGCTGGCGATGGCATCGCAAATGCTTCGGTCACGGCTGCACGCGAGGGCCGTGACATCAAATCCGCCAAGTCGGTTGCCGACGGCAGTTTCGAGATAAAAGGGCTCGATCCCGGCTTTTATACTATTCGCGTCGAAGCATCAGGTTATTCGACCGGAACGCGGCCCGGCATTGAGGTGAAGAACAAAATGCGTGACCTTGGTGACCGGCTTTTTCTCCGGGTGGACCAGGGCACGCAAGTCATTTTGCGCGGAAGCGTGTTCTTTAAGGAAGGCACGAGCGTTACGCGGGCCAAGGTTGAATTAGAGAAGGTCAATGCCGACGGAAGTTTTAAGCGGATCGGCAGTGCCGAGACCGATGTCAGCGGCGAATTCATCTTTCGTCAACCCGACGGAGCGGCCCGGTACAGGATCACTGCAAAATACAACGGTGTGACAGGGGCAAAGGAAATATCCGTCGAAAACGCTGCGGTTTACAGGCTTGCGATCACGCTCCCGCTCTCAAGCGCGGACAAGTAATATTTAGTTGATCGTGTCGGATATCTCGTCCGTATGATGAACTGCCTGCATTTCCCTTGCGTCGGCAACTATCAAAGGAAATTCCTCAAGCACAACAGTATCCGCCAGTGTTTGGACCCAATAAGTTCCCGCACTCGGAAATACAACATTCACAAAGAAACTGACATTATCGGTGAATCCGCCCGGGGTAAGGTCGATCGGCGTTGCTTGCGAAGACACGACTAGATTTGTCCGGTCAGGCGAAAGTATTCTCACCTCTGTTTCGTGTACGCCCTCGCCCATCCAGTGATTAATTACCGCAAACTTTATGAGAGAGACCGGCAGTTTTTCGACCATTATGTTCTGAAAGATCCCCATCAATGAGATCTTATTGCCCATCTCGATCCGCACGTCGTCGCATAATAGCGTGTATCTTAGTGTTAAATTTTGCGTTTCCATTTTTACGGCCTAAAAACTACGAATCGGTCTGATATTTCAATCAATTACGCTGTCCTGCTTTTGTTGACCAGTCGTGATCGAGTTTCTTTGCGGCCGGAACTCATGCTGCCAAAAAGTATTTCTCCAGATCCGCCCGATCGTCTGCGAATAGTATGTTAACGATTTTTACTTTTCCTTTGCCGGCGGTCAAGAGTATAATCTAATTTCCCCCAGTACGGTAAGAAAGTAATGTTGTACTATGTTTTGATCGGACTTTGTTTCTCTCTTGTTGGAGTTGCCGGCCTGCAATTAATGTATCTGCTCTATCTTGACCGCATCGACAAGGAGAAGCGAAAACACATTACGGCCCTTGAACATCTTTGCAGGGACCTGCAGGATAAGCTTGACGCGGCGAGTGAAAAGATCGCGGATCAGGAGACAGTAATTGATAACCTTGAGGTCATTTACAGCCGCCGTGAAGAGGCGTGGGCCGACGTTCTCGAAGAAAACTAGTCGTTAGCCTTTCAATTCCACTATCGTCGCACCCCAACCGCCCGAAAATTCATCGCCGGACTTGAACCCGATCACAACGTCGGATTCAGAAAGTATCTTTCTGACAATTTCACGCTGGGTGCCGATTCCCTTCCCATGAATTATTCGGACATGGCGAAACCCTTTCGTTCGCGCCTCCGAAAGATAAGCAGCGACGACCGCCGACACATCCATTGGCCGGAAGGCGTGAAGATCGATCGAATCCGTGATTTCCAGATCAACCGTCCCGTCATAGGGGCTTTCGTCGTCGATCGTTTTACTGTCTGACATTATTTTTTTTATTTGGCCTTACCCTGCATATACTGGGCAATGTCTTCCGGCGGTGTTACTTTTATCCGGTTTTTGTCCTTGAACACGACGAACTTCTTTTCGTCCATCCGGCCTTCGGGATGTCTTAACGTGAGCGTGAAAGTTTTGTTGTCGCCCTGGCCCTCGACCCGCAGCGGCAGTCTTCCCCAAACATCGCCCGATGACCTGTAAACCGTGTAAAACCCTTGGTCATATTTATCGAACGCAAGGACCAGGATTCCGTCAAAATCGGGCTCAACGCCGTCTATCGCCTTGACCTGATTTGTCCTCGACAAGATCACCCAGTTGCCGGGCGATCCAACCTTTTCATTAATGCCGACCTTGTCTGCCGAATCCGTGTCCAGACGCTGCCAGGTCACAAATTTCCGATTATTCGCCTGGAAAAAAACAATGTCGCTCGGGACCTGAAGTTCGACTTGCCTTCCAAATAACCAGCCTGCCGGCGCGGGCGAAATAGACGGGTCAAGTTTTACCTGATACCAGATGTCATATTTTTCATCTATCTTTTCTGGCTCGTCAGCTACTTTTGCGGCCTCAATATCTTCGTTTCTGCTCCGCTTTCCGGGTTTCTGCTCACCTTTTGCCGAATCATCAACTTCGGCAACTTCCTGCTTCGGCACAAACGTCCAGGACATGATCTCAAACGTCGAACTATTTGCCAGCTTGAGGAGCACATTTTCAGGCGCCATGTCCGGGACGAGCCTTAAATTCGACGCGGCACGAAGCTGGCCCGCCGCCTGAGGTGACCGATTTTGAAACTCTTCGGCCAACTTTTTCGATTTTTCGAGTACCTCATTAGTGATAACGTGTTGTGCCTCGATCCAACCTTCGGTCGAGACATCATCATGGGCCCGCACCCTGTACCACAAGGTCTTTTCAAAATCGGTCTGGTCGAGTATATCGAGCTTCTCTCCCCGCTTTACTTCTAGAAGGTCGGCGGCAACAACTGCGTACGAGGTTCGTATCTGAGCGGATTTAGAAATCACCGTGCCGGTATCCGTCAGTCCTACCGCGTTCGAAATTCCGCCGAGCGTACTGTCCAAAAGACCGCAGCTGCCCTGGAACAAAATAACGAAAAGCAAAAATGGGAAAATGGTATATCGTTTGATCATTTACGGTTCAACTTTCGCCAACTATTATATCCCAACTTGTCTAAGACTGTCTTTTGCTGTCGAGTAAGGTTCGGCCTGACACGCAGGCGGGCCCGTAAACCTCCAGACGCATTTTCCAGTCCTGAAGCCTCAAGCCACGGTGCCATATCGATAGGCTTGTCACCCGAAATGTATGCGCGGGCGATCATTGACAGGCCTGTATCTCGTTCGAAAAGCCCCAGAATACTTGCATTTCCGTCCGCACTCACGGCTGGCCGTTTATGCCCGCTGAAAAGCCGGCGGAATATGTTCTCCAACGCCGTGCGGCCTTTTGATCCGCGCAAAAGCTCGATATCAATGATAAATGCAGTTATCATTCCTCTGGCGTAAACCGAGGTTTCCGCACCTTTCCATCGTTCGTTGGATGCCGCGATCAACGATAGCGGCCGAGTCCGCGACGCGTCGATGCTAAAAGCCCGCGACAATGTATCGAGCATATCTTCAAATCTAATTCGATTGAGCTCTACGCCGGCCTTTAAGGCTTCATAGATCGCAAATCCCTCAAAAAACCAGTCGTAGTTGCCGCTTAGCTCAATCGCATTCGGAACCCACAAATGAAATATTTCATGACGAAGCTGTTCGTGAAGCAGCTGGGCCGACTGATACTTAAACGGCATGTCGGAGCTAACAAGTAAGACCGTTCGCCCCCGCGTCTCTGCCTCCCAAACACCCTTTGGAATCTCATTTTGCGGAAACGGGAGGATCACGATCATAACTTTTTCGCCCGGCGGGCCGCCGAATAGCTTTGAGTAATGGCCAAATATCTCGCCGGCCATGCCCACGGCCTCGTCGATCGAAAACAAAAACCCCGAGGCGGATAAAATTTCGAGTCTGCCCGAAACATCCTTCTTCGACAGGCCTTTGGCCATAACAAACGAAGCTCGTCCGATTTCGGGAATCTCATATATCCCGGAACTCCCGGGACTTATATCGCTCCAAATTGCCCATCCGGCCGGCGCTTTCACCCTTAGCAGCAATGCCTGACTGCCTGACAGAGGAGACACGGGCAAAATATCGTCAAGCAAGATCAACCCGACATCCTTTCCGATCCAGGATGAATGAGCTGCTGAACGCGAATCAGTACCCGGCCGAAGGTCCACCCGGTACGAAAACTCCGAAAAGCCTAAATTTGATAGATATTCCGATGATCGAAGTTGTCTGACATCTGTGTTCGTTCCTGCTCTTTTGACGGCCACCTGAGAAATTCGACCGCCCAAATCGGGTATTCCGATCGCCGAATGTTGAAACGAAAGACTTTTATGCTGTTCCCCATCACGGAATTTTCCCTCGACAAAAGCTGATTTGCCGTCAGCATCAACGGTCACCAATGTCTCGACGCCCTGGGCGGCCGAAAACTGTACCGAGAGCATTACCCCGACGCCGGCCCAAAATGCGCGGACTAGCGATCTAGCTGGTTTTGACATTGAATTTTGTTCAGTACTAAACTAATTATTTATCGTAAAGTGACTTGGATGCACAATCCGCCAGGAAGTGATCTGATGAGTCTTGTAAAGATATTAATCTACGCGCTGTTATTTTTGCTCGGGCTATTGTTCCTGGGGCGTTTTTTGTTTGAAGGAGCGTGAAATTGACTTGAGTAGGCCGTTTTGAACGGATGATCGGACCATTGACGCTTCGACTTGGTTTCAAAGGGCCGGAAATATAAATAGTGCGGTCGCATTGGCCGCATTTTTCATTTGAAATGAAGGATTTAAGAAAGATCGAAAGAGCTCTGATAAGCGTTTCAGACAAGGTTGGTGTGGTTGAATTCGCGGCTTCGCTTTCCAATATGGGTGTGGAGATAATCTCGACGGGCGGAACTGCCAAGGCCCTGCGGGATGCGGGAATTGCTGTCATGGACGTTTCGGATCTCACCGGATTTCCCGAAATGATGGGCGGACGGGTGAAAACCCTTCATCCCATGGTCCACGGTGCATTCCTTGCCCTAAGGGACGATCCGGAACATGTCGCGGCGATGCGTCAGCATTCCATCAAGCCGATAGATCTTGTAGTTGTAAATCTTTATCCGTTTGAGAGCACGGTCGCCGCAGACGGCGTAACATTGGAAGAAGCGGTTGAGAACATTGATATTGGCGGCCCGTCAATGATACGGTCCGCGGCCAAGAACTGGCGTGATGTCGCGGTTGTCACCGACCCTCGGCTTTATCCGCAGATCGCTGACGAACTTTCAGCAAATAGCGGCGGGCTGACGCTTACAACCAGACAGCGGCTCGCTTTGCTGGCATATGCCCGCACTGCAAGCTATGATCTCGCGATCTCATCGTACCTGGCGGGACAGGTCAATGAAGATGATCTGGCATTTCTTGAACCTTTTAATCCGCTTGGTGACCTGACCTTCATCCGGCATGAAGACATGGATCCGGACCTTGACCAAACGGACAATGCTTCAACTCCCGAGACACTGCCTTCACTGATCGAAATTGAACTGGCCAAGATCAAAGATCTCCGCTACGGGGAAAATCCCCACCAGGCAGCGGCGCTTTATTCGTTGGGCGAGAACGACGGAATTGCTAATGCCGAACAGGTTCACGGCAAGGAAATGTCGTACAACAACTATGTTGATGCCGAGGCGGCATGGAAACTAGTGAATGATCTTGACACATTGGCGGTCGCGATCATCAAACACACTAATCCGTCGGGTGCCGGCATCGGCTCGACAAATGAGGCAGCTTATCGTCGCGCGTTATCAACGGATCCCATCTCGGCGTTCGGCGGGATCGTTGCGTTCAACCAAAAACTTGACAAAACGGCCGCCGCATCGGTCATCGAGGTATTTACTGAAGTAGTGCTCGCCCCAGAATTTGATCCGGAGGCACTTGAATTGCTTCGGTCAAAGAAAAACCTCAGGGTCTTGAAGGTTGCCCGCCCGATCTCAAGATCGAATGAATCGGACCAGCCCGAGAGACAATTTAAGCAGATATCGGGCGGCATGCTGGCCCAAACAGCCGACTCAATGGTGCTTGATCAAAACCAGCTAAAGATCGTTACTGAGCAAAAGCCGACTCAGGACGAACTCAACGCGATGATGCTTGCCTGGAAGGTTTGCAAGCACGTCAAATCAAACGCGATCGTTTTTGCCGATCCGACGAAAACCATAGGTGTTGGTTCGGGGCAAATGAACCGCGTTGATTCCATCAGGATCGCCGCAATGCGTGCAGAGAGGTTTAACCTCCCGGTACGCGGTGCGGCCCTGGCGTCTGACGCGTTCTTCCCTTTCCGTGACAACGTCGATGAGGCCGCCCGGCTCGGTATCGCCGCCATTATTCAACCCGGCGGATCAGTCAAGGACGAAGAGTCTGTCCAGGCGGCGAATGAACATGGGCTTGTAATGGCATTTACCGGAGTGCGGCATTTCAACCACTAAAGTTCATTCCAAATTGGACGAACAATGGGCCTCGGCGCAATAGCTTGAAAAGAATTGCCTTGACAGCCCTGCAAAGCGGTGATAAAACTTACGCAGCTAACAATAGATAGGAACGCTCGGAAGGTCTAATAGATAGGCCCCAGGCATTTCTCACTTCTATCGTAACTTTTTTTGATTGACGTGTGAGAGATGCCGTCGCCGGATTGAACCTGGGGCCGCACACGATGGCGTGCGGCCCCGTTTCCAACTAAGCACCGGCCGCTTGTGCTTCCAAAAGTTCGTCGCGTATTTCCTGCACAAATTGAATGTCATCCGGCACACGATCGGCAAGGGTCACGACAAGTTCACCTTTCCGGCCATTGGTTATTGCGCTTCGAATAGCGTCGCGGCTCGACGGAATTACCTGGATTTCCGGAGTGTTGCTGCTTTCTGCGATCCCTTCCTTCAAAAGCTTCACGATCTCTTCTTCCGTGCGGCCTCTGAGATAGTTTCCGGTCCGAATGATGATCCTATCAAATGTGTCTGCTATTACTTTTGCAAATTCGCGAATATCTTCGTCGCGGCGGTCGCCGGTGCCGTTGAGTACTGCTGTCCGGTATTTGTTCGGAAGTTTTGCCACAAATTTTGTCAGTCCTCGCGCCCCTGCCGGATTATGTGCATAGTCCATCAGAACCGTGACATCGCCAACCTCGATAAAATTAAGCCGTCCCGGAGTTTGGGCCGTGCCCGCGTTAAAAGTGCTCAGGCCAACCCGAATGTCTTCGATAGAAACGCCATAGGAAAAACATGCCAAGGCCGCGGCAAGTACGTTCTGGATCATGAACTCGGCACGTCCGCCATATGTCAATGGAATGTCCGCGACCTTTTCGATCCTCACTTTCCATTTTCCCTTAAGGATCGTCACATATCCGTTTTCAAATACACAAGAAACGCGGCCTCGTTCGGCCCTCCGGCGTATATTCGGATGGTTCTCGTCCATCGAAAAGCAGACCACCGTTCCTTCAACCAACTCCTTCATGCGGTAAACAAGTTCGTCCTCGGCATTGAGAACAGCAAAACCGCGACGGCTGACGGCCCTTGGGACAACGGATTTGACGCGGGCAAGGTCCTCGAGCGTGTTCACATCTTTCAACCCGAGGTGGTCCGCTGCTACGTTCAAAACCACGCCAATGTCGGCCTGATCGAAACCAAGCCCGGACCTGATGATCCCGCCGCGCGCTGTTTCGAGAACCGCAACCTCGACCGTTGGATCTTTCAATACAAGCTGAGCGGAAACC
>Ga0138256_10001571_pt1 | contig 24606 bp, 12 predicted proteins | sample KNB2016incub_MG_FD_105486 | JGI IMG/M metagenome (GOLD analysis project Ga0138256, IMG submission 105486) | Active sludge microbial communities from wastewater in Klosterneuburg, Austria - KNB2014incub_MG | ecosystem: Engineered > WWTP > Activated sludge > Unclassified | place: Austria...
ATCGATATTGGTCTCCAGTTTTTTATTAAATGAATATTCAATAGTAATAAATGATTCACTTAGTTTGGTAAGTTCATGAATAAGATTCTTCATGATCCCATAATTATATTCCTTTCCCGGAAACACTTTGGCCCAGATCTTTTCCTTTTCAAGGTTTGCATCCGTAAAATCCGGAGCGTATTCCTTTATCTCAACATATAGCTTAGCGACATTTTCTTTTTTATTATGGTAAGGCGACCTGACAAAGTCTTCGAACTTTATCAGTTCCTGTTTTGTGAAAGTCCGGATGATTTCGAGCAGTGAGCTTTTTAGCATTGGGGTAAAATTTTAGCTTCCTTTATTTTTATAGAAATTTATCTAAGTGTAAATACTCAATCTAAAACATGACTGTTAAGAAGATTTCAAAATAATTGTTTTAAATTCTGCACAAAATAATACTTTTTAATTAAATATGTAAGTGCCAATCCGTGAAACTCGCCAAAAAGTTTCTTTGGATAGTTTTACTTCCGGATATATTTTTGTAACAGTTCTTTAAAAATAAATACTGATCCGTGAATGAGTACGCGAATTTGTTTACTTAATTGCATCACCGGTGTGCAGGATTATTATTTAAAATACCCAAACTAAAAAATTAAACTAAAAACGAAAGGATAGTCAAATGAACAAAATAAAATTAATAGCAGTACTGATACCGCTGCTGTTTCATCTGAATGTAAATGCAGGAACATTGTGTCAGACCATGACTCCGGCAACGGACAGTGAGAAATACTCAATGGAATTAATACCTGAGGAAATAGGAAACGTTGTCCTGGTGAAGTTCACCATACCCGAAGATTGCTATGTCAGTATTAAAGTAACGGACATTCCCGGCAATACGGTTCAGGAGCTGGTTCAGGATGAAATGACGGCAGGAACATATATTGTTTATCACAAATGCGCCGGTAATATTTTCAATGAAAGTGACAGGTACATCATGGATATCTATGAAAGCCATGATGATAAAGGTATGAAAATTCATTCAAAAGAATTAAATCTGTCAGCTAAAAAAAATTAAAACATTTTAAATATAAAATAAACAGAAAATATTATGAAAGAAAAATTAACGGTTTCAGTAATCAATCTCAAACAAAGTTGGTTAAAAATGCTCTTAACTTTTGTATTTGTAATTTCATTGTTCCCGAATGTCTCAGTTTCAAAAAACAATCAGATCACAAGTTATTATTATTATAATAACTCTCCATATTATCTGATTCTGAATACTGAGAATGTATATCTAAGCCTGAATAATATAATGACCAAAGATGATTTCATACTCTCATCGCAAAGCTTCAGACAGTTATTCAGCTATGACAACTTTAATTCAAATGTTAAAGATCAATTTATCAAATTAAATGTCAGTCTGAACAAGCAGAGATTAACTGAGCTGATTGCAGATCTCAAATCCACAGGACTTTACGAAAGTGTAGCGCCTGTATTTACAATGCCGGAAGGTAAAGGTAATCCGAATACTTTAATTGCAGCAAAGAATGAGATCATAGTTCAGTATAAATCGAATGTCACGGAAAATCAGATCAATTCATTTGAACAAAGTAAAAAACTGATTTATTTACAAAGTCTTGATCTCAGAGGAGGAATATCGAAAGTCTATAAAACGAATCTGAACATTTTTTCAATCGATGCTGCAAATGAGATATTTGAAAGCGGAATGGTAAATTATGCAGAGCCGAATTTCCTTATGACAGATCTTCTTTCTTATGTTCCGAATGATCCTCTGTTTACACAGCAGTGGGCTTTGAGAAATACAGGAAATAATGTTCCCGGCGGAATAACAGGAATTCCCGGATGTGATATGCGGCTTGACAGCGCATGGAATATTACACTGGGTAGCAATCGTGTAAAGATTGCAATAGTGGATACAGGTATTGATACTTTGCATGAGGACCTCAGAGGAAATATAATGCCAAACTCCCAATTTAATTTTATTACAAACAGTAATAATGCTTTCGATGATGAAGGACATGGTACTTGCTGTGCGGGAGTTATTGCTGCAACAGGAAACAATTCAACAGGGGTATCAGGCGTTGCACCTAACAGTAAACTGATTGCAATAAAATCACTCGATAATACCGGATTTGGAACTTTTGAAGATCTCATAGAGGGACTGATTTATTCATGGCAAAGCGGAAGCTGGATCAGTTCTAACTCATGGGGCGGCGGTGCGCCTTCTTCCGGAATTGATAATGCAATATTTGACGGCATTACTTTGGGAAGAAACGGCAAAGGTACGATTTTTTGCTTTGCTTCAGGTAATTCAAACGGACCCGTTTCAAATCCGGCTTCTAATCCGAATGTAATAAGTGTTGGCGGAATGAGTCCGTGTAACCAAAGGAAAAGCAATGTAAGCTGTGATAATGAACCATGGTGGGGAGCCAATTACGGCGTTGGACTTGATGTAGTAGCTCCGTCTGTCAAAGTTTATACAACGGATATAACAGGAGCCGGCGGGTATTCAGGTTCAAATTACATACCTGATTTTAATGGTACTTCCAGCGCAGCCCCTAACGTTACAGGTGTCATCGCTTTAATGCTTTCTGCAGATTCTACATTGAGCTGGGAAAAAATCCGTGAATATATAAATAGAAGCGCTGATAAGACCGGGAATTATTCTTATAATACAACCGGACCATTGTCTGATCTGGGACGCACATGGAACAATGAAATGGGTTACGGAAAAGTAAATGCTTTCAATGCAGTGAGATACGTTCTTGGCAGCAAAGGATTTACTTTTAATCATGTTCCTCTGATAAATAATGATAACTTGTCTGGTCCTTACACTGTGACCGCTTCTATTGTTTCTGTAAACGGCGCTATCAATCCGGCCGGGACAAAATTATTTTGGACGAGAGGAAATTCATATGACAGCATTCAAATGACAAACAGCGGAGGAAATAACTGGACGGCAAGCATTCCCGGAAACGGCGCTGCGGCTACATATAAATATTTTATTAAAGCAACTGACTTGACCGGAGTATCGAAGACTTATCCTGTACTGGCTCCGGGTACATATTTTTCATTTAATGTATTCAGCGATGTTACAACTCCGACAATATCACATAATGTTACTCCTGTTATTCCCATTCAGCTCTGGCCTTATAAAATAAGATCTGTTGTAACTGATACAGTTGGTATTGATTCGGTATGGGTAAGATGGTATAAGAATACTCCTTCTGTTATTAAGCATTTTAAGCTGTTTAACACAGGGGATGATAATTTTGAGGCTGTATTCAATTCACATAATTCTGAAGTTATATCAGGTGATTCAATTTTTTACAGAATATTTGCTCAGGATAATTCTAATCTTCATATCCGTGATTCCACTTCTTTAAATAAAATTAAGATATCCACTTTCTATCTCAGTATGAATTTTGTTGCGACTGAATTTCCGCCTCTGTTCTGGAATCTGGAATATACAGGCGAACAATTCTGGTCACGCCATGGTGTAAGTGCCTATGGAATCGGAACAGGTTCAGCCAAATTTAATTTCTGGGATGCATTACCCGGCTTCACTCAGTCTCTTATAACCAATCCTTTTGAAGAATCAGTCACAGGAGATTCTTTGATATTTGACCACGCTTACAGATGCTGGGAGGAAGAATATGATTCACTTATTATTGAAACTTCAACTAATGCGGGTGTCAGCTATTCATTACTTATCGGACTGGCCGGAGGACCCTCAGGACCGCTTGCTACCGCTCCGCCTTCGACGGTACTATTTGTTCCAACAGCGTCACAATGGGCTACAAAAAAATATGCGCTGCCTCAGGGAGTTAACAGGATCCGGTTTAAGGCTGTCAGTTCATGGGGAAATAATTTATATGTTGATAATATTCAGAAGATAAACGGAACTACCGGTATATCAAATAATCTTAATGCAGTAATACCGGATAAATATTCTTTGTCACAGAATTATCCGAATCCGTTTAATCCGGTTACAAATATAGAATTTGGAATTTCAAAAACGGGATTTGTTTCATTGAAGATCTTTGATGTGCTTGGTAAAGAAGTTACAACATTAGTAAAAGAAAATCTGCAGCCCGGTACTTATAAGTATAATTTTAACGCTTCGGATCTGTCAAGCGGGATTTACTTTTACAAATTGGAGAGTGAAGGTTTTAGTCAGATCAAGAGAATGATGCTTATAAAATAGTTAGTAGTTAATAGATAGTAGTTAATAGTTAGTAGTTAATAGTTAGTAATAAATAATATATTCAGCATTTAACGCCGTCAGAGTCGAATGTGCTTTTACATTGCTCTGACGGTTTTTATCTTTAGAGAATTGATAATAAAAATAACTTACTAAAAACTACATTACATATAATTGATAACAAAAATTACTAACTATTAACTATTAACTACTAACTGTTAACTATTTATAGGTTTTCTTTCTCAATCTCATCAAATTTCTTTTCAAACCAGAGTGAAGTAGATTTGAATTTTTCCATTACTTTATTTCTCAGCTTAAGAAATTCAAAATTATCAAAATTACGCCTGAGTAAAAATAATTTATCAATAAAGTAATAATGGTTTGTTAAAAGGCTTTTATGTTTATCGGTTAGAAAATCATTGTTCTTTATAAAATGCTTTAAATTATCTGACTCATTTAAGAACATTTCATAATCATCTGTTTCATACATGCACATTGCTTTATGATATCTCACTCCCATCTTCAGACCGGTATAATTCAGATCTAACATAGAAAGTTGTCTCAGGGCTTCAGTAAAGTTACCGCTGATAAATTCAGTCATAAATTTTACATATGTTCTCATATTCTTTTCTTTCACAGGATCAAGATGTGTCAAAAATCTGTCAGAAAATGATTCAATTTTGTCTGAATCCAATTGTGTAAAAGCTGACGTGATATACAAATAAAATACATGATATGGTATTCTGTCATTTCCTTTTTCCGTAATAACATTATTGTCTGCCATGGAATCAAGTATTTTAATAATTTCTCTGTAATATTTAATTTCTTTATAATTTTTTGTCATTACAATAGCAGTTATCAGACAGTAGTGCATATCGTGTTTGTCATGATCAGTAAAGATATCTATATTTTCAAAGAATACATTCCTAAACTCCAGATAACTCTTTTCTGTCTTTTCTTTCATTGAAAGATACATCTTATAGTGAATTCTAAGATACAGGGAATTAATTTCCGAATTTTTTTCAATTGACTCAAGAAGAGTTTCCATAACAGGAGATATAGCATCCAGAAATAATGTAACCGGATTTCCGGTAATATCAATATTCTTTTCTCCGTTCGTTACAAGTAAATCATTGTATGCTCCAAAAAGCAGAATTAGCAGATTTGATATATGACAGGAATCCCGATCAATCATAGGATCATCAGATGACATTCTTTTTGCATCAAAAGTATGCAGGTAATTGAGCTTCCTGTCATACAATTTAGATAAAAACCAGAAATAGTCATTCACACTTTGATAATCTGATCTGTTCATTAGCGAACCATACTTTCCAATTAGTGATTTATACTTATTACTGAAAATATTTTTAAGTTCTCTGTGAAGATATCCGTCAAGCAGATACTCATTCTGTGTATAATTATCATCACGGAATTTTAAATCCATTATAAACTGATCCGCAAGTTTATTCAGGTCAAAGATCAGGTTTTTCATAATGCCGTAATTATATTCCGTACCGGGAAAAATATTCTGCCAGATTTTTTCTTTTCCAAGATTTTCATCAGCCAAATCAGGGGTATATTTCTTTATCTCAAGAAATAACTTCAGCACATTCTCTTTTTTATTAAAGTAAGGCGATCTGATAAAGTCTTCAAACTTTAACATCTCATGTTTTGAAAATGTACGGAGGATCTCGAGTAATGAGCTTTTGAACATAATTTTTAAATGTTAAATGTTAAATGTTAAATGTCAAATGTCAAATGTTAAATGTTAAAAGTCAAATGTCAAATGTAAATTATCAATTAACTATTAACTATTTACTATTAACTATTAACTATTAACTATTAACTATTTATTTTCCAGTTCTCCAATTTTTCTCAGAAGCCAGTTTTTGTTTATTGTTTTATTTACAGTTATTTCTTCTTTTAAACAGGAAAGTTTAAATGCATCATAATTTTCTCTATGTGCAAAAAGCGCCTTAATGTATTCACAGTGTTTTACTCTTGTCACTATTCTGGATTCATTTGTTAGATTAGACCTTTTAATAAAATGCTTTAATGCGTCATAAGAATAATCGAACGCAACTCTGTCATTTAATTCGTAATAAATATTTAACTGAAGATGTTTAATGTCAAATTTCATTAACAGATCATTACTCTGAACTTTTACTATAAATTCAAGAGATCTCTCAAAATTCTTTTTGCTGAAATTTAAAACAGCCATTGAGTATAAATAAATATTCTCTCTGAATTCCAATGGAATTTTATCTTTATAATTTTCAATGAATTCTTCAGTGAATTTAATATCGTTTGCACAGGAAACATTTACTATAGAAGTAAAATTGCCCGGATCAATGGTTCCGTCAGGCTTTAGTATGATCTTATTTTTAAATCCGATCTGAATTATGCTGAAATATTCATGATGAAAATTATTTGTCGTGATCTTTCTGTTACCAAAACTGGTCAGCAGCCCGTTATATAGCTCTCTTAACTCCGCTTCAGAAAACAATCCGCTGTTTTGAGAAAGATTGTTTTTAAATTCATTAAAATATTCTAAACTGTCATTAACTGACAAAGCTTTATACATACTGTAATAACATTCTAATACCCGATAATTTTCAGGAGATTGTTCCTTCGTATATTCCAGAATATTTTTTAATATGGAATGATCTTCTAATTCTTTTAATATCAAATATGAAATATTGCTTTTTACAGGTGAATTATAGTTCAGACTGTTCAGTATAACATCATGAAAAGTTTCAAAACATTTAATCAGAAAACTGAATATCAGATGTTCCGGAGATTTTACAAGTTCATCCTTTTTTTTAAACTGTTCGTTTGCCTGAAGAAATCTAACTTTCATATGATTTAGATCTCTCATGCCGTCATAATAATCTGTCAGAAAATCATATTTAGCTGACTTGAAATTTTTCAGGAATGCCTTTTCAGCAGATTCAATTTTGTTAATAAAGACATTCAATATATTCCTGCTGCTGATTGAATGCAAAAAATCAAGACTTCTCTGCGTTTCATTTCTGCTGTAAACTTCTTCTGAGAGAAAGGACTCACACAGTTTACCGAGATCGTGAATTAGATTTTTCATTATCCCATAGTTGTAAACTTTACCCGGAAACAGCGCAGTCCATGTTTTATCTTTTACAAGGTTCTCACTTTCAAAAGCCGGCGAGTATTTCCTTATCTCAAGAAATAATTTCAGGACATTCTCCTTTTTATTAAAATACGGCGACCTGACAAAGTCTTCAAACTTTATCAGTTCCTGTTTTGAAAATGTGCGGAGGATCTCCAGTAATGAGCTTTTGAGCATAAATTTTAAATTATAAATTACCTGCTTCGCGGCAAGACGGGCAAATGTCAAATAAATTTACGGATAACTGCTGATTTATTTAATGAAATTTTTTTCAAGTTCATTGATCTCAGTAATGAAGAGTTTTCTTTCGTTCCTGAATGTTTTTTGTTCTTTGGTATAAAAATCACTGACCTCTTTTTTTAATCTCAGGAGATCGTATTCATTAAAACCCGCTCTGAGTTTAAATAAAAGATTGAGAAAATAATAATACTTCTCAAGATGTATTCTATGGAGGTTATTCAATTTATCATTATTTTTAATAAAATGTTTTATGGAATCATAATCATTCAAAAACAATTCGTAATCTTCTGTTTTATAAAGACATCTTGCTTTGAGGTATCTGATGTGAAGCTTCATGTTGAAGTAATTAGTTTCTAATTGCGAAATAATATTTAGGGACTCTTTATATCTGCCCTCGATTATAAGGTTTAAAGCTTTTACATATTTGCTTGTGTTTGATCTGAGATCTTCTTTTAATTTATCAATAAATATTTCTGAAAATTTATTGACCCTTCGAATATCAGATTCGTAAAAAGCTAAGGTTACGTAAGAAATAAAAACGTGTTCTGCCATGACACCATTTGGCTCAGTAATAATATTCTGTCTTATCATGGAATCAAAGACTACAAGTTTTTCCAGCGTAAAGTTTGTATGCGATTCTATGATGCTGTCATTTCCGGCTAGAAGACAATAGTGTAAATCCTTTAAATCATTTCTTGAAAATATTTTTAAATTATCAAACAGTATTTTTTTGAAATTTAAATACCTTTCGTCAGTTTTTTCTATGAACATGAGATACATGAAGTAATATATTTTCAAAAAGAGATGATCTGTTTCAGAGATCTTTTTAATGTTTTCAAGAATTCTTTCAAAGGACTTTAAACTTATCTGTCCTATGAAATATGCAATTGGATTATCTTCAATTTTCATATTTGTACTGTTACTTGAAACTACTAACATCTGAAACAGCTTGAATGAGTTAATGAGAAAATTCAGCATCGAATTCAAAGCAAAACTATCCAGCAGTGAATTATCTCTTTTGGTATAAATGGAAACCCGGTGTTTTATAATCAGCAAGTCATGCCAAAAACCATAATACTCGTTTATGCCAAAATCTGATCGTTTAAAATCATCACGGGTAAAATTTCTTTCAATCGAATCATATTTTTTATAAAATATTTTGGCCAGATTCCTTTCGTCCAGATAGAAAAGGATATATTGTGGCTTTTTAAATTCATCCTCTTCAGCTTTTAAAACTACTATAAATCTTTCTAACAGTTTGTTAATATCAAATATCAGATTTTTAAAGATACCATAATTGTATTTCTTGTCAGGGAATAACGTCTTCCATATTTTTTCCTTTTTCAGATTCTCATTTTCATAATCCGGTGAGTATTTCTTTATCTCAAGAAACAGATTTATTACATTTTCTTTTTTATTAAAGTAAGGCGACCTGACAAAGTCCTCGAACTTTATCAGCTCCTGTTTTGTGAAAGTCCGGATGATTTCGAGCAGTGAGCTTTTTAGCATTGGAGTAAAATTATAGCTTCCTTTATTTTTTATAGAAATTTATCTAAGTGTAAATACTCAATCTAAAACATGCCTGTTAAGAAGATTTCAAAATAATTGTTTTAAATTCTGCACAAAATAATACTTTTTAATTAAATATGTAAGTGTCAAGCCGTGAAACTCGTGAAAAAGTTTCTTTGGATACTATATTGAGTAAGTATATTTTTACATCAATTATTTAAAACTTTATAAAAATGGAGATTAAAATGAAAACCCCAAAATTAATTTTATCAATAGTAATTATACTTAGCTCAATGGCAGTAAGTAATTCGGATTCATACGGAATGAACTATAATTTGAATACGAACTCAGTTCAGATTTATAATCAGGATAAAGATCCGAACAGCCATTTATTCAAACTTTACAACAGCAAGCGAACTGAATTTGATAATACAACCGTTATTAAATTTAAACTGGGTGAAGATGCAAATGTCCTGCTTACAGTTTGCGATTCTGAAGGAAAAATTATGGAAACTCTTATTGATGACTTAATGTACGCCGGAATTTATAATGTAAATTATAAAACAGCAGATAGGATCATTAGCGGAGAGTTAACTTATATATTAGAAGTAAGAGGAGTTTCCGGGATAAAGAATGTTTTTGCAGTCAAATAAGAATAAGAATTATTAATGAAAAACTTTTTATAAAATAAATAAAAAACTAAAATGGACAGATCAGAAAGGGAAGGGAGAGGAAACTTTTCAAGAGAAATTAATCCAAAACCGATAAGAGCTGATTATCATGAAGGTGATAAATATGGTAATACAAGTTCTTACGTTCAGGAAGCATATAGTGCTGTACTTGGCATTAGCCATCAGCCAAAATCCACCGGCATACTTGCCGGATCTATGGACAGACATAAAGGTGTTGGTGTCGCAGGTAAAAGTGAAAGCATTGGAGTTTTAGGAATGAGTAATAAAGGAGTCGGGGTTTGGTGCGAAAGCAATGAATATGAAGCAGTTCATGCTGAATCGAATTCTTCCAAAAGTTCAACCATTGCTGCATATAACTTTAATGACAGTGAAAGTTCTTCAGCATTATTTGCAAAAAAGATAGGCAAAGGATGCTCTGCCATTTTCGACGGTAATGTAAACATTGTTGCAGGCGATCTGAATGTTCAAAAGGGAATATTAAAAATAAACGGACAAAGTGTCTGGGAATTGATTTATGACCTCCAATCAGAAGTTAATAATCTTAAAAGTCAAGTAATTAATGCAGATAATAAGGCGGAAACAGCGCAGCAAACAGCTGACAGAGCGCAGCAATCAGCAAATAATGCAAATAATGCGGCTAAAAAAGCATTAGATCAAATTAATTCTTAAAATTAATCTTTTAAAAGCAGCCCGTGAATTGTTTTCAATAATATTCAAATAATTGCATCCCCCGATGCAGGGCTGCTTTCTTAAATTCAGGTGCTTTATGAAATATTGCAGGATTTGATTTTTGATTTAACTATTAACTACTAACTATTAACTAACAACTATTTACTATTATGAAAAATCTATTCTCTTTAAAATGCATCTCCATCTTTTCTGTATTTGTATTTTCCTTTTCAGCTTCATCAAATGCCGGATGGAAAAACTCTGAACAAAATCTTAATACTCTGCAAACTCAGAACATAGCTTCCGATTCTCTTCCAAAGGGAGTTTCAAAAGACTGGCTTGAAGATCTGCGGGATGAAAACGGCAACAGAATTTCTCTTAACGAAAATACAAGAGCTCCGGGTCAGATCCCGGAAGATCCGGAAGGTGATGCGTTTCAAAGAAAAGTTTTTAACGGACTTGCCGCTAATTCTCAATTTGGATACTCAATAAATAGTGCTGGTGATGTGAACGGCGACGGTTATGACGATGTGATCATAGGAGCTTACGGTTATAATTCATTTACGGGCAGAGCTTATATCTATTATGGAGGGTTAAATATGAATACGACAGCAGATGTCATTTTGACAGGAACGGCTGTGAATAATTTTTTCGGCTATTCAGTTTCTAAAGCAGGTGATGTTAACGGTGACGGATACGATGATGTAATTGCCGGAGCTTATGGTAACACATCAAACATGGGAAGAACTTATATATATTTCGGCGGAGCTTCTATGAACAATTCAGCTGATGTTATTTTAACAGGTGAAGCAGCAAGTAATTTTTTTGGAATTTCTGTTTCTTCATCTGGAGATGTAAACGGAGACGGATATTCGGATGTAATAGTTGGTGCGAACGGATACAGTTCAAATACAGGAAGAAGTTATATTTTCCTCGGCGGAGCAGTAATGAATAATACAGCAGATATTATAATGACGGGAGAAGCGGCGAATAATATTTTCGGAACTTCAGTATCAACCGCCGGAGATGTAAACGCAGACGGGTTTTCCGATGTGTTCATCGGGGCAAGCGGTTATAGTTCAAATACCGGGAGAGCTTATATTTATCTAGGCGGAAGTTCAATGGATAATTCATCAGATGTAATAATGACAGGTGAAGGTGTAAATAATTATTACAGCACCTCTGTATCATCAGCAGGGGATATAAACGGAGACGGATATTCCGATGTGATTGCAGGCGCATATGGAATTAATGCATTCACCGGAAGAGCTTATATATATTTTGGAGGAGCAAGTATGAATTCAATTTCAGATGCAGTAATGTCCGGTGAAGGTAATATCAATTACTTCGGAGCATCAGTTTCTTCTGCAGGTGATATAAACGGAGATGGATTTTCTGATATTTTTATCGGAGCTTACGGTAATAATTCAAATACCGGAAAGACATATGTATACTTTGGCGCTTCATCTGTGGATACATCAGCAGATGTAACTATGACCGGAGAGACGACAAATAGTAATTTCGGAAATTCAGTTGCATTAGGAGGTGATATTAATAATGACGGTTATTCTGATCTGCTGGTTGGTGCTTATGGATATAGTTCAAATACAGGAAGAGCTTATTTTTATGATTACTTTATGAGAAATCTGATTACACCGGAAATAACAATGACCGGAGAAACTTCCGATAATCTTTTTGGATATTCTGTTTCAACCGCGGGCGATGTAAATGGCGACGGATATACGGATGTTATTGCTGGAGCTTATGGTTATAATGCAGGAACAGGAAGAGCTTATGTTTATTTAGGGGGACCGGCAATGGACAATATAGCAGATGTTACAATGACAGGTGATACTGTGAATAACAGGTTTGGATTTTCAGTATCAACAGCCGGGGATGTGAATGGGGATGGTTATTCGGACATTGTAGTCGGAGCATACCGGAATTACTTCAGTACAGGAAAAGCTTATATTTTCCTGGGAGGCAATTCTATGGATAATTCCGCGGATGTTGTTATGTCCGGTGAACTAGCTTCAGATTTGTTTGGCTATTCTGTTTCCACAGCCGGCGATGTAAATGGAGATGGATATGCTGATGTGATTATTGGATCAGACTATTCAACTACAGGCAGAGCATATATTTATTATGGAGCGAGTGTTCCAAACAATACAGCTGATGTAATAATGACAGGTTCGGGATCCGGTTTTGGAATTTCTGTATCAACAGCCGGAGATGTAAACGGAGACGGGTATTCTGATGTAATAGTCGGAGCTCGTTTATATAACTTTGGAACCGGAAGATCACATATTTTCTTTGGGGGCATTTCCATGGATAATAACTCAGATATTATACTGACAGGTGAATCAACAAACGATAATTTCGGGAACTCAGTTGCCTCAGCGGGTGATGTGAACAGCGACGGATATTCTGATGTTATTATCGGAGCTCCATTTTATGGTATGAATAATTTTAATAATGGAAGAGCTTACATTTACTACGGAGGAAATATAACAGACAGTATTGCAGATGTAGTTATTACCGGTGAGCAGTACAGTAGAACAGGAATTTCAGTTTCATCAGCAGAAGATGCTAACGGAGACGGTTACTCAGATGTTATCATTGGAGCAAATGAAGTTAATACTTATACAGGGAAGGCATATATTTTCTTTGGCAGCAGCTCAATGAATAATACTGCAGATATTTTTATGAGCGGAAATTCAGTTAATGAAAATTTTGGTATTTCAGCTGCATCAGCAGGTGATATTAACGGAGACGGGTATTCAGACCTGATTGTAGGTGCAGGCAGTATAAATTTAGCAGCAGGTCGGGCATATATCTTTAAAGGGTCTGCTATTTCAGTTAAACCAATTCTTCTTCACGTTCAAGATGTCCCGAACGATCAGGGCGGACAGCTTAATCTCAAATGGGCAAGAAGCGCAAATGATGTACAGGGAAATTCACTAATTACAGATTATCTTGTTCAGAGAAGCTTCCCTCCTTCGGGCGGAAATTTTTCGTGGCAGAATGTTGCAAATATACCTGCATCTCATGAATCATTCTATACTTATGTTGATGCTTCTCCTTCTGATTCCACAGCCAACGGAAGCAGCACATTTTTTTACAGGATCACTGCAAGAACAAATGATATAAATCAAAGCTGGAGATCTGCAATTCTTTCCGGAAGAAGCCTCGATAACATTTCTCCGCCTGTGGTGTCTCCTTTTAATGGATTTACTGAATCTGTAAATGTAAGACTTACCTGGAATAGAAACTCAGCATCTGATTTACTGAATTATGTATTATTCAGAAGCGTAAATAATTCTATAGACCCTTATTCTGATACTCCTTTATATACACTTGCTGATTCGACTTATCTGGACACTGCGCCATTGAGCGGTTTGTATTACTATTTCATTGTCGCCCAGGATATTCACAATAACTACAGCCCGGTTGCAACTGTACAAGCTCCCGTTACTGTAAAAACTCTTTTTACGTTCGGCGCAATACAGGGACTTTATGATGCCGTTTCAGATATTATGATCTTTGATACTGTAACTGTATATCTTAGAAATTCGACCTCACCATATGCAAGAGTCGATTCATCAAGGAAAGAGTTGTATGGTCCGGGAACAGGACAGTATTTTACATTTAACAACGCACAGAACAGTACTCCTTATTATGTCGAAGTAAGACACCGCAATGCTCTGGAGACCTGGAGCGCTGTACCGGTTACTTTCGTAAGTGATGCTGCATCAATAGCTTTTTCCGTAGATGCGTTTTACGCTTATGGAAATAATCAAATACAGATTGATTCTGATCCGTACAATGTCTTTGCATTTTACAGCGGTGATGTAAATCAGGATGGAACTATAGATCTTACAGACGGTAGTCTGATTGATAACGACGCTATAAATTTTGCTTCAGGATATCTGCCGACTGACCTGAACGGAGACGGCATAATTGACGTTGCCGATGCCGTGTTTGCGGATAATAACTCTTTTAATTTTGTGAGTAAAATAACTCCCTAACAGTTAATAGTTAGCAGTTAACAGTTAATAAAAACAATTGTTAATGACGGGTTTTATAAGAAGGGTTTGAATTCTAACTAATGAATAAATTTAAAGATATGATCTCTAATTCAATATTAAAAATTGAAATTTGAAATTTCTAATTGCTCTTTAAAATCAGCCCGTGGATTGTCCGCGAAACATATTCACTTAATTGCATCGCCGGTATGCAGGGCTGTTTTTTTAAAATTAGTATTATATGAAGTAATAATCTGGATGTTAATATTGAATTTAACACGTAATCTTTAACTATTAACTATTAACTAATATATTAACGATAAAATAAATTCATGAAAACAATCATTACAAAATCATCTATCGCAATTGTAATTTTAATAATTTCTAATTTCAATGTTTTTTCACAGGAGAAAAAGATTTACAAAGGAGAAGTTCCTGCTCCATTGATAATTGAAGATAATTTTGAGCAGTCTTTAAAGAATCAGAATCATCAATCAAAAAAGATTACTGATTTTGAAAAAAAATTAAAAAACTTGAAAGAGTCGGGAAATACTGATAACACAGGAAATCTGGAAAAAGAATTTGATGAGGTAATGGGAACTAAAACCATAAAACTGGAAAAAGATGAGAATGTTAAACTGCTGGATGAAACAGAAATTAATAGACAGCAAAACTTGCAAACTTCAAAAGTAGCTCCTTATATTGGTTTTTGTGCTGCAACCTGCACGGAAGAGTCGGGACCAAATACAGGAAGGATTTGGACAATAATAATAACCGTTTGGGATATAAATGCAGGATATTATGATTATGAGAGTATTTATTATTCTGACAATAATGGTTTATCCTGGATTCATTATCTTTCGTATTCTGCAGATTATTTAAACTGGGGAGCAACTCATTTTGATGCGGAAATAGTCCAGTATAATGGAAATAAATTTTTATGGTATGTAGATGATAATTATCATCTTAAAGTAATAAATCTGACAAATTATACTTATGGATTTTATACTCTAAATTGGCCCGGGGATGATTATCAATTAAGAAACTTCAGAATCACATCAGATAACGCTTTTTATCCAAGTAATCCTTATATATACATAATTGCTGAATATGATAGTTCGGATGTAAATGGGTTTTATTTTTCTCAAAAAGCTGCCATATGTTTAAATCCTTTAACCGTAAATCCAAGCATAACATACAGATCATCAGTTATAAAACCTTTTACTACTCCTAATTACTTTGATGCAAGAGGTAATTTTACCACCGATATTGCTTATTACAGAAATGGCGGATCAGACTCAATCATTATTGTCGAATCAGGGGTTCCTTCAAAATCCAGTCTTCGATTATATAAAACCTCAATATTTTCATATCTTACTAGCCTGCAAAGCGTTGGTTCACTCGGAAGTATATTTAATAAATCCAGGGCAAATGTAAGCGTTGCTACAAACGGAGGATATAAGAATATTATGATCACAAATATTGAGGAATATTCTCAGTATGACTGGGATCTGGAGTATCATTATTCAACAAACGGATCAATTGGCTGGAATCAGGGATATATTGATTATACATATGCCAATATCGATAATGATTATGGATATGGTGGAGCAACTGACCTCGTTGCAGAGAGAAATAATCCCGGTAATTTTTCTATAGCATATGGCTATACTTATCCGGACAATCCGGAAATTGTCTATTCTCATGCAGATAATTATACATGGGGTTCAATAATCAAACCACTTAATTTTAAAGAAAACAGCATTAATAAAGCTCCTAAAACCGGAATAAATAAAGGAGCAGGAATAAATAATCATTTTGTAATCTGGAGTGATTCATATGACACAATCTGGTCAACATCCGTTATTCCGGAAAACAACAAAGATCTTTTTCTGTTCGGCGCTATTCAGGGATTATATGATGCTGCTGCAGATGTAATGATCTATGATACTGTTACAATATATTTAAGAAACGCAGCCTCACCTTATGCAAAAATAGATTCATCAAGAAAAGAATTGCTGGGTCCCGGAACAGGACAGTATTTTTCATTCAACTACGCACAGAACGAAACACCTTATTATGTCGAAGTAAGACACCGCAATGCTCTGGAGACCTGGAGTGCTGATCCTGTTACATTCGTAAGTGATAATGCTTCTATAGCTTTTTCAGTTGATGCAATTTACGCTTATGGAAATAATCAGATACAGGTTGATACTGATCCGTATGATGTCTATGCATTTTACAGCGGTGATGTAAATCAGGACGGGACGATAGATCTTACGGACGGTAGTCTGATAGATAACGATGCTATAAATTTTGCTTCGGGATATCTGCCGACTGATTTAAACGGAGACGGAATCATTGACGTTGCCGATGCGGTGTTTGCGGATAATAACTCTTTTAACTTTGTGAGCAAAATAACTCCTTAACAGTTAATAGTTAATAGTTAGTAAACATAGTTGCGATGACGGGTTTCAAATAACGAGTTTCATATCTAACTCAAGATAATTTAAAGATATATTCTGTAATCTAATATTTAAAATTTGTAATTATAAATTTGTAATTGCTCTTTAAAAGCTGCCCGTGAATTGCATGCAAACATATTCACATAATTGCATCCCCTGATTTGCCGGGCTGCTTTTTAAATTTAACTATTAACTATTAACTATTAACTATTAAGCTCTTCTAACTTATTTAATTTTTTCATTATCCATTTATAATTAACTAACTGTGAACCTGCGATTTCTTTTTTTAAAACTTCAAAATCCGTTTCCATTTCACCGAGTTTAATTTTATAAAGGATAAGAATATATTTTACAAAGTTTTGTCTTACCTTTATAAGATTACTGCTTAACGATTTAACATTTTTAAGAAAGTGTTTGAAACTGTCGATCTGGTAAAAAAACTGATCGCTCCGCTCCAGTTCATAGTATATTCTCAGATACATATTGTTTGCGCGCAGCTTTTCACTGATATTATTGTATTTTGGAATGCTCAGATATTCGAGAGCTTTTTCGAAATTTTCTTTTACAAATTCAAGTTCTGCGCGGGCATGGTTCACAACATTCGATCTTTCGTTTTCAGGCACCATATCTTTATACTTTTCTATAAACTTTTCCGCAAATTTAATTTCACCGGCTTTTATTGCAGTAAGAAAAGCATACATAAACCATTCTGAATACATTTTCCCGTCTTCTGTTAAAATTTCCTTGTCTAACATTCCGTTTATAATTTCGAACTCGTCTTTACTGTAGTCCATCCCCGGTTTTAGATTCATATCCCAGCAATATGACAGTAATGCGACAAAGATCATGTCATTTTCAGAATTATCAAGTATGTGATGATTTTTTTCAAGAAGTTGTTTTAATCTGTAAAATGTTTTATCATTCTTTCTGTCTGTCATCAGTCTGATAGTAAGATAAAATAACTCGACAGCAGTCTCTTTTTAAAATCTGATTCGTCGATTAAATTTAACAGCATTGATAAACTGCTCAAATCATATTTCTTATTGAACTGACTGACATGCTGAACGGCAACAGCGTATAATCTGAGAAGTCTGATGAATGAAAACTTCCATATACTGTCAATTTGAATCTGAATATCTGTCGTCTTAACTGTAGTATCTCTTTTTATGAGATGCTTCCGGTTAATTTCTTCTGTTTGAGTTGTCCTGAGAAAGTATTCGGCGCTCCGCGTTTTATTTCCTTCAAGATATTGTATAGTTTTTTGAAACTGTTTATTATAAAATTCATTCAGATCTCTTCTTTGATATATATCAAGTAGATTTTTATGATGATCGAATTTATCACTTTTGAATAAGCAATATGAAATATAATCTTCCGCAAGTTTGAATAAATTGCTGCCTAATCTTCTTATAACATCGTCTCTGAAACCGGAATCAGGATACAGTGAATTGTAAACATTCTTTTTCGTAAAATCCGGGTGATCAAAAGAAGGATAGTATTTTTTTATTTTATCAAAAAAAGCCGCAACTTCCGCTCTGTTGTTAAGAAAAGGTGAATGAACAAACTTATCAAATTCCTTCAATTCACTTTTTGAAAAAGTTTTAAGCAGCTGAATGATATTAGTTTTATTCAGTGAAATATCGGTCGGTGCGGTCAGATTCTCCATGTGATTTTCTTTTGTTTATTGGGACAATTATTCTCCAGATTGTACAAATTATTAATAAATTTCATTAAAAAATAATCTTTTCAGTTTAATTGCAGTATTTTATTTGGGACAATTTAACAAAAATATCTTTGCAGATTATGCAATGTTGCTTCTATTTTTGTATAAATTATTTTTAAAATTAAAAATTAGTATTTAATATTAATAATTGAGAATTCATAATTGATAATTGATAATTGATAATTGATTGGTCAAACTCCGAATTTAAGATTAACAATTTAATATTCATAAAATAAAATTACAAAATCCATTAATTTAAATTTAAAGTGAAATGAAAAAACTTTTAATAAGCATTAAAATTTTAATTTATTTGTTTATCATTGTTATGTCAGTAATGAGCATGTATAGTACAAACATCAAAGCTCAGTGGACTAATTTATATAACGGCGCCGGTGATGCGGAAGACCGCGCAAATTATATTACAGTAGACAGCAAAAAAAATACTTATGTGACAGGAAGCAGTAAAGGTATCGGATCAAACTATGATTACCTTACAATAAAATATGATTCAAACGGAGTGCTTAAATGGTCTCAAAGATATAACGGACCCGGTAATGACATGGATCATCCGACGGATATAGAATTTGACACTTCGGGAAATGTTTATGTTACCGGTTACAGTCTCGGCATTGGAACTGATTACGATTACGCAACAATAAAATACAATTCAAACGGCGTGATGCAGTGGACTCAGAGATTCAATGGCCCCGACAGTTTATATGACAAAGCAACAGAGCTTTCAATTGATAATACGGGAAATATTATTGTAACCGGTTATACCGGAATATCTTTCCAGTACGATTACATGACTATAAAATACAACAGCAGCGGTGTTGAGCAATGGTCAAAGTCTTATAACGGAACAGGGAATTATGTTGATTATGCAAATTATGCAGTCACAGATGCTTCGGGAAATGTATATGTAACCGGAACAAGCTATGGACTGGACAGTGAGTATGATTTTCTGACGATCAAATATAATTCATCAGGAACTTTACTATGGTCACAAAGAGGAAACGGAACAGGCAATACCTATGACGAAGCTAAGAAAGTTCTAGTTGACAACTCAGGTAATGTCTATGTAACAGGTGACAGCTTTGGCACCGGTACAGGTTCGGATTATTTAACAGCAAAATATAATTCAGCAGGTGTGATCCAGTGGAGTCACAGATATGATGAATCATATAACTGGGATTATGCGAATGATCTTGAAGTTGATGCTTCAGGAAATGTTTATATTACAGGCAGCGGATATGGAAATTCAAACTCCAGTAATATTACCACAATTAAGTATAACAATGCCGGATCAGTTCAATGGATCAGAGTATACAATGGAATTGCCAGCGCTAATGATGAAGGGAAAGATCTTGTTGTCGATAATTCAGGAAATGTCTATGTCACGGGGTTGTCAGCTACAGGACCAATCGCAGTTATCGGTCTGGACATGATTACATTAAAATATGACGCAGCAGGTAACAGCCGCGGTATTATTATTTATGCAGGAAGCGGCGAATCACAGGACAATGGAAATGCAATAGCGATAGATAATTCAGGAAATATTTATGCAGCGGGATTTATTAATGCAGCCAATGAGGATTTTATCACATCAAAGTATTTGTCTGCAGATTTTTTGCCGGTCAATCTTCAGCTCACTGCATTTATTCAGGGATCATACAACAGCGGAAGCAACACACAAACCGGAGATACGATCAAAGTAAAACTCAGATTCAGATTCCCTCCTTATAATATCATAGACAGTACAACAGCATTTCTTTCAGGATCCGGAAGTGCGTCAATGAATTTTTACATCGCTCCCGATATGAGTTATTATATTTCAGTCGAACACAGAAACAGTATCACGACATGGAGCTCAGATACGATACCGCTTTCAAACTCCGGCGTTAACCTGTATGATTTCTCAGATGATGTGACCAAAGCATATGGAAGCAATATGATACAGGCGGATGCATCACCTGTGAGATTTGCAATATACAGCGGAGATGTAAATCAGGACGGGACGATAGATCTGACTGACGGAAGTCTTATAGATAACGACGCATTTAATTTTGCATCGGGATATCTGCCGACGGATGTAAACGGAGACGGAATTATTGACGTAGCTGATGCTGTGTTTGCGGATAATAATGCATTTAATTTTGTGAGTAAAATAACACCGTGACAGTTAATAGTTAATAGTTAACAGTTAATATAAACAGTTTTAAATGATAAATGATAAATGAATAATATGTAAAAAACAACAAATATAGACCATTTTGCGATAGTTCAGAAAAAATTAATTTGTATGCAATATTAAAGAGCAATAAGTCTGAGGGAAAAATATTTATAAATTCGTCATTTGTAATTTGATATTAAATTACGGAGTCCCAATGAGCAGGAGACTTCGCTAAGGAAAATATTTGAAATTTGTTATTTGTAATTTGAAATTAAATTACGGAGTTCCAAAGTGCAGGAGACTCCCCCGGGGGTAATAAACTTCAGCCAAGCTCTTTGGCTTTTAGTATCAGCCAGTTTTTTTCTAAGATATTTTTTTCCTTTAGCAGAAGCTTTTTCAGAAGATGACTTTCCTTTTTTTTATTTCCCATTTTAATGTTCAATATGGAAGAGAAATATTTTGCAAAATTCTTACCCTTTAATAAAGCTCCGGGTTTGATATTTTCTGTCGAAGAAAAAAGATGCTTCAGCGTATCAAGTTCAGTGTAAGCTGATTCGAAATAACCAAGCTCATAAAAGTTTTTTATTTTTAGAATCTTAATATCAAATTTGAAGACATCTTTGTTGAAATTAACCTTTGACGCATAATTGACTGAACCTGTGAAATTTTTCTTTTCAAAATGATATACGGATTCGCACAGACTGACCAGATCGTCTTTGTAATCCGCGGGAAAATATTCAGAGTATTTTTTACGGAAAGCTTTAATTCTGCCGAATTCGCCTTTCTGCCTGCAGATGTTAATGTAATTTCTGCAAAAGCTAATCTGCAGAGTAAGTGACGGGTTGGGTATATAATACCCGCTTAAAAATTTTTCATATAAAAAATATTCTTCATCAATAAATATATTATCATAATTATCGTTCTGATAACTCAGGAATTTTATAATGTTCACATATAAATTTTTAACCTCCCATTCCGAGAAATATCCGGGATTGTCTTTCAAAAGCTGATTCAGTTTGTAATAGCTTTCCCTGTCATTCTTATCACTGACTATGTTGTAACTGTACAAGACCATTTTCAGATAGACGGAATACCGGCTGTCATTATTTTCAAGATAGTTTAAGAATTCTTTAAAATTCAGATTCCGGATAAATTCATCCGCAAGCTTATTGCTTTTTTTTATCTCTCTTGAAAAAGTATTCCGGTGATTTATATAAGAGTAAATTATTCTCAGATAAAAAACCGTAAACGTTTCCACTGTCAGAGCATACGCCTCATGCATCTTCGAATCTCTTAAATGCGTTCTGAATTCCTTTACTTCCATGTTCACAAAATATGTTTCAAGCAGTGATTCCGGGTTTACCTGATCGGCTGAATTTATTTTTTTAAGCATGCTTTCAGATCTTATTCTGAACTGATCTCCGAGATTTCTTATCCTAAGCTCATTCAATAAACAATGTTTTTGAAAAATATTATTGCCGCTGAAATTTTTCAGTTTTAAATATTCTTCAGCATATCTAATCAGATCGGAAATAATTCTTCTCGTCAGTCCGTCATTATATTTTTTCCCGCCGTAAAGTTTTTCAAATATTTTTTTCTTATCCGTTTTGCTTTCCGCAAACGACGGATAAAGTTTTGTCAGTTCCCTGTAAAAATTCAGCACAAATTTTTTACAGCCGAAAAAAGGAGACGACAGGAATTTGTCAAACTCTCTGATCTCTTCTTTTGAGAAGCTTTTTAGAATGGGAATTAATTTTGAGTTCGTCATATGGGGTAACTTATAATTAAAGAATAATTCAGTTTATAAGAGCAATAGTCACAGTTTTAACATTATAATAAAGATATTATTAAGAATCACGGGTAACATTCTTAGAAATATTTCTTTGACAAAATTGTCTTTCGTTAATAACTTGCCACAGTATATTCGCGGGAGAGAAAATACTTCATTCTAAATTCTTGTTAGCGAAGCACTTTACTGCCCTTTATTTTCTCTCCCGTTAATAAGTCAGTTAATTTGCTTCGCTATTATTTTAAAGATTTAAGTTTTTTAAACATTTGAAAAAATGAAAGGAGAAATACTATGAATACTTTATCAGCGTCTTTAGCGTTCGTGATTTTATTTATGTTTACAAGCGCATTAACAGCGCAGAATAATTTTGACAGAGAACCGGAATTTCAGTCCGATGCAACAAGTCTGCAGTCCATAAACGGACTGGTTGCTTCGCAGCGATTTGGTTATTCAGTATCTGACTGCGGAGATCTCAACGGCGACGGATACGACGATATAATAGTCGGAGCGCACCTGACTAATTCAAGCGCAGGAAGAGTGTATATTTATTTTGGCGGTCCAAATATGTCTTCCGCACCTTCACTCATATTAAGCGGAGAAGCGGCTAATAATTTTTTCGGTATTTCAGTATCTGATGCAGGTGATGTAAACGGCGACGGATACAGCGATGTAATAGTCGGCGCTTACGGATACTCATTAGGAATAGGCAGAGCATATATTTATTACGGCGGACATAATATGGATAATATTGCAGATGTTGTGCTTACGGGAACAGCTACTATAAGCTTCGGATATTCCGTTTCCACTGCCGGCGATGTCAATGGCGACGGATTTTCGGATGTGATCGTGAGCGGTCACTCATATTCCGGCAACAAAGGACGAGCCTTTATATATTACGGCGGACTTATCATGGATAACATTGCCGATAAGACTTTTGAAGGAGTTGCGGCCGGCGGTAACTTCGGATTTTCATTAACCGGCGCAGGTGATGTAAATGGGGACGGATATTCTGATGTGCTTATAGGTGCTTATTCGGTCTCATCTTTTGCAGGAGCTGCTTACTTGTTTCATGGCGGAACTAACATGGACACTATTGCAGACGTTACTTTCACAGGAGAAACTTCAAACAGTTTTCACGGACACAGCGTAGCTGACGCCGGCGATGTAAACGGCGACGGGTATTCTGATCTGCTTATCGGAGCTACGCAATATTCTTCAGTAAGAGGAAGAGCTTATATTTATTACGGAGGTTCTGCTATGGACAATGTTGCGGATGTTGTATTTACAGGAGAGCTGACAGGAATTCAATTCGGAAGGGTCTCCGGAGTTGGTGATGTGAATGGCGACGGATATTCAGATATACTGATTGGAGCTCAGGGATATCAGAGTCTTAAAGGCAGAGCTTATCTTTTTTACGGTGGATCGGCAATGAACAATGTTCCCGATATGATCATGACAGGAGAAGCTACAGGTAATTCTTTCGGCTGGGCTGTGGGCGGCGGCGGTGATATTAACGGCGACGGGTACAAGGATTTCATTGTAGGAGCTTCCGGTCATAGTTCAAATAAAGGAAAAATATATTTATACAAGAACTCGCTCACTGGAAATGATATTCCAGATGTAGTTACTTACGGAGAATTCCAGAGTCAGCTGGGTTTGTCACTTTCGGATGCCGGGGATCTTAACGGTGACGGATATGATGATTATATTGCCGGCGCTCCGTCATATGGAGATTTCGCAAGGGGAAAAGTTTTTATACATTTCGGTTCGGCAAATCCTGATACAATACCTGACCTGATCATAAATGGTTTTGATGATCAAAGCTGGTTCGGCTGGTCAGTAGCAGGACTGGGAGATATTAATGCTGACGGATATGATGACTTTGCAATTGGAGCACCGGAATATAATTCACAGCAAGGCAGAGTTTACATTTACTTCGGAGGCATAAGTATTGATACTTTACATGATCTGA
>Ga0138256_10001572_pt1 | contig 24605 bp, 24 predicted proteins | sample KNB2016incub_MG_FD_105486 | JGI IMG/M metagenome (GOLD analysis project Ga0138256, IMG submission 105486) | Active sludge microbial communities from wastewater in Klosterneuburg, Austria - KNB2014incub_MG | ecosystem: Engineered > WWTP > Activated sludge > Unclassified | place: Austria...
AAGATCGGCCAGGAGATCATCTCGATCGCGATGGGCGGGATCAATAAGACCGCAAACCAGCTCGGTATTGGGAATCTGGCGGATCTATTACGACAAGCCGAAGAGCTAATCAAATAATTATGGAAAACACTTTTGAAAAGTCCCTCGAAGAACTGGAATTGATCGTCAATAGTCTCGAAAGCGGCGATCTTCGGTTAGAGGAAAGCCTTGAACTTTTTGAACGCGGCGTCAAACTTTCACGCAAATGCCGTGAGCGCCTGGCAAATGCCGAACGGCGCATCGAGATACTTATGAAAGACGCTGATGGCGACCTGACCGCAGAGGCGATCGAACCGGAAAATCTTCGTGGTTAACCTTTAGCGTATCGAAAAGGAATATTACGGCTTTTTACGGGCATCGTCCTTTCGTTTTTGGATCAGATCGCAGGCCTGAAATGCCCCGGTCGGATCGATCGCCGTTTTGCCGACCTCAAGATGATCGATCTTGCCCTGCTTGTCGATCACAAATGTGGCTCGGACGCCGTAACCGCTGGTTTCGTTAAATAAACCATACTGCTTGGTCGTTGAACGTTTCCAATCGCTAAGCAACGGAAACGTTACCTTGATGTCTTCGGCAAAGCGCTTATTAGCCGCAAAGCTGTCCATACTGATCCCTAAAACCTGTGTTTCTGTCGCGGCAAATTTGGCGATATCAGCCTGATACGCCTGGAGTTCCTTCGTTCAGCCACCGGTAAAGGCGAGAACATAGAATGCCAAGACGACATTCTTTTTGCCGCGATATTCACTTAGCGTTACCGGATTGCCGGTTGTGTCGGTCAAAGTAAAATCAGGGGCGACATCGCCTACTTTCAGGGTCGTTGTCGGTGCTTGCGGCGTCTGCGCAAATGCCGAAACGACAAAAAGTAGTAACGCCGCGATCGTGATGATCATTTTTGTCATAGGTTTGGGGTTACTAATCCGCGATTTTGACACCGCGAAAGATCGAATCAACGCTCCACACGCCCGACCCGCGGGCCGCGATGTAGAGTAGTACAAAGCAATACAAAACGGCGAGTTCGCCCTTATTTTGAATCGGCAAAACGGCTTGCGTACTAAAATGCCAGCCAAAATATGCTACCGCCATCAGTCCACTTGCCACGAATGCTGCCAAGCCTGCAAAGAAGCCGATCATTATCATCAGGCCACCGATCAGTTCGATCCCGCCGCCGATCGCCATAGCCGTCGATAGTTCGCTGCCCGAAGCGGCAGGCGGAAAACCGAGCAACTTCTGTGAGCCGTGCCACATAAATAAAAACCCGGTGACGATGCGAAGAGTAGCGTAAATATACGTCGAGTATCTGCTTAAAAAGCCGTTCATAGATTCTTCAAACTACGTAGTTGTAAGGTAGTCAGTATAGCTCATTTTATTACATCGTTGTCCTTAAACTTACACATTTTACAATCTTAATTGGGAATTTCGATCACGAGTCGACATCAACGGCGAAATGTGAGAATTCACTCGATATACTTGTTCACCGTGCAAAACTTCGCACTCCGATGCTCAATTCATATTGAGTCGATTGAATAAATGTGGATATTCTATCAATAATTATCGGTTAATTCGACAAATCGGTTGGCACGTGAATTGCGCTTAAACTGTATAGGATTTTCCATTTGCGTAAAAGCATTTGAGACGTGCAGTAAAAATCAGCCGCCTGATTCGGCGGAATTACTATTTCGGCGAAGTTTTGGAATTGGCCAAAACCGTCTTCTGAAGATGATAGTTTGAATCGATCAATTGGTTTCATCGGCGCGATTGATCGTGGAGGTGAAAAATGAACATTCGGCTTTTGTTAGTCGCAACATTACTAACTCTCTCAAGTTTAATTTTCCTAACATTTGAAGCTCCGACCAGCGCCCAACGCACTGATCGCCTCGTAAAAGCAATCCCAAGTACTCAAACTTCCAAACGTTTGATCCCGGAACCATTCAGTTGGCATACGATCGTGAACAATAGCATATCAATTCCCGGTCATACTGTTGTGTTCAGTAGCTATGGACAGCCATCGATCAACTCACAGGGAATGATCGTGTTTAGAGCCCGTAGCACGGGTGGACAGCATATAACCGGCATATTCACGAAGCAGTTCCCGAAAGGCTTTGTGGATGCTATGGCGGACGTTAGCGAGCTAGTTCCATATCCAAACAATTTGGCAACTACGTTTACCGAATTTCCGTCGATTCCTCGGATTGCGATGAATTCTAACTTCACGGCGACGCGCGGCATACATAAGCCGGTCTACCGTTTCCTCCTGCCCGACGGAACTGAAAGCCGGGCCGGCACCACAGGAATCTACGTCGACATCGGCGGAGGATATACAATAACCGGAGCCTCAAAATTGGGGGCTGTACCCGAATTTGAGCAGTACTCCGTCCCAGGTTTCCCTGGTGTTGCATTTGATGTATTTCCCGGATCACCTGCCATCAATGACCGAGGCACGATCGCATTCAAGGGAAACTTCACCATAAATGGAGTCGGAAAGACTGGAATCTTCGCGCGACACCTTCTAAATACACCGGGCGGCGGCAACGGCCCATCTGAGATGATCGCCAGTTCCGATACGGAGATACCCAATTTACCTCCTAGTATGAAGTTCCGCTCCTTTACGTTCGGCTCTACCGCTCCGCCGAGTATCGTCGGAAACGATGTAGTGTTCCTAGGTCTAGATAATGAAGACAATCCGCACTTTGGCGGAATATATCTTGCAAATCTGAAGACTGGGACACAACTTCGTGAGATCGTGGGTATCGGTAAGACGATTCCGGGAGTCAAGACCGGAGAAATTACCCTACTAGGTGAATCGCTGGCATTCGATGGCAGATATCTCGGATTCTGGGCAGCGTGGGGCCGCGAAATGAAGACGGTCCGCCTCTATTGTCCGGAGGATGGCAATAGCGATATTAAGGCCTATTGTAATGGAGTCGACCCACTGAGTGTCTTCGACGAAGATCGTGGAAAATGGTATCAGGAGCGCAATGTGCCCGTTCATCAGGGTATGTTTGTTTACGACCTACATTTAGAACGAGCATATTCAGTAGCTACCACCGATAACGACTTCACTGACTTTCTTTTCTGGGTTTACTCCGGAAAAGCCCCGTCTACTGAAGAGGGTGACGATGATGCTGAGCCTCCAAGATGGCGTTCATCCGCGTTTGGGGCGGTTTCTGACGGGATGATGGCCCTGAAAGCAAGGACTGGCATTCTTAATGATACAAACGAGTACATAGATATAGTTGATGGTCTGTACTTGGGCGATCCGTCATACGATCAGCCGATGAGAGTCGTTGCTGAAACCGGTATGAACGGTGCAAGCATTGACCCAACCCTCACCACCGGATTCCCGGCACCGTTGCCAATCACCGGACTTGGTATTGAACGCGATGGTTTCCGCGGCAATATGTTGGCGATCACTGCGACAATGGCAAACGAAGAGGACAGTTGGGGAGGCATATATATGACTCACGTGACCAGAGGCCCGATGTTCACTAAATAAAAGTGAAGACCGGCTAAAAGGTCAATTGTCATAAATTATGATCATTGTCCGTCGGGACAAAGTGAAATGGGCTTCGCAACACTTGCGAGGCCCATTTCAATGACCGAGTCATTGTTCCCGAAGTTCTACTCCGCCTTACCGACTGCTTTCGGCGGATCGTCGGCTTCAGCGACCGGGGCGGCTAGGCCGAGTTCGGTCGAGCGCCAGAGGTTTGACACCAATAGTTCTCGAATAAACGTCATTTCCTTGGGTAACCGATCATAAAGCTTAAAGAAAAGCTCGTCGTGCATCGCGATCTCCTTGAGCCACATATCGCGGTCGAGATGCATCACTTTGTCGAACTGTTCCCTGCTAAAGTCGAGTCCGCGCCAGTCCATATCCTCATAACGCGGCATCCAGCCAAGCGGCGTTTCGATACCCACGGATTTACCTCTTGAACGCTCGACTATCCATTTCAGGACACGCATATTCTCGCCGTAACCGGGCCAGGCGAATTTGCCGTTCTCATCCTTGAGAAACCAGTTGACCGAAAATATCCGCGGCGGTTCCGGCACGTTACGGCCGACGTCGAGCCAATGGCCGAAGTAGTCGCCCATGTGATATCCGCAAAACGGTAGCATTGCAAAAGGATCGCGGCGAACCTCGCCGATATTGCCGAATGCCGCGGCGGTCATCTCCGATCCCATCGTTGCGGCCATATAGACGCCAAATGCCCAATTGAACGATTGCTGTATAAGCGGCACGACGCTGTTACGGCGTCCGCCGAATATGAATGCCGAGATCGGTACACCCTTTGGATCGTCAAATCGTGTGTCTGCGACCGGGCATTGGCTGATCGGAGCAGTGAAACGCGAATTGGCGTGGGCCGCTTTACCGTCGTTGGCCGGTGTCCAATCGTTGCCCTGCCAATCGATAGCGTGTGCCGGAGCGTCACCGTCCATTCCCTCCCACCAAATGTCGCCGTCGTCAGTCAGTGCGACATTGGTAAAGATCGTATTGGCCTTGATCGACTCCATCGCGTTCGGATTGGTCGAATAATTAGTGCCGGGAGCGACACCAAAAAATCCAAATTCGGGATTGATCGCCCTTAGCTTGCCGTTTTCGTCGGGCTTGATCCAGGCGATATCGTCGCCGATCGTGGTGATCTCCCAGCCCTCTTCGCGAAATTCCTTAGGCGGGATCAGCATTGCAAAATTTGTCTTGCCGCAGGCCGACGGAAATGCCGCACAGACATAGTCCTTATGGCCGTCCGGCGATTTAACGCCGACGATCAGCATATGTTCGGCGAGCCACCCCTGAGCACGTCCGAGTGTCGAGGCGATTCGAAGCGCGAGGCACTTTTTGCCCAAGAGAGCGTTGCCGCCGTAGCCGGAGCCGTACGATATGATCGAATTCTCCTCAGGAAAGTGAACGATGTATTTATCTTTCGGGTCCGGCGAGCACGGCCACGCCACGTCGGCCTGTCCGGCGGCAAGCGGCATTCCGACCGAGTGCAGACACCGTGTAAATTCGCCGTCCCCGAGTGCCTCCAATGCAAGCGTTCCCATACGCGTCATTATCTTCATATTGACCGCAACGTAGGGCGAATCGGTGATCTCAACGCCAAACTGCGAGATAGGTGACCCGATCGGTCCCATACAGAACGGCACAACATACATCGTGCGGCCCGTCATACTGCCGTCAAATTTCCCTTTCAGGAGAGCCTTCATCTCGAGCGGAGCCATCCAATTATTGGTCGGCCCGGCATCGCCCTTGGCGAGCGAACAAATGTAGGTTCGATCTTCGACACGTGCCACATCTGACGGGTGTGAGCGAGCCAGGAATGAATTAGGCCGCTTTTCTTCGTTGAGCTTAACAAAGGTGCCGGCGTCGACCATTTCGCGGCAAAGTCGGTCGTACTCCTCGCTCGAACCGTCACACCAATAAACGGTGTCGGGTTTGCACAGTTGCACCGCCTCGGTGACAAACTTGATAAGCTCCTCGTTCGTGATCGTTGATGGAATGTTCAGATCAGTCATAAAATTGAGTTCCTCAAAATGGGATACTATTAAAATATTTAATAAAATTGAGCAAACGAGCGATAAGGCTCATTTCTTGACGCTATTTGGATAGGTTATCACGGCATCACGAAATTGTTAACAGAAGTTCTTCGGAATAATCGTAGACTGATGAATAGTGCATCTGACGATCTCAATTCCCATTCGGGCGGCCGCAGCCAAAGTGTCCCAAATTCCATCGAGATTACAAAAAATTCCATAATGCCTTCTCATCTGGCTAACCAGCTTGTTTTCAAATATTTACAAACAGCAGGTGTCCCTAATTAATTTTCGATATTCTGACAATTTGGGACACCCTAACTTTTGTGATGATTGCAGTTACGAGCTCAAAGTGTCCCTAATTAATTTCGTCCCCCTCGACCCCAATTTTTCGTGAGAAAATTCACACTAATTTGCGGTCAGGCTCGTTTTGCATATCTTGACGCAGTCGTCTTTGCGACACCCAACTTTGCGGCGATCCCGCGTGCACTCATTCCCGTCAAAGCGAGCGATTTAGCACGTCGGATGAGGCCAATATCTAGTTTCGGGCCCGGCTTAGACTTAGTCCCCTTCAGCCAGGGCATCTGGCAGTGCAGCTCTTCGGGTTCGGAGGTGATGAAGTCAAAGCCCAGAAAATTCTCGAGCGGCGGAGTATCGGCGGAGTTAAGTCCGATCCGGGCGGCGAGATCGAGTTTGGCAAGGCGATAGACCGCGACGTTCTCCTCGCCGTACTCGATGCGGCCCGAGCGGCACTTGATCTGTTTGAGATACCTCAGATCGGGCTCAATGCGTGAGCGCCCAATGGCAAAGATCGAGTCGGCGACCTTGGTCAGATCGCCTGATCCCTGCAGTTCCCTCTCGGTCAGAAAGCCCGGCCTTATCGACTTTGGCGTGTGGGCGATCACGAGGATCGAGAGCCCCAGACACTTTTTCAGAGTTTGCAGGCTCTCCATCAGTTGAAAGGCTATAGTCGCATTGGCACTGCGCCCGCGTGTGAGGAACGAGATATTATCGATCACCAAAACTGTTGCTTCGAATGCATTCGATTTGACCTTGATATCCTCCAGGAGCATCTCTGTATAGTCGCGGTACCCCTCGATCAACCTGCCGTCCCAGAAGCACTCAGCCCGCAGGAAATCGGGTGAAAAGCGATAGTTGTGTTCAAGCTTGGCTCCGTCCGGCGTCGTCAGTGCGTATCTCTGTGCGAGTTGCCAGCGATCCATCTCAAAATCAATATAGAGCACCTTGTGCGGACGGATCTCCGGACCTTTGCGATCTTTGAAAACGGGTTGCCGGACGCCGCGTGCCAGACACTCCGAGATCTGTGCCGCCAGAATACTCTTGCCGACACCCGACGGTGCAAACATCAACGAAAGCTCGTCCATCCGCCAAAACGGCCCAAAGAGCTCGCACAACGGCGGCGCCTCGCAACCGCTGGCGATGAACGTATCTGTCCTATCCACGATCAGCATCTCCGGCAGATCCGCGTATTCCTTCGGATTCCGCTTGCGATACCTCGCCCGCTCCTTCTCATACGCTGCGTTTGCCGCCTTCAACTCCTCGTTCGGTTCCCAATCGGTCGCCGATTCATACCGCGAGTCATCGTAGACATACTCATCTTCAGACTCACTTTCGGGCAATTCTACACTTTTAGTCATAGTTCAATTTTAATCCGATTGGTGCGTGCCGTCAAGAGCATTCTGTTTCATCTATGCAATATTCAGAGCGAATCTGAGGTAATTTGGATCTCTGATCGCTTATCTGACCATTAGCAACCGCTGTGGAACCGCAATAAAGATGACGGTGTCAGGCACTGCGATTGCCGTCTGTAAGGGCAGGAACGCGAGTGTGATGGGTCGGCGAGTCCTTTGAGTCTGTCTGGTCTATCGAGTCTATCGAGTCTTTTAGGCGGAATGGGGAAGAACCCGGAAAGAACCTAGTCGCTATCGCTCCCGGTTCTGACAGATGTTCGCCGCGAACAGATCCATTGACACCAAAGAGCAACAGGTACAAAATGACGCTATCGCCGCTTCGCAAAACTCCACGACCGGCGAATGGCCAAAAGGCGATCGCCCTTTCGCTCGATCGCGTCGAAAGAGAAGGGCAATGTCCGGAGAAGTTTAATGAAAGATCATAGTATCGAAATCCTGCCCCGTATCGCTACATCGACACGGCAACCAGGATCGCTCACACGATCGAGAAGTATGAATCCGAACAGAGAATTGCAATATCGCAAGTGTGACCCCGATTTTATGAGCCAAACAATCGATTGTCACCATCCCCAAGTAAAAGAATGTCTCGATCTTGCTCAAGATATTCATGCATCCATTGTGTAACAACATTCAGAGGTCTTTCGACAACTAAAACAAGATTCGCATCGGGTTTGTTTTGGAGGTATTTGTATTCATAAAGCTGGCTCACGCCTTTTCTGATCTGGCTACGAACATTGTCATCTGTCGTCGATTTCATTTCGAAGATAAAGTCATTGTCCAAGTTAACCGCAAGGTCTATTAGATCGTTGCTTTTGGGAATTCCACCAGCCGCAGAAATGCGCTCTGCCGTTATGTTTATCAAGTTACGATACGAAACCCTTGTCCGGTCCTGTATAGCGTCATTCCTATACATGATTACTTTTTCGCGGGCCTCACGCGGGTGTCCTTGCGGCTTAGCCGCTCTATTTGCGGAAAAGCTGTGCTTTTCCGGCAGACTTAGCTAGCCCTTGCGGCTATGCCGCCGGTCTCCATTTGATCTGTTTGTGATCGGTTATTAGAGGTTCGATTTCCAACGAGTTTCCGTGCCATTGTCGCGAACTCGAATATAGATAATCATCAGGATGCTCGGTCAAACCGGCTCGAACAGGATTTAGCTGAATATAATTGACCTTTTGCATAAATGCGTCTTCGCCCGTTATCCGAAGTGCGTTTGGGTGATGTTCGTAAACCGAATGTTTATGATTTTTCCCGCGATCTTGTATACGGAGTTTGGCAATCGAACTTTCGTAACCATTCTCTTTTAGATAATTAATCAAACGCTTTGCCGAAACGCCGTTCAGGTAACGCAATACTTCTCTCATCTCGCGTGCATTGTCCGTCAACACATGAGTGTGATCGGGCATGATGACATAGGCGAAAATCATAATTCCGGCCGATTTTCTCGCTTCGTCGAATGCATCACAGACGATCTGTTTAACCTCATCCGTTTGAAAGATCGGCAGACGACGGTGTGCCACCGAGGTTAGATAGTAAGCGGGATTATCTCTGGATACCTGAAACATTCGACAAATCAGCGGCGTAGCCGCAAGAGTTAGAGAAGACTATCGGAAAAGCACAGCTTTTCCGCAAATAGAGCGGCACAGCCGCGAAAGCAATTGATTTTCCAACGATTTTCGATCCACAATATAATTATGACAATCGAAGAACTCGACCATTATATTTCAAATCATATTCTAACGAAAAACCCGCGTTACCAGGATATTGAGGGAGCTCCTTTTAGAATTGGAGAGATAGTGAAAGTTCTCGAAAATCCAAGTAACGACGAAACCTTTGATATCGAATTCGCAAATAAACGCGGCAAAATAAAGTTTTTTGAATATGAAAGTGGTTGTGGGCAGAGTGAGGTGGTCCTAAAAAGTGAGACACGAGTGTTGCTTAGTTTTTACTCCTTTTGTTGAATTTTTGTCAATTGATGTTGATGTTAAAAAAACGACGAACCGCGCGGTTCGTCGTTCGATGGCGGTGGCCGGTTTCGAAGGCGAGTGGGCTCAGGTAGCCTCGGCTATCCAACCCAAAAGCCCGTCGAAACGGGTTGAGAATCCAGAGACGACCAATACCTCGTCGTCGGTCTTATGAAACTGCGGTTAAAGGACAGCTTTGGGATGACAGCCGTTGGGGAAAAGGCGGCTTCGTCCCTGAAAGGGACAAATATAATAGCCCAGGGTAAGGCTCAGAGCCGCCACCCTGGGAACATATCACCAATAGATTCCGACCCTGACGGGGTCGAACAAACACCGGCGACGGATGTTGCTCCCCTTCAGGGAGCGAACGACCCGGACGTTTCCCCGGGGTTTCACCCCGGGCTATTATCTTCGTCACCTTCGGCGACGGGCGGCGTTTACCGCGTCATCGGTCAGCCAGAGGACATTGACGGGGCGGGGCTTTATTTTTCGGAGTATGCGAGTTTGATCGAGTTCATTCCGCGGAGGATGACGCGTTGGCGGCGGACTACGCGTTTTCGGTTTTTGGCGGGGTTAAAGACGTTGAGCGGACTCGGGATCATAGCGGCGAGGAATGCGGCGTCTTCGCGGGTCAGGTCCGACGCACTTTTCTTGAAATAGAACCGCGAAGCGGCCTCGGCTCCGTAGATGCCGTCGCCCCACTCGATGATGTTCAGATATATCTCGAGAATACGTTTTTTGGTCAATTCCCGTTCGAGAAAATAGGTATAGACGGCTTCCCTGCCCTTTCTAAGGAAATTGCGATCTTCGGAAAGAAAAAGGTTTTTGGAAAGCTGCTGCGTGACGGTCGATGCACCGCGTTTGAAACTGGGCATCGGCGGGATCCAGTCGTTCGGGTCATAGTCGCCCTCTTCTTTGGCTTCTTTTTCGCCTTCCTTGACGGCCTCGTCCCACGCGGCCTGGATAGCGTCCCAGTCAAAACCATTGTGCTGAAAAAATCTGGAATCTTCGCCGGCAAGCACGGCCCTTTGCAGATTTGGCGAGATCTGCTCGATCGGCGTCCAGATCATCGCTTTCTTAGGCTCTTTGCCCTCGGCCCGGGCCTCGGAAATGCGAAATTCGATCATCGACGACGTGGTCGGATTCTCGGTCCGCAGACGTGAAATAGCGGGAAACGTGATCAATTCGTACCCGATCCACACCGCGACCGCCCCGGCAAAGATAATGAAAAGCAATTTGGTCCAGTACCACATCGTTAGTCGTAAATAGTAAATCGTGGATCGCGATTAGTAAATGGCGGAGCGTGAGTTGTAAGTCGGCGAAGGTCGTTCAACTAGGGCAGAACCCGGACCTTCTTTTGCCGATCCTTCATAATCCACGCTCAACCCACGATTCTCGATTTACTATTTACAATTTACAATTTACTATTTCTCATTATGGGTCAATACGATAATGTCGTTGCTGTAGTTCTCGGAGGCGGAGCAGGTTCGCGGCTTTTTCCGCTCACGCACGAACGGTCAAAACCGGCGGTTCCGCTTGGCGGGACTTATCGACTGATCGATGTGCCGGTCTCAAATTGTATCAATTCAGATATAACCCAGATATTTGTCCTTACGCAGTACAATTCGGCGTCGCTCAATCGACATATTTCGCGGACGTATCGATTTTCGAGCTTTACGACCGGTTTTGTGGAGGTATTGGCGGCCGAGCAGACCAAGGATAACCCCGAATGGTTTCAGGGCACTGCCGATGCCGTTCGTCAGATGTTGCCGCACCTGCGCGACTGGAAGGTGGATACACTGCTGATCCTGTCGGGCGACCATTTGTACCGAATGGACTACCGCAAGTTTCTGGATCGTCACTTCAGCACCGGTGCGGACCTGACCGTCTCGGTCGTGCCGTGCCGTCCCGATGAGGCAGAGGAATTTGGACTGCTGAAAACAGATGCGAGCGGAGCGATCCACGAATTTAAGGAAAAGCCGAAAGGCGACGACCTAGAGCAAATGCGGGTGGATACGACTAATTTCGGGCTCGACTCGGAGGAAGCGGCCAAACGCCCTTATTTGGCGTCGATGGGGATCTACGTTTTTAATTACAACAAGTTGGTCGATCTGCTCAAAACGGATCGCACCTGGGTGGACTTTGGCCGCGAGATAATCCCGGCGGCGATCAATAATTTTAATGTTCAGGCATATCTTTTCGACGGCTATTGGGAAGATATCGGGACGATCAAGGCATTTTACGAGGCCAATCTCGATCTGGCGGCACCGCTGCCAAAATTCAATTTTTTTGATACTGAGGCTCCCATCTACACCCGTAGTCGCTATCTGCCGCCGTCGAAATTGCACGATTGCGATATCGACAATTCGATGGTCAGCGAAGGCTGTATCCTAAACGGCGTAACGGCGAGACGGTCGATAATCGGGCTGAGATGCAGGATCGATCACGGGACGACGATCGAAGAATCGATCATAATGGGATCAGACTTTCTCGAATCGATCGAGGAGATGTGCGAGATGATCGCTCAGGGCAAACCTGCCATCGGCATCGGCAAAGACACCGTGATCAAGCGGGCCATCATCGACAAGAATGTGCGGATCGGTAACAACGTAAGGCTCGTGAATAAGGACGGGATCGACCATTTCGATCACGAGAGCAAATGGTACTATATCCGCGACGGCATCATCATCGTCCCTAAGAACGCGATCATTCCCGACGGCACCGAGATATAAGCTTAACGTTTTGAGCGATCGCGCCGGATCATATACCCTTCGCGTGCTCTGACAACGGTGCCGGGGCGGTTGGTCTTGACCTTAACGATCGCTCGTTTGCCGGCAACGCGTTCGTTCGCCGGATAATATCCAATACTATAAAATTCGCGCAACTCGCTCGCTATCTTAGAATATGCGGCGGCAAGGTTGCCGAGCGTCGTGGCATCGTATCGCCTGCCGCCAGTGCGTGCAGCGAGAGCTTCGAGATATTCCTCAGCTCGTCGATATTCTTCAGCCGTCGTTCCGCGATTGCCGGGCGACCCGGAGCTTGGAACCGGGAAACCCGACGGGTCGCCGCCGACCGGCGGCAAAGGGCTCCGGATCGTGGGTTTGCCGATGACCGAACCATTTTTCATTGCCTGAACGTCTGCGAAGGTATCGTACCTGATCGTATAGATCAGCGAATCGAGCTCCATCGCGTCATCGAGATTATTACGGTCGTGGACACGCCGACTGGTGGTGTCGACACCATCCGTAAACAGAATTATCGCCTTGCGGCCGCGGATGCTCCGCATACGGTCATTTATCGTCAGATCGACCGCTTCGTACAGGCTGGTGCCGGTCGATATCCGCGTTCGTTTGATCGCCCTATAGATCGACGCCCGGTCGCTGGTCGCCTCGCAGAGCATATGCACGTCCTGGTCAAACGAGATCACCATCACCTTATCTTGCGGCCGCAGTTGGTCAATAAAGGCTATCGCCGCCGATTGGATCTCGGCGATCTTGAATGTCGTCGAATAACTCATATCAAGCACCAGAGCGACCGTGAACGGTTCGTTCTCATTAGCGAAAAGGGCGATCTGCTGCTCGACGCCGTCCTCATATACCTTAAAGTCTTCGCGGGTAAGGCCCTCGACAAAACGGCCTTTCTTGTCCATCACGCGGATCGGGACCGAAACGAGCTGTGTTTCGACTTTGATGATTTCGTCGTCGGCCGCCGTGGCCGACGATGGATCGGGAGCAGTTTCCGCAGGAGTCGGCGATGGCTGGGCCGCCGGCGGCCGTTCATTCAAACGCCCGTTTCCAACCGGATTAACGCGGCCCGATTGAGCCGACGCTACGCCGACCGCGAACATCGCGGCAAGCAGAAATATGTTGACGATTCGTCTCGACATTAGGATCAACTCGACCAAGTTATCGCGTTCGATGCTGTTCGTACAGCCAAAAGATGCCGCGAGGTAAAAAAAGAAGCCGGGCAAACCCCGGCTTCTCGGTCTAACACATCGATCGATATCAGATCACTTTCCTGCCAGTGTGCGATTGGTCTGGCCGACGATGTAACTGTTTTTCGCCCGGACGACTACGTCCTGACGCATAACCCGGATCTTGATCTGTTTACGGTCGCCGACCTTCCCGACCACATCCGGATAGTACCCGAGTGAGTACTGGCGGCGAAGTTCTTCGGCAATTCCCGAAAATGCGGCATCGATATTCAGCAGTGACGATGCTTCGAATGCACGACCACCGCTACTGGCGGCCAGAGCCTCGAGATACTTGCGGCCCATATCATATTCGCCGCCACCGCTACCCCGACCGCCGCCGCCACGACCGCCTGAGCCGACATTGACATTGCCTCCGACCAGGATGCCGGCGAGGATGTCGGCAAGCGTAACACGGCCGCCTCTGCCCCTCGGCCGACTTTGCGGGAATGTCTGGCCGCCGCCCATATCGCGGGACGTATCGTAGCGGATGGTGTAAAAAAGGGCATCGACCTCCTCGGTATCCTTGATCGTGCTCTGAGACGTCGCCCTTTTCGAGGTTGTATCAACGCCGTCAGTAAAAAGCACCACGGCCTTTCGCCCGCGTATCTGGCGGAGCTCCTGATTAATGGCGTAATCGACGGCCTCGTACAGACCGGTACCGTCGCCGAACTGAGCTTGGCGGATCGCATCACGAAGCTGGTAGCGATTATTGGTCGGAGGACACAAGACATTGACGTTCTGGTCAAAAGATATCACCATCACGCGGTCAGCCGGACGAAGCTTGTCAACGAACGTGATCGCCGCCTGCTGTATCTCATCAATACGAAATTGAGTCGAAGGGCTCACGTCGATCAATAAAACCACGGTGAACGGTTGCTCGACCGACTGAAAATAATCGACCTTCTGCTCAACGCCATTCTCGAAAATCTTAAAATCTTGCTGACGAAGACCCGATATAAAGCGGCCGTCGCGATCGAGAACGGAAACCGGCATCGTCACCAGATTGGTCTCGACCTTGATCACCTCGTTTTCGTCAAAAATGTCCGGCGTTGGACTCGCGTCCGGCTTCGGTGACGGAGCATTGCGACCGCCTTGCAAAACGGGTGGGCCGCCGGCACTTCTGGATTCGGAGTCGTTGTAAATTGTCGGCGGTGCCGGCGTCGTAGCAACTCGCGGCCGTGTCGAATTGGTCGACTGAGCCATCGCAACGCTTACCGAAAGGCCGAAAAATAGGATTCCAAGGGCAATTTTCTTCATCTTGATCCGATCCCTGCCCTGCTGCTAACTCCTTTGCAAAGCGGTCTCTTTGATTGTTCATCGCAGAAAATCGTTGCTAAGAAATTGCATCAAGCGACGCGATGGCCAGATCGTGGAATTGACGCCGCACCGAGTTGAGCAAAACGAACGGCAGATCGCGGTGATGGGTCCGGTTTGTAAGCAGAATAAAGACCCTTTCCTTGACCGGATCGATCCATAGACTGGTGCCCGTAAACCCCAGATGGCCAAAGCTCTCGGGCGACATTTTTACGCCCGCGGTCGACTCCGGCGTTGTCGCAAGCTGAAATCCGAGGGATCGATGCTCATTGGCACACGGCGAGAAATTGCGTTGAAAAAGGCCGCAGGTCTCAGGCGAAACGAGCTTTGAAAATTCGGGCAAAAACTGGTGTGCGATCTGAAAGACATTGTCCGCCGTCGAAAACAAGCCTGCGTGACCTGAGACACCACCCATAAAATGAGCGTTTCCGTCGTGAACCTCGCCCCAGATCATTTCACTCCGCAGTACATTGGGCTTGATCGGCAACTGCGGGAAGTCACGCTCGCACGTCTGCCTTTCGAAACCGTTTCCGCATTCGCTGGCGGCGGTCGAGCGAAGGTAGAAGCTCGGCGGACAAAAAAATGTGCGGTTAAGCGAAAGCGGCTCAAAGATCATTTCGATCGCTGCGTCATCCAGCGTCCGGCCGGTTACGCGTTCGATCAGTCGACCGAGTGCGATGTAATTGAGGTCGCTGTAGGTGACCGAGTTGGCGTCCGTTAGCATCGCAGAATCAGCGATCTCAGCCACGATATCGTCCGGCGAATCGGCACATAAATATAGCGGCAGCCAAGCGGTGAGCCGAGATGTGTGCGTCAGCAGTTCCCCAACGGTGATCTCATTTTTATCCGCCGCAGCAAAATCCGGCAGAAGGTCCGCAACGCGGTCATCCAGTGATATCTCGCCCTGGTCGATCAGAATGGCACTGAGCAGGCCGGTAACCAGCGGCTTTGTGATGCTGGCGAGATCATATATCGTATCGGGCTGCGCGTCGATCTCCTCCGGCACGACGACCGCGCGCCCAACTGCATCGTGGGCGACGACGGCACCGTTCTGCGCTACCAAATAGACCGCCGACGGAAAGTCGCCGGCGTCGATCCGCCCAAGCAGGAGATCTGAGATCGCTTCGATCTTCATTTTAGTTTTAGCATTGACGCGTGGCTTTCGATCTTCTCCAAAACTCCGACCGCCAAGGCGAGTGCTCGCCGGCCGTCCTCGCCGGTTACGGGCGGCAGTTCGTCTCTTTCGATCGAGTCGAAAAATGCCTCGATCTCTGCCCTGAGCGGCTCGACGTCATTGATCTTAAGCCGATCGATCGATATCCCGAGCAGCGGATGAGCAGCCTCCGGATTCAAGGACGTCACCGAGGCAAATTTCGTTGCGTAATCCAGCACGACATAGGAATTGGTCTGGTAGAACCGTGTCTTTCGGATCTTTTCCGTACCGATCCGCGATGCGGTGATATTCGCGACCGCTCCATTCGCAAACTCGATCCGAGCATTGGCCGCGTCCACCTTGTCAGAGATCACAGGGATCCCGACCGCACGTATCTCCGAAACGGCGACGTCCGCTCCAACAAGCCACTGGACCGCGTCGAGGTCGTGGATCATTACATCGAGAACGACATCAACGTCGAGCGAACGGTTTGGAAACGGTGAAACGCGATGGATCTCAAAATAGAGCGGATTGTCCACCTTTGGCCGCAGTGCGACCATTGCCGGATTGAATCGTTCGAGTTGCCCGACCATCAGCTTTGCACCGGACGCAGCGGCGGCGGCGATCATACGATCGGATTCGGCAAGCGTTAGAGCGATCGGCTTTTCGACCAGGGTATGAACTCCGGCGTCGAGGAATGCGCACGCGATCTCGCAATGCGTTTCGGTCGGCGTGGCGATCGATACCATATCGACCTTGCCGATCAGTGACCGCCAGTCCGCAAACGACGAACATCCATTATCGTTCGCCACACGCGAAGCCGTGGCGGCGTCCGCATCGCAGATGCCGATCATTTCGACACGTCCCGCGGCGGCGATCTCTGCCAAATTTCTAGCGTGGTGACGGCCAAGACTTCCGGTGCCGATCGCGGCAACACGTAACTTTTGAACTGTGCTCATAATTTGATAACAAGCTGCTTTTCAGCAATACTTTACATTCTTATTGATGATGCAGGAAATTACAAAGCACGGTAACCACGAACAAAAGCGAATGCCGCTGATCTTTTGGATCGGAGCTATCTTTGTCGTCATTTTTCTATACTTTTTTGGGCTGACGATCCCATTGCTCGGTCCCGATGAATCGCGTTACGCTCAGGTCGCCCGCGAAATGTGGCAAAACGGCGATTGGGTCACGCCGACGCTCGGCGGCGCTCACTGGTTCGAAAAACCCGCTCTGCTCTATTGGCTCGAGATGACCGCCTACTCGATATTTGGCGTCAATGAGTTTGCGGCACGATTCGGTTCTGCGATATTCGGGATCGGAACAGTCGCGTGTCTTGTGCTGCTCGGCAATAGATACGAGGCGTCTCAAGGCCGCCCGCGTCTCGGTCGTTCAGCAGAAGTCGGACGATTTGGCCTTTGGTTAGGTTTGATCGCGGCGACATCGCTCGGGATCATCGTATTTGCTCGCGGGGCGAGTTTTGACATCATCGTCACGTTTCCATTGACGGCATCGCTCGTCGGATACTTCGTCTATGATCAATGCAGTTCCGCATCGGCACGAACTAAGTACGCGGGACTGGTCGCGTTCTATCTATTTATCGGCGTTGCATTGATCGCCAAGGGATTGATCGGGATCGTGTTTCCATTTGCCACGGTCGGCGGCTATCTTTTGCTCTCGAGAAGGTGGCCGAGTCTGTCATTTCTGGTTAGTATCGTCTGGGGAACAATGCTGGCCGCGGCGATCGCTGCGGTCTGGTATTTGCCGATGTATCAACTCCACGGTTGGGAGTTTATAGACGAATTTATCATTAAACATCATTTTCAACGGTTCACGTCAAACAAATACCAGCATCCTCAGCCGTTCATTTTCTTCTTTTGGGTTCTCCCTCTGATGGTTTTGCCGTGGATGCCGGCGTTTTTGGCGGCGTCGTGGACCTTTATACGAAATACCTTTCGGGCAAAGAGTCCGGATGGCTCATCAACGACGGCGGCTACATCATTCCTCTCGGATCCACTTTTGACTTTTTCGTTGGTTTGGCTGATGGTGCCGCTCGCGTTCTTCTCATTTTCCGGATCGAAATTGCCTGGCTACATCCTGCCGGCGGTGCCTCCGGCGATCCTTATCACAGCAGTATTTTTGTATCAGAGACTCGATGCCGCAAAATGGAAAAACGCGGTCATTGCCGGAGCTTTTGGCACCGCGATCGTGAGCGTCATTCTAATACAGTTTGTCGTACCGCGATTTGCGGAGCTTGATTCGACGCGTTCCCTGTTTCAGACCGCGAGTGACCGCGGATACGCCGCAACGAAGGTCGTAAACCTTCATACCACATCGCACAATGCTGAGTTTTACGCGGACGGCAGATTACTTCGCGATGAAACGGGAAAGCTGAAACGATTGTATGGCGTGACGGAGGTCAAAGACGAGATCCTACGCTCGGGTGAACGGACGACATTGGTGCTTGTCCCGCACGAGTATCTACCCGAACTTTTGCGGTACCCGGAACTTCAGTCTGAGGTGCTGCGTGATAATGGCGAACTCGCGATCGTCGCATCGTCACTGAGATAGTCTCGGTGTCAATCTTCGCTAGCCCGGCGGAGTCGATCCATCAACGCTGTCCCAATGCCAGCGTCGGAAACCGACTGGCAATAGACTGTTCTGATCCCTTTCCGATCGCATTCTCGTAAAAACTCGAATATCTCTCGGGCATACTCTGCAACGTCGCGACAGATCATTTTTATCGAAAATCCGTCGGGGACGTCATCGATTCCAATGTATGCATTTCGATGTCCGGAGATAGCGTCGGCCGCGTCCGAGACAATGATCACACGTGCGACCGGCGAATAATGCTTATGTTTCATTCCCGGACTGGACGGAACATCCGACGTGTCGCCACTCACGGCGATAGTTTCCGGAATGACACTGCGAAGATCGTCGATCGAGACCGAACCGCTTCGCAAAACGACGGGCACCTTTCCGGTGCAATCTACGACGGTCGATTCGAGTCCGATCTGAGTCGGGTCGCCTTTCAAAATACAATCTATGCGGCCGTCCAGATCTTCGAGTACTGCTTGCCAGGTGGTCGGGCTTGGGCGTCCGGAAATGTTCGCGGATGGGGCGACGACCGGAACTTCGCACAAGCGAAGAAATCGCCGGGTGGAATCGAGATTCGGCATCCTGACGCCGATCGTATCAAGGCCAGCGGTGGCGTTCATCGGGATACGATCCTGCTTTTTTAACACGATGGTCAGAGGGCCCGGGAAGAAGTTGTCGATAAACTTCTGAGCGGATTCCGTTACATTTGTGACCAGATCGTTCAATTGCACCAGATCGTATATGTGTGCGATCAATGGATTATCGGCAGGGCGTTGTTTCGCTTCAAATATTTTGGCGATCGCGACTTCATCGAACACATTTGCAGCAAGTCCGTACACGGTCTCGGTACCAAACGCCACAATGCCGCCACATTTGATGAATGCTGCGGCTTCTTCGGGTAATGTGGTTGTTACTGTCTTCAAAAGGAGTTTTCTACAAAAGTCCGCCGAGTGCCAAGCCTGACCCTATTTCGCCTCGTAAACAAGAATTTTCTTCTTTTTACCGACGAGAGCCCCAAGAAGCGCTCCGACACCTGCACCGGCCAGGACTATCGGTGCGATAACCGCTCCGACATTGTCGCTACCGCCGGTTGCCCCGACCGCGCCCAGACCAATTCCGACTCCCGCTCCGGCACCAATTGCCGCGCCGATCGCAATCGTCTTGCCCATCGTGCTGCCCCCATATCGATGTACTGACTTGACGCGCGAGATGTCGATCGTCTCTGCCTTGCCTTTGATAGAAATCGAGATTTCCGTTTCTGTAACAACCCCGAGATCGCCCTTTAGCATTTTTCCGTCTTTGGTTTCTACCGACACACGCGTTCCGGCAGCGAGAGTTTTCAGTGCTGCCCAGTCGTCATTGGTCCGCGACTGTCCAAACGACACTAAGGGTTGGCTTAACAGTCCAACCAATATCAATACGATAACGGAGTTTTGCATTTTCATTCTTCTGCCCAGTCTAAATAGTATGGGATTTTGTACCGAGATATTAGCATTTTTCGGTGCGGATACGAACTTGATCGCACGAAACTCATCAACGGTTTATACGCTTCATTGCGGGGACACGGCAGGATCAACTTGACGACGATCGCTACACGCCCGTTCGCCGCGGCGAGTAATTCTGTAAGAAAAGTACGCATCATCTGGAAACCAGCAGAGTTTTGCAGTTTATATGCAAAAAGCCTGAACTATTTCGTCTGAAAGTATAGGCTGGATGAACCAGACGTTTACAAAATGTCGGATCATCAAACAATATTTTAGGCACGATCAGATCTGGTGAGACAGTTTCATATACATCGCCGATCTCATCGGCCTACAGATTCCGGCAGTTCAGATGTAGGGTCACGAAAGCCGGAACAAACCGCATGCTCAACCTTTCGAGGGTTGGGCATGCGTTTTTGCAACAGCGAAATTATCGGATTTAAGCGACGACGACCGACCGAGTGTGGATAAATCCTCTTTCAAGACGTTAAGATAGAATAGTGACGATTGCCGAGAAATTAAAAGATCTGCCCACAGCCTCGGGTATCTATATCCATAAAAATGCCGCCGGCAAGATCATCTATATCGGCAAAGCCAAGAATTTGCGTAGCCGCGTCCGGCAATATTTCCAATCCAGCCGAAACTTCGATCCTAAAACTCGCAATCTGGTCAAACTCATCGCTGATTTTGAGTTTATCGTTGTCGATAACGAGGTCGAGGCACTTGTGCTTGAGTCCAATCTGATCAAAAAGCATAAGCCGCGATTCAACGTCCTGCTAAAGGACGACAAGTCATATCCGCATCTGAAACTAACAAATGAGCCTTTCCCGAAGGTCGTCATTACCAGGCGGATCATTCGCGATGGGTCGCACTATTACGGCCCGTTCCTGCCCGCTGTGTTGGCCCGCAAGACGCTCAATCTTGTCAATCGCGCGTTTCAACTCCGTACTTGCGAGATCGAGATCGACGGAAAGTTGCCGCGGCCGTGCCTCGAGTACCACCTCAAACGCTGTCTCGGGCCGTGTGTTAAAGGCCTTTGTTCGCAGAAGGAGTATCAGGAGGCGGCGGCGGACGTCAAGACTCTGCTCGATGGGCGAAACAAGGATCTGGCAAAGTCGCTCGAGGCTCGAATGTGGCTCTATTCCGAAGAAAGCAAATTTGAACTGGCGGCCAAATACCGCGATCTGCATCGGACGGTTCTCGCACTGAGCGAACAGCAAAAGATGGCGACGACCGCGGATATGGATGTCGACATCATCGGATATTATCGCGAGCAGCACCGACTCGCACTTCAGCTATTCACGATGCGCGAGGGCCGCATCGTCGGGCGCCGAGAGTTTTTTTGGGAGGACCTTGTCGATGACGATACTTTTGACCCGTCAGAGTTTATGGGTGATGTGCTCGCACAATATTATTCGACCGACTATGTGCCGCTTGAGATCCACGTGCCGCACGATTTTAACGACCGCGAGTTGCTCGAACGGGCATTGACAGATAGGCGCGGACGGCGTGTGAAGATACTTGACCCGAAACGCGGCACCAAACGCAGTCTGGTCGAGCTTGTCGAAACGAATGCAAAGGTAGCATTTGAGCAGCGTTTCCGCGTTCTCAAGCCCGACTCAAAACTCGTGCTCGAAGAACTGCAGGAATTGCTGGAGATGCCTCACTTCCCGGAGAGGATCGAGTCGTTCGATATATCAAATATCTCGGGTGCCGAGAATGTCGCCGGTATTGTTGTGTTTGAAAACGGAAAGCCGGCTAAGGGCGGATATCGGCGATTTATCATCAAGTCCGTCGAAGGTGCAAATGATTTTGCCTCGATGAACGAAGCGGTCTTTCGCCGTTATCGACGAATGACCGACGAGCAGAAACCGCTGCCGCAACTGGTATTCATTGATGGCGGAAAAGGCCAGCTTTCGGCCGCGGCGGCAGCAATGCGATCTCTCGATCTCGAGCAGATAATGCTGGTCGGCCTCGTCAAACCGCCGAAACGCCATAACGAGATCTCGCACCTTCTGGTTTTCGGCCACGAGGATCGCCCGATACCGTTCGACCGCAATTCGCTGGCGTTTCGCCTGATTCTGCACATCCGCGAAGAGACACATAAAACGGCGATCGAATTTCACCGTAAACGTCGTGAAAAGCGGGATTTCACATCGGAGTTATCTGAGATCCCCTTTATCGGCGATAAGCGCAAGATGAAGTTGCTGAGAAACTTCGGTTCGATCGAGCGGATCGCCAAAGCAGACGTGAACGAGCTAAGACCGGTGGTTGGCGTAAAGGCCGCCATTGAGATCTTTAGGCATTTTGACGAGCAGCGTAAACTCGCCAAGTCGTAACCGTTGATGATCGGATCCGGCACCGCTCGACAGCCTTATATTCCAAGATCTATAGCAGCCGAAATGTCTTGCAGGGCAATTGAAAGTTTATTTGCTCTCAGTTATCAAAAAGTGAATCCGTAAAAAAGGTTCAGGTAGTTATTAGCACGTCCGGAATTACCAAAGGCGTACCCGATCATAAAGTACTGCCGGTCGGTCACATCATAGCCGATCCCTGCATTGGAATAGCCAAAACGGTTCTTTCCGCTCGTCCAATCGGCCAAAAGCGTGAGCCGCTTTGTGACCGGTTGCTGCACGCCTAGAAGGACGCCGGTGCGTGTCCCCATATCCGATGTTCCGCCGACAACGTGATAGATACCGCCGGTCAGAGCTAAGTCTTTTGCCGAACTAAACTTCCGGGTTGCGACCGAATAAAGCATCGCCGACGACCGCGTATCCGACGATCGATCGAGCGGTAGATACGCGATCGCCCCGACCGCGACATCGACCCCGACCTTCTCCTGATCCAGAGCCTTAAATTTGATATTCGGTTCAAGTTCGTACTGTGTAGTTCCGCCGTCCTGAGTCGCGTAGAGATTGACCCCGACCTCAAGCCGCTTGTTTACGCCGTATATGACCGAGGGGCCAAATGAGCGAAAACCGCCGCGTTCGAATTTATCAAAGTGAGCGAAAAGGTCGGCCTCGACATAAAACGAACCCTTGTCGTGGATCTCGGCGGTCGGCACCGCAAAGATTGACGTCTGGCCTCCTGCCGTGGAGACAAAAACCACAATAATGGCTGCGATCAGCAAAGGCCACGCAGCGGGAGTAAGGAAACTTGAACGAATTTTCATAATTTGATGGGTTGCATAGATAGTACTAAGACGCAGGTGTTTTCGGCAACTTTGAGCTCCAGATGCGGTCGCACGACAGCCTTCGAAAAGCCGTAGCAATTGCATTTTTGGCCTAATGCGGTGACAATGTTGGGTATTCAAAACAAAAAAACGGAGGCTTTCGAATGAAATCACTACTTACACTTGGACTTATCTTCTTTGCTTTCTCATTTTGCGGACTCGGCGATCGGCTAAAGCAAATGAGCGGCGGCACGTCGGAAACCAATTCAAACACGGCGAGTTCAAGCAACTCAACCGCGCCGGGGACATCGTCATCGGCTGCTGAGAAGCCGAAAGTGACCGCGAGCCAACAGGCGATTATGGACGGCGGCACCGAAACGAAGTGGGACGATCAGGGGCTCTCGTGGAAATTGCCGGCGAGTTGGAAGAAAATGGACGTTAAGAAGGAATCATTCAACTATCAGTCGCCGGACAACGCGTTCCTTTTGGTAAATATCTCGGTTATGCCTGATAGTTTCCCGATGGACACCAGCCTCAAGGCATATCACGACCAAGCCTTGCAACAGTTGAAGAACGGCAAATATGAATCGGTCAGACTCATCGACATCGACGGCGTCACCGGCGTTGAATTTGTCGAAACGATGCCGGAAGACAAGTCGGGCCCCCGCAGACATCAATGGATCGGTTATCGAACGTATCTTGGACAAAAACAGCAACTCAACGTTATGACATCGACCAAGGGCAGCAACTTTGACAAACACTCGGATGATTTCCCGGCGATCTTATACTCAATGAAAGCCGTGAAGTAATTTTCGGGAATATCACAAAGCAATAGAGGATGTCCGAAACGTCAGTATTTATGGAAATTGAACGAAGAATTAAACGCAGATCGAGCAGATAAAGCCGTTATTAAGATAACGCTTTATCTGCTCGATCCGTGAAATCCGCTTTATCCGCATCATCTGCGGTCAAGTAGCCGTCAATTTCCTGTGACTTTCACTTTTCAGACATCCTCTTTTTGCGCTTCACATTAACTTCGATCTTAGTCGTGACGCGTGGGCGAGTCGGCGTGCGGGATAAAGCACATCCGGCATCGAGCCTCATATTTGTCGGCGGCACCGACCTCGACGCGGGCATCCGACTCGACGGTTCGTTGCGAGTAGTTAGCGGTCGCACCACACTTTACACAGATCGCGTGTGTCTTGGTGATAAACTCGGCGATCGACAGTAACTGCGGCATCGGGTCAAACGGTTTACCTGTGTAATCCTGATCGAGTCCGGCGACGATCACTCGTCGCCCCTCGGCGGCGAGTTTATTGACCGCGTCGATGATCGCCGCATCAAAAAACTGTCCTTCGTCGATCCCCACCACCTGTGTGTCATCCAGCACCTGAGCCATCATCTCAGCGGTTGTCGAAACCGGTGTCGAATCGTGTGTCTGGCCGGAGTGTGAGGCGATCTCCTCGTGCGAATAACGGGCGTCGATCTTGGGCTTAAATACCTGCACCCTTTGACGGGCGATGCGGGCCCGCGTTAGACGACGGATCAATTCTTCGGATTTGCCCGAAAACATCGATCCCGCGATCACCTCGACCCATCCTGTTCCGTTTTGTCGTACTTTGCGGCGTTCTTCGGTGTTATCGAACGCAAATTCTTCTACCATAATGTGTTTG
>Ga0138256_10001573_pt1 | contig 24605 bp, 24 predicted proteins | sample KNB2016incub_MG_FD_105486 | JGI IMG/M metagenome (GOLD analysis project Ga0138256, IMG submission 105486) | Active sludge microbial communities from wastewater in Klosterneuburg, Austria - KNB2014incub_MG | ecosystem: Engineered > WWTP > Activated sludge > Unclassified | place: Austria...
AAGAAATCGAGAAGCTGATCGTACGATTTACGTTTTGGCTCGACCGAATAGAAAATATTCGGCCGGTTAAAGCTCGATACAAAAAGCTCGGCACCGGTGATGTTGAGCCGCTCGAATATATCCTTGCGGACGAGTTTGTCGGCGGTCGCTGTGAGGGCGACAACCGGAATCTGCGGAAACTCGCGTTTGAGAGTCGCAAGACGCAAATATTCCGGCCGAAAATCGTGTCCCCAGCTCGAGATGCAATGGGCCTCATCGATCGCAAACAGCGAGATCTTGATCTCTCGAAGAAAATCAATAAACTGGTCACCGCTCTGCAAAAGCCGCTCGGGAGCGACATAGAGGAGTTTCAACTTCCCGCTTCGAACCGCCCTAAAAACCTCGACCTGCTCCGAACCCGATTGGGTAGAATTGAGAAAGGCCGCCTCGACGCCATTGACCCGCAGTGCATCGACCTGATCCTTCATCAGTGCGATGAGCGGTGATATGACAACCGTCAGCCCGCCCAGCATCAACGCCGGTATCTGATAACAAAGCGATTTACCACCGCCCGTCGGCATCAGCACGACGCAATCCTTTTTGTTCAGGACCGCCTCGATCACTGCTTCCTGATTCATCCTAAATGAATCGTAGCCGAAGCGGTGCTTGAGGATTTCACGGGCTTTTTGGAGCGACATGTTTGGACTTATCTACGATCGGCAAGGCCGTACTTTCGGCTTTCTAAGGGTTATAGTGAATCTATTCCTCTTGCTTGCCGGATTGGTCAATATACTTTTCCTCGATCCACCGGACGGCGGTGAGAACAACAAGTATTACGACCGCCGCAAGCAGGGCAATGCCGAGTTCGCCCAGCCCTATTAAAACACCGATGGCGCACGTGGCCCATAGTCCTGCCGCAGTCGTAAGGCCGACGATCTGAGTTTCACGTTTGAGAATGGTACCGGCACCGATGAAACCAATGCCGGTGACGATGCCCTGGATAACTCGCGATGTCGCGTCTTCACGCATGCCCGCCCCGATACAGGCAAGGACAAATATCGTACTACCGAGCGAAACAAGAATATGGGTCCTGAGACCGGCTGATTTACCGGCTGACTCACGTTGGAATCCGATGAGCCCGGCAATCACCACTGACGCAGCAAGACGCACCGCAATTTGAATTAACTGCCTGCGTTCCGGCAAGCCAAAGGTCAATTCCTCCCACAGCACGTCCATAATACCCGTCGTATCAGATTTCTACCGCATCAATCTGAGCTTTCTGCAGCTTTCCGCTGTAATCGACATAAAGGGATTTCCATTCGCTAAATATGTCGAGCACCTGGGTGCCGGCTTCGCGGTGGCCGTTGCCCGTGCCTTTGGTACCGCCAAATGGCAGATGAACCTCCGCACCGATAGTCGCGGAATTTACATAACAAATGCCGGTGTAAAGTTCCTGCATCGCGTAGAATGCATGGTTAACGTCTTGCGTATAGATCGCCGACGAGAGGCCGTAGGCGACACCATTGACGATGTCGATCGCCTCGTCAAGGGTCGAGAACGGAACAACACTTGTGACCGGGCCAAAGATCTCTTCCTGCTCGATACGCATTCCCGGTTTCACGTCGGTAAATACAGTCGGCTCAATGAAGTAACCATTCTTATACGCGCCTTTGGTGAGACGGTTGCCGCCACACGCGAGCGTGGCTTTGTCGATTTCTTTGCCAATGTGGATGTATCCGAGAATCTTCTGCATCGCGTCCTCGTTAATCACCGGCCCGACCTCGGTCTTTGCATCCAGGCCGTTGCCGACCTTAAGCTTTTTCACCTTTTCGACCAGCTTTTCGCAGAATTTTTTGTAGATCTTCTTATGAACGATGAGCCGCGAAGACGCCGTGCAGCGTTGTCCGCTCGTACCAAAAGCTCCCCAGAGTGAACCTTCGACGGCGTTGTCAACGTCGGCGTCATCCATCACAATAATCGCATTTTTGCCGCCCATTTCCAGGCTTACGATCTTGTTGTCGTGGGCACAGCGTTCGGCAATTATCCGCCCGGTAGTCGTCGAACCGGTAAACGAAATGAGCCGAACGTCGTGGTGCTCGACCAGGGCCGCTCCGGGTTCGGAAAATCCGTTGACAAGATTGACTACGCCTTTCGGAATTCCAGCTTCTTCGCACGCCTTGATGAGATTTAGCGATGACAAAGGCACATCTTCGCCGGATTTCAAGACGACTGTGTTGCCGCAAACAAGTGCCGGGATCAGTTTCCATGACGGAATCGCCATCGGGAAATTGAACGGCGTAATAAGTCCGCACAGGCCGACCGGCTGGCGAACGCACATCGCAAATTTATTCGGCATCTCAGCCGGTGTCGTAAAGCCGTGCAGACGACGGCCTTCGCCGGCGGTGTAATAGGTGCAATCGATCGCTTCCTGAACGTCGCCGCCCGCTTCCTTGAGCACCTTGCCCATTTCACGTGTCATTTGCTGCGTGAAAGCGTCTTTGTTCTTACGAAGAATTTCGCCGAGCGTGAACAAAAGCTCCGCACGCTTCGGTGCGGGCGTCCGGCGCCATCGGGTCGCTGCCTCTTTGGCCGCCGTAACTGCGGCGTTCACATCGTCTGCGTTCGAGGCAGGAAACCGGCCGACGATATCAGTTGTATCTGCCGGATTTACGTTGTCAAACCATTCGCCCGACGACGATTTGACCCATTCGCCGCCAATATAGTTCTTGTACTTCTTGATTTCAGTTTTCGACATAAAAGGTAGTTTAAAAGTCCAAAGCCCAAAGTCCAAAGCCCAAAGTCAATTTTCTCAACCTTTGGACCTTGTACGTTGGACTCTTGGCTTCCGCTTTACCTGACGGTAAATTGTACGATCTTTAATTCCAAATTCTGTGCCCGCGGGCTATAAGGAATGACGTGAAGAACCACGGCATCACCAACTTTCAATTTGGCGACCATATCCGTAAATGCCTTAACGTCGGTCACGGTGATTCGATTAATTCGCAGTATAAGATCGCCTTCGCCGAGCGCAATGGCCCCGCCGGAGTCTCGGACATCGGAAATATAGCTTTCGGGGTTAATCTCTTTTACAATCAGGCCTTTTTGATCGCCGAGTTTGTACCGTTCCGCCAGCGCCGGTGTGATATCGCTCAGGGTTAGCCCAAACGGCTTTATTTCCGGCTTTTTCCCATCCATTGGCAGCACGCGGCGCTCGTCCGCATCATCGTCGGGGCGGCGATTTGTCGGCCGCTCGCTGAGTTTTGTCGAAACAGTTTTAGTTTCCAGCGTCGCCCCGTTCTCGCGTAAATATTTGATCGCAACGGTTTGGTCAGGCATTGTAAATGCGACCTTTGAAATCAGGTCCTGGGCTGATTGCACCGGCTGGCCATCAAATTCCAGAATTACGTCACCGGCTTTTAAACCTGCGATTGCGGCCGAGCTGCGGCTGTCACCGATGCGGGTAATGATCGCCCCGCGAGCGTCCTTGAGGCCATAAACGCTCGCAAATTCAGCCTTGACCGAGTCAAGATAGGCTCCGAGATAGCCGCGACGGACTTTGCCATTCTTTAGCAATTGGCCATAAATATTTTCAGTGATGCGCGACGGCAGGGCGAAACCGATACCGTTCGAGTCGCCTGTCGAGGTTGCGATCTGCGAATTTACGCCGATCACTTCCCCGTCCATGTTGATCAGCGGGCCGCCGGAGTTCCCGCGATTGATCGCGGCATCAGTTTGGATAAATTTGTAGAACCGCGATGTCGGCGTTTCACGCAGATTGTGAGAAATGATGCCGGCAGTTACCGTCTGGGCGAGATTGTACGGCGAGCCGATTGCGATTACCCAATCGCCAACCTCGCATTTTTCCGAATCACCAAACTTCAAAAACGGCAGGTCGCGAGGTGCGTTGATTTTGAGAACGGCGACATCGGTCTGGTCGTCGGTTCCGACTACTTTTGCAATAAATTCTTCGCCTGAAACAAGCTTGACAGTAATGCGGGTCGCATCTTCAACAACATGAGCGTTTGTTATGATGTAGCCGGCCTTATCGACGATAAAGCCGCTTCCGATAGCGTTGACGGGACGCTGCTGTATTTGTCGCTGAAGAAAATCCAGCATATCGGTGCCATCGGTGCCATTTGATGGAGGCACGACCTGGCGATTTGCTGCCTGCGGCATTTTTCCTTTTGTATCAATGCTGACAACCGCCGGTTCGGTTTTTTTGGCGAGTTCGGCAAAGGATTTGGCAAACCTGTCCGGCTGGGCGCTGGCATTTCCCGCAGCAACGACGAGAGCTATGACCGATATCAACAACCGGACCCGCTGCCGGGCCGACCAACTGCATGCTGCGAACATAAAAAACCTCGCATCGAGAGCAAAATCAAATCCTGACGCATAGAGTATAGCAAAAAAAATCTAAGGCCTGAGCAGGATTTTCATGGCCCCTTTCCGGCCGGAACGCTCAATTGCGGCAACGCCTCGCGCAAGCGGCACTTCATCGTCGATCAGGTTTTCGACATTGATAGCCCGTTTTGCAAGAAGGTTGACGGCCGGCCCAAAACGTCCGCACCGCGAACCAACAATCGTGATCTCGTCAACCACGACGCGGGCCGAGGCCCATGTTGGCCGCCCATGAAACGTTGATTTGAGGATAATCTTGCCTCGTGGCCTGACGAGATCAATTGCCGTCTCAAATCCGCTTTCGGACCCGCTTGCCTCGACAACCACATCGAAATGCCTCGAAAATGCGGCAGGCAACTCGTTCAGCAAAATCCCTTCGACCCCGGCATTGACGGAAATTCCGATTTTTGTCTGGTGTTTACCGATAATCGAAACGTTGTGTGATTTGAGTCTGAGACTCATGGCGCAGAGCAATCCAAGCTTTCCGTCGCCGATCACGGCCACAGAAGTTTCAGGCAGTATCTCAACCTGCTCGGTAATTCCAAACGCAGCCGCCAACGGCTCCGCGAACACTGCTTCTGCGTCCGTCACATTGTCTGGCACCTCGATCAGGTTTCGGCCGGGAAGCAACAGATATTCTGCGTGGGCGCCATCGCGGCCGACGATACCTAGAACGGTTCGTTGCGGGCAGTGCCTCGCATCGCCGGCCTTGCACAGCACACAATCGCCGCAGCCCGCATTTATCTCGCCGACTACTCGCCTGCCGACTAGCTCGGGAGCTTCTGGAGAGCGTTCAACAACGCCAACAAATTCATGCCCCAGTGTTCCGGTAAAGCCCGCATACCCACGGACGATCTCAAGGTCGGTATTACAAATTCCCGATTTCACAACCCGAACGAGCGCCTCCGATTCAGAATGCGGCCTGGCAACATCGTCAAGCGTTAGCGTCAAACCGTCGAATCTAAGAGCTTTCATCTGGAATTGTAATTGCGAATGTCACGTTCGCCGGTAATCAACCAGCGTCCGCCAATGCGGCGATAGGTGAGCTGGCTGCGAACCTTGCCCGACGAAGTCGAGCGCCCGCCAAATGCCCATTCCTTATCAAATGTCGTTGTTGCCGTGTCGCCTGAGATAGTTGTTTCGATGTTCGAGATGTTCACCCGCATTGAATCGTACAGGTCGAATGCTCTCGCCTTGTCGGCACGAACGGCGGCCGAACTCAGCCCGCGACGGTTAAAATAATCCACACGGGCAGCATAGTTGCCCATATAGCTATTCAGGTCGCGCGATTCGAGCGCCGATTTCCAGCCGTAAATGCTCTGTTCGATCTCAGCTCGGCTAGCTGAGTCGTCTGTCACAGGCAGCGTCGGTTCGTCAGCTTTCGGTGGTTGGCTTGATTTCGCAGGTGTCGGAAGTGGCGGCGCTTTCTGGTTGCCAGGCGTAACGACGTTAGCAGTAATATTCGTCGGCTCGGGCGAATTTGTCCACACAATAAACGCCGCGGCCCCAATTGCCGCAAAAAGCACAAGCATTCCAACCGCTGTCAGAACAACCGTGAGAGCCGTGTTCGCTTCCTGTCTTTGCACCGGGACCGGCAAAACGCGTGTTACCTCGGATTGAGGAGTACCCGGCGTGACACGGGGCCGGACAAACGTCTCCGTCTCGCCGGCGGTCGTCGCGGGCGGTTCAAACGGCTTGAGAACAGTTCCGTCCTGAAGACAGTACCGCAGCGTATCGTCCGAATATTGCGTCAGGCATGCCGGGCAGATTTTCATGTGTTCCGATTGAATAATATGTCAGTGCCGCCCGGTTGTAAAAGTCATTTCTATTCTGCACAGCAAATATTTGGCGTATTGCCGCTATGAGATTTGAGCAAACGAATGCGAAAATCATGGAGTATGTTGAGGCTCGGATTACTAATTATCGCCCTATCGATCATTGCTGCCGGACTCGCTTGTTCCGGGTCAGGCACAGCCGGCGGATCATCGCCCACAGAGGCTTACAAGCTGCTCTACGCCGCGGTCAAGGCCAAGGATACTGAGGCAATCAAGACACATTTGTCAAAAAAGACGATTGAATTCGGCGCAATGGCGTCCGCTCGCAGCCGAACTCCCGTCGAGCGAGTATATGAGAATGGGTTCACCGAGACTACGTTTTCTTCGTCCCTTCCGGCAGTTCGCGATGAGAGAATAAAAGACACCATGGGTGCGGTCGAGGTATGGAATTCGCAGAAATCGACCTGGGAAGATCTGCCTTTCGTACTAGAGGACGGAGCCTGGAAACTCGCGGTTGGTGAACAGTTTTCAGGCTCTTACAAATCGCCCGGCCAGGGCCGCGACGAAAAGGAACGCGAAGCCGCCAATGTGATGGCCCCGCCTAAAATACCGGAGCCAAACTCAAATTCAAACAAGCCCCCGACGGTACTCGACATTCCAATTGATCCGCCGGCCAAGAGTTCTAAATAGCAATAATGGTGAATCTGGCAACGTTGCATGAACTGTTAGAAACCTATCGCAAATACGGCTGGGCGCTCAGAAGAGTTTTGCTGTCGCCCGAATCGTACAGTGCATTTGCCGACGACCCAATCTTTGACGACGTTTTAGTAACCAAAGCAAGGGTTGACGCCGTCTGGTTTTCGAGGCCGCCCAAAACCGGGACTGCGGTCGCCTGGGAATTGCGATATTTGGGAGAGCCTCCCTTTGCATTGGTCGAGAGCCTCGACGAGTCAGTTGCCGAATTTGAAGAATCACTGGGCGCCGCAGAGAACCGCCTGACCGATTCGATCGCTGCAAAATAGCGCCTTGACAACGGCTTTTGTCGGTAGCAAACTTAAGTTATTGAAAATGACGATTAACGAATTCGGCGGACGGGTCGCGAGTGTTTGGGATGGGTTGCGGCCAGTCACAAAAAAAATGCTCGTTGGTGCCCTGCAGGCCGCCGGAACCTCAAACACGAAAGCTCCGCAATTCTCCTACGATGCTCACGCCGATTGGGAAGTCAGCCGTCTGCTGACCGCTCTCGATGAACAGTCGAGAGTTTCCGAGATCCGCCGCGATTCAGCCAAACTGACTGAGATTAAGCTGTTTGCAGACGCTTGCGCTCGTGTTCTTGAGTCGCAGTCCGCGTCGGCCGAGGTTTTTATCCAACTCGCCGAACGTGCAATAAAAGATAACGATTATCATCATCTCGATCAGCTCGGCGATCACCTTGTCCGCAGGTTTTCAACCAGCGAAATTGCTGAGGTCGTGCGCCAGACGGATTTACCTCAAATTAGGGCAATTGCATACGAAACACTCGCCTTAATGCCGGTTCAGGCACTACTGCCGATCCTCGACGATCCGCTCTATTCGGGTATCGCCGCGGCCGCTCTCGAACAAAAGGCGTACGAATTTGATTCGGAAGAGGCCCGCGATATCCTGGACCAGTTAGAAGACGCGGGCGAGGCAACCGGACAGTAATTTTACTTTTCAGGTGATTTTCGCGGCCATTTGTTGCCAAATCCCCAGCGAAACGGCGTCGGCAAAAAATGTACCGCACCAACACGCACACCAGCCCACATCATACCGGCCCAAAATTTGCCCTTCTTTTCCTTGACGCACCGGTAAAGCTGCTTATCGGCGACCCGTCTTTCTTTAAAAGATCCGCCAACAAAATATGCCTGGTCATGTTCAACGCAGCAATCGCGATAGTTCCCATCCGGAAACCAGCTGCACCCGTCGGACTTGAATTTAGTCGGCGTCGCAGGTCCGCCCGGAATCTGTCCTAAGTGTGGAGTGGATAGAACGACGATGACGGTAATAGCTATCAGCAATTTCATACTTCGAAATTTATTGCGGAGTCACCAAAAGCACTACGCCGAGATCGCCCCGGTTTCATTAGCCTTCAAGCGGCCCGGGTACATTGGGAACTTTGAGGTCACGTCCGCTACGCCCATCTTTACTTTGCGTTTCACCTCGTCAGATTCGGGTTCGCGTATAACTGATGCGATCATGTCGCCAATCAATTTCATCTCCGGCTGTTTCATACCGCGAGTTGTCAATGCCGGCGTTCCCAAACGAATACCCGATGCCACAAACGGTTTGTTTGTATCAAACGGTATCGTGTTCTTATTGACGGTAATATGAACGCCATCGAGGGCCTGTTCAGCAACCTTTCCGGTGATTCCTTTGCCATCCATAAAAACATCAACCAGCAATAGATGATTGTCCGTACCGCCGGAAACGATACGCAGGCCCGCATTTGCTAGAGTCTCGGCCAGAACCTTAGCGTTATCGATAACCTGCTGTTGATAGGCCTTAAAGTCACTCTGCAACGCCTCACCAAACGCCACCGCCTTCGCCGCGATAATATGCACCAGCGGCCCGCCCTGAACACCAGGAAAAACGCTCCGGTTGATATCCGCCGCAAATTCCTCGCGGCACAGTATCAAGCCGCCGCGAGGCCCGCGCAAAGTCTTATGCGTGGTCGTCGTCACAAATTCGCAATGCGGCACCGGCGACGGATGCAGACCAACCGCAACCAACCCGGCAATATGCGCCATATCGGCCATCACCTTTGCCCCGACCGAGCGCGCGATCTCGCCGATCCGGGCAAAATCGATGGTTCGTGGATAGGCAGACGCTCCGCATATGAGCAGCTTCGGCCGCGATTCCTCAGCGATCCTTTGCAGTTCATCATAGTCGATCTGCTCGGTATCTTTATTTACGCCATAGTCCGCGACCTTATAATTAATGCCGGAAAAATTCAGCGGGTGGCCGTGCGTCAAATGCCCGCCATGCGACAGGTTCATGCCCAATATCTGATCGCCGTGGTCAAGCGCCGTAAGCAGTACGGACATATTCGCTTGCGCCCCTGAATGCGGCTGCACGTTGGCATGTTCCGCCCCAAAGATCTGTTTGGCTCGATCAATCGCGAGGTTTTCAACCACGTCGGCAAATTCGCATCCGCCGTAGTATCGCTTGCCCGGATAGCCCTCGGCATACTTATTGGTAAAAACGGTCCCCATCGCCTGGAGCACCGCTTCGGACACAAAATTTTCCGAAGCAATAAGCTCCAGGCCATCGGTTTGTCGCCGGACTTCGTCATCGATCGCATTGCTCACGATCGCATCCGCTTCCGCTATGTTTGCTGTAAAAAAGTCGCTCATTATGTATTAACTATTTCTTGTGGTGACCTACCGTGTATTCGGCGGAAAATAAATGCTTCTTGTTCGTCCAGGCTAAGCCCGGCGGGCATGCCGATCCGTGCAAATTCTTTCGCTTCTTCGTACATCTCCGCACATATCAGCAGTCGTTCGCTCGCCGTCATCTCCGAAAGAATGTTGTCAACTAGTTCACTAGCGGCTTGTGTTGTATCTTCCATCTATTCACCTCAGACCAGATACTTCGAAGGTTTAGCCGGTCGATCCACTTTTCTACATATTCCGAATCATAGGTCTTACGGGTAAGATTCGCAATGTCGCGTATTTGCATTTCTGACTGCGTCTCGCTTGCCCACTGGAGTTTTGCGATAATTAGATCCTCAGCGGTCGTAGCCCAGAATTCAACATCAACCACAACCTCACGGTAACGACGAGCGAAGCTGCTTCGGCCAAAATCCGTTTTCTTTTGAACAATGCAGTCAATCTTTCCGCCGTTAAGGTTGTTCACAATGTTGAACATGCTTTTATGATCTATCGCCCTTAGAATAGAATCCTCATTGACATAGTATTCGTCCTTAAATAGCTCAAAGAATCGGTGAACATCCGAAGTCGAAATAGCGATAACGATATCTATGTCCCTCGTCATTCTGATCTCGCCGTAAACAGCCATCGCATACGAGCCTGTCACCATGTAGTCGATCCTCAGACGCTCCATCTTTTCGATGAAATCACGCAGAGTATCTATCATTGAGATACCTTTCTTCAAGACATCAACTCCGAGAAAGTGCTTTCATCCAGTACCACAATGCCCAAACTCTCCGCCTTGGTCAATTTCGATCCGGCGTCGCTGCCGGCGACGACATAATCCGTCTTTTTGCTGACCGATGATGAGACACGGCCGCCGCGGTCTTCGATTAGTTTGGCGGCTTCATCGCGGGTATAGTTTTCGAGTTTGCCGGTGAGGACAAAGGTTTTACCGATGAAGCGTTCATCGAGCAGGGCGGTTGAGGCCGCGTCAGTTTCGGTTTTGACGCCGGCGGTTTTGAGGCGCGTGACGAGATCGATATTTCGTTCGTCGCGAAACCATTCGTAAACGCTCTCGGCAACGGCGAGGCCGATCTCGTGGATGTCGTCGAGTTCCTGAACCGTTGCCTCGGCGAGGCGATCGATACTGCGAAAATGATTGGCAAGAATTTTGGCATAGCGCTCGCCGACATGCCGAATGTCGATGCCGTAAAGCAACCGCTGCAATCCGCGTGATTTGCTTGCTTCGATCTGATCGATCAGGTTTGTGCCCGATTTTTCAGCCATCCGTTCGAGCGAAGCGATCTGTTCAACGGTCAGACGATAGAGGTCGGCGACATCCTTGATCGAACCATTATCAACCAGTGTTTCAACCAAAACCTCACCCAAACCCTCAATATCCATCGCCTTTCGCGACGAAAAATACAGAATGCGGGCCTTAATTTTTGCAGGGCAAATATCGTTCGTACATCGGCGTACGGCTTCGCCATCAGGACGAACAGCGGGCGAATTGCACACGGGACAAATTGTCGGGAACTCAAACTCGACCTCGCTCCCATCGCGTTTCGAGGCAACGACGGACAACACCTGCGGGATGATCTCGCCGCTTTTTTCGATCATCACGTAGTCACCGATCTTGAGATCGAGCCGCTTAATCTCGTCCTCGTTATGCAGCGATGCACGGGCGACTGTGGTTCCGGCGAGCAAGGTTGGTTCAAGATGCGCCACGGGCGTCAACGCTCCGGTGCGGCCAACCTGGATCCCGATACCGAGCAGCCGCGTCGTCGCTTGCCGGGCCGGATATTTATACGCGATCGCCCAACGCGGAGCCTTTGTTGTCGTGCCAAATTCGTCTTGCAAGGCGGTCGAGTTTACCTTAACCACGACGCCATCGATCTCGTAATCGAGACCGTCACGAACGATTTCCATCTCGTTAATGAAATCGACTAGTTCCCCGTATGTTGCGCAGACGCGGCGATGCGGGTTTACATTAAATCCGTTTCTGCCGCACCATTCAAAAACCTCAGCGTGCGTTGCAAACATTTTGCTCCGACCGGTAAACGCGTCATACGGAAACATATCGAGCCGCCGAGATGCAACGATCTGCGAATCGAGCATTCTCAGCGTGCCCGACGCTGAGTTGCGGGCATTTGCAAAGGTTTTTTCTCCCTGCAGCTCGAGTTCGGCATTGATTCTCGCAAACTGAGTGCGAGACAAAAACACCTCGCCCCGAATTTCAGCATGCGCCGGCGCATCGACCTTCAATTTCAAGGGAACCGACCTGATAGTCTTTACATTCTGCGTAACGTCGTCGCCTTGCTGGCCGTCGCCACGCGTCGCACCGGTCACCAAAATGCCGTTCTCATAATGCAAAGAAACACTCAAACCGTCGATCTTTAGCTCAGCAACATACTCAAGGTTCCGCCCTTCGGCCAACTTTTCGCATCGCTCGGTAAAGGCCTTCAATTCGTCAAGATCGTACGAATTGTCCAGCGACATCAGTGCCACGGTGTGCGTAAACGGCCTCAAACTCGTCGCCTTTCCACCAACGCGCTGCGTCGGGCTGTCAGGTGTGATCAGTTCGGGATGCTCGGTTTCGAGAGATTTGAGACGTTCGAGGAGTTGGTCAAATTCAAAATCGGATATTTCCGGCGCGTCCGATTGGTAGTAGAGATCACTGTGACGGTTGATCTCATCTCGTAGTTCGTTGATCCTGGTTTGAATTTCCCGCTTTTCAGTGTTCATAAGCAACCGTCATATTACATCAGCTTTTATGGCCGTTTGTAACGGCCTCAGAATCTCAGATGGATCATACAGGATAGAAATCCCAGCTCTAACAACCTGAAATGTGCCTTTGTCAAGCGGAACCTCGGCCCAACCCGAGGTTGCCAGGTTGAACTCGGCTTCAATGCTGTTTTCGTAAAAAACGCGGATCGTCTCAACTCTGCCCCATGTTTCTCTCATAACTGCACGAACCTCGCCAAAATTAAAAATCCAAGCCCAATTGGCAATGCGCTTTGCAACATCCTCGACCAGAATCATTAGATCAACATCAGAGTCGTCCGTGGCAGTGCATCGTGCGTGCGAACCGACAAGAATGAGGGCGACGATATCCGGTTGGGTCCGTGCCCAGACCGAAACCTCCTCTAAAAACCTCTCGATCCTTGCCTCAGTAATGTTGGCCATACTCTATCGATTCATCACCCATAAACTCAGCGATCAGCCGATGAAAATGATGGGTTCCCTGTTCGCGGGTCGGCGAGTAACGTCCGTGCGAATAAAATCGGGACCGAATGCCCTTTTGCACGCTTTCGACGACCGCTTCGTCTTCCATTTCGACGCTGTGAAGATCGGCCCCGGCTCCTTTGTCTAGCTTGCTCTCGTCAGAAACATAAGTTAGAAACTCGACAATGGTCTTTGACGGAGAAACCGGACGAACAACATTCACCGAGACGCCCCACGAGTAAAAATTGAACATCAGATTTGGAAAGATGAATAAGTAACGAGCGGCGACGCTGGCCGATGCAGTTTGACCGACGCCCTTCGGGCCGTCCTCTGACACAGGTGGTCCTGACAGGGCGGTTTGCAGGCTCGAGTAGCGAAATGTCTCGGTCATATAGCTGCCATAATCGACGATTGCGTTAAGCGACGGGTGCACGTACGGGATGTGAAAGCCTTCGAGGTAGTTTTCACAATACAACGCCCAGTGAGCATTGACCTCATACTCACGTTTTGACCGAAATTCCAGCGGTTGTTTCATCTCGGCAAACGCAAATGCAGCGTCGCCGATGAAAGAATCAAACTCAGCCACCGGATCGATCGACGCAAACAAAAACCCGTCGCGATTTGCCGTTGATATTTGTCTCAGATCGTCACTTTTTGCGGGAAAATCTTCGACACCTTCGAATTCAGGCATCGACATAAATTTCCCGTCCAGCGAGAATCGCCGCCCGTGATAGCCGCATCGTATAAGACTAGCGTCGCACGGCTCTTCGACCAATATCTTGCCTCGGTGCGTGCAAACATTTGAGATGCACGATATGGAATCGTTCTCGCGTACGATCAGTACCGGCTCGGCTAAAAAACCGGGCAGCAATGTTATTGGCGTAAGGACATTTAAGCCATTGGCGTGGCCAAGAAACTGCCATGTTTGCGCAAATATCTTTTCCCTCGAAAGATCGAAATATCGCTCATCGGTATAAAACTCAGACGCCAGCGTTTTCGCTTTGCGAATGTCCGGATCGATATGAAAATCTGACATGCCTAATCCTTGTAGAGCAGATACGCCGGATGCTGGTCATCGCGTCTAAACGACCGTCCAATAAGGCCATCGGCAAACGCGGCCAGAAACTCGCTGCGTATTCTTAATTGCTCTGCCAATGCGGCCTGCGGATCGAATTTGACCAGGGCGTCCCAATTATTCGTGATCTCGATGGCAGCCGCCGGCTCCCTCTCGAATACAAATCGCTCACCTGCGGCCAGGGCAGCAACTTTAGGGCTCTCGAGATGCCATTCGGCAAACAGGCGGTCGCTGGCGAGGCCGATTGTTTCTCCCGAGTTCGCATCGGTTACATAATCGACGCCGTAGAAATCGGGCTGCAGTTCGCATACAACGGCACCCAGTTTTTCAAGATTAAAATACGCGTTTCGGGCCTTGACCGGTTCAAATGTCCATTTTAGGAACTTAACGCCTTTCGCAAGCGCGATTTCCCGCTGGGCCCATTTAAGCCGCCCTCCGATGCCGTGGCTTTGATATTCTGACCTGACGCCGGTCATGTGCGAATAAAACGCATGTTCACCGCGAACATTTGCAGGCACGCTCAGCACAAAACCCGCAAGCAGGTCGCCATCGTAGGCCCCGAGTATAAAACCGCCGGCATTTCTAGTAACAACAAGGTGCCTGACAGGTGAAATTTCCATGTCAGGCAGGGCAAAAACTTCCCTCTGCAGCTCAACGCAATCGGCAAGCTGCTCAAGCGTTTCGCATTCTCGAATTTCAATCATGTTTCCCATTCTTTAGCCATCAAATTCTTAAAATCGTATCAAATGCTTTATTGAAACGCGAAAAATACTATTAACTTTTGCGGTCGCAATTTGGTATTATTAGATTGGTCAAATCGACCGCTCCTTTTTCGCTGCCGAATCGCTCAACATGACCCCGCAATCTGAACTTGAAATTCAGGGAAATTTCCTGATGCATCCGTTTGCCGAACTGCTTGCCGAGATCGCTCAAGCCCGGCTGGACGGGTCGTTGCGCGTATCGGAAAAAGACAAAAAGACGGTTGTTTATTTCAAAAGCGGCCGGGTTGTATTTGCCGTGTCCAATGCCCGTTCGACAAGGCTGTTCGATATCTTCCTAAAACGCAAGAAGCTGACGCGCGACGACGTGGTAAAAATTCCCAACTTTGCGAATGATTTTGAATTCGTTTCATACCTTCAGGAAAAGGGCTTTCTGATCAAATCTGAATGCGATCGTCTTTTCGTCGAACAGATTGAGGCCATCCTGGTCGAAGTACTGGCATGGGATTCAGGCGATTGGACATTTAGCTCGCTCGCACGCATTCGTGACGGCCTTTCGTTTGACGTAAAATCAACCCAGCTTTTGGTCGATTACGGCCGGTGCCTGCCGGTAGAAAAAATGCTGTCGCGTTTTCGCAGCCTTGATGAAAGCTTTCGCCGATCAGAACAAAGCGAATTCGGGCGTGATCTGACGCCGGCGGAAATATTTGTGCTGTCGAGGGCCCAGGAAGGAGCATTGACCGCTTCGATGCTTGTCAGCATTTCGTCACTCTCGGACTCGGCCGCTCTGCATGCCATCTACTGCCTCTGGCTCGGTGGCTTACTGATAAGAAACGATTGGCAGCCGGCCTTCCCGCAAAATTCTATACAGGCCATGAAAGGGGCCAGACTAGAGCTCCGCCAGGAGGCAAAGGTCAGAGGTATGGCCGAACCGGCTGCGACGGCCGAACCCGAACCAGTTATCGAAGCTCCGGCGGCGGAAATCGAATTTGTAATTTCGCTCGAGGATTATCTCCACCGCGTTGAGAATGCGGCGACTTTTTACGACGTGCTCGGTGTCGATACCAAGGCAGAGCCGGCGGAGCTGAAGCGGGCCTATTTTTCGCTCGCCAAGAATTTCCACCCTGACAGGTATCATGTTGAAGGCGGTGAAAAATTGAGGCGGATTCAGGCGGCCTTTACGGAACTCGCCCAAGCTCACGAGACGCTCAAAAATGCCGAGTCACGCGAGGTCTATGATTATCGTGTGCGGAAAGAGCTGGCCGACCGAGAGAAGCACGCCGCGAGCGGTGAGCCAGGTTCGGCCAGCCGTCAACTGGAACAGGCCGCCGAACATTTCGAGCGCGGGTTCAGCCTTTTGCTTGAAAAAGATATCGAAACGGCATTGCCATTCCTTGCCCGTGCCGTACATTTCGCGCCTAAAAATGCTCGCTACCATGCATATTATGGAAAGGCCCTTGCCTTTGACGAAAAGCAGCGGCACAAGGCTGAATCAGAAATGCAGGCGGCATTAAAGATTGATCCGGGCAATGCAACATTTCGCATTATGCTTGCCGAGTTTTTCATTCAGTTCAAGTTGTTTAAGCGGGCCGAGGGCGAATTGACGCGGCTGCTGGCTGTATTCCCGAGCAATCGTGAGGCACGCGAACTGCTTGACAGCCTCAAGGCATGATCTAATTTCTACTACGGGCGAGATCGGTTAGCCGGTTTTGTGCCTTTGAACTTTAATCCGCGAACTCTTAAACTAGCTATTGTGCAAAGCATCCTCGCAAGTAAACCCGAAACCGACGAAAAATTGATCCGGTTATCGGCTCAAATCGACAGTTTTGAGGGCTATCACAGCTCACACGGACAGAGAATTGCCGCAATCGCGGACGTCCTCGCCAAATCGTTTAATCTCGCCTCGCGCGACAGGTTTTTCCTCCAGCAAGCGGCACTAATCCACGATGTCGGCGAGTTGGTGATGAAGCGGGAATATATCAGTTCCACGCGCGAACTGACCGAAGATCAACGGCTCGATCTGCAGCGGCACCCGGTTCTGGGCGAACAAGAAGCGTCAAAAATGGGGCTGCCGCGCGGCGTCCAATTGATAGTCAGATGGCATCACGAATGGTGGAACGGCGGCGGCTATCCGGATTGTCTCGAAGCCGAGCAAATTCCGCTTGCCGCCCGTATTCTGCGTGTGTCGGACACCTATGCAGCAATGACCGCCGCGCGGCCCTATCGCGGGCCTCGCACTGCCGACGAGGCAAAGAGATATCTGATCGAATGGGCCGGTATCGAATTTGATCCGGCCGTCGTAGTTGCTTTTCTTGAGGCTGCCGAACGGTCGCAGGCTCAGACGCAGCCGTCGCTTCAGGCCCAGTCCGCTTAAAAGATAAATATGCACGGTCAAACAAAGATCTCACCAAAAAGCTGGCTCGCGTTCGACCTGAATGTCCTTCGGCGCCTTTCGTTTTCGTCGCTCGCTCTGCCATTTTCTGACCAGCCGGCTCTCGGCACCTATGTTAAACGCTGGAATGTACGCGTCGCGGCCAATGATCCGCTCCAATCCGCATTTACAAAATCTCTGGCTCAAATTCCGGACAGCGTCGAAACGCTCACTGCCGATGACGTAAATGTTGTGGTCGAAGATGCCTACGTGCCGGGCTATCGCTTGCAAAATCAGTCCCTTGCAGCATGGTTTAATGAAACGGATGCCTGGTGGTTCGACAACGTGCGTCGAAACATCGATCGGCTTCAAACTCCTGCCGCGCGCGCGATCGCGTCGAGCCTGGTGCTCGGTACGGGCGATTATGTATTTGCGTTCAAGCCCGAATCGCGTGAATTGAGACAGCCGCTCTCAAATGTTTTCAGGCGTTTGTGGTCAATCCAGCCGAGGCCGTTTAATAACGGCCAAAATAACACCTGTCAGAATAAAAATGCCGACGAGTTTATCGCCGAAACGCCCTGCGACCTGATGTTTTTGCGACTGCCGCACGCTCACGCCCAAAATGAGAGAGACTACCTTGGCCGGTCGGCATGGAAAGAAGAATGGCTGCGCGGAGGCAATGATTTTTGGCCCGGCCTGGAATCAAGCCTGCACGGAAAGCTTGGCGCCCCGACAGAAACCAAATCGCAGTATCTGCACCTGCTCGAAGAAACGCTTCGCCGTGCCTCGCATATAAAAAACTGGGCCGTTGCGCATGTCGAAGATGGATTTATCCAAACTCAGGATATCGCCGATACAATTGCCAAGATTCGACGCGTTGATACCGTTTACACAAAAGATTTTTCTGAGCTGACCGGCACCAAAGCGGTAATAATAACGGCGTGATCAAATCGCGGATGCAGGCATGCGTGACCGAGCATGGGGCGAGCGTTCGCGAACAAACCACACCACGCCTGCAAACGCCGACAAGATGCCCGAAATGACCGTCAGCGATTGCGGTGTGATATAAAACATTGCCTCGCCTGCGACAAAGCTTGAGATTCCGAACATCGTCAGTTCCGCTCCGCGGTCAAGTGTCGAAATCCGGCCTCTGATATAATCTGGCAGGCTGCGTTGGAACATCGTTTCCTGAACCGCATATTCGACACCGACAATAACTCGCGAAACAAATACGATAACGGCAAACAACCACAACGTCGGCATAAAAGCCGCAATTGAAAACAGCACACCGTGGATGACCAGTGCCCAGCCGACAAACCCGTAATTGCGGCCTTTGCGGTCGAGATAGATCGACATGCGGCGTGCAATCAGCATTCCGATGGTCAGTCCAAGCCCCGTCGCTGTCCATAGCGTGGCAACGGCAACGTCAGCATTCCATCCCTCAGTTGAAGCAAAATAGACGCCGCCCAGACGCTCAAATATAATATTGATCGAACCGCCGCCCGTGGCCCAGATGACGTTCATGATCAGGATCGTAAGTGCGAAATGATTCTTGACCGAATATGAAATGCCCTCGCGCAATTCGGTGAGAAAAGACTCTCGTGATTCGGTTGAAACGGCAGCCGAAGTTTCGCCATCCCCGCTGTCTGAATCAGGCTTGCCGCCCAGCTTCCTCATCCTCTTGCCCGTAGCGTCGTCTCGCGTCGCCTCTTCCGGGATAAGCCAAACCGTGTACGCCGAAAGCACGAAAGAAGCGGCATTTATAATAAACGCCACCTGATAACCAAAAGCCGCCGCCGCCCAGCCACCCAGGGCCGAACCGATGGCCATCAGCAAGAATCGGGTTGAGAACAGCAGGGCCGTTGCCGCCAGCAAGCCTTCCTTGCCGGCCAGGTTGGGGGCCGCGGCGTTCTTGGCCCCGTCGAAAAAGGCGCCAAATGTGTGCAGTAAAATCGTAGCTAAATAGGCGATCCAAAGGTCCTCGGGCCGGCTAACCAGCAAAAATGATAAGGCGATCACTGCCCGCAGCAAATCGGTCGCGATCATCACCTGGCGACGCGAAAACCGGTCAACAAAAGTTCCGGCAATCGGCGACATCAACGCGAACGGGAGCAGCCGCGCTACAAAAAATAAACCGGCGGCCGTCGGAGACGCATCCGAAACCAGGCGAACCAGTCCCAGCCCGGCAATAAAATTGAACCAGTTCCCTAATTCTGAAATAAACTGGCCGGCGAGCAGATTGCGGAAGTTCCGATTACCTCGAATCAAATCGCCATAGGTCAACGAATGCATCTCAATAGAATAATATCTGCCGCCCAAATCGCAAGCGCCGATTTTGCAAAGGCCGACCACCGGCACAAAAGGCGGGAGGCGTCGCTTTCTTTGGCGACGCCCACTCTTGCAATCAGTTTGTTTTACGGTTTAATTAGGCAGGTTGGGTATTTGGGAGATTAGAAACTTTCCGACGTGGTCTGAACGCCGCTCATGGATGACGACCTTCGTCGCACCCAGGCGAACATTCTCCGCCAGGCGAGTGCAAATCCTGTATAAACCAGCACCGCCCCACCGATACAGGCTATAAAACCAACGATCTGGCCAATGATTCCAAACGACTCGCCCGTATGCGTAAACCTCGACCACGACCGCAGCTGCTGTGCACCATTCCGGGACTCGTAGGCATCCCATTTCACCAGTTCGCTGCTTGCCGCATTCAGTGTCAACGTCGACCGCGCAAAAATGTTGAGAGATTTGCCCTCGTCAATTGTAAAGACCGCATCCTTTGAGACGGGCAGCCGCAGGCTGATCGATTTCCAGCCCGGACTCTGGGCCGCCGCCCGCGCCCAAAGGTCATTGATATTATCCGGCACGGTTACTGGCTGCTCTGCCGGCGGCGCCGGATTTGGTGCCGATTGCGTCGGCTGAGGCACCTCATTCCCTGTCAGCGTGTAGAGCAAATTGCCCGCCCATCGATAGGAAATAATGGCCGCGGTAATCGTCAGGACCACCAGGATCAGCGAACACCAAAAGCCGATTGTGTTGTGCCAATTAAAATCACGAGCTTTCCCGCCGTTAGTCGAGCGAAACCACATGACCGGCCTAAAATGCTGCCATGACAATTTGCGGGGCATCCAGATATACACGCCCGAAATAGCGAGGAACAGAAACAGCAGGTTGCTGACGCCTGTGATTTCCCGGCCAACCGCACGTCCGTCGCCGGACATGGCAAGCCAACGGTGCAGATCGGTCATGGTACCAAAAAATGCCCTGACACTTTTGTTGCCTTCGCCGGTGATCGCCCCAGTATATGGATCGACAAAAACCTGGCCTTCGCGTCCCAGCCCCACGGTTACCGCTGCCGTTGGATCGCTTTTGACGACAAACGACGATGGCTTCGCGTTCGGTTTTGCGGCCACCGTCATTGTCAGAATTTCATGCGTCGAGAGTGGCGATCCGCCCACCGCAACAAATCGCTGATCGCTTTCGACGCTCTCAATTATGTTTTTCTCAAACGAGAGCGCCGCCCCGGTCACGCACATGATAAAAATTACGATGCCGCCGAGAATCCCTGCAACCAAATGCAGCCAAAATATCGTTACGCGAATAGCTTTCATTTAAACGTACAACCCTATTAAGTTCCCCTTATTTGACTCCTTCAATGACCTCGATCATAAGTACCGCGTTCTGGCCTATTTCCCGCGGTCGAGATTCCATCTCACGCCGAGGCGGAAAGTCCTTCCGGCATCAGCCCGAAAGATCGGCAGATTGGTGCCACTGTTGGCATCCTGACTGCCGAATAGGTTATCGACGGCACCAAATACCTCGAACCCTTTTTTGAGCGTCTTGGCACCATAGATGTCCCAGAGCTGAAACGCCGCCGCCTTTGCAGTTGAGGTTGCCCACCAGTTGCCAAAAAAAGTCGCCCGCAAATTTGAACTGAATCCGAGTCGGGCACTTTCATACGCCAGTTTTGCAAAACCATGATGCTTGTGTCGGCCCGTAAGAAACTGATTTGCCACGTTTTCGTTTTTGTCCTGAGCGTCCAGATAGGTGTAGGCACCACTGACGGAAAAGCCGTTGGGCAAGATATAGCCGGCGTCAAACTCGATGCCCTGGGTGTAAATATTGGCGAGGTTCTGATAAACAAACAATAGCCGGTTGTAGGTGATATATGGTTTGATGGACGAAGCGATCCCGTTCGCTGCCAGCACGGCATCTACATTGCCCGTAGTGACCAACCCTAGGCTGCGGGAGTTGATCAGATTGTGCACATCGTTGCGGAAAAGGTTAACGCCAAAGCGGGCTTTTCTGCGAAACCCGTTAAACTCACCGCCTACCTGCCACGACCCCGAACGCTCTGGCCTTAGGCCAGGGTTTCCGATGATCTGATAGCCAAACAGAGGGTTGTTAAACCGATAGGCCAGTTGACCCAGGTCGGGTGCACGAAACCCACGTCCCCAAGACGCCCGCAGACTGGCATTGTCGTTCACACGATAGTTAACCCCGATCTTTGGTGAAACCGCCGTTCCAAAACTCGTGTGGTTGTCGATTCGGGTGCCAACCGTCAGCGTCAAGCGGCTTAGGATATTGATCTTGTCCTGAAACCAAGCGACTGCGGTATCGGCCTGTCCTCGATCATTCTGCAACCGGTTAAATCCGTTATACCGGTTAGTCGCAAATTCGGTTCCAGCCTGAAGAAAATGCCTCTCTCCCAGAATCCGCGAAACCGTCGCATCCACCTTGCCGTACCGCTCAAAAAGGTTCCCATCCGGCAACGGCGATCCGCTCGGATATGCCGTACTAAAATTTAGCTCGTCAAAGCGTGAAAAATATCCGCGAATCTGCAAATTCGTCCGGCTGCCGATTGCCCAGTCCGCCGTCAGGCCGTAGTTTTGAGATTCGTCCTTGATATGGCTTACCTGCTGCCCGGTCGGATTGCCGACGCCGGGCTCGCCAACAACCTGGCCGAGCGAGTCATTCCAGTAGCTGTTGGCAAAGCCCATAACAGCAAAGTTATCCGCAAACTGATACTTCAATTTGCCAAAGGCATCATAGCGGTGGAAACCGGAACCGTCGGCCGTAAAGGTCGTCGGAGTTAGGTCAAAGCCGTTATTTTTGTGACGTTCGAGCCCAAACACGCCGCTCAACTTCGTCCTGGCAAAACCGAGCATCGTGCGGCCGTCAAACGCACCAAAGTTCCCGCCTGCAGCCGAGGCCGATGCTGTAAACGGCGATGTTTGCTCCCTCGTTCGCAGATTAATCACGCCGCCGATCGCGTCGGAACCGTAAAGTGAACTCGAAGCACCCTTTACAACCTCGATACTTTCAAGGCGACCCGTCGATTGGCGGTCGAGATTCAGCACGCCGCTTTTGATTCCTCTGGCGCCTGCCAGAGGCTGGCCGTCGATTAAAACCAAAACCTGTCGCGAATCTATTCCCTGTACCTGCTCGCCTGAGGTGCCAGCCGTTTCGCTGTTGCGCCTGGTAATCACACCCGGCACTTCGCGCAGGGCTTCGCCGACAGTTTCGTAGCCGGTTGATTTAATGTCGCCGGCTGTTAATACCTCTACCCGCGTCGTCAGGCTTTCGCGTAACTCTTCCTGGCGCGACCCGGAAACAACTGTGACCTCAGCCCTAACCGCGGCCGCGTCAAGCATTAGGGAAAGATTGCCCGAGCCTGCACCCACGACCTTGCTCGTCCGGCTAAAACCGGCAGCCGAGACTACGATTTCAAACTCGTCTGAACCCAAAGCGGAAAATACAAAACGCCCTTCAGCATCAGTCGCAGTTATGCGTTCGAAGCCGGTCGCACGGTTTCGCAATACAACGGTTGCGCCTGCGATGGGAGAATTTGCTACGTCCTCGACCGTTCCCTTAACTGACAGAGATTGGGCCAGCCCGGCTATGCCTAGCATTAGTACTGATAAAAAGATGGTGATCGGACGTTTGCCGGTCATAAAAAAAATCCTCCACTTGTAAATGAATACCGACGGCCTTTTTTGGGGTTTTGACCGTCGCCGATCATATCGCGCGAGCGTTTACCTGGTAAGCCGTTTCCTCTGAAAAACAGCGGGCAAAACTATCAAATGTTTCCTTTGCCGCGTCGATGATGGTTTCGTTGTCGCGGTTGTTCGCGGCAAATTCTGTTATCGCCGTGCCAAAGGCTTTCCACATCGGCCCGACCTGGTCTCCGTAGCTGTTGAAAAATGCACAACCGCTGTCGGCATCAATACCGAGGTTCTGTCTTAGATGACGGGTAATAATCTGGCCGCCAAGCGTCGCGCCTTCGAGCACGTATAGAACTCCAAATGCCCTCGCCGGACCGTCAATAACCGGCAGATCCGTCCACGTATTTTGGATCGGCGCAATTTTTAGGTTTCTCAGGTCTTGCTCCAACAACTTGACCTTGCTCCGCTTCTCAAAGTCGAAACCAACCGATTCCATTTCGCACGCTCTGATCAGAGGTTCGATCGCCGTATAAAATCTATGAAATTTTTGTATTAAAGCTCCGTATGCCTCGCTCGACATGGCACTGTCCATGACATCGACCACCGTTTCCAGATTTTTGTGCTGGTCTCGCGTCGCTTCTTTTAGCATCCCTAAAATCATTGAATTCCTCCTAACTATTCAATTCACTTTATACTGCAATTGAAAGTCATTTTCAATAAGAATATGATCGAGTTTGGCGTATGTCAAATTGAGAAAGTTTTTTTTGAAGGATGGAGAATGTTAACGGCGTTAAACCGTACTGACTGACGCCCGCTCACGCAGGCGGTTTTGACTTATTTTCCGGTAAAACTGGGCGGACGTTTTTCAAAGAATGCGGCGACGCCCTCCTTAAAATCAGCGGATTTGCCTGATTCGATCTGGCATTCGTGTTCGAGAGCGAGTTGGGCCGTGAGGTCGTTTGAGAACGACGCGTTGAGCATCCGTTTTATTCGGCCAAGCGAACCCGTCGGCCCGGCGGCGAGTCTGGCGGCAAAAGCGGCTGATTCGCTGGCTAACATTTCAGCGGCCACGACCCGGTTAATCATACCTATGTTCAAGGCCCGTTCCGCGGTCACGGCATCACCGGTCATGAATAATTCGGCGGCAATCTTTTCACCGACGACACGCGGCAGGAAAAATGTTCCGCCGCAATCCGGTGTTAGCCCGATACGAACAAATGCCTCGCGAAAAGTGGCATCGGCGGCAGCAATAACGATGTCGCAGGCGAGCGCAAAATTAACTCCGGCACCCGCGCAAACTCCGTTGACTGCCGCGACGACCGGTACCGGCAATTCGCGAATCAGCCTGATCACGCCATGCAATGCGCCGAGCGGGTCTTCCAGAAAAGCCTCGATTCGGCCTTCCTTTTCCCACATTGCCTGCATTTCTCTGAGGTCTCCGCCAGAGCAGAAAGCGCGGCCATTGCCGATCAGTATTACCGCACGTGCATCATCGAGAATCGTTTGGCGAAACGCCGAGTCGAGATCGCGCGTCAGTTGCATCGACAGGGCATTCAACGCATCCGGACGATTCATCGTTATAGTCGCGACATTGTTGTGGAGTTCGTAAGTAACTGTTTAAAACATCATAAGATTTTAGCCACAACAGCCACAAAAAAGAATAGATGGTAAGAGTCTCTTATTGTGCCTCTTGTGGCAATTCCCTCTTAGGCATAACGTGTCCGCGTAC
>Ga0138256_10001574_pt1 | contig 24601 bp, 18 predicted proteins | sample KNB2016incub_MG_FD_105486 | JGI IMG/M metagenome (GOLD analysis project Ga0138256, IMG submission 105486) | Active sludge microbial communities from wastewater in Klosterneuburg, Austria - KNB2014incub_MG | ecosystem: Engineered > WWTP > Activated sludge > Unclassified | place: Austria...
CAAGTCAAGAAGGGTCAACCGCTCGCCGTGCTGAAGAGCGTCGAGCTCGGAGAGGCGAGCGCGAGCATCCGCAGTGCCCGAGCCTCCGTCTCGGTCGCCGAGGACAACATGGCCAGGCAGCGACAGCTCCTCGACGCCGGTGTCGGCGCCCAGAAGAGCCACGTCGAAGCGGAGGGCGAGCTGCGCAAGGCGAAGGCAGCGCTCTCGGCGGCGCAGGCCCGTGCAAGCATCTACGGTGGAGCGGGCGGCGGGGTGGTGAAGAGCCCGCTGGCCGGAACCGTGATCGAACGCCACGCGACTGCAGGCGAGGTCGCTTCGCCGGAGCGACCGCTCTTCGTCGTCGGCGACGTGTCACGGGTCTGGATCGTCGGCCGGGTCTACGAGAAGGACGTCGGGCTGGTCAGAGCCGGTCTGCCCGCGACCGTCAGACTCCAGGCTTACCCGACGCGTTCATGGACGGCGGAGGTCGACTTCGTTTCGGCTGTCCTGGACGAGGCGACCCGCTCCGCCGAAGTGCGCATCACGCTGGCGAACGAAGAAGGTCTGCTCAAGCCAGGCCTGTTCGGCAGCATCCTGCTCGGGACTCCCGATGCCGGGGTTTCTCCGGTCGTCGCCCCGGAGAGCGCGGTCCAGGAGCTCGAGGGCAAGACCGTGGTGTTCGTGCCCGCGGACGAGCCCAACGCTTTCGTAGCCAGACCCGTGGTCATCGGGACGCGCGCAGAGGGCTGGGTCGAGATCGTGAGCGGCCTGGCCGAGAACGAGAAGCTCGTCGTCGAGGGCGCCTTCACCCTGAAGTCCGCTGTGCTCGCCGCCGAGCTCGGAGAAGGGCACGCGCACTGATGCTCGAGCGAATCATAGCTTTTTCCGTGAAGAACCGCCTGCTGGTGGTCTTTGGCGTCTTGCTCGTCGCGGCCCTCGGGGTTCGCGCCGCAAGGCAGCTCCCGATCGACGCGGTTCCGGACGTCACCAACGTCCAGGTCCAGGTCCTGACCACGGCTCCAGCGCTCGGCCCTCTCGAGGTCGAGCAGTTCATCACCTTTCCGGTCGAGGCCGTGATGAGCGGGCTACCCCGCGTCGAGCAGATCCGCAGCGTCTCTCGCTTCGGACTCTCTGCCGTGACCATCGTCTTCGAGGAAGGAACCGACATCTACTGGGCGCGCCAGCTGGTGTCCGAGCGGCTCGCGGCCGCGCGCGAGGCGATTCCATCGGGTTACGGCAGCCCCGCGCTCGGGCCCACCACGAGCGGACTTGGCGAGATCTATCAGTTCGACGTCCGCGGCGATCCCATGTGCCCGCCTGGGACGGACAGCCCTGATTGCTATTCACCGATGGAGCTTCGCACCATCCTCGACTGGTACGTCGCATTCCAGCTCCGTGCGGTGCGAGGGGTCGTCGAAGTGAACACCTTCGGTGGCGAGCTCAAGACGTACCAGGTCTCCGTCGATCCGAACCGGCTGAGCGCCCTCGGGCTCTCGTTGGAAGCGGTGTTCCAGGCGCTCGAAAGAAACAACGCGAACGCCGGCGGTGCCTACATCGCTCGCGCGGGCGAGCAAGCGCTGATCCGGGGCGAAGGCCTGGTCCAGAACCTGGACGACATCCGCGGCATCGTCGTGACCACCCGTTCCGACGGGACCCCAATTCGGATCATGGATCTTGGCAGCGTCGATCTCGCGCCGCAAGTTCGGCAGGGGGCGGTCACTCGCGACGGCAAAGGTGAAGCGGTGGTCGGCATCGCGATGATGCTGATCGGCGAGAACTCGCGCGAAGTGGCCGGTGCCGTACGGGCGAAGATCGACGAGATCCGGCCCACATTGCCCAAGGGGGTCACGATCGACGCGTTCTACGACCGGACGGAGCTCGTCGATCGAACGATCCGGACCGTCGCGACGAACCTGATCGAGGGCGGCGCCCTGGTAATCGTCGTGCTGCTGCTGCTGCTCGGCAACCTGCGCGGCGGGCTCCTGGTCGCCTCGGCGATCCCGCTCAGCATGCTGGCGGCGTTCATCGGCATGCGCGCCCTCGGCGTGTCGGGTAATCTGATGAGCCTCGGCGCGCTGGATTTCGGACTGATCGTGGACGGCTCGGTCGTCGTGGTCGAGAACGCCGTCCGCCACCTGGCCGAGCGGCGCTCGCGGGGAGAGGAGGTGGAGGAGGCGGTTCGAGTATCGTCGGCGCAGGTCGTGCGCCCGGTGACCTTCGCGGTCGCGATCATCATGATCGTCTACATCCCGATCCTCGTGCTAGAGGGCATCGAGGGGAAGATGTTCCGGCCGATGGCAATCACGGTCGTGCTCGCCCTCGCAGCTTCGCTCGTTCTGGCCCTCACCTGGATGCCCGCGGTCGCTTCCTGGATCTTCCGCAACGGCGTATCGGAGGAGGAGACGTGGCTGATTCGCAAGCTCTCTGCCGCCTACGAGCCTCTGCTCCGGAGGGTCGTCGCGCGCCCGCAGCGCACCGCCGGGCTCGCCGTCGGCGCCTTCCTCGCGTCCCTCGTCGCGATCCCCTTCCTCGGAGCTGAATTCGTGCCACGCCTCGACGAAGGAACCATCGCGATCCAGTCCATCCGGTTGCCCTCCGTGTCGCTCGAGCAGTCCATCGAGATGAACGCGCGGATGGAGAAGGCCCTGCTCGAACGCTTTCCCGACGAGGTGACGACGGTCGTTTCCAAGACGGGGCGCGCCGAGATCGCGACCGATCCCATGGGCGTCGATGTCTCGGACGTGTACGTGATGCTTCGCCCCCGAGACCGCTGGAAGCGCGCCCAGGACCAGGCCGGCCTGGTGGCGGAGATGGAGAAGGTGTTGCGCGACGAGGTGCCAGGACAGAACTACTCGTTCTCGCAACCCATCGAGCTCCGCACCAACGAGCTCATCAGCGGCTTTCGCTCCGACGTCGCGATCAGCGTTTACGGCCAGGACATGACCGAGCTCAGAAAGATCGGCGACCGAGTCGTGGGTGTCCTGCGCGAGGTGCCCGGCGCCGCCGACGTGAAAGCCGAGCAAGTCGCCGGACAGCCGTACGTTCGCGTGATCGTGGACCGGAAGCGCATCGGCCGCTACGGCGTCGATACTCAGAGCGTGCTCGACGCGGTCGCCGCCCTCGGCGGCCACCCGGTGGGTGAGGTCTTCGAGGGGCAGCAGCGCTTCACGCTGCAGGTCCGCCTCGACGAGAAAACGCGGAGCGACGTGGATGCGCTGGGGCGCATCCCGATCGCCGCACCCGGTGGGGCGCTCGTGCCGCTGTCGCAGCTCGCCGAGCTGAAGGTCGAGGAGGGACCGGCGCAGGTCAGCCGCGAGCGGGTGCAGCGGCGGTTGACCGTTGAGGCGAACGTGCGCGGTCGCGACCTCGCCGGGTTCGTCGCCGAAGCAGAGCGCCGGCTCAAGGAGGCTCAAGCCGTGCCTCCGAGCTACTTCGTGGAGTGGGGCGGGCAGTTCAAGAACCTGGCGGAGGCCTCCGGGCGACTTGCAGTCGCGGTCCCGGTCGCGCTGCTCTTGATCTTCCTGCTCCTCTACATGACCTACGGATCGTTCCGGCCCGCGCTGATGATCTACGCGAACATTCCCATCGCCGCGACCGGCGGACTGGTCGCGCTCGCGCTCCGCGGCATGCCGTTCTCGATCTCGGCCGGCGTGGGGTTCATCGCACTGTTCGGCGTCGCGGTCTTGAACGGCGTCGTGTTGATGTCGCACGTGCTCGAGCTTCAGTCGCGGTTCCAGACCACCCTCGAGGCGGCGATCGCCGGCGCCCGAACGCGGCTCCGGCCCGTCATGATGACGGCGCTGGTGGCGTCCCTGGGCTTCGTTCCGATGGCCCTGTCGAGCTCGGCGGGGGCCGAAGTCCAACGCCCGCTGGCGACCGTGGTGATCGGCGGGTTGATCACCTCCACGTTGCTCACGCTACTCGTCCTGCCGGCGGTGTACGCCTGGCTCGGAAGAGTCTCCGCCCCGAAGCGCACGGACCAGGAGAGCCGCGTGAGCGCCTGAGTACTCAGCGCCATGTTCGTGTGCGGCCTCAGGAAGCGGTGACCCGGCGTCGCGGTCGAAAGCCCAGTGCCAGGATCGCCAGCAGCGCGAGCACACCCGGCGGCGCAACACCCCTGCCCGACCCGGCTCGACAGCCGCAACTGCCGTCATCAGTGCGACACATCCTTGAGCGCGCCTAAGGCGGCATGGTCGGCGAGCTTCACGTTCAGTGCCCACGGTATCACCGCGGCGGTCACGGACGCACGAAGCGCGTCCACCCGTCCAGAGAACGACCCGGGCAAGTGCTACTGAGCTGTCAACGCAGGAGGGGTGGTCGTGCCGGAGCTCGTCTTCGGACGAGCGAATCGCCCGTAGAGCGCGGGCACGACGAGCATGTTCAGCGCGGTCGAGGATAGCAGCCCGCCGAGGATCACCAGCCCCATTGGCGCCTGGATTTCGTTGCCCGGTTCATGGCCGGCGAGCACCAGCGGGATCAGAGCCAGCCCGGCGCACAGCGCGGTCATGAGGATGGGAGACAGCCGCTCCATGGAGCCCCGCACGATGGCTTCGTCGAAGGGTGCTCCCTCCATGCGGATGAGGTGCTCGTAGTGCGAAACCATCATGATGCCGTTGCGCGTTGCGATGCCGAACAGCGTGATGAAGCCAACGATGGAGGCTACGCTCAAGACGCCACTGCCCAGATACACCGCTACCACTCCGCCGATCAGCGCCAGAGGGAGGTTGACCATGATGAGGAGCGCGCTCTTCACCGCGCGGAACGCCAGGAACAAGAGCAGAAAGATCCCGGCCACGACGAAGACGCTCAAGAACGCAATCGTACGGCTCGCCTCCTGCTCGCTCTCGAATTGGCCGCCGTAGACGACGTGGTAGCCCGGTGGGAGCTTGACTTGCGCGTCGATGCCCGCGCGCGTGTCGTTGATCACGCTCCGGAGGTCGCGACCCGAGACGTTGGCCATGATGACAATCTTGCGCTGAACGTTCTCCCGCGAGATGGTGTTCGGCCCAGTGTCCTCTCGGATGCTGGCCAGCATCTTGAGCGGGACCTTGGCCCCGGCCGGCGTGTCCACCGCGGTGTTGCGGATTGCCTCGACATCGGCGCGCTGGTCCTCCCGGTATCGCACCACAACGTCGTAGGTGCGCTGGTTCTCCAGCACCTGAGTGACCTTCTCACCGGCGAACGCGATCTCGATGATCTCGGCGAGGTTGCCGGTCCGGAGGCCGTAGCGGGCGATGGCGTCCCGATCGAAGGAGATCGCGAGCTGAGGAATGTCCACCTGTTGCTCCACTGACAGATCGACCACTCCTTCGACCTTCTCCATGACTCTCCTGATTTGCTCGGCCGAGCTGCGGAGTTGGTACAGGTCGTCTCCGAACAGCTTGATCGCGATGTTTGCGCGAGTTCCGGAGAGCATGTGGTCGATGCGATGGGAGATCGGCTGGCCAATGGTGATGACCATGCCGGGGACGCTGCCGAGCTCTTTCCGAAGCGCAGTCAGGAACTCCTCCTTGGAGCGTTTGCCCATGGTCAGCTGGACGTCGATTTCCGCAGCGTTGACGTCCTGAGCGTGCTCGTCCAGCTCGGCGCGCCCGGTGCGGCGCGCCGTCGAGATCACCTCGGGAAAAGAACGGAGGATCGTCTCGACGCGACGTCCCATGCGGTCGGACTCCGCCAGAGAAGTACCAGGCAGCGTGACGGCGCTGATGGTCAGCGACCCTTCGTTGAACTCGGGGAGGAAGGCGCGGCCCATGGATGGCAGCAGCGCCACGGCTGCCGCCAGGAGCGCCGCGGACGCACCGATGACTGCCCACGGCCGGCGCAGCGCCCGCTGGAGGACGGGGCGATAGCCAGCCTTGAGCCACCTGACCAACCAGCTGTCACCGTGCGAGAGCACCCGAGCTTTCGGCAGGATGTAGGCGCACATGGCGGGCGTCAGGGTCAGCGCCACGACCAGCGACGAGAAGATCGCCACGAGGTAGGCGAAGCCCAGGGGGTAGAGCAAGCGTCCCTCGACCCCCGACAGAAAGAAGAGAGGGAGAAAGACCAGCATGACGATCAGGGTCGCGAAGACGATGGAACCGCGCACCTCCCGCGAAGCGTCGAAGATCACCTCGATGGGAGGGCGCTGCTCGCCTTCCGGCAAAGCGCGATTCTCCCTCAGCCGCCGGAAGACGTTCTCGACGTCGATGACGGCGTCGTCGACCAGCGCTCCGACGGCGATGGTGAGGCCCCCCAGCGTCATGGTGTTGATGGTGATCCCCATCAACTTCATCGCCACGACGGCCACGAGGAGCGAAAGCGGCAGCGCTGCGAGGGAAATGAGCGTCGTACGGAAGTTGAACAGGAACAGGAACAGGATGACGGCCACGAGGATCGCACCATCGCGGAGGGCCTTGGTGACGTTGTGCACCGAGGCTTCGATGAAGTCCGCCTGCCGGAAGATGTGGCGGTCGATCTTCATGCCCTCGGGCAGACTGCGCTGGATCTCGTCGAGGTTCCGATCGATCAGCTTCGTCAACTCCAGGGTGTTGGCTCCCGGCTGCTTGAGCACGCCCATTATCACTGCGGGCTCGGCGTTCGAGGAGCCTTCGCCCCGCTTGATGGCTGGGCCCACGACCACCTCGGCCACTTGTCCCACCAGCACGGGCACGCCCGTCCGCACCGCGACGACGGCGCGCTCGATGTCCTCCTTACCGTTGATGCGACCGACCCCTCGAATCAAGGATTCCTGCGGTCCGCGCAGGTAGAACCCACCACTCGAGTTTTGGTTCGAGTCCTTCAGGGATTGGACCACGTCGCTGAGCGTCACGTCGAACGCTTGCAGCTTGGCCGGGTCCACCAAGACCTGGAATTGCTTGACGCCCCCGCCTATGGGAATCACCTGCGAAACGCCCGGCAAGGACAAGAGCCGCTTGCGAAGCACCCAGTCTGCAGCCCCGCGGATCTCGAGTGGCGAGTGGCGATCGCTCTTGAGGCCGAGGAACAAGATCTCGCCCATGATCGAGGAGATCGGGGCCAGCGCAGGGGGACCGATGTCGGGTGGGATCTGGGCGGAGACGAGCTGCAGTTTCTCGTTGACGATCTGGCGGGCAACGTAGATGTCGGTGCTCCAATCGAACTCGACCCAGACCACCGAGATCCCGATACCCGAGGCGGACCGCACTCGGCGGACGCCGGTCGCGCCGTTGACCGCCGATTCGAGGGGAAAAGTCACGAGGGCCTCGACCTCCTGCGGCGCCAGACCGTGCGCTTCCGTGAGGATGGTCACCGTCGGTGCGGTGAGGTCGGGGAAGACGTCGACGGGCATGCGCGAGGCAGTCACTGCCCCGTAGACGGTGATCGCCACAGAAGCGATGACGACGAACAGGCGATTGGCGAGCGACCACCTGATGATGCGATCCATGAGGGACATGCTGTTGGCCTTCAGTGCGCGTGGCCATGCGCCGGGATCGCACCCGAGGCCGACGCCAGCTTGATCTCGTAGCCGCCCTTCGTCACCACCCGCTCTCCGGCTTTGACGCCCTCGAGCACCTGAGCCCAGCCGTTCGAGCGGATCCCGAGCGCCAGCGGGCGGCGCTCGAATGCCTCGCCCTCGACCATGACGTACGTGACGGGTTTGCCGCCCTCGTCCAAGAGCGCCGCCTCGGGGACGGCGAGCGCACGCTGTGCGGCCCCGGTTGCGATCGAGACCTTCGCGAACTGGCCGATGCGCAGGCGCCCGTCCTTGTTGGCAATCTCGAAGATGACGGGGATCGTACGCGTCTGGGCGTCGAGGACGCGGCCGATGGTGACGAGCTTTCCGTTCGATTCATCCACCGCAAACGGCTGCGGATATCCCTCGATGGTAAACCAGGCGGTTCGGGCGCCTTCGACCTTCGGGATGTCCGGTTCGAAGACCTGAGCGACGAGCCAGGCGCGCTCGAGGTCGATCACCGTGAAGAGTAGCTGACCTTCCTCCACGGTCTGTCCCGACGCGACCTCGACCTTGACCAGTGACCCGTCGATGGGCGACCGGACTCGAAAGGCTCCAGGGCCCGCGCCACCGGTGCCCGCGGCGGTCGCGCTGTACTGGCGCAAGCGCCCCGAGGTCCCGCTGACCCGCGCGCGAGCGACGGACACGCGCGTGCGCGCCTCCTCGACGCTACGCAGGGGAACGGCCTGCTCGGCGTACAACCGTTCGGAGCGGGCGAGCTGAGCTTCGGCTGCCTCGAGCTCGGCGCGCGCGGACAGGACGTCCGCATCCAGCGACGCTCGATCGCTCCCGGCCCCGAGGCGCGGCGCGATCGTCGCGAGCACCTGCCCCTTCTTGACCGTCATTCCGAGGATGGGGGCAGGCTCACTCACGACCACGCGACCCGCCGACGCAGCGCTCAACCGTGCCTCCTTGCCCGCCACCGGGCGGATCTCCCCGTTCGCGCTGACGCCTGCTTGAAGGTCGCGCTCTTCTGCCGCAGCCGTCGCGAAGTCCGTCTTCCACTGCTGCTCCTTGAGAAAGGTGATGCGTCCAGCCACTTCCTCTTCGGGCCCGAGCGCGGAGATCGCCTGCTTTGCGTCCCCATAGACCTCGCATGGGCCCACCACGAGCTCGTCCCGGAGCTGTGAGCCCTCGATGGTCATGGTCATTCGACAGCGTCCCGGGACGGTCGGCACGAGGGTCGGCCGGAAGATCCCGGGACTGGACGCCGAGTCGGCGCGTGCCTTCAGGCTGGTCCCGTTCGACATCTCGAGCGTGAGGGTGACTGCGCCCTGAGTGACCGCCTTGAAGCTGGGCATCTCCGTGAGGTGAGCTGCGAAACCAACTTCCTGGCCCGCGATGAGCGGCTTGTGCTCCATGAAGAGCTCGGTCTTTGAAGTCCAGATCGTGACGGACTGGCCGGGGAGCTCGTCCTTGGCGTCGCGAGCCTTGCCGCCTTCGTGCTCGCCTTCGCCCTTCTCGTGCGAATGACTGCCCTTGCACCCGGCCAGCACTGGCACCGCCAGAAGTCCGCTCACGAGCAGTAGCAAGGGGGTGGTCCGACATCTCTCCATGACCGTCTTCTCTCCAATCACAGGCGCCGGCCGAGCGCGCGCCAAAGGTCGATCTCAGACGCCTTGGCGTTGCGCCGCAGCTCGAGATCGCGCAGCCGCACGTCGCGGGCGACCCGGTAAGCATCGAGCAACTCGAAGATGCTGGGGCGTTCGCCCTCACGGTACGACACCTCCGCTGCTCGCACCAGCTCGTCGACCTTGTCGAGCTGGCCGGAGGCGAACCTCCTCGCCTGCACCAGCTTGCGCTCGAGCTGCTCGTGCGCGATACGGGCTGCGTCGGGGACGCGCTGCTCGAGGACGCGCCTTTCGGCGAGAGCCAGTCTCTTGCCCGCCACGGCTCGCTCCTTCTCGGCCTGGCCGTTGTCGAAGAGAGGAATCGAGACCGCGACCCCCGCGACATACCCGTAGGCCGTGTCTCCCATGCCGAGGTCGGTGCTCTTGAGCCCGCCCGTCAGTGCCAGCGCCGGCACCCACGCGCGGCGGGCGGCAGCGAGCTCGCCATCAGCTTGGCTGCTGCGAAATCGCGTGGCTTTGTAGTCGTCGCGACCCGCGAGCGCACTGGCCACGATGAGGGCGCGGGAGCCTGGCAGTGCGGGCAGGCTCAACCGATCAGCCGCGTCGTACCGTGTGTTCGCCTCGCCCACGAGGGTTCCCAGCCGGCGGCGTGCCGACATGAGCTCGGTTTCCGCCGTCGCGACCAGGTCGTCGTACGACGCTCGCTCGAGATCGAGGCGCTTGAGGTCGTACCCAGAGGCATCTCCAGCGCTCGCGCGTTTCCGCACGATCTCGACCAGCCTCGCCAGCGACGTCTGGCCTTGGTGCAGCGTTTCGAGTCGAAGCCGAGCGAATGCCGCATCGTAGTAGATCCCCAGAGCTTCCAGGCTCAGGCCGAAGCGTTCGGCCGCCGCCTCGGCGCGGGTCGCCTGAACGCCCGACTCGGCCGCATCGGTCCTGAGCGACCGGCGACCCGAGACATCGACAGGCCACGCGAGGCGTACGAAGTTGTCTGCGAGTCGGCCGCTCGATGGGAAGACCTCCTCGCGGTCGTAGGCGACCGACGGGTTCGGGAGAACCCGCGCAGCGGTCACACCGGCCCGCGCCAACTGCACTCTCGCGTCGAGAACCTCGAGGCGCGGATCCGTTCTCTCGAATCGCGCCAGAAACTCGTCGGCGGTCAACGCCGGCGGCTCGGCGCGGGCGAGCGGCGCAAGCGTCGTGGTGACCAGTACGATCACAGTCAGGAGGACGGACCGCGGCCACCTCCGGTTCAGGAGGAGGACCGCCCCGGTCCGAACCCCGAGGAGCCTCTGCATCGTATTACTACAAACTGTAGTCGCGGAAGGCATGCGTCGTCTCTCCTCGGGGTCGCGTTTGCTCTCAGCGGTGCACAGCGGCGCCGAGCAGCGTCTCGGTGACGTGGTGCGCGGCGTCCCCGGGCCAGAGGGCAACCAGCGCCGAGCATGCCACGAGCACTACGCCGACGAAGAGCGCGTCGCTCGCAAGCCTCGGCCGGCGCGGCTGATCGCCGAGCAATTGGGTGACGCGGCGCACGAGATCGGCGGACGAGATCGCCGGGACGACCTCGCTTCGCGGAGCGGCTGAGTGTGCTCTCAGGCGCTCGACGGCGACCAGCGCGGACGCGACCTCAGCGGGACTGCCCACTCGACAGGCGGCGTGGCGATCGCAGTCCGCCTCGGACGCCGCGATCCAGCGAGCCACCACCGTTCCCAGGCTACGTGCGGGAAAACCGGCGGCGACGAACCGAAGCACTGCCAGCGTCAGGCCGTCGCGCCGAGAGGCATGCGCGTGCTCGTGGTGCACGACAGCCCGCAGGCTCGGCGCGTCCAGGCAGCCCGCCAGCGCCCGATCGACGATGACGCGCGGCCAAACGAGCCCAGCGGTAAACGCGACTGGCTCTCCACAATCCACGACGTGCGCGGGTACGCCGTCGATGACCGTCGGGCTCACCCCGCGCACCCGGTGCGCCAACAGGCTCGAGCGAACGATGGCGAGCGCGACCCGTCCAAGCGCCGGCCCGCACACCAGGAGCCAGGTTCCCAGCACGGCCAGCGCCGGAACGACCAGCGGGCCAGCTTGAGCCGGGTGGCTCCAGCAGAGATGTGGGTGATGATCGGCGTGCAGCGCGCAGTGGCAACCGCCGGACAGCAAATCTGGCGTGAACAACGCCACGAGCACGGACGCCGCGACCAGGCAGGGGACAAGCGCCGCAGCAGCCCAACGCGCGCTGGAGCCGCCCTGCACGTGAGGCGCCGCTGCCCGTACGCACAGGCCCGCGGCGAGGCCCGCGACGAGGGCGACTGCCACGACAGCGATGAAAGGCTGCAGCCCTGTCATCCTCGGCGCCCCCGGTGCTGATGCGTTCGGATGACGCGCGACAACTCGTCGAGCAGCCGGGGATCGGCGAGATCGGCCGAAGCAACGAACGCGGCGAGCACTGCTCGATCCGCACCCGCTTCGGACGCGAGCACCTGGGCCGCGCGATTCCCGACCCACTCAGCCTGGCTGAGCCTGGGCGCGTAGAGAAATGCCCGGCCGTCCTTCCCCCGTTGTACGAACCCTTTGCTGTGCAGGCGGTCGAGAACGGTCAGCACCGTCGTGTACGCCAGCGCGTGCCGGCGACCGATGAGCGTCTGGACGTCACGCACGCTGAGCGGTTCCCCGCTCTTCCAAAGCGCGGTCATCACCGCGTGCTCTAGCTCTCCGAGCGACTGGGTCACGCTCGAAGTTCTTACTACGTCGCGTAGTAGTTGTCCAGGGGCTCCCCACCCCCAAAACGCGCGACTCACCGCGGGAGAAGGGCTTGCGCATCCATTATGGGAAACGTATACGAATTCCGTACATGCTTTCCGCCGCCGACCGCGAGATCCGCCTCGGGTAACGGCACGTGGGCGAAGAGGCGAAGACCACGCTCCGCGAGCTCGCCCTGCTCTTCCTACGGCTCGGCGCCACCGCGTTCGGCGGCCCCGCCGCGCACATCGCCATGATGCAGCACGAGGTCGTGCGCCGACGCCGGTGGCTCTCCGAGGAGCGTTTCCTCGATCTGCTAGGCGCGACGAACCTCATTCCCGGCCCGAACTCGACGGAGATGGCGATCCACATAGGCTGGGAGCGGCGCCGCTGGTCGGGGCTCGTCGTCGCCGGCGTCGCATTCATCCTGCCGGCGATGCTGATCACGGGCGTGCTCGGCTGGGTCTACGTTCGCTTTGGCTCGGTCCCGACGGCAGCGTGGCTCCTCTACGGAGTGAAGCCCGTGATTCTCGGCGTGGTCCTTCAAGCGATCTGGGGCCTCACGCCGACGGCCGCTCGGACGACCCGGCTGCGCGTGCTTGCGGCGCTCGCCGCCATTGTCGCTGCGTTCGGCGTGAACGAGCTCGTCGTGTTGTTCGGGTCCGGAGCGGCGGCCGTCATTGCAGCCCGCCTCGGGAGTCCACCCACGCCAGGGTCCGGGAACGAGCTCCACCAGCTCGCGCCGGTCATCCCGGTCGCCGCGGCAGCCGCCGGCGCGAGCGCGGTCACGCTTCCCGGGCTCTTCTGGATCTTCTTCAAGATCGGCTCGGTGCTCTTCGGCAGCGGCTATGTGCTCCTCGCCTTCCTGCGCACCGACCTCGTCGAGCGACTCGGCTGGCTGACCGAGGCGCAGCTCATCGACGCCGTCGCGGTCGGCCAGGTCACGCCGGGCCCGGTGTTCACCACCGCGACGTTCATCGGCTACATGCTTGCGGGGCCGAGCGGCGCGCTGATCGCAACCGCGGGGATCTTCCTTCCCGCCTTCATCTTCGTCGCGCTGAGTGGACCTCTCGTGCCGCGGCTCCGGGCTTCCCCGGGAGCCGGAGCGTTCCTCGACGGCGTCAACGTCGCCTCGCTCGCCCTCATGGCCGTGGTGACGCTCCAGCTCGGGCGCGCGGCCCTGATCGACGTGCCCGCTGTCGCGCTGGCCGCCGTGGCGGCGGTTCTCCTGGTTCGTTTCAAGCTGAACGCGACCTGGCTCGTGCTCGGTGGCGCGGTCTGCGGCTGGGTGCTCCACGCGGCAGGGATCGCCGACTGAATGCGGGAGGCCCCTTGCGAGCCCGAGACGGGCGGCCCCGCGAGGCCGCATGCGCCGCAATCGGTGCACGGCCGGGGAAGCTTCGCTCGCGTTCATCACCTTCTCTACTATGCTCGTCGCATGGGGAGCACTTCAGACGCGCGCCGGCTGCGCTCGGCGAAGAGCGAGCCACCGGGCCCCAGCGGGACATGGTGCGACGGCGACACCTCGCCGGAGGCGGGCGCGTGAAGAAGCACAAGCTGGACCTCGAGCTTCTGCTGCCCCGCGATGCAGGCGCCTGCGCTGCCTGCGTGGCGCGGCTCCTCGATGCCGTTCGCGGTCAGCCCGGCATCTTGGACGCGCACGTCGACACCGAGGACGTGACGGAAGCAAAGCTGTGCCTGCACTACGACCCCACGGCTGTTCGCATCGACAATCTGCGGTCCCTCGTAGAACAGGCGGGTGCGGAGCTGCGCGCCCGCTTCGATCATCTCTCCGTACCCGCAGCGGGCCTGAGACACGAGCGTCAGGCGAAGCTCATAGAGGGAGTTTTCGCGAAACAGCCCGGCGTCCTCCATGCCGCGGTCGCCTTCGGCGCTCGCCGCCTGTACGTCGAGTTCGATCCGTCGAAGACGAGTCGCTCGGCGCTGCTCGCCGTCGCCGGGAAAGCGGGCATCGCCGCGTACGAGGAGCCTCCGTCCCCGGCCGCGGCGGCGAAAGAGCACGCTGCGCAGGAACACGATCACGGCGGCCTGTTCGGGGAGCGGACCGAGCTGGTCTACAGCCTAGCGTGCGGCGCGCTCACTGGCGTCGGGTGGGGGCTCGGCAAGGCGGGGGTTTCAGCGTTCGTCCCACCGGCGATCTTCGCGGTCGCCTACCTCCTTGGCGCGTGGTTCACCGTCAAAGAAGCGGCGGTCGCGTTGCGTGGGCGACGCTTCGAGATCGACTTCCTGATGCTGCTGGCGGCGATCGGAGCAGCCGTGCTCGGCGAGTGGTTCGAAGGTGCGCTCCTGCTCTTTCTCTTCAGCCTTGGGCACGCGCTCGAGGGTTTCGCCATGAGCCGCGCGCGCAAGGCCATCGAGGCCCTCTCCAAGCTCGTACCGGAGACGGCTCTGCGAGTCGATGGCGCGGGAGGCGAGGAAGAGGTTCCGGTGGGCGCCCTCGTCGTGGGCGATCGAATCCTGGTGAAGCCCAATACCCGCATCTCCGCGGACGGCTTCGTCGTGGCGGGCACGAGCAGCGTGAACCAGGCACCCATTACGGGCGAGAGCGTGCCCGTCGACAAGCAACCGGTTCTCGACGTGGAGGCTGCTGCTGCCAAGCCCGAGGATCTCTCGGCCGAGCACCGCGTCTTCGCGGGCACGATCAACGGCGGCATGGCGTTGACCATCGCCGTCACGAAGGCCTCGTCGGACAGCACGCTCGCACGCGTCGTGAGGATGGTGGCCGAGGCGGAGACACAGAAGTCACCGACGCAGCGGTTCACCGACCGCTTCGAGCGCATCTTCGTCCCTGTCATCCTCGGCGTGGTGGGCGTCTTGCTCCTCGCCTGGGTCGTGCTCGACGAACCCTTCGCGCGGACGTTCTATCGGGCGATGGCGGTGCTGGTGGCGGCGAGTCCCTGCGCGCTTGCCATCGCCACGCCGAGCGCGGTGCTCTCTGGGGTCGCCCGGGCAGCTCGCGGGGGTGTGCTCGTCAAAGGCGGCGCTCATCTCGAGTCGCTGGGGCTGGTGAAGTCCGTGGCATTCGACAAGACCGGTACGCTCACCGAGGGCAAGCCGAGGCTCACGGATGTCGTCCCCGTCGGCGGCGTGTCCGGCGACGAGCTGCTCGCCACCGCGGTCGCCGTGGAGAAGCAGTCGGACCATCCGCTCGCGAGCGCAATCGTGAACGGCGCAGCCGCCCGTCTTGCGCCTGGCGTGGCCGTACCCGAAGCCACGGCCGTGGAAGCGATCGTGGGTTTTGGCGTCCGCGCTACCGTCGTGGGAGCCCCCGTGCTCATCGGGAAACCAGGGCTCTTCACCCGCGAGGGTGCGATGCCCGAGGAGATCGGTTCGGCGGTCGAGAAGCTTCAGGCCCAAGGACGTACGGTCATGGTCGTCAGGTCGGGCGAGCGTTTCCTCGGCGCGCTTGGGGTGATGGACACCCCGCGCGACGGCGTGCGCGACGTCGTCGCAGCGCTTCACCGGCTCGGCATCGAGCAGACCATCATGCTCACTGGCGATCATCAGCGCGTGGCGGACGCCGTCGCGGCGCAGGTGGGTATCCGGGTCGCGCGTGGGGATCTCCTGCCGGAGCAGAAGGTCGCGGCCATCGCCGAGCTGTCTCGTTCGTCCAGCCGCGTCGCGATGGTCGGCGACGGCGTCAACGACGCTCCGGCCATGGCGAATGCCACCGTCGGGATTGCGATGGGGGCGGGAGGCTCCGACGTCGCGCTCGAGACCGCCGACGTCGCGCTCATGGCCGACGATCTGCGCGCGCTCCCGTTCGCTGTGGGCTTGAGTCGCGCGGCACGCGCGATCATTCGGCAGAACCTCTGGGCGAGCCTCGGGATGGTCGCGTTCCTCATCCCGGCCACCACCTTCGACTTCGCCGGCATCGGCGTCGCGGTCGCGCTTCACGAGGGGTCCACGTTGATCGTGGTCGCGAACGCACTCAGGCTTCTGGCTTTCAGGGATGAGCGCCAGACATGAACACCCAAAGGAGAAGGCCTCCTGGCCAGGGCGTCTTCGAAGGACGGGCATCAACGTGACGGCCGGCGGCGCGTTGCCACCTGCTGCGCGGAGGGGAGCGATCTACGGGCTCCTCGCCGCCGCGCTGTTCGGTTTGAGCACGCCTGTCGCGAAGCGAATCCTCGCGGAGGTCACCCCACAAGTGCTCGCCGGGCTGCTCTACCTGGGAGCGGGCGTGAGCTTGGCCGGCTACCGGTGGCTCCGACCCTCCACCCAAGAGACTCCGATCCGGCGATCGGACGCGCCCAGTCTGCTCGGCGTCATCGTGCTCGGAGGCGTGCTCGGGCCCGTGCTCATGCTCGTCGGGCTGAGCCGCGTCGCCGCCGTGACCGGTTCCCTGCTGCTCAACCTCGAGGCGCCGTTCACGATCCTGGTGGCCGCGCTCGTCTTTCGCGAGCACCTGGGACGCCACGCCGCCATCGCGAGCGTGTTTGTCGTCGCTGGTGCAGCGACGCTGAGGCTCGAGCCCGGGCTGGGCACCGCAGACCCGATCGGGATGCTGTGCATCGCGGGAGCGTGTCTCTGCTGGGCGCTGGACAACAATCTCACGCAGCGGCTGACGCTCCGGGATCCCGTCGCCATCGTGCGCTTGAAGGCTCTCGGGGCGGGCACATTCAACCTGCTGCTCGGCCTTGCTCTCGGCGGCAGGGTGCCGTCCGTCCTCGGCGTCGTCGTGGCTCTCGCACTGGGCTCTTTCAGCTATGGCGTCAGCGTGGTCTTGGACGCGTACGCGCTCCGGCTCGTGGGTGCGGCTCGCGAAGCAGCCTTCTTCGCCTCCGCGCCCTTCGTCGGCGCGCTCGCCTCGACCTTCATCGTCGGAGAGAGGCTCCAATGGGTCGACGTCGCCGCAATGGCCCTGATGGCGCTCGGAATCGGTCTCCTGCTGAGAGAACGCCACGGTCACCGCCACGAGCACGAGGAGATGCCGCACGACCACTTGCACGAGCACGATGAGCACCACCAGCACGAGCACGGTCCGTCCGATCCCCCCGGCGAGTCCCACGCACATCCACATCGGCACACACAGCTCGTGCACGACCACCCACACGTCCCCGACGTTCACCATCGGCATGGGCACTGAAATCGTGAAACCGGCGCGCTGCTTGCTTCCCAGCGTACAGTCTGCCCCCGCGCCGAGCGGCCAGGTCGTCACCTCTTGGCGCCGAGCAGACCGCCGCCGATCTAATGCGGACTCGACGGTGGCGACATCTTGGTTGCTGCTGTCCAGGTCGCGTCGTCCACGACCTGCTGCTTGAATGCTGTGTGGCAGGTCGTGCAGGTGGCGAGCGTCTCGCCCAGCGCCTTCAGCACCGCGTCTGCATCTTGCTTCTTCGCCGCACCGCCGATCTTGTCCGCCGTGTGGTGAAAGTTCAACGCCTGCGCGGTGAAGCCTGGCGCACCCGCCCCCATGTGCGTACACATCCGGCCCATCTGCTCGGAGTAACCGATGCGACCGGCCGCCCTCTCGACGGCCGCGAAGTCTCGGGTTGCGAGGGCCGAGACGATCTCCTGCACGGCCACCAGGTGGTCGCGCATGTTCTGCTTCTGGTGGTTCGCCATCATCGGCAAGAGTGGGACCGGCGTGCGCTTGTCCATCCCGTCGAGCGCGGCCTGTGCGGGCTGCGCCGGTGCTGCGGAATTGGCTGGCGCGGAAGTGCCGGACGGCGGTTCGGGCGGAGCCTCCGGCTTCGACTCGCAGCCAAGGAACGCGGCGACGACGAGCGCGGTGGCGAGAATGATTCGATGCTTCATGGTTTCTCCTGCTCTTCTCCAAGCGCTTCGACCGCGGCGTTCAAGAGCTCGAGCGACGTGAAGAGTGTCTGGCGCCGCCCTGGAGCGATCCCGCTGACGACGCGCTCGAAGCGTTCTCGGCTCGCCCGCTCGATGCGTCGAGCCATTCTCGTCCCGGCGCTGGTCAGCCGGACGAGGCGACCGCGGGCGTCCTCGGGCTGCCGCTCCTGGACGACGTGTCCCGCAGCCTCCATGCGAGCGCAGAGACGTGTGACGTTGCTCTTGTCGATCCCGAGCACTCGCCCGAGGTCCGACTGCGACGTGCGGTCGTGCGCTCGACTGCGTCCCAGGAGGATCATCAGAGCGTGCGCGTAGGATGGCGACACGGGGTGGCCGCATGGCGTCTGCCGTGTGACGAGCAACCCAAAGCCGCGGACGAAGGTCTGCACGAGCCTGCGGAGCCGCTCGCTGTCGCCGTCCGCTGGGTGAGCATGTCGTTTCGCGATCGGCACGGCATCCGCCTACGCGCGCCGTTCGGACTGGTACAGACTGGGTCCGGCGACGACGAAAGCCCCCCAGTGAGGGATGATCGACGGGCAAAAGTGGTCGTTCGTGTACGCAGCGCCCTTCTCCCACGTGAGGTGCTTCATGCGACAAGCTCCAAGAACGCATACAACCAACTAGTTGCGTTCGCAACTACATGCCAGTCAGCGACGGATTTGCGTTCGTTCGCAGGCTCAACGCACCCACTGCACGACGGAATCGCCACGAACGGCGGTCTCGTTGGCACTCCGCGCTCCTTGCTCAGACGGTCCGTTCTTTGCACCAAGCCCCCGGAGGAAGCGGATGACCCTCGCCGGAACGCTCCCCACCTCCGCCTCCCCGCACCCGGAAACGCGGGGAACGACGCCCCGCGGCGGCAAACGCCGGCTCGGGCGCTGGCTCGAGTTCACCCTTGTGGGCGCGGCCCTCGCCGGGCTGGCCGTCCTCGCGGTCCGTGCCGCCACACGCCCCCAGTCCGTGACCGTCGCCGCCGCGCACGAAGCTGCGCTGCGGGCCGAAGTCCGTGGTCCTGGCAGCGTCGAGTCACGCTACCCGGTCAGCATCGGGAGTCGAATCACCGGCACCATCGAGCGCGTGCTCGCGGACGTCGGCGACAACGTCGAGCAAGGGCAGCTCCTTGCGACGCTCGACAGGGCCGAGCTCGACGCGCGTACGGAGTCGGCGCGAAGGTCGGTTTCGGCAGCGCGAAAGCAGGTGGCGCTGGCGGATGCGAACCTCGCGAAGACGCGCGCGGACCGCGAGCTGGCTCGTACCAACCGGAAGCGAAGCGAGGGGCTCGCCGGCGCGGGCCTGATCTCGCAGCAGACCCTGGACGAGTCTCGAGCCGGCTTCGCCGCGGCCCAAGCGACGGAACGGGCGGGCAGCGTGGCCAAGGACACGCGGTGCTCGGAGCTCGGCCGCTTGATTGCGCAGGAGCGCCTTGCCTAGAACCGGTCGCAGGGCGTAGAAATCAACCCGCGGAGTGGATCAGTTTCCGAGCGGCGAACTGGATCACTTTCCGAGCGGCGTCAGCAGGCAAGAGTCAGTGCCTGCCGGATGTCCTCTTCCTCCAGCTCCGGCCACTCCGCGAGGATCTGCGCGGTGGTCATCCCGGAAGCAAGCGAGGCTACGATGGACTCGACTGTGATCCGAAGACCACGGATGCAGGCCTTGCCACCGCACTTGTCTGGATCGAAAGTGATGCGCTCGAGCTTGGTGTGCCTGCGCTCCATCTCCGAAGGATAGGCGCGGGTAGTCAGCCCGTCCAGCTACGCAGAGAAAGCCCCTCGCCGGCAGGGGCGGTCATCACGAGAGCGGGGCCCACTCCTCGGGCGCGAGCTCCGGCTCACCAATCCGAGCGAGCACGGCGTTCACGTCCGCGATGGTCACAGCCGAGGGCGCTGTGATCTCAAGGCCAATGGGCTTGCCACTCTCGTCGTAATCGACTCGGAGCCCCGGCCCACCATCCTCGGTGCGGGCTGACCGCGCGCCGACCCCGCGCGACAGATCCAGGTACGCAGCGAGCGGCTTGCCCTTGCTGTACGTCACCTCGAGGTACTTCGCCTTCATGGTTCGCGCGGCGCGCCACTCGCCGGGCCGCGCCGCATCGTCACGAAATCAGAGTGCGAAGGAGAGGACTTGAACCTCCATGGGAGTTACCCCGCTAGCACCTCAAGCTAGTGCGTCTGCCAGTTCCGCCACCTTCGCGTGGGGGACGGGGGTCTACCTCAAGGACCCGGGGGTCGGCAAGTCCCTTTGCTGAGCGGCTTCGATCCGCCACGGCGGGCGCAAAGCGGGGCCGGAGGCCCCGGAGTGGTCGGCGACGCGCCGCTGTCCGGCAGCCGAGCCAACCTCACGGCGCCCGGACCAGCAGGCCCCGCAGGATCTCGATCACCTCGCCCATCTCGAAGGGCTTGCGGATCCAGGCGCACACGTCGGCATCGCTGAGCTCGGCAGCACCGTTGGGTGAGCCGCTGATCAGCACCACGGGCACGTCGCCAGCCCGGGCGCGCAAGCTGGCGAGGGCGGCGCGCGGATCGTCGGCGATGGGTGAGAGGTCGAAGAGCGCGACCGACAGCGGGCCGGCGGCGTCGAACGAACCCAGGTCGTGACGGCTGGTGATGGCAATGACGCTGGCGCCGCGGGCTTCGAGCGCCAGCTCGATCAGACCGAGCACGGCGGGGTCGTCTTCCAGCACCAGCACGCGGACCCCTTCCAGGCGGACGGGCTCGGTGGGGGCGCGTGAGGGGGCGCGGGCGTCGCGCTTGGGCCACGACAGCTCGAAGCACGCGCCCGGGCCGGGTCGGGCCAGCGCCAGCTCGCCGCCCCGCGCGCGCGCCGCGGCCGCCGCATGCACCAGGCCGATCCCCGTGCCGCCGGGCCGCGTGGACTCGGGGGCGACGAACAGCGCCGCCGCGCGCTCGGGATCGATGCCGGGCCCCTCGTCGGTCACGCGAAACACGACCGCGCCGTCGGTCTCTCCGAGGCTGAGCGTGACGGTGCCCCCGGCGGGTGAGAAGGCGACGGCGTTGAGCAACAGGTTCAGGAGCACCTGTGCCACGGCGTCGCCGTCGGGGACCCAGTCGTCCAGGCTGGTGGTCGACTCGAACCGCACGCTGACGCCCTTGCGATCGGCGGCGGGGGTGATCCCAAGCACCGCCGAGCGCGCGATCACGGCAGCGCTGCGCTGAGCTTCGGAGCCTCCGTCGTGGTCGCCGATGGCACGCCGGGCCACGCCGTGACCGAGCCGGGCGTAGCTCATGGCCACCTCCAGCGCGTCCCGCGCCGGGCCGTCTTCCGCGCGGCCGCCGGCAATGTCGAGCCAGCCCAGCACGACGGTCAGCGCGTTGGAGACCTCGTGCAGCGCCGCGGCAAGCTCGGCCGGCGACGCGCGCGCGGAGGGGCGTTTCACGACCTCCAGGTTATTACGAGGTCCGCGTGACAGCCAGCTTCGCGCGGGGGCCGGCGGCCCCGCGGCACGCTCGCCGAGCCTGGCGCGCTCGCGTCAGTTGAGGTTCGCCGGCAAGAACAGGCGGAAGGCGCCCGTCGCGTCGGCCCGCGCCTCGGCCAGCTGAACCGCGGTGGTCGCGCCGGTGCGGTCGCCGGTGTAGCCCGAGTCGTTCAGGTAGATGAAGACCCGGATCAGCGCCCCGGGCAGCGGCGCCGGCGTGGCGGTGCCGGGCACGCTCACGTTGCCCTGGTACACCACCGGCAACGGCAAGGTCATCGGGCCCAGGTCGTGCACGCCGCTCTTCACCTCGACCTTCGGCCGCACCAGCCAGGCGAAGCCGGTACCGTCGGGGGGCCGCACCGAGAAGTCGAACACGCCGGGATCGACCTCGAACGAGAACTCGCCCTCTTTGCCGACCATGCCCGAGGTGGCCTTGGGCGAGAACGGCTTGGTGCCCACCGCGATCTCGAGCGGCGTGGCGTCCACCGGCGCGGCCACGGCCTGCACGCTGGCGCCTGTGGCCGGCTTGGTGCCGCCCGGAACGAGCACGCTGCCCCCCACGTCCGAGACCAGCTCGAGCGTCACGCTCTTGCCGCCCTGGGTGGCGCCCTGCTTGGCCTGATTCGAGACCGTGAGCTTGGTCCGCGTGGTGGCAAACCCCGAGCTGGCGGGCGGCGCGACGAAGACGTCGTACTCCCCCTCGAGCAGGTGCACGTCTTTGGCCACGCCATCGACGATCTCGACCGTCTTCTCGAAGAACGCCAGGCCCATCTGATCTTTGCCGTTGCCGCTGTCGAGCTCGAGCTTGGTCGAGACGAAGCGCGCAGTGGCAGCGTCCACGAAGGGCGCCCCGTTGGTCCCGAAGACGCTGATCTGATCGAGCTTCACGGCCTCGGGCCAGAGCTGCTTCTGCGCCTCGATCTTGGCCGGGCCCGTGCTGAACAGGCCCAGGTGCGCGCGCTCGATCACCACCGTGGGCTTGTCGGTGTCTGCCGGGGGCTTGAGGCGGACCAGCTCGGTGCCCGGCTGGACGTTCTCGCCGGTCGACTCCGAGAACTCGACCGCCGCGGTGTAGTGCTGGTTCTGCGCGTCGCTCGGGTCGTCGACCAGCTGAAGCTTGGTCGGCGCCGACAGCCGCTGCCCCGAGCTGGGATCGATCACGTCGATTTCCCAGCCCACCAGCGGCGTCTTGTCTTTGGCGGTCACCGCCGCCACCGGCAGCAGCACCTCGATCTGAAGCAGGCTGGGCGCCTGAAGCGGGATCTGTGCCTCGACGTCGCCTGCCTCGATCTGGATGCCGCGCACCAGCTGCGGGACGATCGAGCACGAGTCCGCGTTCTGACCCTCTTCCAGCGGCTCGACGTACACGTCGTACTCGTCGGGCGGAAGCCAGGCCTCGAACTCGTACTTCTTCCCGACGTCGTCGTAGGTGGTCTTGGCGGTGAAGCGCGGCGCCGGCAGGCCGAGCAGCTTCATGGTCGAGCTGAACGTGACCTTCACCGCCGGCGTGGCGCTGGCGTTTGCGGCGCCGTAGCCGATCTCGCAGCTGCCCTGGAAGTCCGCCTTCTGCGGCTTGACCGTACCGGTGACCTTGCTGACCACGCCCAGCGCCAGGTCCAGCGGCCCGCCGCTGGGCGAGATCTCTTGCGGCATCAGGAACGAGAGCCCCCCGTAACGATCGGCATCGGCCGGCGCCGTGACCTCGAACAACACGGTCGCGAACGAGCCCTGCTCGGCATGACACATCTTCAGGGTCGGATCGCACTTGCCGGTGCCGCAATCTTCGTCCGCCGAGCACTGGTTGACGGTGGGTTCGAGCGAGGTGTCTTCAAGCGCCTGCACCGAGCAGCCCGCCGACAGCGCCGCGACCACCAAGAGCGAGAGCGCGCGCATCAGCTTCCGCCTCCCAAGGTCGGGCAGTCGCCGAGCAGAGCCTGGCCCTCGTCGTCGACGTTGAGCCACCAGGTGAGAATGGCCGTGTCGTCGTCGTTCACGGGCTCGTTGTTGTCCTTGTCCAGGTTGCTGCGATGGGTGACCACCAGGCTCATCGAGTGACAGCCGGCGACCTGGATGTCGGCGGGGATGTCGATCGAGCGCTTGTTGTCTTCGGGCTTGCCCGGCGGAATCTCCCGGAAGTTGAGCAGGGTCGTCTTCCCGATCACGCCCTTGTCGAGCCAGAGCAGCGCCCGCAGCTCTTCGCCGGCGTCTTCGGAGCGGAAAGGCACGTTGACCAGCACCTTGTCGCCGAGCGAAAGCTTGTGGGTGTGGAGCACGCTGGGGGCGGCGTTCTTGGCGTCCAGAAAGGGCGGCGTCTGCTTGGCCACGCCGTACTCGGCGGGCTCCGAAACGATGCACGACGCGGGGGCCACCAACCCCAGCATTAGCGACAGACATGCCAACCCCCGATTGCGCCGAGATCCCTGCGATCCCGCGGTATTCGGGTGTGACAACGGTGTCGCGGCCGGGGGGCGGCGGGGCATCTGCCGGCTAACCATAGCCCGGGTTCGAGACGGGGGCAGAGCTACCCGCATTCGGTCAGGCCCGGGCGGGTGGGCGGGTCGCCCGGAGCGATTGCCAGCGGGCGGCGGAGTATTCCGAGCTGGTCGCCAGGCGGACCAGATCGGCGACCGGGGCGCTCTCGGCCACCAGCTGGGCCAGCGCCGTCGGGGACTGGACGGTCTCGGGGGCAATCCCCTCTTGTCGGCAGGTCTGACGCAGCGCCACCCCCAGATCCCCCGAGACGAACAGGCCCGCCCGCCGCGCCGCCCGGCGCGCGTAGTCCATGGCGGTGTCGAAATCGATGCCCTGAGGCTCGTGGCAGATCTCGCGCAGCCGACGCTGAGAGCGCGCCGGGATCCGCTCCCACAGGACCTCGGCCAGGCTGGCGGCGCTGGCCAGGTCGGCCTTGTGCTCGCTGGGCGGGCCGAACGCCAGCAGCATGCTCTTGACGATCGCGCGTGCCTGCTCTTCCGTCGAGCCGAAGAGCAGCACGTGCTCGGGCAGCGTGGCGATCAACATCGCGCCCACGTGATACGCGAGCTCCGGCGTCTCGCGCGCCACCTCGCCGCCGGCGATCACCGCGGGCGGGTTCAAGAGCGCAACGCCCAGGGTGAGCGGTCCGGCGGTCTTGCGCTGGAAGAGCGGAGTCCGCGTGAGCCCCAGCACGCGCGCCGCCGCAGCATAGCTACGACCGAGGGGCGTGGGCGCGGTCAGCGGCACGCGCGCCGCGCCGGCCACGCCATAGCTCGCCGGGTCGCGGCGGAAGACGTGGCTCGCGCCGTCCCAGGCCAAGGCCAGCGCTTCGCACGCCGGGCTGCCGAGATCACGGAACAACAGCGCCCGGAGCCGAGCCGGGTCCTCGGGCTGCTCCGAAAGCGGCGGCGGCGCCGAGGCCTCGGCGGCGGGGTCGAACAGCCCGAGCACGTGCTCGACCGCGCGGGCATACACGTGGTTCTTGTCGGCCAGCGCCGCAACGTACAGCTGCCTCAAGAGCTCGCGGTTGCCGGGGGCGTGGCCGACCATGGTGCGGCAGACCGCGACCAGATCGTGGGACCGGCTACGCCTGTTCTCGAGCTGGCGCACCAGCTCGAA
>Ga0138256_10001575_pt1 | contig 24588 bp, 23 predicted proteins | sample KNB2016incub_MG_FD_105486 | JGI IMG/M metagenome (GOLD analysis project Ga0138256, IMG submission 105486) | Active sludge microbial communities from wastewater in Klosterneuburg, Austria - KNB2014incub_MG | ecosystem: Engineered > WWTP > Activated sludge > Unclassified | place: Austria...
CGCCTCTACTCCGCCTCTACGCGCTCGATTTCATCTTCAATCTTTCCTCTTTCGTCCCCTCTTCATCCACCCTCTCATCCACAATCACCACGCCATATTTTTCACGCGCGGCTTCGATGGAAACATATCCCTGCTTCACATCCTCCAGCACAAAGGCGGGATCGCGCTCGAGGGGCGAATAAAAGCCTCCGCCGCCGGGCAGGCGTAACGTCACGGTTTGACCCGGCTGGAGGGTGTAACGACTCTTCGGATGCGGGCGATAACCGTCCGAACGAATCACCTCGCCCGGCGCGCCATCCAGCCCGCCGTGGAAACCTCTCGCAGAAAACTTCGTGCGGTCGTACATGCACGAGTGAGTCGCGGGTTTGCCGGTCAGCACTTCGAGGATCATTTCCTGCCCCAAGCCGCCGCGAAATTTTCCCGCGCCGCCGGTGTCGGCGAGCAGTTCGCGCTTGCGCATGCGGATCGGCGCAACCGACTCGATCACCTCGACAGGCACGCCGGTGATCCCGCTGGGGAACGCCGTGGCAGACAACCCGTCGCGGTACGGACGCGCGCCCATGCCGCCCGCGGAAAAATAAATGTAGGCGAACACATCATGAGAATCGTTCAACTCGCCTTCGAACATCGTATTCCACAAGCCCGCCGATCCGTCGGCGATGACGTTGTTTGGAATCGGATTCGAAAGCGCGCGCAGAATCGGCTGTGAGACAAAATGCCCGATGAGATGTCGCGCGCTCACCGGCGCAGGTCGGCGGCAATTGAGAATCGACCCCTCGGGCGCGATGACTTTGATCGGACGGAACGCGCCCTCGTTGTTCGGAATATCGGGCGCGACCGCGCACATCAACGTGTAGGTGGAATAGGCATGGGTGTAGTTCATCACCACGTTGATGCCGCGCCGAATCTGCGGCGACGTGCCGTCGAAATCCACTTCGATATCGCGGTCGTTCACTGTGACCTTGCAGTGAATCGTGACCGGGTCATCGAAGCCGTCGATGGTTACCGCGCTTTGGTACGCGCCGTTCGGGATTTTTTGAATCGCATCCCGCAGACCTTTCTCCGTGCGGTCCAATATCAAATCGGCGAGTTCATCGAGCGAGTCAAGTTTATATTCATCCATCATCTCGATCAACTTGCGGCTCCCCACCACGTTGCCCGCCTGTTGGGCATACATGTCGCCGATCACTTCATCTGGGGCGCGCACGTTGGCGCGGATGATGTCGAACAAGTCTTTGTTGGGCTCGCCCGCCTTGAATAACTTCATCAACGGGATGAACAATCCCTCTTCGAATAATTCCGTCGCATCGCCGCCCATCGTCAAGCCGCCGATGTCCATTGCATGACACGTGCTGGCAAACCAGCCGATGCCTTTGCCTTTGTAAAACACAGGCGAGACAATGGTTTGGTCGAACAAATGTCCCGACGCCGCCCACGGGTCGTTCGTGATGATCGTGTCGCCGGGTTGCAATGTCTCTATCGGGAATTGCTTCACCACATGGTCGCGCGCGCAATTCGCCATCGTGTTGATGTGCCCGGGCGTGCCCGTCACCGCTTGCGCGAGCATGCGCCCTTGCGCGTCGAATACACCCGCCGAAAGATCGCCCGCCTCGCGCACCAGCGTGGTGAACGACGAGTGGATCAACGCCGCCGCCTGTTCGTTGACGATCGAGAGCAAACGCCTCCACAACACTTCGAGCAAAATTGAGTCGATCATATTGAAATCCTTTTTTTGCCACAGAGACGCTGAGACACAGAGATTCTATTTTTCTTCGCGTCTCTGTGACTCTGCGGCTACTTATTCCGTGTCAACACCAAACAACCAGTCACATCCACGCGCGCCGACCAGTTCGGCAACACAATCGTGGTGGACTCTGCTTCTTCGATGATCGCGGGGCCGGTCGCCTTGAAGGAAGATGAAAGCGACTCGCGCCGATAGACGGGAGTCAACGCCGCCTCATCCTCGGGATTGAAAACCACGTTCCGACTCCCATACGGCTGGTCCAGTTTCTGCGACTCTTCCCCCACTTTCAGCGCCTGCCCTTCGATCTCCAACGTGGGACCCGACGCCACCACGCGCCAATTCACCGCCTGAATCGGAACGCCCTCGCACAACACGCCATAGAAGCGCATGTACTCTTCTTCAAAGCGCTGCTCGAGTGTGTTCAACGTTTCCGCATTGATCTCATTCCCCTCGAGCTCCACGCGGATCTCATATCCCTGCCGCAGATAACGCATGTCCACACTGCGCGCGACGCGAATATCCTCCGCCGCGACTCCCGCGTTCGTTACGATCGCGCGTCCCTCCGCTTCGAGGTCGCGCAAAATTTTCATCAGCAGAGGCTCGTCCACTTGATCGATGCGCGTGAGATAACTGCGCGTGAAATCGAACGAGATCGGCGCGAGCAAAAAGCCAAACGCGGAACCGACTCCCGCAATCGGAGGGACAATCACCGTGCGGACGTTCAACCGCTCCGCCACCCCGCTCGCATGGACAGGACCCGCGCCGCCTGTCGTCACCATCGCATACTTTTGAATATCCAAGCCCCGTTCTGCCGCATGGACGCGCGCCGCCGATGCCATGTTCTCATTCACAAGCTGATGAATCCCCCACGCGGCTTTGGTGATCGAAATATCGAGTTCCTTCGCCAAACCCTCGAAGGATTTCTCGGCGGCTGAGGCATCGAGTCGAATCGAGCCGTTCGCAAAATAATCCGCGTTGAGGTAGCCGATGAGCAGGTCGGCATCCGTCACGGTAGGATTGGCGCCTCCGCGGGCATAGCAGGCTGGGCCGGGAGTCGAACCGGCGCTTTCCGGTCCCACCGCGGGCAAGCCAAGATTATTCACATGCGCCACGCTCCCTCCGCCCGCGCCGATCTCGATCATCTCGATCATCGGCACGAGCAGGGGAAGTCCGCTTCCGCGTTTGAAGCGATGCACGTGCGCCACCTCGGAAACCGACGTGACGCTCAACTCGGATTTGTGCGTGAGGATGGCTTTCGCGGTTGTGCCGCCCATGTCGAACGCGAAGATATCGTTGAAGCCATTTTGTTTGCCCCAATAGACGCCCGCCAACGCGCCACCCGAGGGACCCGACTCGACGAGGCGGATCGGGAAGCGCGTGGCGGTTTCGATGTCTGTTGTGCCGCCGCTGGAAAGCATCACGTTAAGCGGAGCGTTCAAGCCTGCCCGCGCCAAACCCGATTGAATGCGCTCGAGGTAATTCGAGGTGATGGGTTGCACGTACGCATTCGCCACGGTTGTGGAGGTTCGTTGATATTCGCGCATGGCAGGCGAGACCTGATGCGATATGGAGATCGAAGCGTTCGGCATTTCATCGCGCGCGATCTCGTAGACGTCGAGTTCGTGGCGCGGGTTGGTAAACGCGTGGAGCAGGCAAATCGCCACCGACTCGATTCCCTCCGCGTTCAAAGTTTTGCACAACTCAGTTACGGCGTTCACATCGAGCGGATGCAATACTTCTCCGCTTGCCGTCATCCGTTCAGGGATTCCAAACCGCAGACGACGTTCTACCAGCGGCGGCGGTTTTACCAAACCCAGATCGTAAATGTCGTAACGTCCCTCGTTGCCAATCTCCAGCGCGTCGCGGAATCCTTCTGTGGCGATCAGCGCCGTGCGCGCGCCTTTGCGTTCGATGAGCGTGTTGGTGACGAGTGTCGTGCCGTGAATCACCTGACGAACGGAAGCGGGGTCAATGTTGTGGTTTTTCAACAACTGTGTAACGCCGCTCAACACCGCCTGCGACGGGTCGGGATACGTTGTAAGCGCTTTGCCGACGGCAATGTGATTCGATTCGGTGTCGAATAGAACGATGTCGGTAAAGGTGCCGCCGATGTCTACAGCGAGGAGGTGGGATGCATTGGGCATTCGATTCTTGTTATTCCTTAATTCTCTGCGGCAGAGCGATACGCGGATGGGTCGATCATCATTTCCAACAGCGCGGGCTTACGCGAGGCAACGGCGGTTTGCACGGCGACATCACACTCATCTCGATTCGTAACTCGCGCATATGCATAACCATATCCGCGCGCGATCAGTTCGTAATCCGGGTTGACAAACTCCGTGCCGAAGACTTGCAAGTCCCGTTTCGTTTGCGCGAAGCGGATCAAGTCCAGCGCGGAGTCGTTCATCACGACCACGATCAACGGCAGGTCAAGTTCAACGGCTAGCGCAAGTTCGCCCAACACCATTGCCAAGCCCGCGTCGCCGGTAATGCTCACCGTTGGCTCACGCGTCGTTCGCGCGGCGGCAATCGCGGCGGCGACTCCGAAGCCCATCACGGAGAGTCCGTTCGAGACGAAAAATGTATTCGGCTTCAACGCCCGCCAATTCAGCGACATGAAAATTTTATGCGAACCCACATCAGTGGAGACGATCACTTGGGGCGGAGTATGCTGGCGGATGGAGGCCAACACGTCTGCTGGGGAGATTCGATTCGGAGCGGCGCCAGCCCTCCCCTGCGGATGACGCGCTTCACGCCACATGGACAATCGTCTCTCACCCCAGGCCTCATCCACGCTGAGAGTCACGTCCCGCAAGGCATCCACCGTGTCGTTGAGGTTTCCAACAAGTTCACACGCCGAGTCAATGCGCGGGTCTTGATTCTCCCAATTACAAACCCAGATCAGCGGCTGAGGTTGCTTCCACGGTCTCACGAGTTCAACCACGTCAAAGCCAATAGCGATGATGCAATCGGAGACGTGGAGGATTTCATACGCGGGATCGTTCATCGTGAGCCCCAACGTGCCGGCAAACAGCGGATGATCCGCAGGCAACGCGCCTTTGCTCTTCGGCAGATCGATCACCGGCGCGTGAAATTTTTCGGCAAGCGCGCGGAGTTGCGAATAAGGTCTGTCGGGTTCCAAGCCCAAACCCGCCACGATGACCGGGCGTCGGCTGGTGGAAAGAATCACTTTGGCTTTGGCAATTTCGCTTTTATTCACCATTCTCCCCGCCGGGGAGGAGATTGGGAGTGGGACAGAATCCACTTGTTGATTCGCCAACGCCGCCGCGAGACTCAAATGGACAGGACCCGCTCTGCCCGATCTCATCGATGCAAGGGCGTATTCGATCGTGGCATTTGCAGAATCGGGAAAGAGGGCTGCGGTAAATTTTGTAACCGGACGAAACACGGCTTGCAAGTCCATCACTTGATGCGTATGTTTGCCGATCATTTTTGGGTCGTTCTGCGCGGTGATGAGCAAAACGGGCGAACGATCTAAATACGCATGAGCGATTCCCGCATACGCGTTCGCCGCGCCGGGACCGAGTGTGGCGAGGGCAACGCCGATCCCACCGGTAAGCCGCGCGTGGGCGTCTGCCATAAACACCGCGCTCGATTCGTTGCGAACGAGCACAAAGTCAATGCCGCGTTCGCGCAGGGCGTCCAACACCTCCACGTTTTCGCCGCCGGGGAGACCGAAGACCACATCCACTTTTGCTTCGGATAATTTTTGGGCGAGGAATTCGGAGAGGGTTGGCATGGCGCGATTATACATGTCGAGCATGTCGTTGCGAGGGCGCGCTGTTCGCCTGCCTCGATGATTCTCGGGGTCGCCGAAGCAATCTCCTCGCTTCATGCAAGTAATTGTTTGCAAGCTCGAGGGGATTGCTTCGTCAGCCCTTCGGGCTTCCTCGCAACGACATGTTGTTATTGTTATTTGCCTCATAAGAGTTTATACTTTCAAAAAAATCGGTGGTCGATGTATCTTGTTCTCCCGCAGTTTAACTGCGGGAGAACAAGATACATCGAGACCACCAGTATTCAAGCAATCAGATGTTTGAATCTAGCCTTTGGTCTCGACTGCTTGCGTCTCGACCAACGAACACCATCAAACGAACTGGATAATCCATGCAACCCCTCCAAAACATTCGCATTCTCGATATCACCCGCGCGCTGGCGGGACCGTACTGCACGATGATGCTCGGCGACTTGGGAGCAGACGTCATCAAGATCGAACGTCCCGGCGTGGGCGATGAAACGCGCGGCTGGGGACCTCCATTCGTGGGCGCGGCGTACAACAACTATCCCGGCGAGTCGGCGTATTTTCTCGCGGCGAACAGAAACAAACGTAGCGTGACCGTCAACATCCAAAGCAAAGAAGGGCAAGAGATCATCCGCAAGTTGGCGGGCGTCTCGGATGTGCTGGTGGAAAATTATCGCACGGGCGATCTCGATAAACTCGGCTTGGGCTACAACGATCTGCACAAACAATTTCCGAAATTGATCTATTGCTCGGTCAGCGGATACGGCCGCACGGGTCCGTATGCAGACCGCCCCGGGTACGACGCGATCATTCAGGGCGAGGGCGGCATGATGAGCATCACCGGGCCCGCCGATGGACCTCCGTCGCGCGCGGGTATCCCGATCATAGACATCACCTCCGGCATGTTCGCCGCCACCGCCATCCTTGCCGCGTTGCGCGCGCGCGATCTCAGCGGCGAAGGTCAACTGGTAGACATCTCGCTGTTCGATGCGCACGTCGCGCTGTTGACCAACGTCGCATCCAACTATCTCATCGGCGATAAGCCGCCGCGTCGTTACGGCAACGCGCACCCGAACCTTGTCCCCTACGATTCATTTTCCGCGCGCGATGGCTGGTTCATCGTGGGCGTCGCCAACGACAAACAATGGGCGCAGTTGTGCGATGTGCTTACCCGCCCCGAATGGAAGACCGACGCGCGGTATGCGAACAACAAAGACCGCGTGTCGAACCGCGAAGGATTGGTCGCGGAATTGAATCGAATCTTCTCCGAACGAGATGTGGATGATTGGCTCGCCGACCTGACGAAAACTGGACTCCCCTGCGGACGCATCAACTCGATCCCCGATGTGTTCGCGCATCCGCAAGCGCACGCGCGGGATATGATTCTGGAAACAAACCACGCCTCCGCCGGGACGGTGAAACTGCCCGGCTTTCCGTATAAGTTTTCACACACCCCGGCAGAAATCCAAAAGCCGCCGCCGATGCTGGGTCAACACACGGAGGAGGTGTTGACGGGAGTATTGGGTTATTCGCGTGAGGGCGTGGAGGAGTTGAAGGGGAAGGGAGCGATATAATATGAGAGTATTGTACGGAAAGTTTCCGTACAATATACAGATTAGGCCGTAATATGGAAGTGATTACACAACACTCACTGAATCGCGCCACGGACGAAGCCGTGCGACTTTGGGCACTCGCAAGCGCGCAGCATCCTGCACAGCGCCATCTAATCCTCGACGTGGTGGCAGCGTCAGTCATTGAGGCAACGAGCAATTTTGCCCTAAACGCGCGCCGAGCCATGGAAATACTGCCAAGAAATGACAAGTTTCCTCTCGTTCAGCATCGTTGGAACTGGGCACCAACGGTACAAGGCGAAATGGTGCAGGATCTATGGGACGCATTAAATCGAATAATCCATGCAAAAAAGCTCCGGGTCGGTTTTGAGAAACTTCCGTCGAAAATATCAGTAATTGAAGGTGGAGCCGTGGTGGTCCCATACATTCAGGCTGCCACTGATCGCAAGGAGCTCGCGTTTATTGATTTGTTCGCGTTGGCTCATGCCTATCTTTACGGCGCCTATTTGGAGCTCGTGGCGGAGAAGCGTAGCGGGAATGTACATTGAGTCACAACGTAGCGCCACCTGACGTGTGGGATTCTGCGGCATTTTCAAGCGTTTTCCTCGCTTCGAGTTTTTCCTGATCCCAAACAGAGTCCATGCTCGCCCAAACGCGGATAACCCAAACCATTAACCAGCAAGGAGATTCCCTCATAAATGAATCCTCAATCACAGAATACATCACCAAAACTTTCCCCGACGTCGAAACAGCTACAAATCTCGGCTACACCTTCTTTTTCTATCGCGGGGAGCGCATCCACGCGTTTGCGACCATCGCATCCACAGGCAATGAATATGAGCAGGTTTCAAGACTCGACCGCGCGGGCGTTTATCGTTTGAATATCGGCGTGAGCAGGGAGACATTCAAGTCGCTGTTTGGGGCGGACAAGATCAGCGTCAGCGATTACGATTTCACGGTGTTGGATACCCTCTTGCCGCATCCTGATTACTCTGCGCAGTTTTTCATCTGTGTGTTATTGCCGAGCGATAAAACTTTTGAAAAAGTGCGTCCTCTGCTTGCGGAAGCGCATGAGATTGCCGTCCGCAAGTTCAATAGACGAAGCAAGAAAAATTAAGACAGGCGTCCATCGTCACCCCTCCAAACGAAAAGACAACAACAAAAATGAATATGTGCTACCATTAGGATGTTCGCGCAACAAAATACACAGGAGTAAAAAAGAATCATGAGCGGTAAACCTATTCAGATCACCCAATTCGACCTCGAGCGTTTGCAGAAATTACTGCTGGAAGCGCGAGCCACCGACTACCGCAAAAGCGAATATCTTGAAAAACTTCAAGCGGAGATCGACCGCGCGCAGGTGGTTCAACCCAAGGACATTCCGAGCGACGTGGTCACCATGAACTCCACCGTCAGCATCGAAGACCTCGACACGCAGGAAGAGGAAATCTACACGCTCGTCTTTCCCGAGGACGCGGATGTACCGCAGGGCAAGGTCTCGATTCTCGCGCCGATTGGAACAGCCATGCTCGGCTATGAAGTTGGCGACACGTTCGAATGGGATGTTCCGGCGGGCAAACGAAGATTGCAAATCAAGAAAATTCTGTATCAGCCCGAGGCTTCTGGGGATTTTGACCGGTAGATAATAGGCGCGTTATGCAAGAACGATTTCGACTTTAAAGCACAGGAGCGGCGCGTTTGCGTCGCTCCTGTAAGTTTAGCCGTTCCAACTGTGGTTAATGCGCATTAAAACAGTTTGAAGCTCGTCTAATTCGAAACGAATTCGTTTGATCAGATCTAAAAATTCTTCTCCGCTCATAACGATTTGCCGTCTTTCTCAATTTCAACTCTCATCACAGGCGAAACGAACTCAGGATCTATGAGGTCTATTTTGAACTCAGGGTCCAGATACAGGACAGCGTCCATAGCCGCCAGATAGTCGTCCGAGTGGATGCCCTCCGCCGCGAGGTCAATATCCGAGTACAAGGTAAAACTTCCACGCCGCGCGAGCGACCCAAACAGGATCACTTCCTTTGCGCCGAACTTGGTTTTCAAGAGATGAGCCGCTTTGCGCGGCGGCGGACCGCTTCGCGCGGATGATATTTCTTGAGTTCTTCCGGAGAAAGGTCGAGCGCAGTCATTGCCATAATGAAATTATACAGCCAAATGATATACAATTGCGGGCAATAGACGGTTTTCGCGTCCGCCTATTTTGCGATCAAGTATTCGGTTGTGGTCCGTATTGGACGTCCGCGGTAGATGTTCATGTTTCGACAGCTGGAATTGTGAAAGAGGTAAGCAATACCCCGCTGTTCCGCGACCCAACCCTCGATAAATTGTGTGTGGATTAGGTATCGTCACCTGTTAGTCTTTATTTGCGCAAGGGCGACATGAATGTCGCGTTACGGTATCCAAAAAAAGCCTCCCGAAGCATTTCGCTTCGGGAGGCTTCGCGTTACGCCACCGTGATACTCGTATCCAAGTACACATCCTGAATCGTGTTGAGCAACTTGACGCCCTCCGCCATGGGGCGTTGGAAGGCTTTGCGCCCGGAGATGAGACCCATGCCGCCCGCGCGTTTGTTGATGACGGCGGTCGCCGCGGCTTCGGCAAAATCATTTTCGCCCGACGCGCCGCCGCTGTTGATGAGTCCGATGCGCCCCATGTAGCAGTTCGCCACTTGATAGCGGCACAGGTCAATGGGATGATCGCTGATCAAGTCGGTGTACATGCGCTTATCGAATTTGCCGAACGTGACGCCGTCTTTATTCAACGCGAGATACCCGCCGTTGTTCTCGGGGAGTTTCTGCTTGATGATATCCGCTTCGATCGTGACGCCGAGATGGTTCGCCTGACCCGTGAGATCAGCCGACACGTGGTAGTCCTTGTCCGATTTGAAGGCTTTGTTGCGGAGGTAGCACCACAACACGGTCGCCATGCCGAGTTCGCGCGCGAGGGCAAACGCCTGCGCGATCTCGATGATCTGGCGATGCGAATCATCCGAGCCGAAATAGATCGTCGCGCCGACAGCCGCCGCGCCCATGTCGTATGCCTGCTCCACCGTGCCGAATAGAATCTGCTCGAAACTGTTCGGGTACGTCATCAACTCGTTGTGGTTGATCTTCACAATGAACGGAATCTTGTGGGCGTACTTGCGCGAGACGATTCCCAACACGCCGAACGTCGAGGCGACGGCGTTGCATCCGCCTTCGACGGCGAGTTTGACGATGTTCTCCGGGTCGAAGTAATCGGGGTTCTTGGCAAAACTTGCGCCGCCCGAATGTTCGATGCCCTGGTCCACAGGTAGGATGGATACGTACCCCGTCCCGCCGAGGCGGCCCGAGTTGTGAATCCAGCCTAAATTGCGGAGGACGCGGTTGTTCCGATCCGATTGCGTGAAGATGCGGTCCACCGAATCGGAGCCCGGTAGGTGAAGCCTATCTTTTGAAATTTTCGGGGAGTTGAAACCGAGAAGGGATTCGGCTTTGTCGCCCAGCAGGGATTGAATGTTAGTTGGCATGGTGATCTCCATTTTGAGTTTTTGAGCGACATTCCGTTTTCTTAGCCACTGAGACACAGAGTCGCTGAGTTTTTATTTTATTCTCTCTGTCTCTGCGACTCTGCGGCAAGACAGAACTAGCCGCTCGTGAATTTAGTTTTCTTGATTATAATGGGTTTGTGCGACTTGCCCCACTCGAACTCGTATATCTTTCTCGGAGGCTCACATGGATGATTTTTTTCAAAAAGTAACCAGCATGCAAGACCCGCTTAAGAAATTGGTGTCGTTCATCCCCGGTTTCGGCGGCTACATCGAGCGGCAAAACCGCCGCGACGCGGACAAACTCCTGCGCGACACGGTTGCGCGGCGGTTTGAGGAGCAACACAAGCGCGCGTCGCAATTGCAGACCGAACTCGTCAGCGCGGGCAAGATCGAATTCGTGGACGATATGGAGAAGGCAACGATCAAACTCCAAACGTTCATGGATAAGATCAGCCGCGCGCCGCGCGGATACTCAGGCTTGTTCGACGCGGTGAAGATCAACGAAAAGGAACTCGAGGCGATCTACCAGTTCGACGCCGCGTTCTTCGATCTCGCCGAACAGATCGGGCGCGCGCTCGATAACGTGGAGCAATCGCTCGGCGACGATGCCGCGCTCCCCGCCGCGATTCGCAACCTTGCCACGCTCGCGCGACAAGCCGTGGAGGTTTACGAAAAACGCGATGAAGTTGTGACAGGATCAAATTAATTTTGACGTAGGGACGGGCAGCTTGCCCGTCCCTACGTAGCAAATCAAATGTGGCACACTTACATCAACGCAACCTCCATTGACGAAGTTTTACAAACGCTACAAAGCAAGAGGGAACACGCCCGCGTCATTGCGGGCGGAACTGATTTAATTCTCGAACTCGAACGCGGCGTCCGCAAGGGAATCGAAACCGTCATAGACGTGACGCGCATCCCCGACCTCGACAAAATCACAATGGACGAAGACGGCGTCATCCACCTCGGTCCGCTCGTGACGCACAACCATTGCGTCGAATCGAAATTGATTCGCGCGCGCGCCTATCCGCTCGCGCGCGCGGCATGGGAAGTGGGCGCGCCGCAGATTCGCAATCGCGGCACGATCGCGGGCAACCTCATCACCGCCTCGCCCGCCAACGACACCATCACTCCCCTCATGGCGCTCGGCGCGTCCGTCACATTGCAATCGGTGAACGGCGCTCGCACAGTCGCGCTCAACGATTTTTACACCGGTGTTCGCAAAACTGTGATGCAAGCGGATGAAATGCTCGTGGACATTTCCTTCCCCGCGATGAAGACGACACAGCGCGGGACGTTTATCAAGTTGGCATTGCGCCGCGCGCAGGCAATCTCGATCATCAACGCGGCGGTTCTTCTCGGCTTTGATTCTGATTCGGTTTCCTCAGCCTCCATCACGCTTGGAGCCGTCGCGCCAACGATCATCCACGCGCCCGAAGCGGAAAAATATCTCACGGGCAAAAAACTGACAGACGATGTCATCACCGAAGCCGCGCGGCTAACGATGGAAGCGTCCAAACCCATTGACGATATTCGCGGAAGCGCGGCATATCGGCGCGAAATGGCGCGCGTTTGCACTGCGCGAGGATTGAAGTCAATCCGCGATGGACAAGAAAAGACTGGGATGCCGGCTGAGGCGGTATTGTTATGGGGCAAGCGGACGATGGACAATGGACAATCGACGATTCGCGAGTCGTCATCGAATTCAATTGACACGGTCGTTAATGGCAAAAAATATTCGTTGAAGAACGGACACGAAAAAACGCTGTTGCGATTCCTGCGCGAGGATGTCGGCTTGACCGGCACAAAAGAAGGATGCGCCGAGGGCGAGTGCGGCGCCTGCACTGTGTTCCTCGACGGCAAAGCGGTGATGGCGTGTCTCGTCCCTGCGCCGCGCGCGCATGGGGCTGAAGTTACGACGATTGAGGGGCTTGCGTCCAACCTCACCCCCAGCCCCTCTCCTAAAGGAGAGGGGAGTCTCCACCCCGTCCAAGAAGCGTTTATCAAACATGGCGCGGTGCAATGCGGGTATTGCACGCCGGGCTTCATCATGTCGGCGGCGATGCTGATGGAAGAAAAAGAGAATCCAACAAAGAATGAGATCGAACAGGCAATCACCGGCAACCTGTGCCGATGCACAGGTTATTACAAGATCGTTCAAGCCATCGAAGACGCCCAAACGATGGCGGAGGTGAAACATGGGTAAATATACAAGCCAGGTAAAACAAAGAGAGTCTGCGCGCATTACCGGCGTGAACCCCATCATGAAAGGATTGGGTTGTTTCATCATGATCATCGTGCCGGTCGTTTCCTACGGCGCGGCGATGCTTCTGGTCAATTATGGAATCGGACAGCGCTGGCCCATTCCCATCGAGTGGCTGGGCACGCCGCAGTTTTACCCATGGCTGTGGAAATCGGGGGGGCTGGCTTACCTTCTCGGCTTTTTGCAAACCCAAACCAACTTGTACGCCAACTCGGTATTTGCGCTTGGTATTGCGGTGGTCATCGTCGGGTTCATGGCAATCTTTTTCGGGTACTTGTACCGCTTCCTCGGACCCTCGGAATACGGCCCGCTGGATGTGCCGCCGATCCGCGCGAAAGTGAAACGATACAAAAGGTAAATGTCATAATGACAGTTCAAACGATCGGCAAATCCCTGCCCCGCGTAGATGCGCGGGGGAAAGTAACCGGCGCGTCGCCGTATTCGGGCGACCTTTCGATGCCCGGCATGTTGCATATGAAAATGCTGTTTGCCGGGAGACCACACGCGCGTGTCCTGCGCGTCGACACATCCAAAGCGGATGTTGCCCCGGGGGTTGTTGCCGTCTACACGGCGAAGGATGTGCCGGTCAACGAGTATGGCTTGCAATGGCAGGACCAGCCCGTGCTGTGCGGACCCGGTTCCACAAAGCCCGGCGCGGATGTGGTCCGCTTTGTGGGCGACCAGGTTGCGGTGGTGGTGGCTACTACCGAAGCCGAAGCGGCGTCGGCGGTGAAAATGATCGAGGTGGAGTATGCAGACCTCCCCGTGGTGATCGATGCGGAAGAGGCGATGAAGCCCGGCGCCCCGCGCATCCATGAACACATCGGCGATTCGAATATCTGCGCGCATTACAAGATCCGCCGGGGGAATGTCGATGAGGCGTTCAGAAGGTCGGATGTGATCGTCGAAAGCGAGTATCGGACGCCCGTGCAGGAACACGCGTACCTGCAACCGGAAGCGGGGCTTGCGTACATCGATGAGGCGGGGCTTATCACGATCGTATGCGGCGGTCAGTGGACTCACGAAGACCAGCATCAGGTGGCGCACTCGCTGGGCATGCCAGACGAAAAAATTCGCGTGGTGTACCCGGCGATCGGCGGCGCGTTCGGCGGTCGCGAGGATATGTCGGTGCAGATCGCGCTCGCGCTGGCGGCATGGAAACTGAACCGCCCGGTGCGCATCATTTGGACGCGGCAAGAGTCCATGATCGGGCATGGCAAACGGCACGCGACGGTGATCCGCGCCAAATGGGGGGCGACAAATAACGGGAAAGTCAATGCGATTGAAAATGAAATCATCGGCGACGGCGGCGCGTACATGTACACGTCGAACAAGGTGTTGGGCAATTCCGCCATTACATCGACGGGCGCATATTTCATCCCGAATGTAAAAACGGATGTGTACGGCGTGTACACCAACAATGTGCCGGGCGCGGCGTTCCGTGGGTTCGGCGCTCCGCAGGCCTTGTTCATGGCTGAAATGCAAATGGATAAACTCGCCGAAAAGCTCGGCATGGATCCGGTGAAATTCCGCTTGAAGAACGCGTTGCGCGATGGCGATCCGCTGGGCGTTGGCACTCCATCGCCAAGCCCGGTCAGTGTTGCGCAATGTATCGAAGCCGCCAGGGATAGGTTTGGGTGGAAAACAGACTATAGACCGCAGACGACAGACCGTCGTCCATCGTCCATTGACAATGGTCTACCATCCATAGTCCGGGGTCAGGGTTTTGCCGCAGGGTTCAAAAACATCGGCTTTTCGTTCGGCTATCAGGAAACCTGTTGGGCAAAGATCGAATTGCATGGAAAGAGCCAGGTCGAGCGGGTGGTTTTGTATCACTCCGGGGCGGAGGTCGGTCAGGGAACGCATACGGTGATGCTGCAAATGGCGGCGGAAGCGACCGGCGTTCCATTCGAGAAGGTGGAGTTGATCGCTTCAGATACAGCCACGACCGGCAACTCCGGTTCGGTCTCCGCCTCGCGCATGACGTTCATGGCGGGCAACGCGATCCGCGGCGCGGCAGACGCGGCATTAAAAAAGTGGGGTTCCGAGGAACGCCCCGCCATTGGCGAGTTCAAATATCTCGCGCCGCGCACCACGCAATTCGACCATGACACCGGTTACTCCACGCCCAATTTTGCCTACGCCTTCGTGGCGCAAGCCGCCGAAGTGGAAGTGGATACCGAAACCGGTCACACGCGCGTGATCCGCATCGTCTCTGCCGACGACTTGGGCAAGCCGATCAACCCCGCGTTGGTCGAGGGACAGATCGAAGGCGCGGTCGTGCAGGCGCAAGGCTACGCCCTACTTGAAGATTACAAGACCAAAAACGGGCGCGTGCTTACCGATCAACTCAGCACGTATCTGATCCCCACCATTTGGGATATTCCCGAAAAAGTGGAATCGGTCATTCTTGAAATCCCCGACCCAAACGGACCTTGGGGGGCGCGCGGCGTGGGCGAATTACCCTATCTTGCGGTTGCCCCCGCCATTGCGTCCGCGATCCACAACGCCACCGGCGTATGGATCGATGAATTCCCATTCACACCCGAACGCGTTTTGAGGGCGCTGGGCAAGTTATCCTAAATGCGGCGATGCCTTTCCCTGTCCGTAACGAAACGAAAGAATTGAACGCCAACGCCCGCCACTCAGCGGGCGGTTCTTTCATTCAACTTCCCGGCGGCATCACCCATTACGAAGCAGGTGGGAACAAATCAGGCGACCTTGTCGTTTTGGCACATGGCTTTTCTGTCCCGTATTTTATTTACGACCCCACGTTTGAGTTCCTTTCACGATCAGGCTTTCGCGTGATACGCTACGATCTGTTTGGTCGCGGATACTCCGACCGCCCGCAAGCAACCTACGATATCGACTTCTTCGTCGCGCAACTTGCAGATTTACTGGACGCCCTGCGCGTCTCCTCCCCAGTGAGTTTGGTGGGGCTGTCCATGGGCGGACCCATCGCCTCGACGTTTACCGTCCGCTACCCCGAGCGGATTCGCAAACTCACGCTGATCGATCCCGCCGGCGCCAAGCCCATCGCCACATCTCTCCTGCTACGGGCGGCGAAACTGCCGCAGGTGGCAGAGACCGTCTTGCGTCTGGTTGGAAGCGATTTCATGATAAAAAGTATTGCCGACGATTTCTTCGACCCCGCGCTAGTGGCGCATTTTCAATCGAGATACAAAATCCAAATGCAATACAAAGGATTCATGAACGCCATCCTCTCCACGATCCGCAACGGTATGCTCAACTCGTTTTTGGATGTGTATCAGCAACTCGGCGTTATGGAAACGCCCGTCCTACTGTTCTGGGGACGGAACGATCACACCGTTCCGTTTGCGCACAGCGCATTGGTTTGCGCGGCAATTCCACAGGTGGAATTTCACGCGATCGAAGGATGCGGGCATCTCCCGCATTACGAAAAGCCCGAACAGGTTAACCCGATCCTGTTGGAATTTTTGAGGCAGGCATGATCCGCAGGTTAATCGATTATTTTTCCCACAACAAATACCGCCTGACGATGTTCGCCCTGCTGGCTGGCGCGACGGTTATCTCGGTTGCCATCTGGCGTTTCCGCGTGGACTACAGCGGGAGCGGCAATTACACCTTCTTGATCTGGAATTTGTTCCTGGCGTGGATTCCGTTCCTCATTGCGTATTTCACCTATACCCTCACCCTGTCGCGGCGGTTTGTGTATGTGGTGGTTCCGATCGCCGCTTTCATCTGGCTGATCTTTTTCCCCAACGCGCCTTACATCCTGACCGACTTTCAGCATTTGGATTACTGGCACGATGTGCCGGTCTGGTATGACGTGATGTTGCTGGTCTGGTTCGCATTCACCGGATTATTGCTGGGATTGGTTTCCCTGTTCCTCATGCAGGAGATCATACGGCGCGAGTTTGGGCGCTGGGTCGGCTGGGGATTTGTCGCGCTCGTCGCCGGGCTGAGTAGCGCGGGTGTGTATGTCGGTCGTTTTCTGCGTTGGAACTCGTGGGATATCTTTTATAACCCCGCCGGCATGGCGCAACACACGCTACAAAGCATCCAAAACCCCAGCCTGCAATCTATCGGCTTCACCAGCCTGTTCGGAATGTTCTTCCTGTTCTCATACATTACACTCTACACGTTCGGACATCTTTTGCTGGAACGGCAGGCAAACACGCAAGGAGCATCATGAACAAACAAGATATTCAATTCCTCTTCCAATACAACCAGTGGTCGACGAAAAAGATCATGGACGCCGCATCACGCCTGACGCCGGCGCAATTCCTCGCGCCCGCAGAGTTCCCGCAGGGAGGTTTGCGCGGCACGCTCACCCACGCCTTGTTCGCTGAATGGATCTGGCGCAACCGCTGGGAAGGAACATCGCCCGCGCATCGCATCCAACCCGATGAGTTCCCAACCTTCGAGTCCCTCCGCGCGCGCTGGCTGGAGGAGGAAAAACTCGTGATGAAGTTCGTGGAGGAAGTTAGCGAGGAAAGGTTGAACAGCCCGTTCAGTTACACAAACACCGAGGGCAAGACGCTCACTCGAATTCTGTGGCAGGCAATGGCGCACGTGGTCAACCACGGCACGCAACATAAAACGGAAGCCGCGGCCATCCTCACCTCGCTCGGTCAATCGCCGGGCGATATCGATATGATCTGGTTCGCGGCGGAATACAAGTGAACCCAAAATGGTATCTGTGAAAAATCGACTTCGTAATTTCCTGCTCCGCAACCGCTACAACCTGGCGGTATTCACCCTGCTTAACGTGGCGTGCGCCATGTGCATTGCCCTCGTCGGAGCGCGGGTGGCATACACCGATTCCGGGCGGCGGCTGGATTTGATCTGGAATTTATTCCTCGCATGGATTCCATTTATCCTTGCCTATGTTGCGCACGCCTTCTCGTGGAGGCGCCTGACGTTGTACATTTTGATCCCATTCGTCTCTTTCCTGTGGCTGATATTCTTCCCCAACGCGCCCTACATGCTGACCGATCTGCAAGACCTCGCTCGCGGTTCATTTGGCGCGCCGCTTTGGTACGACGTGATCATCGTCGTCTGGTGTTCGTGGACGGCGATGTTGCTGGGCGTCGTTTCGTTATATCTGATGCAAGACATCGTCCAGCGCGCATTCGGGCGTTTCATCGGTTGGATGTTCGTTTTCGCCATCTCTGCCTTGAGCAGTTTTGGGATCTACCTCGGGCGGTTCGTCCGCTTGAATTCGTGGGACATCCTGCAAAACCCGGCAGAAACCGCCATGGGAATTCTCGGTCTGGTCATCGACCCAAGCCGGCGGCTTGCCGCATTCACGTTGCTCTACGCGGTTTTCTTCCTCTACATTTATCTCATTCTGTATTCATTTAGCCACATGTTACAGGCGCAGAACCTGAAAGCCAACGAAACGCCCGAACAACTGGCAGGGACGCAACCATCCGATGCGCGGCGATAACGCGGTTTTAATTCGAGGCGGCGGCGACCTTGCCACAGGCGTGGCATTGCGCTTGCATCGGGCGGGCATCCATGTCGCCATCGCTGAACTTCCGCAACCGCTGGCGGTGCGCAGAACAGTTTCCTTTGCCGAAGCGGTGTACGAGGGGGCGCACACGGTCGAAGGCGTAGAGTCGCGGCTGGTCGAAGCGAATCAGTTGTCCACGTGGGAGGAAGCGAATTGCATCCCCGTGATCGTCGACCCGGATGCGAATCTGCTCGGGATGATCCAATTCACTGTCGTGGTCGATGCGCGACTGTTGAAAAGTCCGCCGGCGCCGCTCCCGGCCCCCGCCCCGCTTCACATCGGACTTGGACCTGGTTTCACAGCGGGGAGCGATTGCCACGCTGTGATCGAAACCCGCCGAGGCCATACGCTTGGGCGCGTGTATTGGTCGGGGTCGACCCAACCCGATTCCGGCGAGCCGGAAGGCGATCCGCGCCGTGTTCTTCGCTCGCCCGCCGGCGGTGTGATCATAGGGGTGAAAAATATCGGCGAGTATTGCGCGGAAGGCGAAGTGGTTGCCATGATAGATAACCAGTTTCCTGTGACCAGCCCCTTCGGCGGCATGTTGCGCGGCTTGATCCGCTCCGGCTTGCAGGCGCCCAAAGGGTTGAAGATCGGCGATGTGGATGTTCGCAATGACCTAAGCGCATGTTTCCTCGCTTCCGATAAGGCGCTCGCCATTGCGGGCGGCGCGCTGGAGGCGATCCTTGCCAAGCCTGAGATTCGGTCAAAACTGTTTGTCAGTTAATGTTCGACAAGGCTTCGGCACGCGAGGCGCGCGGACAACACGGAACTCTCCGTAAAAAACGGAATCCAATCCGTTCATAAAGAAAAATCTGCGTTTTTCAGCGTCCAACATGGGTTTTAGCTTATCACCGATAAAGTCTATTTTCTATCGGGGGCTTGCAACGAACCCGCATCCGTTGTATGCTTGCGCAATGACGCTCGCGCTTTCGTTTCGGCGGTCGATCTTTCAGCCTCGTGAGATTTCTGCCGGCAATGGCTCGCCGCGAAAAGTCCATTGGGTTGGAGGCAGAAGCCCCGTTGAGACGAATCAAAACCATGCCCAACATGGAGACAACAACCCAGGGAAGAAGTCTTCAAGCGGTTATCACAGCCTTTCCGATATAAAAATTGGGGACGTTAACCAAGCCTATCGCAATTTTCATCCCCTCATTGCTCCGAGCCACCTCCCTGGCTGGGTTGCCCCCGGCTATTTCTGCGCAATTCCCCTCGCGCAGACAAACGAATATCGTCCTTCGGCAGTTTTTGGGCGGGTGAAATCCTGCTATCCCGCCGATGGGTATGTTCAAAACATTCACGAAATGGAGTTGTTGTTTCCCAAGCCGGGGAACGAGCCATTGGAGTTGAATATTCGGCAGAACGAGATCGACTTTGAATCCACTGTGCCGGCGCAAAGTTATTGCGCCAGACTCAAAATCTTTCTCTCGCCGCCCGAGCAAGCGGACTTTGCGCGTTTCGAGGATGTTTACCTGCAATACAGCTACATGCCCGAATTCATCACGCGATACGTCGACCTGGCGGACGTGAATGAATTCAATTACAACGATTTCCCAGATGTGGTTGTGGTCAGCTCGCGTTGGTTTGAGCTTGCCTGTGAAGCGTCTGATGGGCAGGTGTGCGAGAAATTGCATCAACTGATCAAGTGGAACAAAACGGTCGTGAACTATCACCCGTTGACTTTGGAAAATGATGTTCATACCCTGAACCGCGAACTGGGATTCAAGCACGGGTTTACCGATCTAGCCCTGATCGAGCCTGAAACGCCGGCGCAAACCCTTGAGTTCGTATCACGGACGTTCGATAGAATTTTCATGCAAGGTATGAGATAATCCCACTGTGGATGCAGGACAGGAAGATATCGCGTTAGCCAACCGCCCGAGAGATTACGCCGGGCTCTTGTGGATCTTTGCCGCCAGCATGTTGGGGTTCAGCATGTTCTGCGCCACATCCGCCATCGCGCTTTCCGATCCTACCTTGCCTACCCCGATCGTGATCCAAGCCCGTGACATTCCGAACCTGGCATTTTCGAACTTAAACACCGCCGCCGCGCAAACTGCGCAGGCATTCGCCCAGCTGGTTGCCACCGGCACCCCCACCAGTACGTTCACGCCCAGCCCCACTTGGACATCCTCCCCAACCCTGACGAATACCGCAACCCGCGCGCCTATAAACCCAACGAAGACTGCCACGAGAAAGTCTGAACCTCAACCAACGATCATTTTGCCGACCGCCACTCGAAAACCGACGAACATCCCCCCGACAAACACAGCTGTAGTGATCGTTGGATCCACTGGCACCGCCATTTCAACGGAACCGCCAACAGAAACTCCTGTGCCAGAACCCACTGAACCGCCGCCACCTCCCACAGACACCCAGGAACCGCCGCCTCCCACAGACACACCGCCGGCGATAACAACACCCTAAAATTAGCAGCCGCCATTATGCCCGTTCGCGGTTGAACCGCGAACGGGATGCGCGATTTGACAAGCAAATCGAACCACATCTCCGACAATGGAGCAGTGATCTGAAAACTCCTTGACTTACCCTCTGCCTCCTTGTATACTCGAATTAATCAGATTAATATGATAGTTCGAGAAAGAATCTCCCCCAATATCTCAGAGTTTCTAAAATACCTCGCCTCGCACCAGGAAGCGGAAGGCGGCCTCCCCACCCTCAATGAGTTAAGCCAGGAGTTGGGCGTGAGCGTCGCATCGTTGAGGGAACAGTTGGAAGTGGCGCGCGCGTTAGGGTTAGTAGAAGTCAAGCCGGGGCGGGGAAAGACGCGACGCCTGAATTTTTCATTCACGCCGGCAATTCGTCAGAGTCTTGGTTATGCCCTTGCGCTGAATGAAGATTACTTCCGCAAATATTCCGATTTACGGAATCACATCGAAGCGGCGTTCTGGTTCGAAGCGGTGGAAACATTATCGACCGAAGACAAAGCCGAACTTCAATCCCTAATTACTCGCGCGCGGGATAAATTAAATCGAACGCCGATACAAGTTCCGCACGAAGAGCATCGCGCTTTGCACTTGTTGATCTATAGCCGTCTCGAAAATCCTTTCGTCACCGGGGCGCTCGAAGCCTACTGGGACGCATACGAAGCAGTTGGCTTAAATGTATTTGCCGGCGGTTACGAATATCTGCAAGAAGTCTGGCGATATCATCAGATCATGGTCGAAGCCATTTGCAACAAAAACTATAAGGCTGGTCACGAGGCGCTCATCGCCCACACCGACCTTTTGTATCACAGACCGTAACACGAGGAACATATGAACAAAGTAGTCAACGATTTCTCCATTACTGTAGGCACAAAGAACGGCTCCGGCAGTTCCACCGCCAACAATACCATCCTGCGGGCAATTTTCAAGATGGGCATTCCTGTTTCGGGGAAGAACCTCTTCCCCTCGAACATTCAGGGACTTCCCACGTGGTATTCGATCCGCGCCAGCAAGGATGGATATCTCGGCCGCCGCGATGAGCTGGATATCGTCATCGCCATCAACCCCGACTCGTTCACCCGCGACCTGGCATCTGTCGCGCCGGGTGGGGCGTTTTTCTACGCCGACGATATCAAACTCCCCATTACCCGCGCCGATATTGCCATCTACCCAATGCCCATCAAGGAATTGGTTAAGAAGGACCCGAACATCCCCGCAGATTATCGCGACCTGGTGGGGAACATGATCTACGTGGGCGCGCTCGCGCGCATGATCGGCATCGACATTGAAAAAATTCAAGCCGCGCTGACGTTCCACTTCAAGGGAAAACAAAAACCCATCGACATGAACTTCCATGCCGTGCAAGCCGGCATGGAGTGGGCAAAGGCGAATCTCGAAAAGAAAGATCCGTTTTACCTTGAACCGATGAATAAAACCGACGGCATGATCATGGCAGACGGCAACACCGCCGCCGCAATCGGCTCTGTGTTCGGTGGCGCGCAGTTTGTGGCGTGGTATCCGATCACGCCAGCCTCCTCGCTGGCAGAAGCGATCAATGATTACATGCCCATGCTCAGAAAACGCGAAGATGGGAAGCACACCTACGCCGTTGTGCAAGCAGAGGATGAACTTGCCGCCATCGGCATGACCGTGGGCGCCGGCTGGAGCGGCTTACGCTCGATGACCTCGACCTCCGGACCCGGCTTGAGTTTGATGACTGAATTTGCCGGGCTTGCGTATTATGCCGAAGTGCCGGTGGTGATCTGGGATGTGCAACGCATCGGTCCATCAACAGGCTTGCCGACGCGCACCTCGCAAGCAGATTTGTCGTTCACCGTCGGCATGGGTCACGGCGACAGCGATAGCATCGTGCTCCTGCCCGGCGACGCATTCGAATGCTTCGAGTTTGGCTGGCAGGCGTTCGATATTGCCGAACGAATGCAAGCGCCGGTCTTTGTGCTTTCCGATCTCGATATGGGCATGAACCAGTGGATGAGCAAACCGTTCGAATACCCAAAAACGCCAATGGATCGCGGCAAGATCCTTTGGGAAAAAGACCTGGAGGAGCTCAAAGGCAACTGGGGTCGTTACCTCGACAAAGACAGCGACGGTATCCCCTATCGCACCTTGCCGGGCAATAAACATCCGATGAGCGCGTATTTTACGCGGGGTACCGGTCATGATGAGTATGCAAAATATACGGAAGATTCGAGTGTCTTCATCCGCAACATGCAGCGTTTGAAGAAAAAATATGAAACGGCAAAGAAGTATTTACCGAAACCTGTGTTGCACGCCGCAAAAGGCGCCACGGTCGGCATTATTGCCTACGGCTCAACCGAGTCTGCAATCCTTGAGGCGCGAGACCAGTTGACGCGCGACCACGGCATGAAGATCGACATCCTGCGCGTGCGCGCCTTCCCGTTCACCGCCGAGGTGGATGAGTTTGTCCGGGAGCATGAGCAAGTATACGTCGTAGAGATGAACCGGGACGGGCAGTTGCACCAGTTGTTGAGTCTGGCGAATCCCGAAGCGGCGACGCGGTTGATCTCTGTCGCCTACGGTGACGGGTTGCCCGCATCCGCAAAATGGATTCGCGAGGGCATTCTGGCAAAATCGGCAGGCGAAAAAAAATCAACGGCAAAGAAACCTTCCTTGAAGAAGAGTAATAAAAAAGGAGCGAAATAATGTCTGCATTACCTATGGCGGGCGTGCCCGCAAACATAAACACTGTGGGTCTCACAAAGAACGATTATCGCGGCGCGCCGACAACCTTGTGCGCGGGGTGCGGTCACAACTCGATCTCGAACCAGATCATTGCCGCCATGTACGAGATGAGCGTGTTGCCTGAGAATGTGATCAAGTTCAGCGGCATTGGCTGTTCAAGCAAAAGCCCCACGTATTTCATGAACCGCTCGTTCGGATTCAACAGCCTGCACGGGCGCATGCCATCGATTGCCACCGGCGCGCATTTTGGCGATCATTCGCTCAAAGGCATCGGCGTCTCCGGCGACGGCGACACAGCCAGCATTGGTATGGGACAATTCAAACATGTGATGCGCCGCAACCTGAACATGGTGTATATCGTCGAGAATAACGGCGTGTATGGACTTACCAAGGGTCAATTCTCAGCCACCGCCGAGCGCGGACTCGAACTGAAGAAGCAGGGCGCCAACCCCTACATGCCTGTGGATATTTGCATGGAGGCGTTGATCTCGAACGCCACGTTCGTTGCCCGCTCGTTTGCAGGCAATGCCAAACAGGTGAAAGAATTACTCAAAGCCGCCTTTGCTCATAACGGCATTGCTGTGCTCGATATCATCAGTCCTTGCGTTACCTTCAACAACCAGGACAACGCTCATTATTCATATGCCTGGGGCAGGGATCACGAAGAGCCGCTTCATGATATTACATATATCGCGCCGCGTAACGAGATTGTGCTCGAACGCGAATTGGCGGAAGGCGAAGTCCGCGAAGTTGCCATGCACGATGGTTCGGTCATCATCCTCAAGAATCTCGGAAAGGGATACGACCCCACCAACCGCTTCGAAGCCCTGCGCGCGCTCGAAGAGGCGCAACGCAATAACTGGCTCACGACGGGGTTAATTTATGTGTCGACAGAGAAACCAGCGCTCGCTGAAACGTACAACCTTGTAGACACCCCACTCAACCGCCTCACCGACGCGGACTTGCGACCTGCTCCCGCAATGATTGACAAAGTTAACGCGTTGATGTTCTAAACACCCCCACCCCAGCCCTCCCCCA
>Ga0138256_10001576_pt1 | contig 24586 bp, 26 predicted proteins | sample KNB2016incub_MG_FD_105486 | JGI IMG/M metagenome (GOLD analysis project Ga0138256, IMG submission 105486) | Active sludge microbial communities from wastewater in Klosterneuburg, Austria - KNB2014incub_MG | ecosystem: Engineered > WWTP > Activated sludge > Unclassified | place: Austria...
CCCGGCCCGAAATCGCAGATTTCGGGCGTTCGGCGGGGCGAAGCAGTGCTTCGCCGGAATCCGCCTCACCCCTGTAGGCTACCTGTCGCCGTCCTGGCGACAGAGTGTCCGCCGCACCGATGGGTGCTCGAACCCCTCGCGGTGGTGGAAACCCTCGAAAAGGCGCGCATTCCCGGATCTGCCCGATGCGACACGCGCTCAACCGAGCGGCTGTGCTGCCCGCTGCTGGCTTGCGGGGCCTTGCGCCGCAGGACGCGGCGCGGAGCTACAGGGACGTACTCGTGCGTGCCCCGCAGGACAATGGCGGGCAGCGCAGCCAGCGACGCGTCAGGCCGCTCGCTCGCAACCTGACGGCCCCCTGGATCCGGTCTCGCAACAGAGGGTCAGCGCCGGCTGTAAGCTGACATGCCGAGGCCGAACTGCGCGATCAGGTCGCGCATCACCTCTGCGATACCGCCGCCGAAGGTGTTGATCTGGCACTTGCGGTAGTGCTCCTCGAGGTCGCCGTTCAGCGCGGCGCCTGGCGAGCCGCGGCGCAGGCCGCCGGCCATGCCGGTCACGTTCAGCATCAGCTTGTCGACCGCAATCAGGCACTCGGTGCTGTAGGCCTTGATCGCGGAGGAGAAGGCCGGATCCGGCTCGCCGGTGTCGAGTTGCCAGGCCATGCGCCAGTTCATCAGGCGCATCGCTTCCATGCGCGCATAGACCTCGGCCAGCGAGGACTGCACCCAAGGCAGGTCGGCGATGCGCTTGCCGTCTGCCGCCTCGGTGCTCTGCGCCCACGCCAGGACGCGCTGCAACAGGCCCCAGCCCTGCACGCCGATCGCGGCCAGCCCCACGCGCTCGTGGTTCAGTTGCGAGGTGATCGCCTTCCAGCCGCCGTTGAGTTGGCCCACGATCATCGAGGCCGGCACGCGCACGTTGTCGTAGTAGCTGGCGTTGGAGCGCACGCCGCCCACCGTGTACAGCGGCGTGAAGCTGAAGCCCGGTTGCTTCGCATCGACCATGAAGATCGTGATGCCCCTGTGCTGGGGCTTCGCGTCCGGGTCGGTGCGCGCTGCGAGCCAGATGTAGTCGGCCGCCTCGGCGCTGCTGGTCCAGATCTTGCCGCCGTTGATCACGTACTCGTCGCCGTCGCGCACCGCGCTGGTCTTCAGCGCGGCAAGGTCGGTACCGGCGCCCGGTTCGGTGTAGCCGATCGCGAAGTGCAACTCACCCGCGGCGATTTTCGGCAGGAAGAAGCGTTTGTGCTCCTCGGAACCGAGCGCGATCAGCGCCGGCGCGACCGTGCTGATGGTGACGAAGGGCAGGGGCACCTCGGCGAGCTGTGCCTCCTCGAAGAACACCAGCTGCTCGGAATACTTGCGCCCCTGGCCGCCATATTCCCGGGGCCAACCGAGCGCGAGCCAGCCGTCCTTGCCAAGCTGGCGGATCACCTGCTTGTACGCATCGCCGCCCTCGTTGCCGCGGGTCCCTTCACGCAGCTCCGGCGTCATCAGCGCGTTGAAGTAGGCGCGCAGTTCGCGACGCAGGGCTTTTTGCGATTCCGTGTAGTCGATGTACATGGCGGCTCCGGGTTCCGGGTTGAATCTGGAGGCTATGATATTGAAACTGGATTCAATTTCAATAACAATGTGCGAAAGCGCTGGCAGGGGAGTGTGAATGGGCAGCCCGAGGGCGCGCAAGCAGCCGGTCGTCGTCGAGGCCGGGGGCGGTAATGCCCCGGCTTTGCGGCCCGCGCGCAGTGCGCGTGGCGAGCAGGCGCGGGCGCGGCTGAAAGAGGCCGCGGCGCGGGTGCTGGAGCGCGTCGGGTACCGGCAGATGCGGGTGGTGGACGTCACGCGCGAGGCGGGTGTGGCCTCGGGCCTTTTCTACCATTACTTCCCCGATCTGAAGACCCTCACGATCGAGGTGTTGCAGGATTTCATGCAACGTTTCGAGGCGATCGAGGACATCGAGCGCGGCGTCGCCAAGGGCGACTGGTACGCGCGCATGCATGCGCACAACGGCGCCGTGGTTCATAGCTACGCGCGCAATCCGGGCATCATGCGCTGCATGGTGCAGATGGGCGACGAACAGCCGGAGTTCGGCGAATTGTGGCGCGCCAGCTACCATCGCCGCCTCGAGCTGTTCGTGCGTGCGCTGCCACGGCTGTTCCCGGACGCGGGACTGTCCGGTGCGCAGGCGCATCTCGTGACGACGATGCTGGCCGGCATGGGCGAGCATCTGCTGTCGGAGTATTACATCGTGCGCGCTCCGGCGCTGCGCGAGATGGAACTGGACGAAGAGGAAATGACGGAGTGGATCTCGGTCATGTTCTATCGCGCCCTGTTCCTCGAGAACCCGCCTGCGGAGCGGTTGAAGCATGCCGCACTGGTAACACACCTGCGGCGCAGCGCCGGGGTGCCGGGCAGGATTTGAAGCAAACAACCCCATACCGGGAGGATGCATTGTCGTGAGCGAGACAGACGAGACGATTCAGAGCTACGTGGGCCGCCCGCCCTGCGGTCCCTACAACAGCTGGGACGAGGTGAACGCGCCGATGATCCGGCAGCTGTGCGAGGCGCTGGGCGACGAGAACCCGGTCTACATCGACCCGGCGTTCGCGGCGCAGTCGGTGCACGGCGGGCTCGTGGCGCCGCCGACGATGCTGCAGGTCTGGACCATGCGCGGCGTCGGTGGCAAGTGGGCTCCCGGCTCGGACAGCCGCGAGCCCTTCGAGGTGTTCGAGTACCTGAAGACGATCGGCTTCCCGGCCGTGGTTGCGGTGAACTGCGAGCAGAACTACTACCGCTACGTGAAGCCGGGCGACAAGCTGCACCACACCTCGAGCATCGAGTCGATCTCGCCGCAGAAGACCACTGCGCTCGGCACCGGCTATTTCGTGACCGAACTCGAGGAGTTCTTCGACCAGAACGGCGAGAAGGTCGGCGACATGCGTTTTCGCGTGTTCCTCTACCGCGCGCCGGACCGTGCGCAGGAAGCGGCTCCCGCGGGCGAAGCCGCGAAGCCGGCGAAGATCAAGCGTTTTCGCCCGATCGAGAACCACGACACGAAGTTCTTCTGGGAAGGCGTGCGCCAGGGCCAGTTGCTGATACAGCGCTGCAAGGCCTGCAACACGCTGCGCCACCCGCCGGGGCCGATGTGTCCCTCGTGCCAGTCGCTCGAGTGGGACACCGTGAGCAGTTCCGGCAAGGGCACGATCTACAGCTTCGTCGTGATGCACCATCCGCAGATCCCGCCGTTCGATTACCCGAATACGATCCTGCTGGTCGAGCTCGAGGAAGGCACGCGCCTGGTGAGCCAGGTCATCGACACGCACCCGGACGAGGTGCAGATCGGCGCCGCGGTCGAGGTGGTGTTCCGCGAAGTCGAGGAAGGCTGCACGCTGCCGCTGTTCCGCGTCGTGAAATAAATAAGGGAGGTCGAACATGGATTTCACGCGTTCCGAAGAATCGCAATCGATCCAGGACCTGGCGGCACAGATCTTCGCCGACCAGGCCGGCGACGAGGCGCTCAAGCGCTTCGACCGCCACGAGATCGCCTACCACACCGGCTTGTGGAAATTGCTCGCCGAGGCGGGCCTGATCGGGGTCGCGCTGGCCGAGGAACACGGCGGCAGTGGACTGGGCTTCACCGAGCTGTGCGCGGTGTTCGAGGAGCAGGGCCGCCACGTCGCCGCGCTGCCGCTGCTGGCCACCGTGGTGCTGGGCGCGCTGCCGATCGCGGCATTCGGCAGCGAGGCACAGCGCACACAGTGGCTCCCGGGCGTGGCGCGCGGCGAACTGCTGCTGAGCGGCGCCCTGTGCTGTCCGGAGGTCGGAGGACATGCCGACCGGCTGCCGCGCGCGAGCGCGGACGGTGCGGGCTGGCGTCTGGACGGCACGCTGGACCGGGTGCCATACAGCCTGGAAGCCGCGGCGATCGTGGTGCCGGCGCAAGGCGATGACGGCGCGATGCACGTGTTCCTGGTGCCGGCCAAAGCCGCGGGCCTGGAGCGCGAGCGCCAGCGCGGCACCAACCATGAACCGGTCGATACGCTGGCATTCACGGGCGTGAAAGTGGCGTCCGCGGACCTGCTCGGCAAGCCGGGCGAGGGCGCCTGCATCGCCGAGTGGATCGGCACGCGCGCCGCGACGGCGCTCGGCTTCATGCAGCTCGGCGTGCTGTCGGACGCGCTGCGCCGCACCGCCGCGCACACGGTCGAGCGCAAGCAGTTCGGCAAGCCGGTCGCGGGCTTCCAGGCCGTAGCGCACCGCGCAGCCGACGCCTACATCGACGTCGAGGCCCTGCGATCCACGGCGTGGCAGGCAGCGTGGCGCATGTCCGAGAGCCTTCCTGCGGAAGCCGCGGTGGCTTCGGTCGCGTGGTGGGCCTGCGAGGCGGGGCACCGGGTCGGTCACGCCTGCCAGCACCTGCACGGCGGCGCCGGCGCCGACCTCGACGCGCCGATCCACCGTTACTTCCTGTGGGCGCGGCAGGTCGAGCTCTGCCTCGGGGGCAGCAACCGGATCCTGGCCCGCTTCGGCGCCAGCCTTTCCAACCAGACCATCGAGATCGGACTATGAGCATTCAGGACAGGACCACCCTCAAGTTCGCGGATGTGCGGGTCGGTGACGAGTTGCCGCCGCTCGGCATCGAGCTCACCACGCGCCTGATCGTCTCGACGGCACTGGCCACGCGTGATTTCCAGGACGTGCACCACGACAAGCCGGGTGCGCAGGCGCTGGGCTCGCCGGACATCTTCATGAACATCATCACCACCAACGGATTCGTCGGCCGTTACGTCACCGACTGGGCCGGTCCGGAGGCGCTGTTGCGCTCGGTGAAGATCCGCCTCGGCGCGCCGAACTATCCCGGCGACACGATGGTGATCAAGGGCAAGGTGACCGAGGTGCACAGCGACGCGAAGACCGTCGACATCGAGGTCGGCGGCAAGAATGGTCTGGGCTACCACGTCACCGGCACGGTGACCGTGGCGCTGCCCTGAGGAGAACACGATGAGCGACAACAAGTTTCTGAGCGGCAGGACGGCCGTCGTCGGCCTGGGTGCCACCGAGTTTTCGAAGGATTCCGGGCGCAGCGAGATCCAGCTCGGCGTCGAGGCGATCAGCATGGCGCTGGCCGACGCGGGCCTGTCGATCGACGAAGTCGACGGCATGGCCACCTACACCATGGACAACAACCCCGAGATCGAGCTCTACCGGCTCCTCGGCGGCAAGGAGCTGAAATTCTTCTCGCGCACGCATTACGGTGGCGGCGCGGCCTGCGGCCCGCTGCTGCACGCGGCGATGGCGGTGGCCACCGGCGTGTGCAAGGCGGTCGTGGTCTACCGCGCGATGAACGAGCGCTCGGGCTTCCGCTTCGGCCAGGGTGGGCTGATCAGCAACGACCCGAATTCTTTCGAGACCGTGCACTTCGGCTGGTATATGCCGTTCGGCCTGTCGACCCCGGCGTCGTGGGTCGCGATGTGTGCCAAGCGCTACCTGCACACCCACGGAGCGGAGCCGGACGATTTCGGCCGTGTGGCGGTATCGACGCGCGATTTCGCCGCGACCAACCCGGCGGCGTTCTTCTACCAGAAGCCGATCACGCTCGACGATTACCGCAAATCGCGCTGGATCGCCGAGCCGCTGCGCCTCTTCGACTGTTGCCAGGAGAGCGACGGCGCGGTGGCCATGGTGATCACCTCGATCGAGCGCGCGCGTGACCTGAAGCAGAAGCCCGTGGTCATCCGCAGCGCGGCGCAGGGCGCGGCCGGCGATTTCCAGATGATGACCGGCTTCTACCGTCCAGACCTGACGGCGATCCCGGAGATGGGCCTGGTCGCGCGCCAGCTCTACGGCATGGCCGGCGTGGGACCGCAGGATATCCAGACCGCGGTGCTGTACGACCACTTCACGCCGTTCGTGTTGCCGCAGCTCGAGGAGTTCGGCTTCTGCGGGCGTGGCGAGGCCAAGGACTTCATTCGCGCCGGTCACATCTCGCGCGGCGGCAAGCTGCCGGTAAACACCCACGGCGGACAGATTGGCGAGGCCTACATCCACGGCCTGAACGGCGTGGCCGAGGGCGTGCGCCAGGTGCGTGGCACGGCGGTCAACCAGACGCCAGGCGTGGAGCATGCGCTGGTCACCGCGGGCACCGGTGTGCCGACCAGCGGGGTGATTCTCGGCGTCGACCGATAGCCGGGACGGCGTGACATTGGCCGGTCGGGTCGAGACGCCCCGCCTTCTGTTGCTAGAATGCGGGGCCAATTCCCTTTCCGGGCGGTACAGAAACAGATGCGCAAGCTGTTACTGCTTTTCGGTGTTCTCTGCTCGCTGCACGCGACAGCCCTGACGCTGGACATGCCTTCTCCCGGCGAGGACATCGTCGGCGAGGTCATGACGGTCACGGTGGCCGACTACGAGCACACCATCAATACCTACGCGGAAGCCTACGGTGTCGGCTTTCGTCAGCTCGTTGCCGCCAACCCCGGTGTCAACCCGTGGGTGCCGGGCGAGGGCACCGAACTGGTGCTGCCGCTGCAGTTCATCCTGCCGCCGGGCGAACGCGAGGGCATCGTGATCAACCTGGCTGAAATGCGCATGTACCACTACCAGCCCGATGGCGGCACGGTGGAGACCTACCCGATCGGCATCGGCCGTGAAGGCTGGGAAACGCCGCTGGTTGCGGGCGCGAAGGTGCTCAGTGTGATCAAGGACCCGACCTGGGTGCCGCCGCCCTCGATCCGCGCGGATCACCTGGCCATGGGGCACCGTCTGCCGGCGGTGGTGCCGCCGGGTCCGGACAACCCGATGGGTCCGTGGGCGGTGCAGTTGAGCACCAGGGGCTACTACATCCACGGCACCAACAAGGAGCTCGGCATCGGCATGCGCGTCAGTGCCGGGTGCATCCGCATGTACAACAAGGACGTGGAGCAGTTTGCCCGTCGCGTAGCCAAGGGCACGACGGTGCGCATCGTCAACGCGCCGGTGAAGGTGGGCTGGAAGCAGGGGGAGCTCTACGTCGAGGTGCACGAGGCGCTCGAGGAGCAGCGCGAGGTCCACGTGCCGGAAGCCGACGTGGCCGATGCCATCCACCTGGCGCGCCGCCTGAGCTCGACGCCGGTGGAAATCAACTGGGTCGGTGCCAAGGCTGCTGCCCTGCGCCGTTCGGGCATGCCGGTCCGCGTTTCCGTGGACGATTCCGCCGGTATCGCCAGCTCGCGCTGACGGCCTCCCGTGCGCTGGAACACGTGCTCAGCCCACGGATGCAAATTTCACGTATCCCCGAAATGAGACTGCCCCGCGGACACCGCCGTGAAGGCGGTGCGCGCGGGGCAGCGACGCAAGATCGGGACCGGGTCTGTGGACCCGGCTCAGATCACTTGCGGCAGCACTTCTCAGCCATGCGGCTGACGGCTTCAACTGCGTCGTTTGCGCTCTTCTGAGCGTCGGCAGCAGCTGCAGCAGCGCCGTCGGCGGTCGATTGTGCGCGGTTGGCAGCGGCCAGCGCGTCGTTTGCGGTCTTCTCAACGGTGCCTACGCGGGTCTCGAGCGCGTCGAGGCGATCGTTGCAGGCGCAACCGCTGAGCAGCGTAACGGCGAGTGCTGCGGACAGAAGGGCGGCTTTCTTGGTCATGGTACGCATCTGTGGTCTCCTTGAAGGTCAATCATGCGATCGGGTCGATAGCGGTGAAATTCTTGCACATCTGACTTCGAAGTCAATGTTAGTTCTGCATAAAATTGACGAAGCGCAGGTTTGCCGGCGCTTTGTGACGGCGTTGTTGCGGACACGCCTCGACCGGCGTGCCGAATCAACCGATAAGCGGGTGGTACCAGAGGCGGGACTCGAACCCGCACGCCCTCGCGGACAACGGATTTTGAATCCGTCTCGTCTACCAGTTCCGACACTCTGGCCCAGTGAAGCGCGCGGCATTATAACAATGCATCTTTGCACCGCAACCGCAACCGCAACCGCAACCGCAACCGCAACCGCAACCGCAACCGCAACCGCAACCGCAATTGCCTTGGCGCCGGTGCCTCTATACCCTTGCCGCCTTGCCGGCACGGGTCTGCCATGAAAGTCTGCGATTTCCGCTATGAACTGCCCGATGATCTCATCGCGCGCCATCCCTGCGCCGAGCGCACCGGCGCTCGCCTGCTGTGGCTCGATCCCGCGCGCGAGCATCCCGAGCACCTGCAGTTCGCCGATATCACGCGCCTGCTGCGCGCGGGCGACCTGCTGGTGTTCAACGACACGCGCGTGATTCCCGCGCGCATGTTCGGCTGCAAGGCCGCCACCGGTGGCGCCGTGGAGGTGCTGGTGGAGCGGCTGCTGGGCACTCATCGCGTGCTGGCGCAACTGCGCGCCAGCAAGGCGCCGAAGCCCGGCAGCGAACTGCTGCTGCTCGATGAAGAGGGCCGCGAGGCCGCGCGCGTGCGTGTGCTCGGCCGGCACGATGACATGTTCGAGCTGGAGTTTCCCGCGGATCGCGCCCCGCTCGCGGTGATGCAGTCCATCGGGCACATGCCGCTGCCTCCCTACATCGACCGGGAGGACGGCGCGCTCGATCGCGAGCGCTACCAGACGGTATACGCGGCCCGCGACGGCGCGGTGGCGGCGCCGACCGCCGGGCTGCATTTCGATGCGGCTCTGATCGAGGCGCTGCGCGCGATCGGCGTGCAAACCGCGTTTCTCACGCTGCACGTGGGGGCCGGGACCTTCCAGCCGGTGCGCACGGCGCAAGTCGAGGATCATCGCATGCACGCCGAGTACATCGACGTGGGCGAGGAACTGTGCGCCAGCGTCATGCGCGCCCATGCCGAGGGGCGGCGCGTGATCGCGGTGGGCACCACCTCGCTGCGCGGACTGGAGGCGGCCTCGGACGAGACGGCGATCCGGCCGTTCCAGGGCGATACCTCGATCTTCATTTACCCGGGCTACCGCTTTCGCTGCGTCGATGCGCTGGTCACCAATTTCCACCTGCCCGAGTCCACGCTGCTGATGCTCGTCAGCGCTTTCGCTGGCCGCGAGCGCGTGCTCGCGGCCTATGCCGAGGCGGTCGAGCGCCGTTATCGCTTCTTCAGCTACGGCGATGCGATGTTCGTCCAGGGCGCACGGCCGCCGCTGCTGAAGTCCGCACCGGGAGGCCGCAATGGCTGAATGCTTCCTGCAGTTCTCGTTGCTCGCCCGCGACGGCGCCGCGCGCCGTGGGCGGTTGCAGTTTCCGCGCGGCGAGGTCGAAACGCCGGCGTTCATGCCGGTGGGCACCTACGGCACGGTCAAGGGCATGCTGCCGCGCGACCTCGAGGAGATCGGCGCGCAGATCGTGCTCGGCAACACCTTCCACCTGATGCTGCGCCCGGGCTCGGGCATCATCCGCGATCTCGGCGACCTGCACGCGTTCATGGGATGGAAGCGACCGATACTCACCGATTCCGGCGGTTTCCAGGTGTTCAGCCTCGGCGACATGCGCAAGATCAGCGAGGACGGCGTGCGGTTCCGCTCGCCGGTGGACGGCAGCGCGGTGTTTCTCGACCCGGAGACCTCGATGCGCGTGCAGCGCGAGCTGGGTTCCGACGTGGTGATGGTGTTCGACGAGTGCACGCCGTACCCGGCCAGCCTCGAGCAGGCGCGCGATTCGATGGAGCTCAGCCTGCGCTGGGCCTGGCGCAGCAAGGCGGCCCATGCGGGCAACCCGGCCGCGCTGTTCGGCATCGTGCAGGGTGGCATGTATCCGGAGCTGCGCAGCCGCTCGCTCGAGGGCCTGCTCGCGATCGGCTTCGATGGCTACGCGATCGGCGGGCTTTCCGTGGGCGAGAGCAAGGACGAGATGCTGATGGTGCTCGATCACCTCGGGCCGCGCCTGCCCGTGGAGCGACCGCGCTACCTGATGGGCGTGGGCACGCCGCTCGACATCCTCGCGGCCGTGGCACGCGGCGTGGACATGTTCGATTGCGTGATGCCCACACGTAATGCCCGCAACGCCTACCTGTTCACCTCGCGCGGCGTGCTGAAGATCCGCAACGCGGTCAACCGTACCAGCGAAGAGCCGATCGATGCGGACTGCGGCTGCTACACCTGCCGCAATTTCAGCCGCGCGTACCTGCACCACCTCGACCGGTGCGGCGAGATGCTGAGCGGGCAGCTCAACACCATCCACAACCTGTACTTCTACCAGCAACTGATGCGGGGCATACGGGAGGCGATCGCGGAGCAGCGTTTCGCGGACTTCAGCGCCGCGTTCGTCGCGCGCTACGCCGAGGGCAGGCGCGGCGCGACATGAGCAGCTACCAGGTTTTCGTCTACGTCGGTCCCGCGCACGCCGAGGCGCTGAAGGAGGCGATGTTCGCCGCCGGAGCCGGGCGCCTCGGCAACTACAGCGGTTGCGCCTGGCAGACTCTCGGTACCGGGCAGTTCCGCCCGGGCGACGCCGCGCGGCCGTTCATCGGTTCGCCGGGGCAGGACGAGCGCGTGGAGGAATGGCGCATCGAGATGCCGTGCGCCGGCGAGCACCTGGAGGCGGTGCTGGCCGCGCTGCGCGCGGCGCATCCCTACGAGGAGCCGGTGTACGGGGTGCTGCGCCTGGAGCACGGGGGCTGAGATGCTGTCGCGGATCCGCGAACGGCTGCTGTGCGAGCCGCAGGAGGCGTCCGGCGATGCCGATGCCGCGGTGCTGATTGCCGTCACCGCCGAGCGCGAACCGCAGGTCATTCTCACGGTGCGCGCGTCACACCTGCGATCGCACCCGGGCGAGGTCGCCTTCCCGGGCGGCAGGCGCGATGCCGCGGATCGCAGCCTGATCGAGACGGCGCTGCGCGAGAGCCACGAGGAGATCGGGCTGGATGCGGGCTGCGTCGAGATCCTCGCCGCCGGGCGCCAGCGCACCTCGCGTTTCGGTGTGCGTGTCTATCCCTTCGTGGGAGTCGTGCCGGCGGACGTGCAGCTGTCGGCCAATCCGGCGGAGCTCGAGGAGGTGTTCCGCGTGCCGCTCGCGTATTTCCTGCAGCGGGAAAACCTGCGCGTGCAGCGTATCGTCGATGCGGGGCGCGAATTGGACGTGGCATGGTACCCGTGGCGCGAGCGCCAGGTCTGGGGCATGACCGCGGTCATGCTGGTCGACCTGTTGAACACGGTTTTCGATTTTGGCGTCGAATTGCGGCGCTGATCATTCTCCGCGAGGTGCACATGATCTATGAACTGGACGGCCGTCGGCCGTCGATCGACGCGAGTTGCTTCGTGGCGCCCAATGCCTCGGTGATCGGCTCGGTCACGCTCGGCGCCGAGGCCAGCGTGTGGTTCAACGTGGTGATCCGCGCCGACCACGAGTCCATCGCCATCGGTGCCGGCAGCAACATCCAGGACGGCAGCGTGCTGCACGCCGATCCGGGCTATCCGCTGCTGATCGGGGAGCGCGTGACCGTGGGGCACCAGGCGATGCTGCACGGCTGCACCGTCGGTGACGGCAGCCTCGTCGGCATCGGCGCGGTGGTGCTGAACGGCGCGGTGATCGGGCGCAATTGCCTGATTGCCGCCAATTCGCTGGTCACCGAGAAGATGCAGGTGCCCGACGGCGCCCTCGTGATGGGCTCGCCGGGGCGGGTGCAACGCATCCTCGACGAGCACCAGCGCGCCACGATCGCGCGCAACGCGCTGCACTACATCGCCAACGCGCGGCTGTTCCGCGAGCGGCTGCAGGAACTGGGCAATGACTGACCCGCGCGCCGACGTGAAGTCGCCGTGCATCGGCGTCTGCGCCCTGGATGCCCGCGATGTCTGCATCGGCTGTTACCGCAGCGCCGCGGAGATCGGTGCCTGGACGACGCTGACGAACGAGGACAAGCGCGCCGTGCTCGAGCGCGCAGATCGGCGCTACCGCGAGGAGTGGGGGCAGGCCGCGCGCTGATGCTCAGCCGCCGCGCGGGCGGCTGGCGCGCACCTTGTGGATCACCTTGCCCTGCAGTTCGAGAATCTCGAAGTGGTAGCGGCCCAGGCGCATGCCGACGTGCGCCTCCGGAATCGTTTCCAGGAACTCGAGGATCAGGCCGTTCAACGTCTTCGGGCCGTCGAGCGGCAGCTCCCAGTGCAGCGTGCGGTTGATGTCGCGGATCGCGGTGGCGCCATCGATCACGAAGCTGCCGTCGGGCTGCGGCACGATCTCCGGCGACTGGTCGCTGATGTTCGAGGTGAACTCGCCGACGATCTCCGCGAGGATGTCCTCGAGCGTGACCAGCCCGCGCACCGAGCCGTACTCATCGACCACGATGCCCATGCGCCGCTTCAGCTTCTGGAAGTTCAGCAGCTGCGTGTTCAGCGGCGTGCCTTCGGGCACGAAATAGGGATCCGCGGCAGTGCGCTGCATCGCTTCGCGGTCCAGGCGGTCGCCGTTCAGGAACAGCGACACCGTGCGCAGGTGCAGTATGCCGAGGATGTTGCCGATGTCCTCGCGATAGAGGATCAGGCGGGTGTGCTCGCTCGTGCGCAATGCCTCGATGATCTGCGCGTCGTCCTCCTCGACGTCGATGCCGCGGATCTCGTGGCGCGGGATCATGATGTCGTCGACCGTCACTTCCTCCAGGTCGAGGATGTTCAGCAGCATGCGCTTGTGGCGCGGCGGGATCATCGGGCCGGACTCGCCGACGATGGTGCGCAGCTCCTCGGAGCTGAGCGCGTCCTCGGGACGCTTGTCGGGATTGATTCCCAGCACCTTGAGCAGGCCGTTGGTGATCTGGTTGATGCACCAGACCAGGGGGTAGAACACGTACATCAGCGCGTTCAGCACGTAGGCAGCGGGGAAGGCGATACGCTCGGGGTGCAGCGCGGCCAGCGTTTTCGGCGTCACCTCGCCGAAGATCAGCACCAGGACAGTCATCGCGCCGGTGGCGATCGCGATCCCGGCATCGCCCCAGACCCGCAGCGCGATCACGGTGGCGATAGCGGAGGCGAGGATGTTGACGAGGTTGTTGCCGATCAGGATCAGCCCGAGGAGGCGGTCGGGGCGCTCCAGCAGCCGCGTGGCGAGACGCGCGCCGCGATGGTTCTTGCGCAGGTGCTTCAACCGGTAGCGGTTGAGCGACATCATCCCGGTTTCGGATGCGGAGAAGAAGGCCGACATCAGAAGGCAGGCGATGAGAATGCCGAGCAGCAATTCCAGCGAGGAATCGTTCAAGCGCAGGGGTGCCTTCTGTCAGACGGGACCGGTATGTTGAAGAAAACCGCCGGGCATGGCAACCCGGGTTCGCCGGCGGCTGCCTCAGGCCGGACGCTGCAGTAGCAGTTCGAGCACGAACTTGCTGCCGAAATAGGCGAGGATCAGCAGGCCGAAGCCGGTCAGCGTCCACTTGACCGCCGTGGTGCCGCGCCAGCCGAGGCGGTGCTTGCCCCACAGCAGCACCGCGAACACCAGCCACGCGACGATGGACAGCACGGTCTTGTGTGCCAGGTGCTGCGCGAACATGTTCTCGAGGAACAGCGCGCCGGTGAGTATCGCCAGCGCGAGCAGCACCTCCCCGGTCCAGATCAGCCGGAACAGCAGGTACTCCATGGTTTGCAGCGGCGGCATCACGTCGACGACGCCGTGCAGTCGCCGGTGCTTGAGGCGGTTGATCAGCAGGCCCAGCGCCACCGCCTGCACCGCGGCGATGCCGAGGATGCTGTAGGCGAGCACCGAGAGCAGGATGTGCGCGCCCATGCCCCAGCCCAGATCGTGCCGCGGCGAGTAGGGCGAGTGCAGGAACAGTGCGCACAGCACCGCGACCACGGTGAGCGGATACACGACCAGCAGCAGGTTGGCCAGCGGCAGGCGCCAGCTGGCGCCCCAGGCCAGCGCCGCGACGACCCAGAACAGCAGCGAGGCGGCATTGAACAGCCCGAAATCGAGGCCCTGCGCGGTGACCGCCTCGGCCAGCCAGCTCAGCAGGTGCAGCAGCAGTGCGGGCAGCGCCAGCAGCATCGCCAGGCGCAGCGAGCGCTGCTGTGCGCGGCCCTCGTGCAGGGCGAACAGGTGCGATGCGAGGCTGGCCAGGTAAAAGAGGCAGGCGGCGAGTCCGGAGAGAACCGTGGTCATCGAAAGCACGCGGCGTCGGCATCCAGTGGTGGACCGGGATCAGGGCCCCGGGGAGCCGGTAGTCTAGCGAGCGCTGCCGCGGGCGTCACCCCGCGCGCTTCATGCGCCCGACTCGCTCGGGTATACTCGCGCGCTGTTTTTCAGCGCCGCCCGTGGCGGGACAACGGAATTCCAGCATGTTCGACACTCTGAGTGAGCGCCTTTCAGAGACCCTGCGCCGGGTTGCCGGCAAGGCGACCCTGAGCGAGGACAACATCAAGGACACGCTGCGCGAGGTGCGCCAGGCGCTGCTCGAGGCGGATGTCGCGTTGCCGGTGGTCAAGGACTTCATCGACCAGGTGCGCGAGCGCGCGGTCGGGCAGGAGGTGATGAAGAGCCTGAGCCCTGGCCAGGCCTTCCTGCGGATCGTGCAGCTCGAGCTCGAGCGTGCGATGGGCACTGCCAACGAGACGCTCGACCTGGCCACGCAGCCGCCCGCGGTGATCCTGATGGCCGGCCTGCAGGGCAGCGGCAAGACCACCAGCGCGGCGAAGCTCGCGCGCTGGCTGAAGGAAAAGGGCAAGAAGGTGCTGATGGTCAGCGCCGACGTCTACCGCCCGGCGGCGATCCGCCAGCTCGAGACGCTGGCCGAGAGCGTCGGCGTCGGTTTCGTGCCGAGCCACGAGGGCCAGCGTCCGCTGGACATCGCGCAGGGCGCGTTGCAGACCGCGCGCATCCAGTTCGCCGACGTGCTGATCGTCGACACCGCCGGCCGGCTCGCGATCGACGCGGCGATGATGCAGGAGATCCGCGACCTGCACGCGGCCGTCAAGCCGGTCGAGACGCTGTTCGTGGTCGACGCGATGACCGGCCAGGACGCGGCGCAGACCGCGCGCGCCTTCAACGAGGCGCTGCCACTGACCGGCGTGATCCTGTCCAAGGCGGACGCCGATTCGCGCGGCGGCGCGGCGCTGTCGGTGCGCGCGATCACCGGCAAGCCGATCAAGTTCCTCGGCGTTGGCGAGAAGACCGATGCGCTGGAACCCTTCTACCCCGACCGGATCGCCTCGCGCATCCTCGGCATGGGCGACATCCTGTCGCTGATCGAGGAGGCCGAGCGCAAGCTCGACCGCGACAAGGCCGAGAAGCTCGCCAGGAAAATAAAGAAAGGCAAGGGCTTCGATCTCGAGGATTTTCGCGACCAGCTGCAGCAGATGCGCGACATGGGCGGCATCAGCAGCATGCTCGACAAGCTGCCGGGCATGGGCGGGCTGGCGCAGATGGCGCAGCAGAAGGTCGATACGAAGATGTTCGTGCGCATGGAGGCGATCATCAATTCGATGACGCCGAAGGAGCGCGGTGACCCGGACATGCTGAACGGATCGCGCAAGCGCCGCATCACCGAAGGCTCCGGCACCACGATCCAGGACCTCAACCGCCTGTTGAAGCAGCACAAGCAGATGCAGAAGATGATGAAGAAGCTCGGCAACAAGAGCGCGATGCAGAACATGATGCGCGGGCTCGGGGGCATGATGCCACCCGGCGGGGGATTCCCGCGGCGGTAAAAATCCGCATACCTCGGGGCGGGTGACCGCAACTGTTTCAAATACAAGTGCTTTCTCTTAGAATGCTCGCCCTTTGCGGGGCCGGCGGCGTGTGGCGGCTGGCGTCGGCAACGGCGAATCCCCTGGGATCAACGGCAGGAACCTTGTCATGGTAACGATCAGACTTTCACGTGTAGGCGCCAAGAAGCGTCCGTTCTATCAGGTCACGGTGACCGACAGCCGCAGCGCACGCGACGGCCGCTTCATCGAGCGCGTTGGGTTCTTCAACCCGATCGCCAGCGGCAAGGAAGAGCGCCTGCGTCTCGACCATGGCCGCATCGATTTCTGGGTGAAGCAGGGCGCGCAGTTGTCCGACCGCGTGGCGCAGCTGGTGCAGGAAAGCGCCAGGAAGGGCGCGCAGGCGGCCTGACAGGCTGTCGTGAACACTCCCGCCGACAGCGATCTGGTGGTGCTGGGTCGCATCAGCGGGGTGTATGGCATCAAGGGTTGGCTGAAGGTCTGGTCCTTCACCGACCCGCTCGAGGGAATACTCGATTACCCGGCGTGGCACCTGAAGACCGCGACGGGCTGGGACGTCCGCGAGATCGACGCCGGGCGCCGCCAGGGCAAGGGCATCGTGGTGCACCTGCCGGGCTGCGACGACCGCGACCAGGCGCAGCAGTTCCTGCAGGCCGAGATCGCGGTGCCGCGGGCGGCACTGCCGGAACTGGACGACGGCGAGTTTTACTGGAACGAGCTCGAGGGGTTGCAGGTGCGGGCGCGGCTGGCAGACGGCACCACGGTGCTGCTGGGTCGCCTCGACCACCTGATGGAGACCGGGGCCAATGACGTGCTGGTGGTGCGTGCCTGCGACGGCAGCCTCGATCAGCGCGAGCGGCTGATTCCCTGGATCCCTGACGAGGTGATCCTGGCGGTGGACCGCGCGCGGCGCGAGCTGCTGGTCGACTGGGACCCGGAGTTTTGACCCGCGAGGCACGACAGTCATGTTGCGCGTCGCGGTGGTGACGATTTTTCCGGAGATGTTCGATGCCCTGACCGGGCACGGCATCTCGGGGCGGGCCTGCCGCGAGGGGCTCGTGGAGCTGCGCTGCTGGAACCCGCGCGACTACGCGAGCGACCGGCACAGGTCGGTCGATGACCGGCCCTACGGCGGCGGGCCCGGCATGCTGATGATGGCGCCGCCGCTGTGCGCGGCGATCCGCGACGCGAAGCGCTCGCTGGGCGAGGGTGCGCGGGTGATCTACCTGTCGCCGCAGGGCGCGCCGCTGACGCAGCGGCGCGTCGAGGAACTGGCGGCTGGCGGGCCGCTCGCGCTGGTTGCGGGCCGCTACGAGGGCGTCGACGAGCGCGTGATCGAGAGCGAGGTCGACGAGGAACTTTCACTCGGCGACTACGTGCTGAGCGGTGGCGAGCTGCCGGCGATGGTGCTGCTCGATGCGATGATCCGGCTGTTGCCGGGTGCGCTCGGGCACGGCGAGTCGGCGGCGCAGGATTCGTTTGCAGAGGGGCTGCTCGACTGCCCCCACTACACGCGGCCCGAGGTCTTCGAGGGGCGCGGGGTGCCGCCGGTGCTGCTGAGCGGCAACCACGAACGCATCAGGGCCTGGCGCCACGAGCAGGCTACGGCACGAACCCGGTCGCGCAGGCCGGATCTGCTGGCGAAGGGTGAGGATTGAGGGGCAGCGCCCCGGGGGCGTTGCGCAACGGGCAAGGGGCTGCGCCAGAGTGCGCGGTTTGGATCAACTGAGGAACAGGTCATGCAGAACACTATCATTGGACAGCTCGAAGCCGAGCAAATGGGCAAGAACGTGCCGGATTTCTCGCCGGGCGACACGGTGGTCGTGGACGTGCGCGTGGTCGAAGGCGACCGCGAGCGTCTGCAGGCCTACGAAGGCGTCGTGATCGGCAAGCGCAACCGGGGCCTGAACTCGGCGTTCACCGTGCGCAAGATCTCGCACGGCGTGGGCGTGGAGCGTACGTTCCAGACCTACAGCCCGACGGTGGCCAACATCCAGGTCAAGCGTCGCGGCGACGTGCGCCAGGCGAAGCTGTACTACCTGCGCGAACTGAGCGGCAAGGCAGCGCGCATCAAGGAAAAGCTCACGTCCAAGGCCAGCGCGGAATAAGCGGCACTGTCGCTGGCGGAAAAGGTGGCGCAAGCCACCTTTTTTGTTGCACCTTCCGATGCCCGCACATGCCGCCGACGCAGCGATCGAGCAATTCCTCGATGCGCTGTGGATGGAGAAGGGCCTGAGCGCGAACACGCTGCTCGCGTATCGCCACGATCTCGAGGCCTTCGCGGGTTGGCTGGCGCCGCGCGGGCTGGCGCTGGACGCAGCGGATCGCGCCGCGATCCTCGACTACCTGGCCGACGGCCTGCGTGCCGGCAAGTCGGCGCGCAGCGCGGCGCGCCAGCTGTCGTGCCTGCGCAATTTCTATCGTCACCTGCTGCGCGAGGGGCGAATTGCCGCGGACCCGACGCTGCAGGTGCAGAGCCCGCGCATCGGCCGTGCGCTGCCGCGCAGCCTCGGCGAGGACGACGTCGACAGCCTGCTGGCGGCGCCCGATACCGCCACCGCGATCGGCTTGCGCGACCGGGCGATGCTCGAGCTGCTGTATGCCTGCGGACTGCGCGTCAGTGAACTGGTGACGCTGGAGCTGGGGCGGGTCAATCTCGGGCAGGGCGTGGTGCGCATCGTGGGCAAGGGCGCGCGCGAGCGGCTGGTGCCGGTCGGGGACGAGGCGCTTGCGTGGCTCGCGCGCTACCTGCGCGAGGCACGGGGACAACTGGTGCCGCAGGGCAGCACCACGATGCTGTTCCCGGGCCGTGGTGGCGCAGCGCTGACCCGCCAGGCCTTCTGGCACCGGATCAAGCAGCACGCCGCGGCGGCGGGCATCACGAAGCCGTTGTCGCCGCACACGCTGCGCCATGCCTTCGCGACGCATCTGCTGAACCACGGCGCGGACCTGCGCGTGGTGCAGATGCTGCTCGGGCACAGCGATCTCTCGACCACGCAGATCTACACGCACGTGGCGCGCGAGCGCCTGAAGCAGTTGCACGCGGCGCACCATCCGCGCGGATGAGGCGTTGAACCAAAAACCAGCGGCGGTTTCCAACCCGCAGCAATCAACGGCAAAGAGGGAGTTCACGTGATGGTATTCGCGAAGTTGCAGCGCCTCATCGGCGGTGTCCTGCTGGGTGGCATGATCATGGGTGCCGGCGCCCGCGCGGAGGATCCGCAGGCCGAGGTCATCCTGAAGGCGCTCAGCGCCGCGCGCCCGGACCTGCAGTACGAGCAGCCGCGCCCGAGCCCCGTGGCGGGCCTCTACGAGGTGCAGGTCAAGGGCGGCCCGCTGCTCTACATCGACGCCGACGGCAGTCACTTCATCGCCGGCGACCTGTTCGCGGTGCAGAAATCGGGCTTCGTGAACCTGGCCGAGCAGGGCCGGCAGAAGGAGCGCGCCGAGCTCATCGCCGCGGTGAAGCCCGAGGACATGATCATCTTCGCGCCCGAGAATCCCAAGGCGACGATCGCGGTGTTCACCGACGTCGACTGCGGCTACTGCCGCAAGCTGCACAGCGAAGTCGCCGAGCTGAACGCGCTGGGCATCGCGGTGCACTACCTGGCGTTTCCGCGCGCGGGCCTGGGCTCGCCGTCCTTTCGCAAGATCGCCAGTGCCTGGTGCGCCAAGGACCCCGGTGCGGCGCTCACCAGTCTCAAGAACGGCGAGGAGATCCCCGAGAATGTCTGCGCCGACAACCCGGTCGCCGCGCAGATGCTGCTCGGCGAGCAGGTCGGCGTGAACGGCACGCCGGCGCTGGTGCTCGAGGACGGCACGCTGGTGCCCGGTTACCGTCCGGCGAAGGATCTGGCGAAGCTGCTCGGTATCGAGTGAGCGCAGCGGCGCGCGCGGGTGCGCCCGGCGCGGTGATTCGGGATGCAAGTCCTGCTATGATCGCGCGCCTCGTAATCCGTGCCCGGCCGGGCGCAGCACCCGCTGCGCCCGCCACGCCCTGCGTGGCCGGGCCATCATGCAGGAGCAGTTTTTCTTGGATCCGATCAGGGTAGGCATCTGTGGTTTCGGCACCGTCGGCTCCGGGACCTTCAGCGTGCTCGCGCGCAACAGCCAGGACATCGCAGCCCGCGTCGGCCGCGACGTGATCGTCACGCACATCGGCGCGCGCCGCGACAACCCGCGCTGCGACACCGGCGCCACGCGCCTCAGCCGCGACGTCTTCGCGGTGGTGCGCGACCCCGAGGTCGACATCGTCGTCGAGCTGATCGGCGGCTGCGACACCGCGCGCGAACTGGTGATGGAGGCCATCGCCGCCGGCAAGCACGTGGTGACCGCGAACAAGGCGCTGATCGCGCAGCACGGCAACCAGATCTTCGCCGCCGCCAGCGCGCGCGGCGTGACCGTGGCCTTCGAGGCCGCGGTCGGCGGCGGTATCCCGATCATCAAGGCCATCCGCGAGGGGCTGGCGGCGAACCGCATCGAGTGGGTCGCCGGGATCATCAACGGCACCGGTAACTACATCCTCTCGGAGATGCGCGAGAAGGGGCGCAGCTTCGCCGACGCGCTCGCCGAGGCGCAGGCGCTCGGTTACGCCGAGGCCGATCCGACCTTCGATGTCGAGGGCATCGACGCGGCGCACAAGCTGGTGATCCTCGCCTCGCTCGCCTTCGGCATCCCGCTGCAGTTCGAGAAGGTCTACACCGAGGGCATCGGCGCGCTCGCCCGGGAGGACCTCGCCTACGCCGCCGAGCTCGGCTATCGCATCAAGCATCTCGGCATCTGCCGGCGCACGCCGGCGGGCATCGAGTTGCGCGTGCATCCGACACTCATCCCCTACGACCGCCTGATCGCCAACGTCAACGGCGTGATGAACGCGATCCTGGTCAAGGGCGACGCGGTGGGTCCGACGCTCTACTACGGGCCCGGCGCGGGATCCGAGCCGACCGCCTCGGCGGTGGTCGCCGACATCGTGGATGTCGCGCGCACGCTGACCGCCGATCCCAATCACCGCGTGCCGCACCTCGCGTTCCAGGCCGATCGCCTGTCCTCGGAGCCGGTGCTGCCGATGTCCGCGGTGCAGACCTCGTATTACCTGCGCGTGGCCGCGGTCGACCGCCCCGGCGTGCTGTGGCGCGTGGCGCAGATCCTCAGCGAGGCCGGCATCAGCATCGAGGCGCTGATCCAGAAGGAGGCGCCCGAGGGCTCGGAGACCGCGACCATGATCCTGCTCACCAGCGTGACGATCGAGAGCCGCATGAGCGATGCCATCGCCGCGATCGAGGCGCTGGAGAGCACGCGCGGGCGCGTCACGCGCATCCGCATGGAAAAGCTCGACGGCTGAGGCCGGCATTCAAGGAGGTTTGCGTTGCGATACATCAGCACGCGGGGCCAGGCACCCGCACTCGCGTTCGAGGACGTGATGCTCACCGGGCTCGCGCCCGACGGCGGCCTGTACGTGCCGGAAACGCTGCCGCGCTTCAGCGCCGGGCAGATGCGCGCGTGGGCGAAGCTCGACTACGCGGATCTCGCCGCCACGATCATGCAGCCCTTCGTGGAGGGTTTCCTGGCGGAGGACGAGCTGCGTGCGATCACGCGCGAGACCTACGCCGGATTCCGCCACCCGGCGGTGGCGCCGCTGGTGCAGCTGGGCCACAACGAGTGGCTGCTCGAGCTGTTCCACGGGCCGACGCTGGCGTTCAAGGATTTCGCGCTGCAGCTGCTCGGGCGCCTGCTGGACGTGTCGCTCGCGCGGCGCCACCAGCGCGTCGTGGTGCTGGGCGCGACCTCGGGCGACACCGGCTCGGCGGCGATCGAGGGCTGCCGCCGCTGCGCCAACGTCGACATCTTCATCCTGCACCCGCACCAGCGCGTCTCCGAGGTGCAGCGCCGGCAGATGACCACGGTGCCCGGTGACAACATCCACAACATCGCGGTGCAGGGCAACTTCGACGACTGCCAGGAGATGGTGAAACAGAGCTTCTCGGACCAGTCCTTCCTGCCCGAGGGGCGGCGGCTGGTCGCGGTGAACTCGATCAACTGGGCGCGGATCATGGCCCAGATCGTCTACTACTTCCACGCGGCGCTGGCACTGGGCGCGCCCGAGCGCGCGGTGTCCTTCGCGGTGCCCACCGGCAATTTCGGCGACATCTACGCCGGATACCTCGCCAGGCGCATGGGGCTGCCGGTGCGCCAGCTGGTCATCGCGACCAACGCCAACGACATCCTGCACCGCTTCATGAGCAGCAGCCGCTACGGCAAGTCGGCGCTCGCGCACACGCTGTCGCCGAGCATGGACATCGTGATCTCGAGCAACTTCGAGCGCGCGCTGTTCGAATTCTACGGACGCGACGCCGCCGCGCTCGCCGACCTGATGCAGCGCTTTCGCAGCAGCGAGGTCGCGGTGCCGGAGTCGGTGATCGCGGCCGCGCGCGCGGAGTTCGCGAGTTTCAGCGTCGATGACGCGATGACCTGCGCGACGATCGCCGGGGTCTACGAGGAGTCCGAATACCTGCTGGATCCGCATTCGGCGATCGGCGTGCGCGCCGCGCGCGAATGCCGCGACGACCCCGGCGTGCCGATGGTCACGCTGGCCACCGCGCACCCGGCCAAATTCCCCGAGGCGATCGCGCGCGCCGGCGTGGCTCGCGAACCGGCGCTGCCGCACTACATGGCGGACCTGTTCGAGCGGCCCGAGCGCTGCGCCGTGCTGCCGCACGAGGTGCGCGCCGTGCAGGAGTTCATCCGCGGCAGGATCGCGTGAGCCGCGCATGAGGCGCGCGATCCGGCGCCGCAGCGCGCGCGCCGACGCGGCATCTGCGCCAGGCGTCAGCCCGTTGCTGGCACGGCTCTACGCCGCGCGCGGCGTGGCGGATGCGAGCGATCTGGAGCAGGGGCTGGCGCAGTTGCTGCCGCCCGTGCTGCTCGGGCTGGAGCAGGCCGCCACGCGTCTGGCCGACGCGCTGGCGCGCGACGAGCGCATCCTGATCGTTGGGGATTACGACGCCGACGGCGCGACCAGCACCGCGCTGGGCCTGCTCGCACTGCGCGCGATGGGCTGCACCAGCGCGGACTTCCTGGTGCCGAACCGCTTCGAGCACGGCTACGGGCTGGGTCCCGAGATCGTCGCGGTCGCGGCCGCGCTGCACCCGCGGCTCATCATCACGGTCGACAACGGCATCGCCAGCCACGCCGGCGTGGCGGCCGCGGCCGCGCACGGCATCGACGTGCTCGTCACGGACCATCACCTGCCCGGCGAGACCTTGCCCGCCGCCTGCGCGATCGTGAACCCGAACCAGCCCGGCTGCGCCTTCCCGAGCAAGAGCCTGGCCGGCGTCGGCGTGGTGTTCTACCTGATGGGCGCGCTGCGCGCGCGGCTGCGCGCCAGCGGCTGGTTCGCCGCGCGCGGGCTCGCAGAACCCAACCTCGGCGAGCTGCTCGACCTGGTGGCGCTCGGCACCGTGGCCGACGTGGTGGCGCTCGATGCCAACAACCGCATCCTCGTGCGCCAGGGGCTGCAGCGCATCCGCGCCGGGCGCGGGCGCCCGGGCGTGCGCGCGCTGCTCGAGCTCGCCGGGCGCAATCCCGCGCGCGTGGTCAGCGCCGATCTGGGTTTCGCGGTCGGACCGCGCATCAATGCCGCCGGACGGCTCGATGACATCGGACTCGGCATCCGCTGCCTGCTCGAAGAGGAGCCGGCGCGCGCGCGCGAGATGGCCGCCGAGCTCGACGCGTGGAACCGCGAACGGCGCGACATCGAGGGTGGCATGCAGCAGGAAGCGCTGCGGCTGATGGAGCAGGGCGCGATTGCCGAGGACGCGCTGCCGTGGGGCCCCTGCCTGTACCACCCCGACTGGCACCAGGGCGTGGTGGGGCTGGTCGCCTCGCGCATCAAGGAGAAGCACCACCGCCCGGTGATTGCCTTCGCGCCCGGTGGCGCGGGCGAGTTGAAGGGTTCCGCGCGTTCGATCCGCGGTTTCCATATCCGCGACGCGATCGCCGCCGTCGCCGCGGCGGCGCCGGGGCTGGTCGAGCGCTTCGGCGGCCATGCGATGGCCGCGGGGCTCACGCTGGCGGCGGAGCGCTTCGAGGAGTTCGCGCGCGCCTTCGATGCCGAGGTGCGTCGTCACCTCGAAGCGAGCGACCTCGAGAGCGTGCTGGAGAGCGACGGCGAACTGGGTGCCGGCGAGTTCTCGCTGGCGCAGGCCGAGGAGCTGCGCGAGGCGGGGCCCTGGGGCCAGCACTTCCCCGAGCCGCTGTTCGACGGCGAGTTCTGGCTGCGCAGCCAGCGCCTGCTGGGCGGCAAGCACCTGAAGCTGGTGGTCTCGCCGGTGGCGGCGCCGACGCTCGAGCTCGATGCGATCGCGTTCAACATCGACTCGGCCTTCTGGCCCGATCCGCGGCGCGAACGCGCACGACTCGCCTACCGGCTGGACGTGAACGAGTACCGCGGCAACCGCAGCGTGCAGCTGCTGGTCGAGGAACTGCAGGAGCCGACTGTCGCGCAGGAGATGCCATGCAGCGCCTGAGCGGACGCTGGCAGCTCGGCTTCTGGCTGGCACTGACCACGGCGGTGCTGTGGGGCGCGGTGCCGCTGGCGATGACGCCGTTGATCGCACATCTCGACGCGGTCACGATCAGCTGGTTCCGCTTCGCTTCCTCGGGCCTGTGCCTGCTGGCGTTCTTCGCCGCGCGCGGACGCCTGCAGTGGCCGCACAGCGCGGGGCGCACCGCCGCCTGGCTGTTCGCGCTCGCGGTGCTCATGCTCATCGGCAACTACGTGCTCTACGTGCAGAGCCTGCATTTCATCGCCGCCCCCGTGGCGCAGACCGTGGTGCAACTGGCGCCGGTGCTGCTGATGCTGTTGAGTCTCTGGCTGTTCGGCGAGCGCTTCACGACATGGCAGTGGGGCGGCTTCGTGCTGCTGCTGGGCGGCATCACGGCCTTCTGCGCCGAGCGGCTGCGCGTCTCGGGCGCG
>Ga0138256_10001577_pt1 | contig 24578 bp, 24 predicted proteins | sample KNB2016incub_MG_FD_105486 | JGI IMG/M metagenome (GOLD analysis project Ga0138256, IMG submission 105486) | Active sludge microbial communities from wastewater in Klosterneuburg, Austria - KNB2014incub_MG | ecosystem: Engineered > WWTP > Activated sludge > Unclassified | place: Austria...
AGACAGTGTCTCGGAATTCTTAGATTGGGCAGACAATGTTTGCCCTTTTGAGTATGTAAGATAAAATTGCCTCATGTTCTCTAGATTATCAACGGAAAAGCCTTTCCCAAATTCGTTTATAAGTTTTAGGCTTAATTCCTTTAAGGTTTGTTTTCCATATTCAGCCCTAATACTTCCTTGCTGTTCATCTTCTACGATTATTCTCCCTATTTCATAGTAAGTGTGAACCATGGTAGTGTTCACATATCTCAAAACATTTTGTCTTGAAGAGAGAAGGAGAGATCTAATATTCTCAAATAGAGAATTATTTGATATGGATTTAACCATAAAATATGTATAAAAAATAAGTTAAGTTACTAACTATATTTATTACTTGTTCATTCTCTTTACGGATTACTTAAATCGAAGCCAATCTAGTGCAGCTCACTAACTAGTGGGTATTATATCTCAAGATTATTGAAAAACAAAAAGATATTTACAGTTCTTTTTCCATCTCATATGCATCGAAATCATTGCCATCAAGTTTATGAATAGCCCTCTTAATTGTTTTGTATCCACATTTAGTATAGAACTCGTGTGCGCTTATCGTTGAACCTAATGATAGTTTCTTAATTCCTTTTTCAACGGCTTTTAATTCTATTAGCTTTAATATCTTTGTTCCTATACCTAAATTGTTATATGAAGGATGAACAAACATAGTGCTTACTTCATCTATTACTAAACCTCCAATCCCAATAACCTTAGAATTATCAAGAGCTAGAAAGTAGGTGCCTTCTGAAAACTTCTTCTTTAAACTTTCTTCATTCTGCCAAGCTTTCATTATCTTTATTGTTTCAGGTGGGTAATCCTTTGAATTTAAAGTATCAATAGTACTCAAAATTAATTCATGAACATCGCTAAAATATTTAGGATCATATGGGGTGTAAGAAATACTATTCATTTTATTATTTTAAAATATCTATTCGGAGAGGGAGGGATTCGAACCCCCGATGGATTGCTCCATACCATTTTTCGAGAATGGCACCTTCAACCACTCGGTCACCTCTCCATTTTCTTTAAGTATTCTTCAATTAATTTAATATGAAGTATATATTTTTCTCTGTTTAGATGTTTTTTGTACTTTATTACGTCTTCTAGCCACATGACTTTTATGCCCTCAATCTCTGGACTTTTTACAAAGATGTCCTTAGTTTCTTCTATGCTATTTTTGCCTATCCAGACGCTATATATTTCAATATTCCCTCCGTCTATTACAACCTTATCGCTTCCATCTGGGGCTTTATCCATAACCCCAAATTGTTTAGCTTTCTCAAATGCTTCTCCTTTAGCTATAACATCAAGATCGTTTCCTAAATCTTTTATTCCTACGAAAAACATTGCAGCACTTCCTGCTAGTACAAAATCTTCTTTGGGCAAATTAAAAGAAAGAAGCTTTTCAATTAACGGATGTTTTAATTTTTCTTTGTAGTCCATATGTTTGTATAAACGTTCCCAGAAAGATTTGAACTTTCAACCCCCACTTCCGCAAAGTGGTGCTCTATCCAGTTGAGCTATGGGAACAGTAATGTGTAATTATACTATGGAAAAGGGTTCAAATGCAGAGGGAAATCAAAACTATTAAAGAGTCTTGTCTACACCAAATAGTATCTCTTCTTTATGTTTGTATATACCATCTGATCTTTTAGATAGCCAGTCTTGTTCTTTATTCTCTGGTAGTTCCATATATGGAATTTTCTTTAGTAAGATTTCTGTAATATTTTTTTCATCAGAAGGGGATATTAGCATTATTAATTTACCTGGGAACTTAAGACTAGTATTCACATTAAGAACTGAAAACCCTTGTTTGTTTGTAATCCAAAATTCTTTTAAATTCTTCCAATAATATATCTTGTCAAAAGACTTTATTCCTTTATTACTTATTTCATGTTTTGCAAGTTCTGGCGGTACTGTTGAAAGAACATACACTAGTGTTAGAAGGGCAATTAGAACCACAATGATTACAATGTCTCCCAAGAATGCAAGTACTAATATGGCTACTAGAGCTACTGCTGCATTTTTAAGAAACCATTTTCTATCACGAGCAACAAAAATTCTCGAAGGAGAACTCCATGTTGTATAAATCTCAACCGGGGTAATATCCTCTTCAAGTTTTTCTTGTTTCCCTATCTTATTCTCAAGTTCAGTAATCTGACTCTTAAGCTTATCAATTTCTTCCGTGTTTTTATTAGGAGTGAGCAGTCCCATACTTTTTATTTAGTCTTTTCTAACTAATACTTCTTCAATCTTTTCCTTAATTCTTTCTTTGTCAGATAGTCCTACTAGTTCTGCGACAAGCTCTCCATTCTTAAAGAACTTAAGATTAGGAATACTCATAATATTGTATCTACCTGCTATATCTTGGTTCTCATCAGTATCAAGTTTTCCAATCTTCACATTTGGATTTCCTTCATATTCTTTCATGAGCTCATCAAGTATTGGAGCTTGCATAAGGCAAGGTCCACACCATGTGGCCCAAAAGTCTACAAGTGCTACACCTTGGAACTTTGTAACCTCGGTGTCAAAATTTGCTGATGTAAGTGTCATATTGATTCTCCTTTTAAAATAGAAATATTATGGAAATAAGTATACATACATAATAGAGGCAAAAGGCTATATTTTGCAAGTAAACCTACTTACCCATAGTGATATTTTTATATGGGATATTGATAAATATATATAGTTAGTCCAGTATTAAATGTTAATTTAATTTCACTTTTAAATATGTTAACTGCCCCGATCCCCGTGAATGAGAAGGAAAGACTTGAATCCCTTAGAAGTCTTGAAATCCTAGACACTGAACCAGAAGAAAGGTTTGATCGTATAACAAAGCTTGCTACAAAAATATTTAATGTTCCAATTTCTACCGTAACTTTAGTTGATGCAAATAGAGAGTGGTATAAATCAGTATGTGGACTTGATGCTCACGAAGGAGATAGGGCAATCTCTTTTTGTGGTCATGCAATGCTAGCTGATGAAATATTCATAGTTTCAGATACTACAAAAGATGAAAGATTTGTAGATAACCCTATGGTAATTGGTAAACCCTTTATCAGGTTCTATGCAGGCGTTCCTTTAATTTCCTCAGATGGCCACAGAATAGGGACTTTTTGTATAAAGTCAAAAGAGGCCAGAGAATTAACAGAAGAAGAAAAAGATACTTTAAAGGGATTTGGTAAGTGGGTTGAACTAGAAATAAATGTTCATAATCTTTCTACAACAATTGATAGTATGAAGAAATCTATTACAGACTTTGGTAACTTTTTTGAAATTAGTCATGACCTTATGTGCGTAATGAGTATTTCTGGATATTTTGTAAGGGCAAATAAAACACTACTCTCAACTCTTGGGTATGAGCTTTCAGACCTATTATCAAAACCTCTGTTAGAGTTTATTCATCCAGAAGATAAAGAATCTGTACAAATAGAACTAAAGAGTTTGAAAGGTGGGGAAAAGACTTTTAACTTTATTTGCCGACTTAAAAAGAAGTCTGATGAATATGTTTGCTTAGAATTAAATGCAACACCTGAGAAATTTGAAATATATATGAGTGCTAGAGAGATTCCATTTACAGATGAAAAGAAAGAGGAGCTTAGACTATTAAATGAAGCACTAAAGAAACGCGATCAAAGTCTTAATGAATTAAAAGTACATATGAACGATATTGACAAAGACTAGACATACTCTTTTCTCTTAGAGTTCCAGAACTTTCCTCTTCTACATAGAAGCTTAGTGTCATCCTTGTTTTGAAGTATCTGTTCAACAACTATTTCAAGAAATATTGTATTTTGTGAACCTTTTACAAGTATGAGAGGAGAATAGTTTTGTTGGAATTTCTCTCTATCTATATATTTAGAGTAAAAATCATCAATATTCTTCGTATCCATTTCTGGGTTAAAGTGCATATGAAGGAATTCTTCTAGGGACTTTCCACAATCTCCAGCTTTATCAAAGTAGTGAATCTTATATTTATTTATCCCTAGGTTTATGAGTTTAGGTATAAAAAAGTTTTTCATTTCTTTTCCAACAAGGAAATACTCATCAACTTTATTAAATGTATATTCAGCAAGATCCTCATGCTCAATTCTTGAGTTACTCCCAAGCTCTCTCATATCACCTAATACTGCAATCTTATATGGAGTTTTAGTACTACCATTACTTTGATTAAACGTATATTCATTAAGTAGATCTATCATGTCTTTAGCCGATTCTTTACTTGAGTTGTAGCTAGAATCAATGATAGTTGAATCACATATACCCTTAAAAACTGTACTTCTACCAGGTTCAAGTTTGTAGTTTTCAATCAAAGATTCGATTGCACTCTCTAAATCAATCTTTAGAAAATATGCAACTCCAAGTGCAGCACTAAAAGTTACTGAAAAATGTTTAGGAAGTATTAGTGTAGGAAACTGTACTTTATATAGCTTTGAATTATGTAGAAAGTTGAATGAGAATCCTCCTTCGTTCTTACCGTCTGAATAGTAAAGAGTAGTTCCTTCGTGAACATCTCTTTTAAGAAGTTTTTCTACCATTTCATCCTTAGCTTTCATCATAAGTTCTTCTTCGCTGATCTTACGTATTTCGTATACCGGAGCTACAGAAAGTTCTTTAGATTTAGCAACTCTAGGATCTTCCATGTTCAATACAACCATTCCAGTCATATCCACAGCTTTAATCAAGAGATTCTTGTCACTAGCAATTAAATCTTTTATTTGTTCTAAATATTCATTCTTGTTTTCTGTGTTTGTAAGTAGTTGGGATGGATTTAGAACAGATCCTTTCTTTATTTCATAATTTTCTCCATGTACTGCATTTACATTAAGATATATTGCAATATCTGGTACTAGTATTTTAAGTAGATACTTCATGTTCTTTGGTTCTTCTAGACTATCTACACCCATTTCTACAACGTATACTTCATACTTTTCCCAGTTAGTAAGTAACTTATATGGAATCAAAAAGAATATTTTAATCCACTCAATTAGTGTAAAGTTTTCAACTTTAATACCTAAAATATCTAGTGGTATTCCAGTTTCTGAATTAGCCTTTAAAGAGAATTTTGTTTTCTTGTAGTCACGAAGAATTGCATAAAGAGCGTCCATTGTGGAAGTTTTACCAGCCGATCCACTAATACCAATAATATATGGCTTGTTCTTTTTTAGCTGGAGCTTTCCACATGCCCTTAAATATGCTAAAAATATATTGATTAAAAGTTTTCTCATGGTACAAGTTATTATACTACAACTTATATATATTCTCCCATTCGCAGTATATGCCTCGTTTTCACTAGCCAAATCAGTAAGAGGTATATCATATACATTTCAAAAGCCTCAATTCTTTGTGGGCTTAATACTTTTAACAGGTATTTTAGCAGCTCTTACTGTAAGAGAACTAGGGATATTTACGTATACCGTATTCTTTGTATTTCCATTCTTTCTTTACCTGATCTTCTTTGTTCATCCTGTGGTAAAGACAAACATATCAATATTCAAAATCATCTTAAAAGGATTTCTTTTCTTGATGCCATTTGTTTTAGTAGTTCTTTTGAACTATTACCTGTTTGTTTCAAGTTCTATTCAAGTATCAGAAGGAACAGCTGCTACTTCTGATGTCTCTAACTTATTACCTAAGACTGAAGGATCAGTTCCTGTAATATCTTTAGTTGCCCTTTTGCTACTAGTATCATCTTCGGTACAATGTGCAAGTTATTTAATAGAGAGCTTAATTGATAAACTCTCGGCACATTCTAAACACTATGCTAACTAGTTCGTTTGATTACACTCTTCCTAAGGAAAGTATTGCAAAATATCCACCTAAAGTTCGTGGTGAAACAAATCTTTTAATATTTGATAGTAAGACTTTAGAAAAGAAAGTAGATAAATATTTTAACCTAGATAAATATTTAGATAGTGGAGATCTTGTTATCCTTAATGAAACTAAAGTAGTTCAAGCTCGCGTTATGGCCCATGGAGAAAAAGTAGGAAAAGTAGAACTATTCATTAAAGAAAATCATAATAATTTTAGTAAGATTCAGTGTATATACAAGGGAGGGATTAGGCTTGGAGATATTCTAGTAATTGACAATACAGATATTAAGATCAGAATTAAAAATGTACAAGAGCTTGGTAATTGTGAGATAGAGTTTTTAAATTCTCAAATTTCCACATATTTTGATCTTGTAGATTTACTGGATAAGGTGGGTCATGTTCCAATACCACCATATATGAAGCGAGAGGATGAAGCTCTAGATAAAACAAGATATCAAACAGAATTCTCTAAGGTCGTTGGATCAGTGGCTGCTCCTACTGCATCTCTTAACTTCACAAAAGAATTAGAAGAGAAACTAATAGGTAAAGATATAGATGTAGAAAAAATAACTTTACACTGTGGGTTTGGTACTTTTAAACCAATAATTGTAAGTGACTTAGAGAAACATAAAATGCACTCAGAATACTATGAAATATCTGATAACGTAATTGAAAAAGTTAAAAAGGGGATTAGTGAAAAGAAAAGAATATGTGCAGTTGGAACAACAGTGACAAGATCTCTTGAACAATATTTTCTAAATAATAAATTAAAAGGGGAAGCGGATATATTTCTTTATCCAGGTGCTAAATTCAATATCGTAAATACACTGCTTACTAATTTTCATGCTCCAAGAAGTACCCCTCTAATACTATTAAACGCCTTTGTTACATACAAGCTTAGTATTAACAGAAATATATCAATTGACGACACTTTAATTGAAGAATCTAAAGGGATAGTAAAAGAAATATACAAATATTCTCTAGATAATGGATTTAAATTTCTAAGCTATGGAGACAGCTGTCTTATTCTTTAGCTGGAGCTGTAAACTCTTTATAGGAATAAGGTTCAAGCGAACTATTATCAATAGGCTGATTCTTATGGAATTCATTTACCTTCTCTAACATCCCAGTTTCTAAGATAGGATCCATTTTTGCAGGGTTATATATTTGTATGTCTTTAACAGGAACAAACACAAACAGAAACTGAAATACTGTTATTATTAGTATTCCAACTCCAATTATTACCAAGAATGTTACCCAGCTCTTTTGCATTATTTTATACCTTTCTTTTGTATAGTTAATATATCTAGAGATACTGATAGTCTAGGATCTATTATCTTATTTGATCCAGTTCCTTCTTGTGGTGCAGTTATTGATATTTTATCTATGTGCATTGGTCTTGGATATTTCTCCACTTGTTTTATGAAACTAGCAAGGTCTACATAGTTATTCACTTTAATATTTAGTCCTATCTTTGTACTTTCGAAATCAGGAGGAGTTGATATAGAGCTTCCGGTCGAAATGATATTTGTTGAATACTGAATACTTTGAAGAGTTAGGTTATTTATTCTAGCCATTTCACTTATGTTTGCAGTTAGTGCAGCAGTATCAACTTTGCTTGGAATACTATCTTGAAACACAGGTATTATTGATTCATAGTCTCTGTATTGTTGATCAAGCTTAGTTAAAACTTTTAACTTAGAATCCAAATCGTTTTTAGTATTTCTTACATCTTTAATTTGGTTTTGTATTTCTCCTATCTTAAGAATTGTAGGTCGTATTGCTGCCATAAAAAGAATTACTACAAGAAGTATGGATACCCCAAGTAATGAATATGTCTTACTCTGGGCATCTTTAAAAAGAGCCTGTAATTTTATGTTTTTAAATCTTACTTTATTTGGCATTGTTATCGGCTGTTGTTAATCCATCTCTAACTAATTTCTCTGAAAAATCTCCCGTAATATCAAAAGTAAATAAAGTTCCGCTTGAGCCCCCCTTGGAGGACAGACTGTTTAAAGTTACATTGATTAATAGGGGAGAGTTCTTGTATGCTATTTCAGCATTACTTACTGCGTCTCTACTGCCAGATCCTGAAACACTTATTCCTGTTAAGGTAAGTCCAATATTAAAATTACTTATCCCTTGTGGATTAAGTGCTATTAGATCGTCTAAAATCTTTGAGTAGTTAGACAAAGGTTTCCATGCCTTATTGTATGCAGTCATTTCCGTCTGTAATGTGGTTATATCTTTCTGTCTCTTTTCATATGACTTAAGTCTAAAGCTTAACGTTTCAGAGCTTTCTTTTAAATCATTTAACTCTCTTTCATATGCAAACCTAAATCCAAAGGAGACTATTATGATAAGAAGGGTAATTATGATTATTATTCTACAAGTACCTGATAACCAAACATATATCTTTTCCCAGCCATCAAGTTGCCTACCACGTACGTACAGTAGATTAAAAGTTTTCTTCTTTTTTGTTGCAGTTTTAATTCCAAACATTGGCAGTTTACTTCTATCAATTTAACATTTAAAATGTATGTATGCAAAATACGAAACTTAGAAAAGCCTTTACTATCGTTGAGTTATTAGTAGTTATGGCTGTGATAGGAATACTTGTTACTTTAGCAGTAGTTGGTATTCAAGCAATACAAAAATCTCAACGTGGAGTTGTAAGAGATAGTGATGTTAAAAATTTCCAAGGAGCACTTGAGTCGTATTATTTAAAATTTAGGCATTACCCACACGTTGATAGAAATTTATGGACGGTAGCTACAGGTGGAAGTTGGAATTCAGTTAGGTATGATAATGTTTTACCAAATACAGGTTTATGTCTTATGATTGACGGTAGCCAAGCTTTATCAACTGGAAAGTGGTCCACCACCCTTTGTGATGTTGATGCAAGTAATAGCGACTATTTTGTTACGGTAAAGTTTTCTGGGCTAGGTATGGGTAGTTCAAATATATTAGGATGGAACTGGCCTAATTCAACTGCATATTTCCCCGGTCAAGCCACCAACGACTGTAATTGGTACATGCAAAATAGTTTTGTAACTGTTGATACATGGCTTCTCATGTATGACTCTCCAGGAGGTCAAACTTATTTACTTGGATACTGCGATGAGAATGGTTTATCTAAAAACTTTGGAGCTAGTGACCTTAGTAGATAGTGGACAAATTTGCCAGTTTCACTCTTTTTATATATACTTACAACTAGCCTAGTAAATTATTAGTAAAGTCTATTAAATGTCTAAGAAAGTAATTGCGGGACTTGATCTTGGTTCTACAAAAATAACAGCAGTTATTGCAACTGTTGATGATGCTAAAGCTCCTCAAGTTATAGGTGTAGCTACTCAGCCAAGCCAAGGAATGAAGAAGGGTGTTATCGTCAATATTGATAGTGCAATAAATTGTATTGCTACTACTCTAGAAGCAGCTGAGAGAATGGCAGGTGTAACAGTATCTTCAGTATATGTCACCATTAATGGAAAACATATTACAAGTACAAATAATAAAGGAGTGGTTGCTGTATCTCAAGATGAGATAGTTCGCGAAGATGTGTTTAGAGCAATTGAAAGTGCGAGAACAGTGTCTATTCCACCATCACGCGAGATTCTTCATGTTATTCCTCGTGAGTTTATTGTTGATGCACAAGGTGGTATTAAAGATCCAATTGGAATGAGTGGAACTAGGCTTGAAGTAGATGCACATATTGTTTCGGCTACATCTACATCAGTTCAAAATCTTTTAAAATGTATTCAAAATCTAGGATTAAGAGTAGATGATGTGATCTTTGGTGGATGGGCATCATCAACTGCAGTATTAACAGATACTGAAAAAGAACTTGGAGTACTTATGTTAGATATTGGTGGAGGTACAACCTCCATCTCTGCTTTCATAGAGGATGCAATAACATATAGTGGATGTGTAGCATTTGGAGGAACTAACGTTACATCTGATATTGCTATTGGCCTTAGAGTTTCATTGGAAGATGCTGAAAAGATAAAGCTAAGTTTAGATCAAATAAAGAGACAAGCTAACAAATCTAGATTCTCTGAATCTAAATCTGAAAAAATATTAGCACTTAAAAAGAAAGGCGATGATAAAGATGATAATGGAGATGAGATGTTAGATTTAAGTTTTTTAAATATCACTGATCTTGAAAAAGTTTCTTCTAAAATGATGGATGGAATAATTGAAGCAAGATTAAGTGAAATATTTGACCTTGTTATTCAACAAGTAGAACAGTCAGGACTTAGTGCTAAAATGCCTGCTGGTATTGTTATTACAGGCGGGTCTGCATTACTCCCCGGTATTACAGTAATAGCTAAAAAGGTATTTGGAGTTCCAGCAAGGGTTGCGTATCCTCGTGGAATTGAAGGTTTAGTTGACGAAATCTCACTTCCTAGTTATAGTGCAGCACAGGGATTGATCCTTTACGGAATGAATGATGATGGAACCTCACCTAGAAGTACTAAGGTAGCAACAGAGGGAGGAAAAGTAGGAACAGGTGGAGGATTCATGGATTCAATAAAGAAAATATTTAAAAGATTTACACCTTAATTAATTTTTACTTAAATTTAAGTGCCATACGTTAATCCAGGAGCTGACAACTTCGCAAAAATAAAAGTAGTTGGAGTTGGTGGTGGAGGTAGTAATGCAGTAGATAATATGGTTAAGCACTACAACATTGAAGGTGTTGAGTTCATTGCTGTAAATACAGATGCACAAGCATTACTAAAGAATAATGCTGAAGTAAAATTAAGAATAGGTGAAGAGCTTACTCGTGGACTTGGAAGTGGGGGAAATCCACAAATAGGTAAGAAAGCAGCAGAGGAATCAAGTGATATGCTTCACGAACATTTAGCTGGGGCTGACATGGTATTCATTACTTCGGGAATGGGTGGAGGAACAGGATCTGGCGCTGCTCCTATTGTAGCTGGTATAGCTAAAAGCTTAGGAGCATTAACTGTAGGTATAGTAACAAAGCCTTTTGATTTTGAAGGTAAGAGAAGAGTTCAAACAGCTCTTGGTGCTATTGAAGAAATGAAAGATAAGGTAGACACCCTTATTGTTGTTCCTAATCAAAGACTTTTAGAAATGGGAGAAAGAAGTCTATCTTTCTTAGATGCTATGAAGAAAGTAGATGATGTTTTAGGACAAGCAGTAAAAAGTATTTCAAATCTTGTTACTCAAACAGGACTAATCAATGTGGACTTTGCTGATGTCAAAACAATTATGACTGATGCAGGTACTGCAATAATGGGAATTGGAGAAGCTACTGGTGAAGATAGAGCAATAGAAGCTGCTAAGATGGCTGTAAATTCTCCACTTCTTGAAATCTCAATTGATGGAGCTACTGGAGTTCTATTCAATGTCATTGGTGGTCCTGATATGAAGCTTGAAGAAGTAGATGAAGCAGCTTTACTAATCAATCAAGTTGTTGATCCTGATGCAAACATAATCTTTGGAGCTTCTATTGATGAAGCTATGAAAGATAAGATACAAATCACAGTCCTTGCTACTGGATTTAAAGGTGGTCCAAAGATGAAGGATATTATGCCTAAAGCAGAACTATCAGATAGGGTTGTTGATGTAATGAAAGACGAAGAAGAACAACCTAAATCGTCAAGATTTAGTGGAAGAGTATTTAGTGGTGGAGCAGTATCATCAAGGAAAATAGTAACAGATAGATCAACTCTATCTACAGACACATCAGAATCAGACGATGATATTGAGCGTGATAATGTTCCTGCTTTCTTTAGAAGAAAGAAATAACTTATTCTCTCTAATCTGTTTCTCATATTGATCTAATCATTCATGGTGTATATACACCTCATGAATTTTACAGATCAAAATATAATTCAAATATTACAAATATCTCTAATATTACTAGGTATATTTGTTTGTCTAAATATATTTATAGCAATATATAAATACTTGAAAGTATTTCCTAAACTAGGACTTCTTAAGTATTTGAAAGTTGATTCATACCCAGAACAGATAAATCTTCACACAATAATTAAGAAATATTCAGTAAGTAAGAAAAAATAATTTATTATTCACTTTTTATGTTAATCATTAATATCCTTTTGCTTATCTCATACCTTTTAATGTTCCCTTCGAAAGTATTGGCTCAGGGAAATGTAATAGTAGTTGGATCTATTGATGAGCTTCTTTGGTCTATTGTTAAGACTATTCAGTATTACTCTTTACCAGTTATGGCATTAACCTTAGCAGGACTTGGGATAAAGCTTGTGTCTAGTGGAGATGATACACAAGTAAAAAATGTGGTGAAGTCTTGGATGATAAAGATTTTAGCTGGTGGAGTAATTATCTTTGGAGCATCTAGTATTGCAACAATACTTAAAGGAGCAGTAGGTGGATAATATGAAAAAGATATTAAGATATTTTAAAAACAGCGTTGAAGACTTTAAGAAATTAAACACTAAGAAAAAATATTTGGTATTTGGAATCTCAATAATAATTTCAACACTTCTATTTATAGTTACTTCTCAAACATATGTAGCTACAAATAAAGAAATAAAGGAGACAAGAAGTGTTTTAGAATTTAGTGTTGGTGGAGTAGAAGAGAATAATATTACTACTTTTAAGGATAGCTATAAGAAAGTATTAGAAACATTTGATCCAATATTCTTAGGGTTCATTTCAAAGACACCTGATGTTACAGGTAAATCCCAAGAATTTATGGGCGGAAGCATATTTAATGTTCTATCATATTCTGATGTCGTCTTAAGTGATGGAGGAAGAATTGATAGCAGTATTAAATACTCCTCTAAACTTATGATTATTGTAATACCTGCCATTAGTCTACTTCTAAGTATATATGTATTTACAGAGCTTTTAAAAGAAGGGGATTCAAAGATCCCTATGTATCAAGTAATTATGAGAGTTGTTAAAACAGTAGTACTTTTAATAATAACTCCACATATATTAAGTTTAAGTATCCAGGGAGCTAATCTATTCTCTAGGTTTATAATGAATAACGGTGGGATGTTAGATTTTCTTAAGAACTTTATTGATCAAATATCGTCTGACCCAAGTCCTGAAAACTTCTTATCAAATCTTTTCTTTGGGGGAACATCTTTCTTCGGTTTCTTACAGTCTCTTCCTGTCCTTATTCCAATAATGATAATTGTAATTCTTTTTGTCTTCCTAGCCTTCCAGTTTATTATACGTTTCGTTCAAATGTATTTCTTAGCGTGTATATATCCTTTTGCTATCCTATTTGAAGTACATCCTAAAATGGGATCAGTTAGTAGAAACTATTGGAAAACTTGGATAAGCCTATTAATACACCAGCCTTTCTTTATACTAGGCTACGTACTTGTTCAAGAGATGCTACTTCAAATGTTAAAGTCTGGTCCTTCCTTAGTTCAAATTATTATGTTTGTAGGTTTACTTCTTTTCTTGTCTGGAATAAATGTTCTTGTATCTAAGATTTTTGGAGATGTATTCACCTCTATCTCACAGAATGTATTAGCTGCCGCAGGTACGTCAATTGTGAACAAATACACAAATCTTAAAAGTAGGTTTGTAAATAGAAAGAAGTATGTAAGAAATACATCAAAATCTAAAACAAAATGAAATACTTTAAAACAAACTTTGAACAAAACATTTTAAGGCAGATAATATTTACAGATAGGAATATTATCGTAGGTATAATCCTTGTAATAAATGTCACACTTCTTTACCTTACTCAGTCACTATCTATTGAATTAAGAGGGTTCATATCACTATCCTTCACAATAAGTTTTTTGATACTTCTAAGTATAAAGATAGACGATCAGTATCTGTATAAATTACTTCCGAATATGTTTAGATATATATTAACGAATCACCATGTTAGACCTTAATATATCAAACAACACATTTAGTTTTAGAGGTAAGGTTTGTGTTATGTTCGAAGTATTTCCTCCTAACACGAGTTTAATTTCAAATGAGGAAAAAGATGTGTTTGATACATATTTGCAAAGTTTTACAAACTCTCTTAAAGACTGCTTTGCAGAGTGGGTGCTGATAAATACAAGGTTAAAAGAAGAGGATCTAAATGAATACTTTAAGTCTATAAAAAGAAAGACTAAGGTATATGCTGACTACAAAGAATATATTCTGAAACTCATTAAAATGGAAAAGCTAATGAAGAAAAACATATATCTAGTTATTGGCATACATGGAAACAATGCAGATCTTCTTAATGCTAAGTGTAAACGTATAAGAGAAGACTTAACCCAACTTAATATTTCTTCGAGAATCTTAGATGGGACTGAGATTACTTCAGTTATAAAAGCATGTTTCTAGTATTACCCATATTTAAAACCTTCCTTACATTACATCTTGGAATAATTAAGATATTAAATATATTTGGAAACATAAGAAGAGAAAGATATGTAAAACAACTTTTAAAAGAACAAAGAGTATTAATTAGAAGGAAAGAACTAAACCTAAGTATTGATGGTATTAAAGTGAATGATAGAAGTCTAGAAATAGGTGATCGGCATATTCGCTCTTATTATTTCTCTGGAATACCACAAAATATTTCTAGAGAGAATATGTATAGGGTGTTAGATAACAAACTAGAATATGTATTCTCCATACATACTTCTCAAAGTAATAGGTCGGAAATGATTAAACTGGCTAGGCAAAGAATATCAGTACTTGAAAGTATTAACGAGGAAAGAGAACAGAAGGGGAAATTAAGAAAGATAGAACATGATAAAGAAATAGAAGAACTTAATTCTTTTATTGAAATAATATTAGAAGAAGACGAAAGAAGCTTTCTCTCTTCTATGTATATGAGTGTCTATTCATCATCAAAAAGCGAAGTGATTGACTCAAATATATTTCTAACCTCAAGATTTAAAGATATAGACTATGGTCTAAACATTTCTACATTTGATCAGTTAAAATCTTTTAATTCAAACTTACCCTTACTCAATGATGAGGCTAAAAGAACACTTAGAGTCCAAACACAAAGCTTAAATGAGCTTCTTCCTCTAGTACCTTCAAACTATTTAGAAGACGAGGGAATATACCTAGGAAAGAATGAAAATAGTTCTTCATTAGTAATTCTTAATTTCTTTAAAGCAAGAAATGCAAACATAAATATACTCGGTACATCAGGATCAGGAAAATCAGAAACTTCTAAACTCCTTCTTAGAAGATTACATATGCTTGGAACTAAATGTCTAATCCTAGATCCTGAAGGAGAATATCTGGAGCTTACAAAAAAACTTGGAGGAAAAATATATTCATTTTCAAATAAGGAAGGAATAAATGCTTTTGGAATTACAGATACGGTGATATTAAAGGGATTCCTATCTTTCTTTCTAAGTTCTAAATCTTCTCTTAGTATCCTTGATAAGGTATTAAATGATTTAAAGAATAAGGGAGAGATAAGCATTGATAGGATAATAGAATGTATTGATAGTAAAAGGGCAAAAGATGAACTTGAGATATTAAGAAGTGGGTCTCTAAAAGGAATATTTAATTCAGAAAGAGAAATTTCTTTTAAAGAGGATCTCATATGTTTTGATCTTTCATCTTTGAAGTCTGAAGAATCTAAAATACCAGCGATGTATCTTCTTCTTAATCTAATAGATAGAAGTATTGAAGAAGAAAAGAATCATAAAAAGATGATATTCATAGACGAAGCACATAAGCTACTACGTAATGAAGTCTCAAGATCTTTCTATATCAATCTAGTAAAGACTGTAAGAAAAAGAAATACAGGAGTAGTAACAATTACTCAAAATCCAGAAGATTTTAGTGATGCTGACTATTCTAAAACTATTCTTACTCAAGCTGAAAGTACAATCCTTCTTAAACAATCCTATTCCTCACTAAATCATATTTCAGAAAATAGGGTATTTCCATTAAGTGAAGTTGAGGAAGATATGCTACCCACTTTAGAAGTAGGCGAAGGGTTTGTCATATATGAAGGTAAACATATCCAAATACATTTTGACAACAATATATGAAAAGGTTTCAAAGGAAACTAGTAACGGCTGGGTCACATATTGTAGAGAAGGGAACTAAGTATGGTTCAGAAGCCCTGGGAGCTGGTGTAGGACTCGCAGTAGGAGCCATAGTTGGTGTAGCTTCTGGTGGATCACTTACTCCTTTTTTAAAAGATGGTATTGATACTGGTAGAAAGATTGGGAGGGGTGTAGGTAATAAAGTTGGAAAAATATTAGGAGGAACTTTAAGTAAAACTAGAGATTTTTCAAATCTAATTCATAATCCATTTGATGAATTACTAAATGGATTTATTAGATTCTTAGTTTCGTTAATTGGACTCGGATATTTCATAGACGACATAATTTCGGATAAGATAATTGAGAACAAGGCTAAAATAGCAGTATTCTTTTTAAGTATCATCTTAATAGTCCCTATGTACTTTTCAAGTTTCATTCTTAATCTCACATATGCTAAAGCTGACCCTAAGTACAATTTAAACTTACCTAGCTCAAGCTATCCGGTGGGAACTCCATTTGGAGGAGAAGGGAGCATTAATACCCATATAACCTCATATTTTGATGATGTAAACTACTTTAACACTTTTGGTAAGTGGCATAAGGCACTAGATATTGTTCCTACTGATAATTATTATCAAACTGATAAGGCATATAAGGAAATAGGGGAAGTATATATTTACTCAATATGTGATGGCACAGCTAAAACACATAAAGATTCTAGTGGAGCTATTACTATTGAAATATTATGTGCTGATAATATTCATAAAGTCATATTTACACATGAAAAGATTAGTTTTGTTTCATACTCTGATTTTATTCCTGTAAGAAGGGGAGAAGCACTGGGAATAATGGGGTGTACTGGAATATGCTATGGCGCTCATGTACACTTGGGTGTTAGTGAGAATGGAATATGGATAGATCCTATTTATTTATTATCACAGGGTAGCCATTAGAACTGTTTCCCCCTATTCCTCCTCCTACAAACAGGGAGTAATCAAAGAAGTCTGGTAGTGCTTTGTTTATAGGGACAAAAGCTTCAAGTCTTGCTGAACCAAATCCAGTTGAAGGAGTGGTCGTAATCTCATCTCCTAAGCTTGTGGTTCCATATGCAGAATCGAAAGCATCACACTTAAACTTATGAAATTGGAATGTAAATTGTTGTTGGTCAGCAGGAAAATTTCCTGATTGATGAATTGCAAATTCAACAACTGCTGGCGAAGAATCATATTGTGTTGTTTTAAGGAATTTAATTTGAAGTGATTTAGCTGTGTGATTTATATCTAACTTTATATTTGATGCTAAACTATTTAAATCAATATAGAACTCCTTAATAGAAAGTCCAGTTATTGAACCAAGTGTTTCTTGGATGTTAGCAGAAGGTGAGGAGGTAGCAACATCTTTAATTACGGGATTTCCTTTGTTTACAATGTCTGCTAAGGCAGTTGGTGAGGATATATTGCTTGGTACGGGAACTGCACCAGGAAAATTAGTCTGATCATCAGATACGACGAAACTTACGGATTTAGGAATATTAAGTCCACCTATTAGCTCTGTATATTTATATGTAACTTGAACAGCATCAGCATTCTTATATCTTAAATATATTTTAGGTGAGGCTGTTTGAATATTCGTTAGGTTAAATGGTACATATGAGCCACCGGATACTGGATTCTTTGAGTAGTCTAAATTTACTGGTTCATCGGGTTGTATCTTTAAGGACTTTCCAAATATTTCTGGTGTTCTAGTACAATTAACGATTGAGTTATTATCACTTCCAACTCCATTACAAGCCATTTCTATTGAAGGGGTATAGTCTGTTGTATTTGATGCAGGAACTACACCACAAGTTGTTGCCGTATGGTCCCCAACTAATACACCATTAATGGTTGTTTGACTTGCTCCAAGTACGTTACCCGAAATGATTTTTGTAAGATATTGTTCAGACAAAGAATATGCTCTCTCATAGCTTTTTTGAACCAAGAGTTTTCTAGTATCAGTTATAGTGGAAGATACAATTAAAGTTACTACAACACCAAGTACCATTATGAGTAGCATAATAGTGATCATTGATTGTGCTTTGTTATTCTTAATCATTTGTTGTACTTTCTCTAATTGATAATAGGGTAGATTTTCTACCAAGTACAGAACCAAACATTAGCTGGATATTTGGATCGTATTCTATTTGTTCAGCAGGTGCCACAAAGTTTTGTACCATAATTAAATCTCTTAGGAAACATGGACTTGCTGTGCCTGTTACTACCGATTGTGTTTGAGTTGTTGGATAGCTCCCTCCACTAGATTTACATGTTAAATCAGATTCATTAACTCCATCACCATCCATATCTATTCCCAAGTTTCCACCTAGTGTCATTCCTTTAGGGAAGGTACTTGTTTGTACAACTCCACCATATATCTTAAGACCATCATATACAATTCTATTATCATGAGCATATACCTTACATCTTAAAGATTCATCAACAATATTAGGACCCATAAACTCTATTGATTTAATTGGAAGATCAGTATTTGAATCAGTCTTTAACAATTGTTCTGCCTTTATCTTGTATGTATATGTTCTTAAATTACCATTATCAGTATATGGACTTGTATATGTAAAAACAGTTGTATCTAGTGGATCTGTTGGAGGAAGCACACATTCTTGCCAATTTGAAACTGGATTTGTTGAATTGCTCATAACACTATATGATGACCCATAACTATTTGTAGCTGTAAGACCCGCTCTAAATGCTCTTGTATCCGTACATTTATTATCTCTGTTGTTCAATACGATAGATCCGCTATTTGAAAGTGGATTTGATACGGTCATAGAAATAGTAATATCAGTTCCAGGAGTTATAGCTACATCCTCATTACCACCATTAATAGTCATTGCTGTACATTGGGTTACAGGAGCTGATACTGTCTGACCTACTAAGGTGAATGGTTCACACCATGCCGTATTACTTCCTGGATTAGTTGCATCATATGCACTAGATGCACCTCTCATATCTACCCCAAATTGAATTATATTATCACCCTCAACCATTGTATGTGTTCCTAAATATTGTATCTCCCCGTTAAATGTAATTTGTTGAAGATTTGAAATTCCAGAACCATTTACTCTTGCACTTACAGACCCCCAGAGATAATTAGAGAATGCACCATTTAAACTTCTATGCATATATAGACTTATACTTTGATTAGAAGTTACATTTTCCCCTGCAGTAAATGGCTGTGTAAATGCAGCGTCTTTATAGAAAGAAACTTTACATGGGTTAGATACTGGAACTCCAGTAAGTATTACAGGATTACACCAGTCTCCAACTAAAGTATTGAAATCAACGTTAAATCCCCACTGAATCGTATTGGTTCCAAGTTGAATTAAATTGCCTGCTATTGTTCCATAGTAGTTATTCCCAATAGTATGTAATCCTGGAACTCTTGTTGATCCAATTTTCATGGAAGGAGAGTTAACACCAGTTTGAAAAGTATCTGTTCCTGCCCCAGTTCTTGCTACTGCTATATATATATCAGTATTGATAGGTATACTTTCATTATTAACAAATTCTCCAGTGAAATCTGCATTCCTAAAATATCTAACTGTGCAAGGATAATCTACTGCAGATACCTTTTTGATTATTTCGTTATTTAATTTTACTTCGGGTTTAGTTGCAACTGTTTCAGGTGGCTTTATTGGATTTGATGTTATAGAAATATTGCTACTCCCTCCTTTATCTGGAAGAGTAATAAGTTTTCCATCGGTTATTAAGAATGCATCTATTTCATCGTAAAGCGGATATGCTGTACCTGCTACTACTTGATCTTTAGTGAAAGCCGATGATTTATATTTTCCACTTCCAATTACAATGCTTCCTTTTGCTACTATTACTAAACTTCCACGGTTTTTAATTATATCTGGCTCTAGTGTTACATTTCCATCAACTAGAATGATTGCACTTTTTTCAATACTCCAAATACCATTATTTGCTGCATTGTATTTTACATTCAAGTTTCCATTTATTTTAAACACGGTTACAGGGGCACTAACAACTGTAATTGATGAGCCTAGTTCTGTAATTAAATCACCGTCAGCTCTTGGATCAACGTTTACAGAATTGTTTATGGAGTTTATTGCAAGCCCTTCGGTTCCTGCATATATTGGTGATCTATCATCGATTATTACATCGTCTGTAGTAACTTCTGTATTGTTTTGTGAATAACCGATTATTCCACTTGTATCTACAAGTTTAGATAAGTAATCAAAAAGAGTCTTATCTCCCCCAGTATAGTTAGATACATTATTTAATTTATGATTATATTCTACTGCACTTTGACTTATCTTACTAAATCTATCTGTATTTCCTTTTGGTCCTGAACCTTCGCTATTTTCATTTGAAGATAGAGCATAGGTAGAAACATATGCATCAGTATTTTCAGGGCATTGATTTATTCTATTTACATAGGAAGTAAGTGCCGCATTAGATTTAGTATTCTTAGAGCTAATATAATTCTTAAGGTTATTACTTGTTACAGACCCTATGGAGGATGAACAAATGTTTAATGCTGGATTATTTGGATCGGGTGCAATTGCTACATTATTCACCGTGTAATTATATGCCTGTGTACCTGTGTTAAGTCTACTTGCTCCGTTAGTTCCCTGTACATATGTATTACCACCTTTTGTTTGTAGCCAAGGTGATCCTATGTCTATACTTGTACTAGGACTTGCTGCAGGTAGATTACAGAAGCTATCTTCTGCATACCATTTTCCTAAAGCACTTCCATCTTTACCATCTCCAAAGGTAATCTCATATGGTTCATTTTGATTCTTTAATTTGTTCTCATCTAAGAGATAGTATGTAGATCTTGTATCAGAGGTTGCGGTTGTATTAAATACTTTAAAATCCCCTGTATTATTCGCCATTACTCCGTTACATGTTTTTACATTTGGGTCTGCATCAAAATATCCTGCTATTTGTTCCACTCCAAGTGCTTGTCCATTTCTACTTTCAGATATGAATGGACTGATTGCAGAGCTAATACTAGTAGGGGCACAGTAAAGGGCATGGCTCTTTAATTGATGGTCATCTTCCGCTTTATCTACTACTTTTAGAAGAGTAGCTGAATCTACAGTTACTGCTCTTTCTACAACTGGAAGGTAAGTATCTACTGTATGTGTGATGTTTATAACTGATTGTTTTGGATTTGGTCCATATCCATCAGAAACAGTTACAGCTAAGTTATAATTTCCATAAGGGATACCATCTTTAAACTCTAAATCAAAAGTTAACCTAGCAACATTACTTGAAGGATCTCCAATATATTGTACGGGAAAATTAGAAGACAGTATTCTGTGATAATCCGTTTCTCTTGGGCTGCTTGTATTTGTATAGAAATTTAAGACCTGGTTACTATCCATGTATGCAAAAAAACCAGTTTCAGTATTATTGATTTTATGAAAATCAGTTCCCTGATATGTAAAACCTACCATTCCATTATTATTCAACATATCTCTATAATATTCCTTAAATCCATAATCATCAGAAGACGAAGCATTTGTTGTGTTGCCAGCTAAAGGGAAACTTTTGTCTATGGTACAGGTTAATTGATATACCATTAAACTTTGGTCTGAGCTTAATGGCAACATAAACTTTGCACATGTAACTAAACTAGTATTGATTGGTGGAGTCAAAGTATTGTTTAATTTGAAATTTACATAAAAATAGTATTTTTGGTCAATAGCTTCTGCTGGGAGATTATTGTATGTGTTTTGATCACCTGATACCCAAATAGTTTCAGGTAGGCCAATAGTTTTAAATTTGTAATATCCTTCTGTAATAGTTATTTCAAGTCCCTTGCCTGATAACTCAGTAACCACATTATTTACGTCTTTACTAAAGACTCCCCATCTATATGTATTTGTACCATTATTAGTTCCACCGTTTAATTTATTTACTGTTTCAGTAATTAAATTGCTCTTTAAAGTAGTATAGTCTATTGGATTTTGAGCTGGCTTTGCACTATTACATCCATATCTAAATATTTCTTTGCTACCGGTAATTGAGCTCAAGTTACCATTACTTCCACCAATTTGTTCTCTAGAAGTAAATGTCAACGAATTGTCGCAAGATACTCCAGCAGTCGGAATATACCCGCTATTTGTCATATTAAGGTCAAAAACAATAGCTGCATTTATTGTCCTATATGTAAACCCACCTCCTTCTGAACTACCATAACCTACTCCTGGGTTTGCAAAAAAACTAGCATACGAGTTTGATACATATGCTCCGTTATTCCAAATGGTTGTAGCAGGTATTGTTCCACCTGAGAAATCAATTTTCTTTACGTTCCAGCTACGTTGATATGTACCTGGATCGGTTTCTTCTACACTTGCGTCAATATTAAAAAGGGCAGGATTGTTTGTTTTGTTTGAAGAGCTTCTTTCAAGATTTGGCGTTCCGTTTGTTCCATTACAAGCAAGGCTATTTCTCTGGCTAGCCGATTTAGTTAATGTTGTTTTGTTAGTTAGTGATATATTTCCACATCTACCTGCACAACTATTATCGTTTTCATAAGGACCACTTCCGCTACTTTGTTCAGTGCATGAATTTCCATTGCATCCAAATACGGGTGGAGGGCCACCACCGCAACAACCATCATTGCTGCATCTATCTCGTCCTCCACTATTCCATGAAGAAGCACTAAAACATCCTCCGGGTTCATTAATACTCGGATTTGCTCCAATACATGCTACATCACCACACCATGCCTGGGGACAAGATGCCTGTCCACACCATCCAGTAGCAGGTGTGGAAGATCCTCCGTTATTGTTATTAGTTGTTTCTCTTGTTGTTGACCCAGGGGTAACAGTAGTCGTAGAACCCTGAGTAGCACATTGTGGTAAACAGACATAAGTATTGTTACAGGTAGTTTTAAATCCATTGGTTCCACAGCCAGGAGTTAAAGGGCTGCAACTTCCCCATGTACAAATATTCTGCCAACTGCATGGATTACCAGTGCATTGAGCAGAAGCAGATATTGGATTAACAAGCAAAACAAAAAATATAATTATTATAATCAGGACAGTTTTTCTCATAGTTAATAATCTATTATTTGCCCATGGAAGTCAATTTGGGCAAAAAAGAGAGGAGCTATAGCTCCTCTCTTTAAATTCTTAATCAATTATTCTTGACACAAATTACTTTCAAGTAAATTGTTTTATTATATTACTTGTTTACTGGTGCTTGTGATGGTATTCCAGTAAAAGTAACATCTTTCACATTACCTGTGTTACAGTCTCTTGTTACTGTTGGGTAAGCTACTCCGTATGGAGTATCAAAAGTCTTTTTTGTAAAGACTACGTATGTAGTTTTACTGTCCTCACACGCACCAGGATTTGCTGAGTTTACAGCTGAAGCAACTGGTAATCTCCCACTACCTACAAGTGCTAATGCACTTGCACCAAGGAGTGCTAATGCCCTAAATCCTTTTGCTACTGTTCTTCTAGTATCTACTCCTGCGTCAATACTTTTTCTTTCGTTCATAATATAAAACTAATAAATAAACCTGGTAATATTCTAACACTATGGGGCTAAGATTGTCAAGGTAAACCTATCCCTAAATAACCTAGCATTTTCAAGCTAAATTTGCAAAGTTTTCAATACGGAGGGGGAGAGATTCGAACTCTCGCTACGGATTGCTCCGTACTAAGGGTTTAGCAAACCCTCCCCTTCAGCCACTTGGGTACCCCTCCATATTAGGGATAATTCTATCAAAATGTATGCTCTATTACTATTCAATCACGGCTTTAGCATACTTCCCAAGTATCCATCCCTTTCTTCCTCCTGTCTCTATTTCGAGCCATCCTGACTCTCTTTTTGTTACTAAGAATCTATCTTTTGGTAGTACCCTAGCTATTACTTCTTTTCCACCTGGTACATCCCTAACATTTAGTCTTCCATTTTCCGTACTAGATATCTCTATTATATCCATCTCTTTAGTAGAAGAAGTAACTTCTACCTTAAACTCAGTTCCAGTTATTTTCTCTCCATCTTTATTTATGAGTACAAAGTTTTGAGATAGTTTACCTCCTTTAAGAGGTATCTTTATCTTAAAGTTTATTTCCTTTGTTTCAGTCTTAAGTACATATTCGTTATTCTCTAAAAGTATTGGTCTTGATAGGGAAGCCCATGTAGTAGCTGATTCATAGAAATCAGACTGAGTATCGAACTTATCATTATTTGTAGCAAATATACTTCCAGAGTAGATATTGAAATTGGAGTTATTTGTTAGATTAAACTTCACATCTATGACCTCTGTAGGTTTTACAGTAGTCTTTGCTATTACAAGATCTTTTACTGATAAAGTGTAAGTCTTTTTTGATTTAGGGAGTTTCTTCTCTATTTCTTTTATCTGGGTTTGAAGTGGTTTGTATTTTGCATCAAAATCTACCAAAGATAGTTTTACAGATTTCTGAGAAGTTAAAAGCTCTATTTTTAGTTTATATAGATCTACCTGTGATACTGCAAACTTAGAAGATATCTCAGTTAAAAAAGTTTCAAGTTTAGTTTTATCAGCTAGTTCAGTTGAACTCGCACTATTTAGTAACAGTATGTTTATGCTGTTATTCCCCCCAGTTATTTCAAATGCTTTTTCTTCTTTATCTTTATTTCCCTCTAGTATTGTTCCATCTTCACAAACTATGTATGAGAAAGGGATATCTTTAGTACCGAGTCGA
>Ga0138256_10001579_pt1 | contig 24566 bp, 18 predicted proteins | sample KNB2016incub_MG_FD_105486 | JGI IMG/M metagenome (GOLD analysis project Ga0138256, IMG submission 105486) | Active sludge microbial communities from wastewater in Klosterneuburg, Austria - KNB2014incub_MG | ecosystem: Engineered > WWTP > Activated sludge > Unclassified | place: Austria...
ATACATGGCTATCAGCAATGAAACCAGAAAGACAGCAATTACAAAAACTGTTTTGAATATTAATACCGAAACTTCCATTTCTAAAATTTAATTATGTGCTTTTTCTCCTAATTTTTTCTGACGCGACAAATCTTGTTTGAGTTTTTTTAATTCTTCGTAATGATTTTGTGAGATTACCGAATGACGGTCAATGTGTCGTGGCCCTTCAATAACCCAGTCACTTGTTTTTTTCTTATCGAACCTGCATTCATTACAAATAAATTCATCCACTTCTCCCCATTGATCTTTTCTTCCTGTAACACGAAGCACTTCTTCTCCCTGATACCACAAAACTACTTTGCCACTGCAGGTTGTACAATTGCGGTGTGCATCTACGGGTTTGGTAAACCAAACACGACTCTTGAAACGAAAAGTTTTATCCGTCAATGCGCCAACAGGACAAACATCAATCATATTTCCGCTCCACTCATTGTCAACGGCTTGTTCAATATAGGTTGATATTTCAGAATCCCATCCTCTGTTTAAGACACCGTGTACTCTTTCCGGACAAAGTTGCTCGGCAACTTTCACACAGCGATAGCACATGATACATCGGTTCATGTGCAGTTTTATTTTATCGCCAATATCAATCATTGGGAAAGTTCTTTTTCTGTAATCAAGTCTTGAAGCTTCACTGCCATGCTCGTAGCTCAAATCCTGAAGATTACATTCGCCTGCCTGATCACAAACTGGGCAGTCGAGCGGATGGTTTATCAATAAAAATTCTACTACTCCGGCACGTGCATCTAAAATTTCAGGTGAGGTAATGTTTTGTACTTCCATACCGTCCATCACTGTTTGTCTGCACGAAGCAACAGGTTTTGGCATTGGCCGAGGATCTTTTTCAGAGCCTTTACTTACTTTAACCAAACAGGTGCGGCAATAGCCACCTGACGTTTTCAATTTGGAATAATAGCACATGGTTGGTGGCACAATATCACCACCTATTTTTCGGGCTGCTTCCAGTATGGTTGTTCCTTCAGGAACTTCGATGGTGTGACCATCTATGGTAACTTTTGGCATTATGCTTCTTGTAAATTATTTAATCTGTAATAATGTTTCACGTCTTTCATTCCGTGATTGTTGATATATGCTTCAAACTCACTTCTGAAATGTCTGATAGATGATGCAACCGGCCATGCTGCTGCATCGCCTAATGGACAAATTGTTTTTCCTTCAATATTTCCTTGAATGTTCCACAACAGATCAATGTCTTTCATTTCACCTTTGCCGTTGAGAATTTTATTTAATATTCTATACATCCATCCTGTTCCTTCACGGCATGGCGAACATTGTCCGCAACTTTCGTGATGATAGAAATGGGCAAAGGTCCATAGGTTTTTCACAACACTTGTATCTTCGTCCATCACAATAAATCCACCTGAACCAAGCATTGTACCTGTTGCAAATCCTCCATCTGCAAGACTTTCATAAGTCATCAGCCTTGGTTCACCGGCAGCAGTTTTTAATATCAGGTGTGCAGGTAATACCGGAACAGAAGAGCCCCCTGCAACTACGGCTTTCAGTTGTTTTCCGTTTTTTATTCCACCACAATAGGTATCGCTGTATATAAATTCTTCAACAGAAACACCCAATTCAATTTCATACACACCCGGTTTATTAATGTGCCCTGATGCTGATATTAATTTTGTACCAGTGCTTTTTCCAACACCGATTTTTGCATACTCTTCACCGGTTATTTTTATGATTGGTACTACTGCGGCAATGGTCTCTACGTTATTCACAACTGTTGGACATCCCCACAAACCTTTCACTGCAGGAAATGGTGGTTTAATCCTTGGATTGCCTCTTTTTCCTTCTAGTGATTCAATCAATGCTGTTTCTTCACCACAGATATAGGCTCCTGCACCACAGTGTACATGCAAGTCAAGATTAAAACCGCTTCCTAAAATATTTTTTCCAAGAAATCCTGCTTCATAAGCTTCGTCAATAGCTTTTTGGAGTATGTGAAAGACATACATCATTTCACCTCTGATATAGATGTAAGACGTGTTTGCGCCTAAGGCAAAGCTTGAAATAATCATCCCCTCAATTAAAATATGAGGTTTGTGTTCCATCAAATACCTGTCTTTAAATGTTCCGGGCTCACTTTCATCGGCATTACAAACCAAATAACGCGGCACACCTTCAGGTTTGGCAATAAAACTCCACTTCATGCCTGTAGGAAAACCTGCACCACCTCGTCCACGCAATCCTGATTTTTGTACTTCACTTACTATTTCTTCAGGCTTCATTTGTAATGCTTTGCGCAAAGCCTCATATCCGCCATTGTTGTTGTAGCCGGCCAATGACTGAATGCCCGGCTTGTCTAAGTTATCTAAAAGTAATTTACGTGACATAATTTTTCTTTCAGGGTTTTACTTTATCTTTTTCCCAGTGCGTTCTTCTGTTGCCCCGGTTCTTATGATCATTTAAAATATCATCCACTTTTTCTAAAGTCAGATTTTCGTGATAGGTTTCTCCGATTTGCATCATTGGTGCTGTACCACAACTTGCCAAACATTCAACGGTCTTTAAAGTAAACATACCATCGGCAGTTGTTTCGCCTGCTTTGATACCTAATTTTTTTTCAATGTAACGAACAACATCTTCTGCGCCCATCAGCCAGCATGGCCCTGTTCTACAAACTTCAATCAGGCACTTACCTACAGGCTTCATGTTGAACATAGAGTAAAATGTAGCCACCTCATAGACTTCTATAGGCTGTATTTTCAACAATGATGCTACATAATCCATAACTTCAGGACTTAACCATCCGTCAAATTCTGCCTGTGCAATGTGTAGTATTGGCAGTAATGCAGATTTTTGTTTTCCTTCCGGATATCTGTTAATTATTTTCTGAACCAATGCCATTGCATCGTCCGAAAAATGTATGTTTTTGTTTGTGCTCATGTTCGTCATAAATTTAAGCATCCAGCTCTCCGGCTATTACATTCATTGAACTCATCGTTAATATTGCATCACTTAGATATGCTCCTTTTATCATTTCGGGATATGCCTGATAGTAAATAAAACAAGGTCGTCTGATATGTAAACGATATGGAGTACGACCGCCATCACTGATTAGATAATATCCTAATTCACCGTTTGCGCCTTCAACACAATGATACACTTCACCTTTTGGTACAGCAGTTTCTGCCATGATTATTTTAAAGTGCCATATTAATGCTTCCATTTCATTATATACTTCGTTTTTAGGAGGTAAATAAAATTCAGGCACTTCGGCATTGAAGGAGGTTTTATCTTCTAGTTTATCTAATTTTTGCATGGCTTGTTTTATAATGCTCATGCTTTCTTTCATCTCTTGCTCGCGAACCATAAAACGATCGTAGGTGTCGCCATTAGTTCCTAAGGGAATCATAAAATCAAACTCTTCGTATGATGAGTATGGATTCATGACACGAACATCATAATCTATTCCGGCAGCTCTAAGATTGGGTCCGGTGAAAGAGTATGCTAAAGCCATTTCAGCCGAAATGGGTCCGCAGTTGATTGTGCGATCCATAAAAATACGGTTACGTATCAACAGGTCTTCAAACTCTTTTAATCCTCTTGGAAGCTCCTTCAACAGCTTTTCAATTTTCAACCAGGCAGTCTGTGAAAAATCTCTTTCTAATCCACCAATTCTTCCAATGTTTGTTGTTATTCTGGCTCCGCAAATTTCTTCGTAAATTTCATATATATGTTCACGAAACTGAAAGACATATAAGAAACCTGTCATGGCGCCACTGTCAACACCAATAACAGAGTTGCAGATAATATGATCTGCAATACGTGCAAGCTCCATGATGATGACACGTAAATATTCAACACGCTTTGGAAGTTTTATCCCTGCCAGTTTTTCTACCGTCATGTGCCATCCCATATTGTTGATAGGCGAGGAGCAATAGTTCAAACGATCGGTAATGGTTGTAACCTGTCCATAAGGTCTTCGCTCTGCGAGTTTTTCAAATGCACGATGAATATATCCGATAGTTGGTGTTGACTCAATAATTATTTCACCATCCATTTTAAGCACATTCTGAAAAATTCCATGTGTTGCAGGATGCGTTGGACCAAGATTTAGAGTAGTATATTCTCTGCCGATAAGCTCTTGTTTGATTTCTTCTTTCATTTTTAAATTGTTAGTTTATCTTCCAAACATCCTATCGTCTTTATCAAATCGTGCCTGGTCTTCAAGCGGATATTCTTTACGTAACGGCCATCCCTCCATACTGTCTTCGTTTAAAATTCTGCGAAGGTTTGGGTGACCATCAAAACGAAACCCAAAAAAATCATAAGCTTCACGCTCCATCCAGTTAGCGGCAGGAAAAATATCTGTCATTGTTGGAAAATGTGGAGGATCGTTATGGGTAAATGTTTTAATTCTGATACGGAGGTTGCGTTTAAAATCGTGCAGATGATAAATCATTCCGAATTTTTTTTCTGCAGCAGGAAGATGTAAGCCATTGCAGGAAGTCAAAAACTGAAAACCTTGCTCCTTAAAAAATACAATTACATTTTTTATCACATCGTGTGATACTTCGGCAACTGTAACATCGTAATGCTTTTCAACTAATAAAATTTTTTCTGCAAACTGTGCTGTAAGTTGCTCGCGTAATGCTTCTGGTTCAATCGTGTTAAACATCAGTACAAATATTATTCACTATTTAATTCCGTAACTTGCCATAAGCTCTGCATATTCTGGAGAGTTTCTTCTGCGTAATGATTCGTTGTGCACCAATTCCTGAATTTTCATTACACCTTCCAGAATTTGTTCAGGGCGTGGTGGGCATCCCGGCACATAAACATCAACAGGAATAATTCTGTCAATACCCTGTAAAACGCTGTAGGTGTCAAATATTCCACCGGAACTTGCACATGCGCCAACAGAAAGCACCCATTTGGGTTCGGCCATTTGTTCGTAAACCTGTCGTAATACAGGTCCCATTTTTTTTGCAATGGTTCCCATTACCATCAACATATCTGCCTGGCGCGGAGAAAAACTTAAACGCTCTGAACCAAATCTTGCCAGATCATAGTGCGATGCCATGGTAGCCATAAACTCAATACCACAACATGATGTTGCAAAAGGTAGTGGCCACAGCGAATTTTTGCGTGCCAGACCAACGGCTTTATCTAATGTGGTAGCTAAAAATCCAGGTCCTTCATAGCCTTCTAAACGTTCTACCTTTTGGTTTATATTGGTTAAATTTTTTTCGCTCATAACAATTTCTTTATTCCCATTTAAGTGCGCCTTTGCGGATTATGTAAATAAATCCAACTAGCAACAGTGATAGAAAGAGTAACATTTCAAGAAAGCCTACCATTCCTAATTTTAAAAAACTTACTGCCCACGGGTACATAAAAATCACCTCTATGTCAAACAACACAAATAAAATAGCTATTAAGAAATATTTGATGGAGAATGGCAAGCGTGCATTGTCTTTCGATTCAATACCACATTCAAATGTGTCGAGTTTGATTTCTGATTTTCTTTTTGGACCCAACAAATGAGTAACAAAGATGGTGGTGAGTACAAATCCCATTGCTACAATAAACATGATGGCAATTGGCAGATAATCTACGGGTGTGCTTAAAAGTACCATAAAAATATTTATTCTTTGGCAAAATTAACCTTTATATGACACAATAGCAAAGCAACAGGTTTTGTTTTGTAATGCTGTATAAATCAATAAGGAGGCTTTTGGCCTCCTTATTGATTTGTGTGTAATCTTAAAAACTAGTTGTTTTCAAAAAGCAACCTTGTGAAAATTTGACTGTTAATGGTCATCTTTACTGTATAAACACCTGCAGAAAAACCATATTGCTTAGCGTTGAAAGGATACTGGTATGTACCGGGTTCCTGAACTCCTTTATGTAGTGTGGTTACCTTCTGTCCGAGTTTATTAAAAACTTCAAGAGTTACTTCAGAGGTCTGATCTAATTGATACACTACATTGGTCTGTTCTGTATAAGGATTAGGACTAACATTAAAAGATAAATTGTTATCGCTAATTGATGCAGCAACTTTCTTACTGATATCAAACATGCCATCAAAATCAATTTGTTTCAGACGATAGAAATAGTTGATTCCTTTTGAAACATTAATATCAGTATATTGATACATATTCATCAAGTTAGTAGTACCATGACCATTTACCCAGCCGATTACTTCAAACAATTGTCCATCAGTACTTCGTTGCACTTCATAACCTTTGTTATTCTTCTCGCTGGCAGTTGACCACTCTACTTTAATAGTGTTTTGTACACCTTTAGCTGTAAGCGCAAGATATTCTACCGGTAAAGGCGAAGGAGCCTGTGCAGTACCAAACATGAGGGGAGTTGTTAGGGAAGCCGGCTTTATTACGTTCCATTGCATGTTTGTTCTTGAAACAGGACCGGGAAGTGCTGTCCCGCTGATACAAGCATTTGCCGGAAATGGATTTAATAACCAATCTGCAGCAGTTGCAGGATTGCCTAATTTGTTAAACATTACAGTTTGCCCGGTTACATTATTACTATACCCATTTTCTGTTAGTGACACATCTAAAATGCCTCCAGTTCCTGCAGCAGCGGTTCCTGTGATAATTCTCCATAAACCATTGTTCAAGGCTGTAGCTCCTGCAGAATGGTATTTAACAGTGCACTCATCTGTAGCGCTGCCTGTAAAAGCAGTATTGGAGGCAGGCACTGTATTGTCAAAACCAACAAGGAAATATAAAGGGTTGGGTGCTAACGCTGTTTTTACATCAAGGTTAATGTTGGAATATTTAGCTATTGTACCCACAGGTAAATCATAGATACCAACAGCACCTGTTGTTGCCTTTTTAAGTGTATAAATTACTGGAGAAGTTCCGGTTCCTGAAATATAGCTGGTATTATTCATACCTGTAATTGTTCCTGGCAATGGATTTAGCATTTCCACATAGCCTTTATTATTGGTGGGGACACCGGCATTATTGATGGAACCATTGACTACAATTTTACCTGAACCAAAAGTTAATGTTCCGGTTGCGTTTAAAGTCATGTGACCAAAAGCTGTTCCTCCATGGGGCTGAACGGTAATAGTTGATGGAGTAGATTGGTTAACAAAAACACTACCGAGGTTATTTCTGTTCATATAATCTTGATTGGCTGCCCCTGTAAACTCTAATACAGAACCACCTCCTGTAACAAATGCTGCTGTACCACCGGCATCCTGATATACAAGAAAATTGCCTCCAACTTTTACATATTTTCCATTGCCACCAGGTTGTGTTAAGAAATTTGTCAACCGGTTAGTAGCTGATGTGCCGGAATTATATCCAACTTTTAAATTACCAAGTACATCAAAATCCTGATTTGCCAGAACCTGATTAGCCATAGATGCTTTAAAAATATCCAGATGGTAGAAAGCATTCGTACCGGTCAGGTTACCATCAATATTCTGATTACCTGTATAAGTGCCTGTTGCCGGACCATCAAAAATCACTCTTGAGCCTGGCTGAGCAACGAAATTTCCATTGTTTTTATAGTCTTTACATATTTCTAGCACCCCTGTTCCGGCTATTGTTAAAGTAGCTCCCGGATTAATAGTTAAATTACGACAATTAACAGTTCCTGTAATTATAGGAGGGTTGACATATAATGCAGGAATTAATGCATCCGTTTCACCTGTTGCACCGCTACAACTTGGTATGGCACATCCGCCCCAGTTGTTTGGATCTGTCCATGATGTGCTTACCGTTCCTGACCAAATTATTGTTCCTCCATTAGAAACACTGGAGGATATTACTGTTCCCGGACTTGGTGAAGTATAAGTAAAGTTTAATGAAAATCCAGCAGTACTGTTACTATAATTACTTACAAAAATGTAATAGGTTTCACCTGCTGCAACCGGAATGCCTGTTTCATAAGCACCATTAAACCCAGGGTAAATAGCTGGTGAATTACCAACGTTATAACATCCGGTGACACCTAATGCACTATAATTACATCTTACTAAACCTTGTGTTTGAGTTCCTGAATTAGCAATAGATGCACAAGTCGCTAATGTTCCACTACCTGCAGTTTTCCAAACAGCAAAATCATAGTCAGTTGCAGTAGAGCCGTTAAAATCATTTGGTACAATATCGAAATTTAGTGTACCTGCGGCTATGATATTAACCTGATACCAGGCACCACCTCTATCACCGGAAAGCAAGCAATTACCGCTACCGCCAACAAAGTCACATAAAGAACCATATCCCTGATAACCCGGGTTTGGAACAGAAATAGTTGATCCACAAACAATATTTGGTGATGAGCAATCGGCACCGGGCGTTGGCGGATAATTATTACCACAACCGGCACCGCCATCCATAATAAACAATGTAAATGTTCCAACATCACCATTTTTACCGTCAACAGCTATGTAATAATCAAATCCCGGTACTAATCCGGATTGTGATATTTCTGAGTTAAGATAATTAGAAACACCGCAACCTGCACGATTGTCATTACAATTTACATAGGTTAGTGTATTTCCTGATCCACAAGGAACAATCCCCGTTAAAGGATGTCTTGTATATAGTGCAATTTGTGTATCATATAATGAGCCTCTTTCAGTACGGATTTTTACGCATCCACTGCTTGGTGCTCTAAAACGATACCAAACAGTGTTGATTTGGCTGGCACCGCCCGTGTTAGTCCAACATCCGGGTGCACTTGGCTCATCTGTATTACTTCCACATATATTACTTCCGGGAAGATATAAACCTGCAGGAGATAATGGAGGAATAAATGTTGCTGTGCAAGGTGCATCATTTACAGGGCCGCTTGTTGATGTAATGCTGATATTATCCACTGCTGCAGGAGGTTGTGTTCCAACAGAGCCATCATTTCTCCAGCTAAACACCAATCGGAATTGCCTTCCTGTCAATGCATTGAGTGAGGCTGTAAAAGTAGTATAACTTGATTGTCCGTTTATTGGTCCTGCAATTCGAACTGGGTTAGCTAAGTTTGGTAATACGCCACCAACTACACCACCGGGGATTCCTACACCGGCAGTAGGAACATAAGCTACAGGCACTGCAAATACATCTAACCAATCATAACCATTTTCTCCGGCACAGCGGTAAGAAAATGCCAAGTTGATACAAGCACCACCACCAGTGAGGTCAATAATGGTGTTGCTCATGGCATGGACAGTAGAACTATTAGTTACAGTATAAGTATTGGTAGCTCCACCATTATTCGAAACATACATACCTCTGTTGCCACCGGCACTGGTTCCATTACCTATATGCCATTGGTTGGTAAGTCCTCCGTTATACATTGTCCAGTTTACACATCCTTCAAAATCTTCAAAGTAAGGTGGGACACCGCTGACTACAGGGTTTGTTCCTGTGGTAAATGAATAACGAAATAAGTTACATCCTGCAGTATTTGCACCAAAAGAGTTTACCGGAATGATGTACCAGTAATATGTAGTATTGGCTAATAATCCGGTTAGATTGTATGAGCCGGCAGAAGTAGTTCCCTGCATGGTATAAGGTCCGCCAAAAGCCGTTGCTGTCCATACCTGATAGCTTGTGGCACCATTGCATCCAAGAGAATGATTCCATGTTAATGCAACATTACAAGGTGAAAGTCCGGTTGCTCCATTTGATGGTGCTGTATAAGTTACACAAGAAGGCAAAGCTGTTGGCGCCTGACGAGTAAGTAATACATCATCAATGGCTGCCGGAGGTTGTGTTCCAAGCGAGCCATTTGAAGAAAATACAAAAGCCAAAGTATAATTTACACCACTACCGGCAAATTTCGGATCGAGGTTGATTGTTTCAGCATTCCAAACGTTAGAGCCATTATACCAAATAGAACCTACCTGATATTGCGACTGTATATCGTTGGTGGTGATGGGTCCGGCTTTAGGAATAAAATAAACTTTAAAGTTATCTAAGTCACTGTTGCTTACATCATTTTCGCCCATACACTTCCACTGAAAACTCAAAGTGATACATGATTGGCCTACCGGTATATTAACTGGTAAAGTACGAGCCAAAATTAAAGTATCAACATTTGCTAATGTGTAGTTATATGGTGGTACTCCGGCAGCCGGATTTGATGATACATAGGCAGCTTGCGTACCTGATGTTGCACCTGCAGCGGTACTGATAACCCAATCATCATTTACAGTAGGGCTGATATTGTTAGTGGCTGCCCAGCTATTTCCGGCCCAACCGCCAGCTAAATCAAAGTTGCCACCGTTGGCAGCACCAATCATAGTGGTGACTTGCGAAAAGGCAAAACTTGTTATACAGAGGCAACATGCAAGTAGAAAGGAGCGTAGAATACATTTCATGTTAATTGGTTTTTGTAGATAAAAATCATTAAGATTTATTTATTATTTTATTGAAGCCTTCAAATTTACAATATAGATTTCAAATTCGTATTTTTTCTAAAAAAAATTATAGCAAAAATTTTACCAGAAATCTTACTTTTTTCCGGTAGAGCCCAATTTTCGGATTTTAGAGGTGTAAAAATTCGAAAAACAGGTCTAACGACCCTATTTATCGGGTAAATGGTGTGAAAAAGGATGTATATGTCAGATATGCTTGATGCCCAATTCTTTTAGTTGAACCTCATCAATGGCTGATGGGGCATCAATCATGACGTCTCTTGCAGCATTGTTTTTTGGGAATGCAATAAAATCTCGGATAGAATCGGAGCCGCCAAACAAAGAGCAGAGCCTGTCAAAGCCAAAGGCAATTCCACCATGCGGTGGGGCACCATATTGAAAAGCATTCATCAGAAAGCCGAATTGCTCCTGTGCTTTTTCCTTTGTAAATCCTAGCACTTCAAACATTTGTGCCTGAAGTTTTTTATCAAAAATTCTTATGGATCCACCACCTATTTCAACACCATTGATAACCAAATCATAGGCATTGGCACGTACTTTTCCCGGATTGTTTTCAAGCAATGAAATATCTTCAGGTTTTGGCGAGGTAAAAGGATGGTGCATGGCATGGAATCTTTGTGATTCTTCGTTCCATTCAAGCAGCGGAAAGTCATATACCCACAGACATGAATAGTTGTTTTTATCTCGGAGCCCTAAGCGGTTTCCCATTTCAAGACGAAGTTCGCTCAGTGCTTTTCGGCTTTTACTTTCAGCACCTGTGAGCATCAGTAGCAAGTCTCCGGGCCGCGCATCTGCATATTCAAGAAGAGTTTTTAATTCTTCTTGAGTATAGAATTTATCAATACTCGATTTAATACTTCCATCAGTATTGTAGCGAATATAAACTAAACCTCCTGCACCTATCTGCGGTCGCTTAACCCAATCAGTCAATTCATCAACCTGCTTGCGTGTATATTCTGAACATCCTTTACACACAAGGCCTCCAACAAATTCTGCCTCATCAACAACTTTAAATTTTCCGGGTACAATATGCTGGCTGTTATCATCTTTAAAGGTAACAATTTTCATGTCAAAACGCATATCCGGTTTATCATTACCATAGTATTTCATCGCATCTGCATAACTCATTCTATGTAGTGGAGGTATAGTAATATTTTTTACCTCTTTGAACAGATGAATAACTAATCCTTCAAACATAGCTAAAATGTCTTCCTGTTCAATAAAACTCATCTCACAATCTATCTGTGTAAACTCAGGTTGTCTATCGGCTCTGAGGTCCTCATCACGAAAACATTTTACTATTTGATAATACCGATCAAACCCTGCTACCATCAGTAATTGTTTAAATGTTTGTGGAGATTGTGGCAGTGCATAAAACTGTCCGTTATGCACTCTGGAAGGCACTATAAAATCACGCGCACCTTCGGGTGTAGACTTTATAAGAACAGGTGTTTCTACTTCAATAAAATTCTGACTGTCTAAATAATTTCGCACTGCGGAAGCCATTCGATGTCGCAATTCAAAATTAGCCTTTACATTAGATCTGCGTAGGTCTAGATAGCGATACTTCATTCGTAATTCGTCACCACCATCGGTGTTTTCTTCTATTGTAAATGGAGGAGTTTCCGAAGTGTTGAGAATTACTATTTTATCAACTATGATTTCAATTTCACCGGTTGTAAGTTTGTTGTTTTTACTACTTCTTTCAGCAACAACACCGTGACATTGTATAACAAATTCGCGTCCGAGCGTTCGAGCCTGCTGACATAATTCAGCGTTACTTTCCATATCAAATACTAATTGCGTTATTCCATACCTGTCTCTAAGGTCAATGAAGGTCATTCCACCAAGGTCACGCGAACGCTGAACCCAACCACTGAGTGAAACCTGTTGTCCTTTGTGAGTAATATTTAACTCACCGCAAGTATGTGTACGTAGCATAATGTCCTGAAATTAAAAGAGTGCCGAAATTAGAGAATTTAGTGCCTTCTGAATTATGGAACAGCATAATATTTCCAAGCCCATTTCTAACGCAGGTATTCCAATACTTTTAATAGTTAGGAGATAAGTGACTCATTATTGACATAATATTTTCATTTTCACCAAATAAAGTTTACTTTTGCAGTCCCAAAAACAAATTGATATTAACTTTAAATTTTATATAAAATGACAAAAGCAGAGTTGGTTAACGAAATTTCTATTAAAACCGGTATTGAGAAAATGGTGGTTCAGAATGTAGTTGAGTCCATGATGAAAGTAGTGAAAAACTCCTTAGTACAGCAAGACAATGTGTATTTGAGGGGTTTTGGTAGTTTTATTGTTAAAAAAAGAGCGCAGAAAACAGGTCGTATCATTACCAAAAATACTGCAATTATTATCCCTGAGCATTTTATTCCTGCATTTAAGCCTGCAAAAACTTTTACTGATAAAGTAAAAAACGCTTATAAGAAAAAAGAGTCGCAGCCACAGCTGTAATTTAACCGATGAGTTCATTTTCAAAAAGTACACTCATTGGTGTTTCCGCTGTAGTGTTGGTGGGCTTATTGTTTCTTCTGCCAAGACATAAAAAAAGTGAAAAGGCGGTAGAAATTCCTATCACTAGCGGATTTAATATTGATCAGTTTGAACAACAGGCAAAGCTTTCACTCGATTCAACTCAACATCATTTATATGATGCATTGAATGGTTTAAAAGAACCTGAACGATTTGACTCAGTTTCAGCATTTTGGGATAGAAATGGGGTGCCCGGATTGGCTGCGCATTATATGGAGCTAATTGCAAAAGGAACACCTACAGAAAAGGCAAATATCAATGCAGCATATCGCTATTTTGACGCCTGGAAACAGGCACAGGATTCTTTAAGCCGAGAATATTTTGTTGGCAAGGCCATTGCAAGCTACTCTGAAGTGTTGAAGATTAATCCGGAAAACCTGAATGCAAAAACCGATTTAGGTATTTGCTATGCTGAAGGAACAAATAACCCAATGCAGGGAATAACAATGCTGAAAGCAGTAGTTGAAAAAGACCCAAATCATGAAAATGCATTACTCAATTTAGGGTTCTTGTCGGTAAAGTCAGGGCAGTTTGATAAAGCTTTAGAACGATTTAATAAAGTGCTGCAAATCAACCCATCACGAATTGACATGTATGTTTTTATTGGTCAAACCTATGTTCAGATGGATAAAAAAGACGAAGCTATAAAGAGTTTCGAGACCTATAAATCGCTTTCTAACAACACCAAGGCAATTGCAGAAATAGATTCTTATATAAAAGAGTTGCAAACAAAACCTGTTAAATAAAAAGAATATATTACTTTTGCACTCCTTAAAAAACACGATAACAATAATTTAAATAAAAAACATTAATATAACATGCCAAGCGGTAAGAAAAGAAAACGTCATAAAATGGCGACACACAAGCGCAAGAAGAGATTGAGAAAAAACAGACATAAGAAAAAATAATCAAGTGTTTGTAGATGTTGCAGGAATCTTTTATTTCGGCTAACATCTGTTTTTGGGGTTATTTTACCTCGCTAATCAATTAAAATTTGCGTCTTGAGCAATGATTTAGTTATAGACTCAAGTCCATCGGAAGTACGTATTGCCCTCCTTGAAGAAAAAAAGCTGGTTGAATTAAACAGCGAAAAGAAGGACAGAAGTTTTGCCGTTGGCGATATTTACCTGGGTAAGGTAAAAAAGCTCATGCCCTCACTCAACGCTGCATTTGTTGATATAGGCTATGAGAAAGATGCCTTTTTGCATTATCTGGATTTAGGCCCGCAGTTTCAGTCACTTTTAAAATTTGTAAAAGACACACAAAGCGGAAGACAGAACAATGCCACGCTGAACAACTTTGAACTGGAAAAAGATATCATAAAGACCGGCAAAATAACACAGGTTATGAGCACCGGTTTGTGGCTGCCGGTTCAAATTGCTAAAGAGCCAATCTCTACTAAAGGTCCAAGAATAACAACGGAAATATCTATTGCAGGAAGATACTTTGTGGTTTCACCTTACTACAATCATGTATCAGTTTCATCAAAAATAAAAAGTCCCGAAGAGCGTAACCGTCTGAAGAGACTTGCCCTTAGCATTAAGCCAAAAAATTTCGGCATCATTGTCAGAACTGTTGCAGAAGGAAAAAAGGTTGCAGAATTAGATAAAGATATTCAGGATGTGCTGATGCGTTGGAATTTATTTTACGACACATTAAAGGTGGCACAACCGGGACAAAAAGTATTGGGAGAGATTGATCGCACTTCATCTATCCTGCGCGATATGCTTAATCCTAACTTTAATCATATTCATGTTAACGACAACCTTCTTTATGATGAGATAAAGTCTTACCTGAGAAGTATTGCCCCCGAGCAGGAAGAAATTGTTAAATTATTTAAGAATAAGCAACCCATCTTTGAGCATTTCGGAATTGACAAGCAGATAAAATCTGACTTTGGCAAAACCGTAGCTATGCAAAACAGTGCGTACTTAGTGATTGAGCATACGGAGGCTATGCATGTTATTGATGTTAACAGCGGAGGTCGTAACAGAGGTGATAGCGACAGTCAGGAAAAAAATGCTTTTGAGACCAACTGTATGGCAGCCAAGGAAATTGCCAGACAACTCAGGTTGCGTGATATGGGCGGAATTATTGTGATTGACTTTATAGACATGATAAATATTGAACATAAACGTCAGTTACATGAAGTGTTGAAGGAAGAGATGAGAAAGGATCCTGCACGACATACCGTTTTGCCTCCAAGTAAGTTTGGATTAATTCAGCTGACACGTGAGCGTGTGCGACCTGAAATGAAAATTTCTACAGCTGAAAAATGTCCTTCATGTAACGGTACAGGTGAAATAAAAGCCAGTATTTTACTTATTGATGAAATAGAAAATAATGTTCGCTATTTTGCACACGAACAAAACGAGAAGAAAATTATATTGCACGTACATCCATACATTGAAGCCTATCTGAAAAAAGGGTTTATTTCAATAAAATGGAAATGGTATTTGAAGCATAAAATAAAAGTTAGTATTGAGTCAGTAAGTTCGTTTGCTGTAACACAGTTTGCTTTCTATAATACCAAGGGCGAAGAGATAAAGATATAGTATGATTTGAATGTTCGGCATTCATAAAATCTTACAAAGTATATCAAGGATAGATTTTAAATACACTACCTTAGCATTCCTTAAAAACCATTCGAAGTAATGAGAAAATATTTCATTTTACTAGTTGTTATTTGCTGTATGGGCAACACAAATTTATTTGCCGGCAAAGCGTCATTTACCACAGACAAACGCTTTGATAATTTTAAAGTAAGATTTATAAACGAACTATGGAAGCATAATCCAATGTGGGCAACTGAAATTGGTTATCATGCATACGACTCTGTTCTTGAAGTTAATAATGAACAATATCGTAAGAGTCAGGTAACTTTTTCAAAATCATATCTCGATTCTCTAAAGACGTATGATAAGGCAACGCTAAACAGTTTAAACAGGATGGATTATAATCTGATTGAAAATTATCTCAACAGCAATATTTTTTATATCACTGAAATGAAGTCATGGCAGTGGAATCCATCAACATACAATGCAACCGGAAATGTAGCATTTATGTTATCTGAAAATTATGAGCCCCTCAATAAACGTCTTGTAAATATTGGTAAAAAACTCTCGCAATTTAAAGCTTATTACGAGGCAGCAAAAAAGAACATTGCAAATCCAACCAATGAGCATCTCAATTTGGCAATGGAGCAGAACGCAGGTGGCATTGCCGCACTTGAGAATGATTTATTAGACTCTCTAAAACAATCCACACTCAAAGCAGGTGTTAAGTTAAGCATTACGCAATCACTTACTGATGCAAAAAAGGCAGTTGAAGATTATATAACATTTCTTAAAGACTTTAAGAATGATAGCCCAAGAAGTTTCAGATTAGGTAAGGACTTGTATGCAAAAAAGTTTGAATATGATATACAAAGTCAATACACCTATCAGCAGATTTATGATTCTGCAATACAGCGAAAAACCTTCTTGCATAATGAAATGTATAAAATCGCTGACAAGTTATGGCCAAAGTATTTTGGTACAAAAGCTAAACCTGCTGATAGTTTAGCTCTGATTAGAATGATGATAGATACAATTTCTGTGTATCATGTAAAACCTGACGAATTTCAATCGGCAATAGAAAAGCAACTCCCTGAACTTGTTAAATTTATCAATGAAAAAAAATTGATTTATATTGATCCTTCCAAACCATTAAAAGTAAGGAAAGAGCCAGCGTATATGGCAGGTGTTGCAGGTGCATCCATCAGTTCACCCGGACCCTATGATAAGGGAGGCAATACATACTATAATGTAGGTTCGCTATCAGGCTGGACTTCTGAACGTGCAGAAAGTTATTTAAGGGAATACAATCATTACATTTTGCAGATTTTAAATATTCACGAAGCAATACCCGGACATTATACACAATTGGTCTATAGCAACAATGCACCAAGTATAATTAAAGCTGTTTTTGGTAATGGCGCCATGATTGAAGGTTGGGCAGTTTATGGCGAGTTAATGATGCTTGAAAATGGATATGGTAACAATGAGCCAGAAATGTGGTTGATGTATTACAAATGGAATTTGAGAACAGTTTGCAATACTATTTTAGATATTTCAGTTCATACTATGGACATGACAGAAGAACAGGCATTAAAATTATTGGAGAATGAAGCATTTCAGCAGAAAGCAGAGGCACAGGGAAAATGGAAAAGAGTGAACGTAACCAATGTGCAGCTTACAAGCTACTATACCGGGTTTAAAGAAATATGTGACCTGCGCGAAGATTTAAAGAAAAAACAAGGAAATAAATTCAACCTCAAAGTATTTCACGAAAAGTTTTTGAGTTATGGTAGTGCGCCTGTTAAGATGATTCGTCAGGAGATGCTATCGGAGATTAAGTAACATGATTCGTTTCGAACAATTTTTAACTTTACTTAAACGACAGTTTTTAATTTATCTGGGTGGACTGTTTCTGCTGCTGTCTATCCGTTTATTTTTGCTTTTTAGATTATTAAGCATCGCTGATATAAAGTTAAATATTGCAGATGTATTTCATGCTTTGGTTGTAGGTTTCAGATTCGATACCATGGTGTTAATGTATGGAATGGCATTACCTGTATTGTTAAGTATTCTTTGCTTAATTGTAGGTACTGTAAAGTGCAATGATGTTGTGATGCGATTTAACAGAGTATATGCAATTGTCATGTTAGTGCTGTTTATGGTTGTTGGAATTGTAGATGTTTATTATTACAATTATTTTCAATCGCACATCAATGTGTTGGCCTTTGGTTTGTTTGATGATGATACGGCAGCTGTGTTAAAATCTGTTTGGACAGACTACCCTATCACAAGTGTATTAATTTCATGGATAATTGTTTTTTTTCTGATTCGATTTTTTGTGAATTATGTTTTTAGTGAAAAGGTAAAGTCTGTAATAATTAAAAAAGTCTGGCAGGGAGTTGTATTTAGTTTGTGTGCTTTAGGTATGTTTTTTCTGGGAATGCGAGGCTCATTAGGAACATTTCCATTGCAGATTGATGACTCTACAGTTTGTAATAATAGTACAATAAATCTGATACCTATTAATGGAATGTTTGCCATAAAGGAAGCATTTCTGATGCGTAACAAGCAGATGAGTATAGAAGGCAATATAACCTTTTTGAAAAAATTGGGTTATGACAATGAACTAAAAGCAATTGAAGATTACTATGGTTATGCTCCTGAAAAAGATTTAAGTAAATCATACTTTACAAAAACAGATAGTAAAGCTTCGGGTTTTAAATATCCGCATGTGGTTTTTTTTCTGATGGAAAGTATGAGTAATAATAATTTGTTTTATCATTCATCAACATTAAATCTTTATGGTGCTTTGGAGAAACATATTAAAGAGGACTATTTTTTAAGAAATTTTCTGCCTTCTGGCAATGGTACTATCAATAGCCTTGAAGGTATCATGGTTAATACACCTGTAACGTCATTGGCGCAGTCTGAAAATAATTCAGTTTCATATTCCAGTTCTGTAGCATTGCCATTTAGCAACTCCGGTTATGAAACAACATTTATCACAGGAGGTAAATTTGGCTGGCGAAATATCAATGAATTTATTCCACATCAGTATTTTCAACATGTGGAAAGTAAAGATAATGTACTAAAAGCAATAGTGGGCTCAACAGAGTGTGAATGGGGTGTCTATGATGAATATCTTTTTGACTATGTTTTTAAAAAGTTAGAAAAAGCAACAAAGCCACAGATGATTTTTGTACTCACTACAACAAATCACACACCTTTTCATTTGCCCGAAACCTATAAACCATATCCGGTTAAGCTTACTGATAATGTAAAATCAAAATTACTTACAGATGAAAAACTTGCAGTAAAGAATCTTACCAATTTGCAATACTCCAACGATTGTTTAGGTAAATTTATGGATAAAATTAAACACTCCAATTTCAGTCAAAATACAATCGTTGCAGCAACCGGTGATCATAATAATTTAATGTTGTTTGATTTTAATGAAAGCCAGATGTACTATCAGCGCAGTGTCCCACTGTATATGTATGTGCCGGCAACAATTCATCCTCATATTACAATCAATAAATGGGGCTCACATAAAGATATTTTTCCAACTTTAATAAATCTTGCATTACCACAGTCCACCTATTTTAATGCAGGTGATTTTTTATTTGACTCGCTTCAGACTGATAAAGAAATTTTTGCAACAGACTGGATGAGTATGGAGGCCATGAACCGCTATGGTGCTGTAAAATTTGGAGAAAACCCTAAGTATTTCACATGGGATGACAAGCAGTTGTTAAAAGCTACCAACCATCCTTCGGAAGAATTGCAACATCTGTTGCAACGCTCACGTGCACATTATGCAGCAATGGCATATTTTATACGCAACGAAACAAAAAAGAAGTAATAGTTTAAAAGAGATTATTGTGGTTTCAACATCAATTTAAAAATGGAAATCAGCGATACCAATGCCCATAGTGCCTCCAGAATGATAAAAGGAGTATAGTGGATGAGCACCGAGGCCAGGCAGGCTAAGGCAGCACCAATAAAGTTAAGAGACAAGTAAAGAAGCTTATCTGGCTTAATGATTTTGAAGAGGTGTAAAAAATAAGCAACCAAAAGAATAAAAACACCTGTAAATCCTACAATATCGTTCATATTTGATGAATTTAATGCCATTCAAAGGTAGGGCAATGATTGTAAATTTTATCTTCGCATTCTTAAATTTAATAACATGAAATTTGCTACCAAAGCACTCCATGCAGGCGTTGAGCCTGATCCTACTACAGGAGCTATCATGACTCCGATTTATCAAACCTCAACCTATGTTCAGGCTTCACCGGGACAACATAAAGGTTATGCCTATGCAAGAGGTAAAAATCCAACACGTTCGCAGTTGGAGAAAAATATTGCAGCACTGGAAAATGCAAAGTATGCTTTGTGTTTCAGTAGTGGTATGGGAGCAACGGATGCTGTAGTAAAAATGCTGAAACCGGGAGATGAAGTAATTACCGGTGATGATTTATATGGCGGCACCTACAGGATGTTTACCAAAGTATTTGCCAACTATGGAATAAAATTTCATTTCATTAACCTGACTGATGCCAACAATATCAGCAATTATGTAAATGCCAATACCAAACTAATCTGGATAGAGACACCTACCAATCCAACTATGCAGATTGTAGATATTAAAGCGTGTAGCGTTATTGCTAAAAAGAACAATTGTGTTTTGGCTGTTGACAATACTTTTGCTTCGCCATACCTGCAAAACCCTATGGATTTGGGTGCTGATATTGTGATGCATTCTGTTACAAAGTATCTGGGCGGACATAGTGATGTTGTGATGGGTGCATTGTGCATGAGTGACGATTCGCTCTATGAAAAATTGGCTTTTATACATAACTCCTGTGGCGCCACTCCCGGTCCTATGGATAGTTTTCTGGTGTTACGTGGTATAAAGACATTACATCTTAGAATGGAGCGTCACTGTTTCAATGGAAGACAGGTAGCAACCTTTCTTAGAAGTCATCCAAAAGTTGAAAAAGTTTATTGGCCGGGTTTTGAAGATCATCCAAACCATAGTATTGCAAAAACACAGATGCGCGACTTTGGCGGAATGATTTCTTTTGACCTTAAAAGCCATTCGCAGGAAGAGGCATTTAAGTTAGCATCATCAGTAAAAGTGTTTTCATTGGCTGAATCATTGGGTGGAGTAGAATCATTAATTAACCATCCTGCATCAATGACACATGCCAGTGTGCCGGCTGCAGAGAGAGCCCGTGTAGGTGTAACTGATTCTTTATTGAGATTAAGTGTTGGTGTTGAAGATATAGATGATTTAATTGCAGATTTAAAGCAGGCTTTAGGATAGAACCTTCACAAAAAAATTACATTGAACGTACGTTCAAAAACACACGATTTTATTACTTTTGAATCATTATAAATAAATTAAAACAATGCTAAAAAAATCTACTAATTTTTTATTGCTGATGGTGGTCATGATAACAACCATAAATGTCAGTGCACAAAACACACATTGGTGCGCTACTGATGAAGTTACCAATGCTGCACTTCAGAATAGCGCTGCTGCCCGAGCTGAACAAAACCAGTTAGAAGCGTTTACACAACAGTACGTACAAAACTTTCAACCAAGTTATTTCAGAAGTACCGGTACTGCTGTGTATGTTATTCCGGTTGTATTTCACATCATTCATAATTGGGGCCCTGAGAATATTTCAGATGCACAGGTGTATGATGCCATTAGAATATTAAATCGCGACTATAACGGACAGCGTACCGATACAGCCAACATCATCCCTGATTTTAAAGCGTTGAATGCCGATGTTCAGATTGAATTTCGTTTGGCACATAAAGACCCTAATGGAAATTGCACTAATGGCATTGACAGACAACAATCTTTATTGACTTATGATGCTGGTGATGCCTCTAAACTTAATCCATGGCCGTACAATAAATATTTAAATATCTGGACTGTTTCATATTTCGGATCTTCGCATGCAAGTGCAGCAGCCTATGCTTATAAACCCGGTACAGCACCTCCCGGTAAAGATGGTATCATTGCTTTACACAATTATGTAGGAAGCATCGGAACAGGAAGCTCAACAGGACAATATACACTTACACATGAAATCGGACACTGGCTTAACTTAAATCATACATGGGGAGGCACTAATCAACCCGGTGTTGCCTGCGGTGACGATAATGTGACCGACACTCCGGTAACTAAGGGATATACTAATTGTCCTTCGCCATCCAATGCAGATGTGTGTACGCCAGGTATAATTGAGAACTATCAAAATTACATGGACTACAGCTATTGCTACTACATGTTTACTTTAGGACAGAAAGCTCGCATGTGGGCTGCATTAAATTCAGGTGCAGGTTTGCGCAATCAGGTTCATACAGCCACTAACTTAGCTAACACAGGTACCGATGGTGGCACTTATATTTGTTCTCCTTCTGCAAGTTTTTCTCCTATACAAAAAGTAATTTGCGAAGGTGGTACGGTTAGCTTTATAGACGCAAGTTTAAATACTGATACAGTAGGTACAACTTATCTGTGGACTTTTAATGGCGGAACACCATCTACCTCAACAGATAAAGATCCAGCAGGCATAGTTTACAATACAGCAGGCATTTATGACGTAACATTAACGGTTACTACTTCAGCAGGTTTTGATACATATACAGGTATTGAGAGCGTAGTGGTAAGACCACTACAGGTTTCTAATTTTGTTCCTTACTCTGAAGGGTTTGAGAATGTGACTTTCCCTTCTGTGGATTGGATAGTTGACAATGAAAATGGCAATGCATGGGAATTGAATTCTGTTGCTGCACATTCAGGTTTTAATTCTATAAGGATAAACAACTTTAGCGGTAATGTTGCCGGAACCAGAGATGTATTTATCACACCGGGCTTCAATCTAACCAACACAACACAAACACAGTTTACTTATTGGCTTGCCTTTGCCATGAAAAGCAATGGCAGTTCAGATGTGTTGAAAGTGTATGCTTCTAACAATTGCGGGCAATTGTGGAATTTGCGTACCACAAAAACAGGTTCACAGTTAGCTACAGTAGCTAATGCTGTTATGTCAGACTTTATTCCAAATGCATCACAATGGCGTCAGGAAACGGTGAGTCTTACCTCCGGACAATATTCAACAAAACCTAACGTATCATTAAAGTTTGAATATACGCATGATTTGGGTAACAACATTTATATTGATGACATAAATCTTACAGGTGTAGTTGGCATCAGCGACTATGCAGTATCAGCAAGTGATGTTAACATTGTTCCAAATCCTGCTTCAGAAAAGTCAAGCATTAATTTTGAACTTCTTCAACCTGAGAAAGTACTCATAACCGTTACAGATATGTTGGGTAAAGAAGTACATCGTATTGTAGAAAATCGTTTAGATGCTGGAGAATATCAATATGATGTAAACACCAAATGGGCAAAAGGTGTTTATACTGTTCGTATTGCTGCCGGAAGTCAGATTATCAGTAAGAAATTAGTAGTAGAGTAAAATAAATAAATATTAAATAAGCCTGAAGCTGAATTTGGTTTCAGGCTTTTCTTTTTTTTTAAATTATAGACATGAGTAATTTTTCAATAGAGATGAACTATGTGGTTTATGCAAAACCTGAAGATGTTTTTGAGGCATTGACCAATCCTGCTGTCATGAAAAAGTGGATTGAAGGAAGCTTTGTGTTTGAATTAAAAAAGCAGGGCAATGTGGAGTTGTTTGACGGATGGGTAAAAGGAGAAGTACTTTCATTTGTCAACAATGAATCATTGAGCTATAGCTGGAAACCCAACACTTGGGATAAAAAATCTAAACCTACGTTAGTGGAAATAGCGTTGAAGCCTGATGCAGCGGGTACAAGAGTGTTTATACATCATAGTTTATTCCCGGGTAATGATGAAGCAGATAAACATAGACACGGTTGGATAAACTTTGTTCTCGATCCATTGAATGATTATTTTATTAGGCTGATGAAGTGATAGATCATAGTTTGATAATCAAACATCAAAGGTTTCACTTCCTCTGCCAGATGGCACGCCTATTATCGTTATAGATTAAATTAATTTCTGTCTTTTTTACGTATTTAATTTCTGTTTGTGATGTCATTTAAAATTACCGCTAACGTCCGGCATATTTGCGAAGGCACGGCATTTGAAAATCGTCTGCCGATTATTTGCACAAAAGTTGATAGTAGCACAAATGTTCACTTACTTCCGTCTGCCGTGCTTTTTCAAATATGTTTGTAATGTGTAGTACTCATTTTGATTGCATATATGCAATTTCATTAATAAAGTTTTTAGTAAAAGATATCTTATCTTTACTATCATCAACTGTTTTAAGCCCCTCTTGCAAAATACTTCGCCAACCAATATCACACCATCTTGGTCCAGGTATATTGCGGTATATTAAATTTTGTTGAACCGAAACATACACGAAAACTAAACCGGCTTGTAAATTTTCTTCTTCATTCAGTCTTCGAAAGTTTGGAATACAGATATACTTCTTAAAATAATTTAATTCTTTTTTGCTTATCCTGCTTGAGTCCGGATTTTCTAAAAAATTATCTGGATATATTTCTAAAAGATCTGCATTGTCAAAAAAATATTCCATAGATATCCCGGCATTGGCAAGCATATATGCATTGGATATTTCTTTTCTTCTTTTTAACCTCTTAATAATGGGTTTTTGATATTCTGCAACAGGTATTTGATTATTTGTCAAATAATCAGTCAGCCAAATACAATAATGTTTAAACCCTTTATCAGTATCAGGAATATAATTCCCATCTTTGGTTAAAGGTCTTAAAATGTCGCTATAATCCGGTAGCCAAAAGTGGAAATCTCTGGCAAGGACTGAATATACTTTATCGAGAGAAATCATTTTTCCGGGTTGTAGTTTATTACGCATAACGGCAGTCTGTGAAAAAATATTTTTTCAGCATTTACAAATGTAAAATAATTTCAATAATTTTAAGGGGAAATAAATATAAAAAATGCCTCAAATACAAGGTATCAACCGAGAACAAAT
>Ga0138256_10001581_pt1 | contig 24538 bp, 19 predicted proteins | sample KNB2016incub_MG_FD_105486 | JGI IMG/M metagenome (GOLD analysis project Ga0138256, IMG submission 105486) | Active sludge microbial communities from wastewater in Klosterneuburg, Austria - KNB2014incub_MG | ecosystem: Engineered > WWTP > Activated sludge > Unclassified | place: Austria...
AAAAAAAAAGACTCATCTGTGTCTATCCGTGTAATCTGTGAGAGAAAATATCGTACAGATAGCTCAGATGACCACAGAAAAAAAAGACTCATCTGTGTCTATCCGTGTAATCTGTGAGAGAAAATGTCGCACAGATAGCTCAGATGACCACAGAAAAAAAAAGACTCATCTGTGTCTATCCGTGTAATCTGTGAGAGAAAAATTAATCTGTGAGAGAAAATGTCGCACAGATAGCTCAGATGACCACAGAATAAAAAAGACTCATCTGTGTCTATCCGTGTAAACTGTGAGAGAAAAACAACAATATGATTAGTATTATCATTCCAACATATAATGAAGCTGACCAAATTGCAAAAACAATCAGTAAAATACATGTTGCCAATAGCAAGCATACAATGGAGATTATTGTGGTAGATGGAGGTAGCACCGATGATACCATTTCAATCGCAAAATCGCATGCCGCAATAATCATTGAAAATGGAAGTAAAGGAAGGGCAGCACAAATGAATAAAGGAGCTACAGTAGCAAAATATAATCTTCTCTATTTCTTACATGCGGATAGTATTCCACCTGATAATTTCACTGGCCAGGTTCTTGCTGCTTTCAATAGTGGAGTAAAAAGTGGCTGCTTTCGTCTTGCATTTGATTATGCTCATTGGTTTTTAAAAGCGAATGCTTGGTTTACACGTTTCGATGTAAATGCCATTCGTTTTGGGGACCAAAGTTTATTTACTACGAAAGAGGTTTTTGAAAAATCGGGAGGCTTTAGAGAAGACTTGTTGATGATGGAAGACCAGGAAATAATTCACCGTTTAAAAAAGTTTGGAAAGTTCAAAGTACTCAACGATTATGTAACTACATCTGCAAGAAAATATCTTGATAACGGGGTGTTCCGGATGCAGCGAATATTTTACCGCATCTGGGTAATGTATTATCTCGGCAATTCTCAGGAGCAGATGTTGAGTGTGCATCGTAGGTTAATAAAGAAACATAAACTATAAGAATATTTATAAACATGGAATGGTGGAAGCAATCAAAGAATGGTTTTTAAATCTTGGAAAAGAATATAATGTAAATCTATATATATTTGGTAGTATCTATATAGGTGCTATCCCATTTTTCATTCTGTGTCTTAGCTGGACTATCAGAAATATCAGGAAAAAGAAAGGGTTTGTATTGCCTCTCATGCTAACATCTTTCTTTTTTATTTCAGCATATTTATATCTCATTGTTGTTGGCAGAAATATCCCTGTTTGGGTGTATATTTTTATCAGCTTAGCAATAGCGTATGGTGTTTATTCATCAGTGCAAAAAATCAAAAAAAAATTGAAGCATGAAACCAAATGACGAAAATGCAAAACTGCCAATAGATCAGCGGCCATTTAGAGTATTAATCATCTCAGGCTCTGGCAGAAGACAATATAATTGTCCTGGTGTGGACAGCAAATCGAGAACACTGATGTTAAAAATGGCAGAAATGCTTACACAGGATTGGGAAATAGATTATGAAGATTTGGGAAATGTATATGCAAGAGCCAGAATACAAAGCTGCAATGCCTGTGTATCTACTTCAATGGCTTTATGTGTATGGCCTTGCAACTGCTACGAGAAGAACAGTAGTAAAGAACCCGACCTTATGTGGAATTTGGATATGTATGCAAGATTGGACATGGCAGATGCCTGGGCAATTATTGCTCCTATCAATTGGTATAGCTGCAGTAGTAATTTAAAGTTAATGTTTGATAGGCTGGTTTGTATGAATGGTGGAAATCCTGATGAAAAAACCATCGCTCATAAAAATCCCGAAAAAGCAATGGCACTGGAACACACAGAGAAATGGAAAGAGCTGAGCTTAAATCACCTGGAAGGACGAACGGCTGCTTTTTTTTGTTATGGTGACGAAGGTGGTGATGAAATGGATGAAAATAATGTTCCCAAAATACTAATGCATAAAAGTTATTTTGACGGTCAGAAAGAGCCTTTCAATAATGAACGGGATGCTTATGCACCTTTGGTTTGGCAATGTCGCTACGGTGGTATAGAAGTACCCGATCATCTCTGGTGCCACTGTACTTCAGGAAAAGATAAAAAGTACAGCGATAACCAGGCGGAAGATATTATTAAGAACGATGAATTTATGGCATCTTTCAGGAATTGGGTAAAAGAGTTTGAAACTTTTGTTGGACGAAAGGGGAAGGTGCCCCCAAACAAATACAGGGCTTTCGGATATAAGCCACCAAAACATATTTGGGCAAATGTAAAGGATGGTATACGCTATTTCAGAATGATGGTAGGTAAGCCACCTATAGGTTCTTCGCCACAAATTCAGGAAGGCCTGGGTTTAAATAAAGATACTACCTGGTACACCAAAAAAGGAGAAGGTGAAAAATTGAGAGACAATGATTAGAAATATTTTTGATACTTACGGTACAGGCATCCTTGTAACAATTTTTATTATACTTTTTTTACTTGAAACTAAATTTCAATTACGAAAAAGGGTGCAACAGAAATGGAAAAGAATCATCATCAACTTTATTGTTTCTATTCCTGCTTTTGCATTGCTACGTATTCTTTTCATCCCGGCAATGGTTTGGCTGGCGATGAAAAATCAATCCTGGCAATTCGGATTGAATTATTTATTGGATATTGCTCTGCCACTACATTTTGTTATTACAATTTTACTTCTAGATTATAGCAATTATACCTGGCATATCCTGTTGCATAAGTTACCGTTTCTTTGGCGTTTTCATTTAGTGCATCATACAGATTTAGATTTGGATATCACCACCGCCTTTCGTTTTCATTTTGGAGAGATGATCGGTTCAATATTTTACCGTGGGGCTGCCATTCTTTTAATCGGCGCCTCACCCATCATGGTGCTTATTTACGAGATTGTTTTTGAAGCTGCCACACAATTTCATCACAGCAATATTAAACTTCCCTTTCGTTTTGAAAAGGCTCTAAACTATTTAATTGTAACACCAAGAATGCACGGTATACACCATTCTATGGTTAAAAATGAAATGGATAGTAACTACTCAGTAGTGTTTTCATTTTGGGACAGGTTGCATCATACTGTTCGGCTCAATATAAATCAAAATAAAATTGTTACTGGGGTACCCGTGTATGCTGATGAACATGAATTAACAATAGGTATGTTATTGAAATTGCCTTTTACAACCATCCGTAAGTGGAAGGATAAGGAAAGTATAAAATTAGGTAACGTAAATAGAATGAAACCATGAGTCATTACAATTGCCTGGGTACAAAAAAGCGTTAGCTCATCTTTGCTAACGCCTTACTTTTTATTGGTAAATTTTTTACAACAACATCGTTACAGGGTTCTCAATAAATTGCTTTAAGGTTTGTAAAAAGGCAGCACCTACAGCGCCATCTACGCTGCGGTGGTCGCAACTCATGGTTACTTTCATCACTTGTGTCACGCCAAACCCATCTCCTTTTTTAACCACTACTTCTTTTATTCTTCCCACAGCAAGAATAGCGCTATCGGGTGGGTTTATGATGGCAGTAAACTCTTCAATATCCATCATACCCAGGTTAGAAATGGTAAATGTATTTCCCGAAAATTCATTAGGCTGCAATTTTTTCTCTTTTGCTTTGGTATATAGTTCTTTTGCTTCTGCAGCAATTTGTGCTAAAGATTTTTGATCGGCAAAACGAATTACAGGAACAATAAGCCCTTCGGGTACAGCTACTGCCGATCCAATATGAATGTGTTGGTTTTGCCTTATAAAATCACCCATCCAGCTACTGTTTACTGCAGGGTGTTGCCGCAAAGCCATGGCAGATGCCTTAATAACAATATCATTAAATGAAATTTTCACCGGGCTTATTTCATTCAATGCAGCACGGGAGCTTATGGCATTATCCATATTGATCTCCATGGTAAGATAAAAGTGCGGTGCGTTAAATTTACTTTCACCCAGGCGCCTTGCAATTGTTTTTCGCATTTGCGAATTCTCAGTATCTGTATATCCTTCCTGGCCTTGTGTACCAAACTGTGGTACCGCTAATGCGGTTGTTTTTTCTTTACCAGCCGGTGCAGCAGCAGGGTTGTAATTATCAATATCTTTTTTGGTAATCCTTCCACCATCCCCGCTACCATTTATTTTGCTAAGATCTATCCCTTTTTCATGGGCTAATTTTTTTGCTAATGGCGATGCTTTAATGCGGCCATTCACTGTTTCCGTATTTTGTGATGCTACCGCCTGGGCAGGTACAGATGAAATTATTTCTTCTTTTTTATTTTCAGGAGGCGTAGTTTTATTGGCTCCACTTTTTTCAGCAGCAATAAAAGCACTTATATCAGTGCCGGGTTTTCCTACAATGGCAATTACTTCATTTATTTTTGCGGCTTGCCCGGCTTCTACACCAATGTATAGCAGGGTGCCTTCTTCGTAACCTATAATTTCCATGGTGGCCTTATCTGTTTCCACTTCGGCCAACGCATCATCACTTTTTACCTTATCACCCACTTTTTTATTCCAGCTCACAATTTTTCCTTCCGTCATGGTATCACTTAATAAAGGCATCCGAATTTCTTTTGCACCATCCGGCAAGCTAACAGATTTCGATTCGGTTTGAGTGTTTTCCTTTTTTTCGGGGGCTTTAGTTTCTTGCGTGGAAGCAGCGCCATTATTTCCTGCTGCGTTTAATGCCGATTTAAAATCTTCTCCTTCTTTACCAATTACAGCCACAATACCATCTACCGGGGCTGCTTTACCGGCTTCTACATTAATGTGCAATAAAATGCCATCATTATAACTTTCTAATTCCATAGTGGCTTTATCGGTTTCTACTTCTGCCAAAGTATCGCCACTTTTTACTTTGTCGCCCACTTTTTTATTCCAACTCACTATTTTGCCTTCAGTCATGGTATCGCTCAACCGGGGCATTCGTATTACTTCTGCCATATCCTTAAAGATTCATTATTATATTGAAGCCCGAAATTAATGCAAAACGGGCAATTTTATGCCCTCTATACAAGGGTATTAGCTGTAAAGCACGTAATATTTTTATGTTACCGGCATTTGAGCCCTGCTTTAGCTGTATTGGCGTCGCACATTTCAGCAGCATCAGCTTATTCAACCATTAAAACTTATTCTAATTCTAATTTCAACTTTTCCTTTAAAAGCTGAATATGCGGGTACTGTTTCGTTAATATTTGGTATTGCTGTTTTTTGGTAAGTGTTTTCTCTACTTGTAACTCACTTTCTGTTTCCTCTACACTGCAGCTATAAGAAAGGCTGGGATTGTTGAATGATTTTTGTAAAAAATCTATGAGCTCTGATCTCTCCTTTTCAATAAATTTTTGCTGTAAAGCGCCAGTACAAATGATTTTAAAATGAGCCTCATCTTCTACCTTTAATACGGCCAATTTAAAATTAGTGGCTGCAGAATGGTTTTTGGCATCCGAAAGTTTTTGAATAAACTCGTTCCAAACTTTTTGTAATGCTTCCGTGGTTACGGCTATCGGCTTTTGTTGTGTTTGAAGCCGTTGCTGCATTATTTTTTCTTTAATAGCCTTTAAGGTATTGCCTCCTTTTGTGGCAATAAAGGGTTTTTCTTCTGCTACTGAAACATTTGTTTCAGCAGGTTCTTTTTCTACCATCAAAAGGGCTTCCGGCTTTACTGCTTCTTTTACTACTTCTTTTTTTTGCACAGCTTCGGGATCTTTTACTTTTATGGGAACCAGGCTTTTAAATTGAACCGCTTTATTGGTTGCTGTTATTTTTTTTTTAGTCTCTCCCGATTGTGAAATTTCAATTGCCTGTTGTAAGTAGCATAGTTTTATTAGCACCAGTTCTACAAATAATTTTTTATTCCGGGCTTGTTTATACCCGATAGAAGCTTCAGAAAGAATATTCAATGCTGATACCATCCAGCCGGTAACCACTTCCTGTGCCAGGCTAAGATAACGGGCTTTAAAATTTTCGGCTACATCCAGCAATGTTACTGATTTAGGGTCTTTACTCACCATCAGGTTTCTTATGAATTCGGCAAAACCTTCTAAAAATGTATCGGCTTCAAATCCTTTTTGTATGATGGTATCAAATAAAACAAGCGCATCGCTCAGTTGTTGTTTTTGCATATTATCCAGCATACTAAAGAAATAATCTTCATCTAAAATATTCAGATGTTCTAATGTGTTGCTATAGGTAATTTGCCCACCTGTAAAACTTACAATTTTATCTAAGATGCTTAGCGAATCACGCATACAACCCTCGCTCTTTTGAGCAATAATGTGCAGGGCAGCCGGTTCTGCCTGTATGTTTTCTTTTTCACAAATCTCCTGTAAATGATCTACGGTATCCTGGGTGCTGATGCGTTTAAAATCAAATATCTGGCACCGGCTAAGTATGGTTGGAAGTATTTTGTGTTTTTCAGTAGTAGCTAAAATAAATATGGCGAATGGAGGTGGCTCTTCCAGTGTTTTTAAAAATGCATTAAAAGCTGCCGAGCTAAGCATGTGTACTTCATCTACAATATATACTTTATAATCGCCGGCCTGCGGGGCAAACCGTACCTGCTCCACCAACGTACGTATATCATCTACAGAATTATTACTGGCAGCATCCAGTTCATGTATATTTAATGAAGTGCCATTGTCAAAAGAAATACAACTGTTACATACATTACAGGCTTCTCCATCTTTTGTTTTATGTTCGCAATTAATTGTTTTTGCCAATATCCTGGCACATGTGGTTTTACCCACACCCCGTGGGCCGCAAAATAAAAAAGCATGTGCTAATTGATTATTTACAATTGCATTTTTTAATGTAGTAGTAATATGTTGCTGCCCTACTACCGTACTAAAATTTTGGGGCCTGTATTTACGTGCCGATACAATAAATTTATCCATCTTATATATGTGTTCTCCTGCTTCTGATTTTACTTGAAGTTAAGAAAAATGAGGACTCAACAAATCTAAATCCTTATTAAATCTATAAAAAATCAATTTAAAAAGGGGTGCCGGTTAAATGGCTTCTCCCGGTCAAAAAGATAACGATAAGTAACCAGGTTACGGGTAACCCATACGCCGCCCAGGGTCTCGGCCACATTCAGCATTTTTGGGTTAAAATCACCAATCCATTGCATCTCGTATTCAGTATAATTTCGGGGTGGGCTACGTAATATTTGCGAGCATTCATATATTAAATAGGCATCAATTCCTTTGCCCTGCCACTCAGGCACAATCCCAAAAACAAGGCCTGTAAATTTATGGATAGGTTTAAAATTTAATAGGTATAAAAAATACAATTTTTGCAATAGCCCAAACTTTCCATTCATATATTTAAAATATTGATTCAGGTCAGGGAGGTTTAAGAAAATAGCGATCGGTTCATTTTTATAATATACATAACAGGCAATTTTGGGATCCAATACTGGTTTCATTCTATTAAATAAACTGGTAGCTTGGGCAACCGTCATCTGTTTCATGCCGCCATGGCCGGCCCAGGCTTTATTATATACGGTTGCAAAATCTGCCGCATATTTATCTAATTTATTTTTTTTGAGGGTTTCAAATTTAAAATCCGGGTCCTTTGCATATTCATGGTGCCGAATTATTATTTTTTCTGTTACTTCCTGCTGTGGATCCCTGCCATAGCATACCTGGTTATAAAATAAATTAAAACCATACTCCTCAAATAATGTAACGTAATAAGGAGGGTTATAATTCATGCAGTACAATGGCTCTTTATATCCCTGTGTAACCAAACCCCACCACCGGTCTCTTTCACCAAAATTTATGGGGCCATCCATGGCTTGTACTCCCTGTGTTTGTAACCAGTTTTTGGCAGTATCAAAAAGCAGGTTTGCAGCGCTTTGGTCATTGATGCATTCAAAAAAACCAACTCCACCCACCGGGCCATCATCATTTTTATTTTTATATTTTTTATTTATAAAGGCTGCAATACGGCCAATGAGTTCGCCAGCTTCTGTTTGTACTATCCATCGTTTTACTTCACCAAAACGAAATGCTTTGTTTTTATTTTTATCAAAAACATCATTGATATCCTTATCCAGAGGGCGTATCCAAAGCGGATCTTGTTGGTAAAGCCTTACAGCTACTTGTATAAATAGGGAGTTATCTTTTTCCGTTATTGGAATGATTCGCATGAATACATTTTGAGAAAGATGGTTAGCTAAATAATTAATTATACTGCCATAATTTCTTTTTCTTTTGCAGCAAGGTGCTTGTCCACTAATGAGATAAACCTATCTGTTTCATTTTGCACTTCTCCTTCAGAACTCTTTGCTGCATCTTCACTGAGTAAAGCATCTTTCTGCATTTTTTTGATAGATTCAATGGCATCTCTTCGGATACTGCGGATAGATATTTTCGCTTGTTCACCTTCACCGTTACATCGCTTTACCATTTCTTTTCTTCTTTCTTCAGTAAGAGGTGGTAAAAATAAGCGGATAGAATTGCCGTCATTTTGAGGGTTAATGCCAATATTGGCGGCAATGATAGCCCTTTCAATAACCTGCAACATATTTTTTTCCCAGGGCTGTACCGAAATGGTACGGGCATCCATTACGGTTACATTCGCTATTTGGTTAATAGCAGTAGGGGTGCCATAATAATCTGCCTGTATGCCATCTACAATAGCTGCCGAGGCCTTGCCTGCCCTAATTTTTACCAATTCAGTTTCCAGGTGACCAATTGCTTTTTGCATGGTTTCGGTTGCCTGTTTCAATACTGCTGAAATATCATCTGCCATAATAATAATGTTAATGGCTGCAAATCTAAGTATAAAATATGGGAGGCAAAAAATGTAAAATGGTAAAAATTAATCTACTTCTGCTGTATCAGAAACTAACGTAAGTACCTTACGGGATTTGATAATATCTTTTTCAATTACATTTTTATTAATGTAAGACTGCCTTGATTTCTTACGCATATAATATACAAGCCCGGTAATGCTGGCTGCAGCAGCTAACATAATGGCTACCACAAGGGTTGTATTTTGGTTACGCAGTAAAAAAGCGCTTACAATAAACAAAAGAGTAATGATTACACAAGAGTAAGTGATTTTTTTATGCGAAAATCCAAGGTCGAGAAGATAATGATGAATATGGTTCCGGTCGGGGCTAAAGGGCGAGCGGCGATCTAAAATCCTTATGCCAAACACACGCAGCGTATCAAATAAAGGAATGATAAGAATGGCAAATCCAATAGCAGGGGAGGCATTTATTGCATAACCTTCCGGTTGGATGCTTGCCAGGTTAATAAATTTTATGACCAGTATGGAGTTGATTAAACCCAATAACAAAGAGCCGGTATCTCCCATAAATATTTTTGCCGGAGAATGATTGTAAATAAGGAATCCTACAATGCTTCCGGTAAGAGAAAAAGCCAATACTGCATATGCCGTTTGACCGATATAATAAAAATAACTTCCAAATACAAAAGTGGTGATAAATCCAAGGGAGCCTGCCAGCCCATCCACACCATCTATAAGGTTAAATGAATTGGTAATTACAATAATGGTGAAAAAAGAAAGAATAACCCCGGCCATATAAGGGATTTCATAAAACCCTAAAAACCCATGCATATTGGTAATATGGATACCTGCAAATTTTATGAGGATACCCGCTGCAATTAGCTGGCCTATAAATTTTTTGCTGGCAGAAAGAATCATGATATCATCTTTAATCCCCAAAAAGAAGATTACAACAGAGGCCGCAGCAAAATATTGAAATTCGGGATTTAAACCTGCAGGTACACCAAGCAGGATAGCTACCACAAAACCTGCAAAAATGCCAAGCCCACCAAGTGTTGGGATTACAGTTTTATGAACTTTTCGCTCATCCGGCTCATCAAATAATTTTTTCGATTTAGCAATCTGGATGATTACCGGTATTGAAAAAAACGTTATTATAAAAGCTAGCAGCGAGCTTAGTAAGATATTATCCATGCAAGTGTCGTTTACGACGGCTATTCAACAAAAGTATTAAAATAGTTTGTTTTACTGAACATTTAATTTGTACCTAATTTAGGGGATGTACAAATATTCGACCAAACTCATGTTAAGTTTAAAAATCTATAATTTTATTTTATTAACGCCCGGATTTGACGATTTAGTATTTAAACTTTTGTGCTAAGGTAATATATTTTACTTTGAAGCTGTTTAGTTTTAAAGTAGGTTTGCAGCAATTTTTTTAAATAAAATTCCCAATTTAATTTATGCAACAGCTAAAAGATACGGCCAGCCAAATCAGGAGAGACATTTTACGTATGGCTCATGCTGTTCAAAGTGGCCATCCGGGGGGCTCCCTGGGTTGTACTGAATATTTTACTGCTTTATATTTCAATATTATGAAGCATAACCCCGATTTTAAAATGGATGGAAAGGGAGAAGACCTTTTTTTTCTGAGTAATGGGCATATTTCCCCCGTTTTTTATAGTACTCTGGCTCGTAGCGGCTACTTCCCCCTGCAGGAGCTTAATAGTTTTAGGCGGATAAACAGCCGTTTACAAGGGCACCCAACTACCCATGAACATTTGCCCGGGATACGGGTGGCTTCCGGGTCATTGGGTCAGGGAATGAGCGTAGCCATTGGAGCTGCATTGGCTAAAAAACTAAATGGAGACCCCAACCTGGTTTTCTCTTTACATGGCGATGGAGAGCTGGATGAAGGCCAAAATTGGGAAGCTATCATGTTTGCTGCACATAAAAATGTAGATAACCTGGTTGCTACCATTGACCATAATGGCCAGCAAATAGATGGGCCTACCCATAAAGTAATGGCTTTAGATAGCCTTCATGCTAAATTTGAAGCTTTTAACTGGACCGTAATGGAAATGGAGGGAAATGATATGGATGCAGTAGTGGCGGGTTTAAACAAAGCAAAATCATTAACCGGCAAAGGAAAACCGGTAGTTATTTTAATGAAAACCGAAATGGGTAAAGGTGTTGACTTTATGGAAGGTTCGCATGAGTGGCATGGGATTGCACCTAATGATGAGCAACTAAAACTGGCCCTGGCACAGTTACCCGAAACACTGGGAGATTATTAGTTTATTTTAAATCTAAAGGTTGCCGGGCAGCTTTATAAGAAGGGAACCAGGATGCGGTAAAGGAAATGAGCAGAACGGTTCCAGCCACCATTAATATATCGGTGAGTTGCAGTTTTACAGGAAAATAATCTATAAGAAATGATCCTCCTTGTAATTTTATAAAATGAAACCGGGTTTGTAATAAACAAATAATAATGGCCAGCGAAATACCAATACCTGCACCCAGTAAACCCAGCAGTAACCCTTCTGATAAAAATATCTTTTGAATGGAAGTTTTGGGGCTTCCCATGGCTTGCAAAATACCAATATCTTTTTTCTTTTCTAACACCAGCATGGTTACGGCGCTTATCATGTTAAATGCGGCAATTACCAGGATTAGTGTAAGCACCGCATAAATAGCCCATTTTTCCATCCGCATCGTATTATATAGGTTGCTATTTTGCTGGTAACGGCTTTTGAGTTGTGTATTTTCAGGAATCAAACGTTTTAATTCCTGGAGCGCTTTTGCTTCCCGGGTACCGGGCAATAAGCTTATTTCTACAGCAGAGAATTCATGCTCAGCAAAATTCATTTGTTGTTTTAAAAAATCAATATTGGTAATGATGTAGGTATTGTCAAACTCCTGCTGTATAGCAAAAACAGCACTTGCCTGTAAGTTTCCCTGGCTTATCAGGTTCATAGGATCGGTACTCGTAACATTTCTTTTGGGTAAGGTAATGGTAAGTGTAGCTGGTGCAAATAAAGAGTCAACTAAAATGCCAGCAGCATTTTGTACACCATAACCTATTACCGCCTTAGGGTTTTCTGCCGTGCCGGTATTGTATTTTCCTGAAACAATTTTTTGAGGCAGGCCGCTTACCTTGGCATAATTATCATCTACCCCTTTTATAACCACGGCCGCCTGTGTTTCATCATTTTCTAACAATGCTTTTTCTTCTGCAACCAGGCTCACTCCTTTTATAAAGGGTTGTTTTTTTATGGCTTCCAGCTGAGCGGTGGTGATGGTAAAGGTTTTACCTTTTTGGGGTACCATTTTAAAATCGCTGTAAAAAGAGGAATACAAAGATTTTACCAATCCTTCAAAACCATTAAATACACTTAATACCAATACCTGGCAGCAGGTTGCAAAAGCAATAACACCCGTGGTAACCCATGCTATAATATTTATGGCATTGGCCGATTTTTTTGCCCTGAAATATCGCCACGCAAATTGTAGGTACATAGTATTGCCACCGTAAACCGGTTATTGCAGATTTATGAATTTAAGATTGGTCTTTATGATCGTTCTTATGAATATCTTTAAAAATTTGTTCCATTTTATCAACATATTCAAGCGTATCATCAATATAAAAAGTGAGCTGGGGCATAGATCTTAGCTGGTGGCGAACCCTTGCTGTTAATTCTTTTTTTATTTCCCATTGCCGGTCCTGTATTATTTTAAGTGCTGCCTGTGCATCAGGAACTTTAAATAAACTCAGGTAAATACGGGCATCAAAAAGATCGGGTGTTATTTTTACTGATGAGATAGAAACCATCCCACCTTCAATCATAGCCAATCCTAAACGATGAAAAATATCATTTAGTTCATGTTCTAATACTGCTGCCACTTGTTTTTGTCTTTTTCCTTCTAACATAGTCTGCCATTTTATTCGCTGTAAAATTACTTACTTTGCTGTTTCTATGCTTATTTAATAAAAATGCGAAGATTTTCAAGGGTTTTTAAATACCTGGGCTTTTATAAATTAGAAATTGCCCGTTATTTTATTACGATCATTTTATCCATTGTTTTCTCTATTTTATCATTGGGGATGTTGTTGCCTTTTTTGCAATTAATATTTGGCGTGCAGGGCGGCATGATACAAGCTGGGAAAGCTACCAGCAACCCTTTACTGAATTGGGTGAACGAACAGCTTAATGCCCTTATGAGCAGGGGAGACGCTATTTATGCATTATCTACCGTATGTATCCTTATCATCATTACTATATTTTTAAAAAATCTTTTTTTGTATTTATCAGCCAGGGCAATGGGGCCAATCAAAAATGGAATTTCAAATCGCTTTAGAACCGAAATGTTTGAAAAAATATTGCAATTGCCGATCGGGTATTTTACTGAAAAACGAAAAGGCGACCTGATGAGCCGGATGAGTAATGATGTATATGAAATTGAAGCATCTGTTATTGGTACGCTGGAAGGGTGGGTGAAAGACCCCTTGAGTATTCTTATTAATTTGGGGGTATTGCTTTATATAAGCCCCAGGCTTACTTTGTTTATCCTGATATGCTTGCCTGTCATGGGTTTTATCATTGGCCGGTTAAGCCGGTCTTTAAAAAAACAATCGGTAAAAGTAGCGCAGAAAAGTGGTGAAACGATATCAACTCTCGATGAAACACTGGGCGGTTTAAGAGTAATCAAAGCATTTAATGTAGAGAAAAACCTGAATCAAAAATTTCAACAAATTTGTCATGATCTTTTAACGGCCAGGAATAAAATTGGCTTTCGCCGGGATTTGGCTTCGCCAATGAGTGAGATGATGGGCGTTACCATTTTTGCTTGTATTCTTTGGTTTGGGGGCCAGCTGGTATTAAATAATTCAATAGGCATGAATGGTGCTTTGTTCCTTACCTACATGGGATTATTTTACAATATTATTGATCCTGCAAAATCTATTTCTACTGCCTTTAGTAATATGCAAAAAGGTTCGGCTGCTATAGACCGGATAAACGAGCTACTCAATGCGCCTATTACAGTAGATGATAACCCGAATGGCAAAAAGATAGAAAATTTTACGAATTCAATACATTTTAAAGAAGTAGGGTTTAAATATGAAGATGTTACTATATTACAAAATATAAATCTTGAAATAAAAAAGGGTACCACCGTGGCCTTGGTAGGGAGCAGTGGCGCTGGTAAATCTACCCTGGCCGACTTAATTCCCCGTTTTCATGATCCCTCATCTGGTGAGATTTTGGTAGATGATATACAAATTAAAGACTACTCACTAAAATCATTAAGGGGTTTAATAAGCATTGTAACCCAGGAGCCCATTTTGTTTAATAGTACCATTGCAGAAAATATTGCTTTGGGTATGCCCCAGGCCAGCCCTGCTGAAATTGAAAAAGCAGCCCGAATTGCCAATGCTCATGATTTTATCATGCAAAAAGAAAAGGGGTACGATACCAATATTGGTGACAGGGGAATGAAGCTGAGCGGTGGAGAAAGGCAGCGTATTACCATCGCCAGGGCAGTACTTAAAAACCCACCCATATTGATCCTTGACGAAGCTACCTCTTCATTAGATACCGAAAGTGAAAGACTGGTTCAGGATGCTATTAATAACTTAATGAATAACCGTACATCGGTTGTAATTGCCCATCGGTTAAGTACCATACGTCATGCTGATGAAATTATTGTTTTGCAAAAAGGGCTTATTGCCGAAAGGGGTACCCATGAATCACTCATGCAGAAGAAAGGGTTTTATAAAAGACTGGTGGATATGCAAGAGTTGAAATAAAAAATTAGAAAACGATTACGTAAAAAAAGAGTGCAATTACCTTGCACTCTTTTTTATAAAATAATAAAATTTTATTTAGCCTGGCCCATTTTAGCTTCTATGCTTAATGTAGCGTGGGGTACTGCTCTCAAGCGTGCTTTATCTATTAATTTTCCGGTTACCCGGCAAATACCATAGGTTTTATTTTCAATACGCATCAGGGCTTTTTCCAGGTGATCAATAAAAGTAATCTGGCGGCTGGCCATTTGACTCAATTGTTCTCTTTCCATGCTCAGGCTGCCATCTTCCATGGTCATATAACGGTTTTCTGATTCATCACCACCCATTTCATCTTTACGGGTAATTAAACCTTGCAAATAAGAAAGTTCTTTTTTTGCAGCTTCTAATTTACGTTGTATCAATTCTCTAAATTCAGTAAGGTCGCTATCGCTATATCGTACGATAGGTGCACCAGGATCGTGTTTCAATTGGTCTAATACAGATTTTGTAAAATCAGGTTGGTATTTCCTTGATGTTTTGGTTGATATTTTAGGTAATGATACGGGTTTAGCAGGTATCACTTTAATGTCTTTAGGGTTTTTTGCAATTGCTTTTGGACCTGCTGGTTTTGATACTTTTTTTGGTACAGGTACTACGGGTTTGTGCGTAGCGGCTTTTGCCACAGGCTTTACTACCGGCGTAGGTTTTTTAGCTACGGGCACTATTTTTTTAGCAGCAGGCGCTACTTTTTTAGGTGCTGGTTTTGGCGCTACATGCTTTACGGTTTTTTTCGCTACCGGTTTTACTGCTTTTTTTACAACTGCATTCTTAGGTTTGGCAATGGGTTTAGCCGCCTTCTTAGGAGTTGGTTTCACTGCTTTGGCAACTGCTTTTTTAGCAGGCGCCTTTACCGTTTTTTTCGCTACTGGTTTTACTGCTTTTTTAGCAGCTGCTTTCTTAGTTGCCATGCTTCCTATTTTTAGTTACGTTAATAGTTAGTGAATTGTCGTTAACTTCGATGCTGGTGCCATTGGATATTTCGGGTACAAACTCCAAAGAATCAGCTAAAATTTCGCCGCAAATATAGTCTTTAAATTCAATTATAAAATTTTGTGTTCCACCATTTTCAAGGATCTCTACCAGGATGTGATCGGTAAGCTCAAAATCCTGTTCTTTTCTTATATTTTGAACCCGGTTAACAAATTCCCTGGCGGCCCCTTCCATTAATAAACGGGGTGTTAAAGTTATATCTAATGCTATTGTTAATGAACCATTTGTAGCAATTTCAAACCCCGGTATTTCATCAGTCATAATTTCAAGGTCTTCTTCATTCAGTATAAAGGGTTCTGCACCGGCAGCTATTTCATCATTATTTAAAATATACCCGCCTTTTTGCACTTCTTCTATTTCTGTATTATTAAACAGCGATATTTTTTCAGCAGCCCATTTCATGCGGCTACCTAATTTTTTGCCAAGGGTTTTATAATTGGCTTTGGCTTTTTTGCGGATAAAATCATTGTCTGCATCTAATATTTCTACTTCTTTAATATTTGTCTCGGTTTTTATTATTTCTTCAATCATCCTGATGTTTTCTGCCATCTCTCTATCCAATGCCGGGATAAATACTTTTTGCAATGGCTGGCGCACTTTAAGATTTACTTTTTTGCGTAGCGATAATATGAGTGATGAAGCATCTTGCGCCAGCTTCATTCTTTTTTCAAGCCCCTGGTTTATGGCATCTTCATTTGGTTTTGGGAAATCTGTGTGATGCACAGAGCTTACCTGTTTTCTTGCGGTAACATCATTTAAATTATTAAAAAGCCAATCGGCAAAAAATGGTGCTATGGGTGCAATGAGTTTGCTTAGTGTTTCTAAACATTCATATAAGGTTTGATATGCGCATATCTTGTCGTGCGCATATTCGCCTTTCCAAAATCGGCGCCGGCAAAGCCTTACATACCAATTGCTCAATTGTTCATCTACAAAACTTTCCATAACTCTGCCAGCCTGGGTAGGTTCATATTTATCAAAATTATCTGTTACTTCGTTTACCAGGCTATTGAGTGAGCTAAGGATCCATTGGTCTAACTCTGGGCGTTTATCAACGGGGATATAAGATTCTTTAAAACTAAATCCATCCACATTAGCATACAATACAAAGAATTGATAAGTATTGTAAAGGGTCCCAAAGAACTTTCTTTGTGCTTCCTTTATTCCTTCTACATTAAATTTTAAACTATCCCATGGCGATGCATTGGTAATGAGATACCAGCGTGTGGCATCGGGGCCGTAATTTTCAATGGTTTCAAAAGGATCCACCACATTGCCCAGCCTTTTGCTCATTTTATTTCCGTTCTTATCTAGTACCAGCCCATTGCTCACTACTGTTTTATATGCAACCGAATCAAATAAAAGTGTGGCTAATACATGCAGGGTATAAAACCAACCCCTTGTTTGATCCACCCCTTCGGCAATAAAATCGGCAGGGAAAGCATTTTTAAAAGAATCTTTATTTTCAAAAGGATAATGCCATTGAGCATAGGGCATTGCCCCACTATCAAACCAAACATCAATCAAATCTGCTACCCGCTTCATGGGTTTACCCTGTTCGCTCACCAGGATAATATCATCCACATAAGGTTTATGCAGGTCTAAAATTCCATCATGTAAATAATTTTTATTGGTATCGCCGCCCAATGTAAAAGCAGCTTTTTTTATTTCTTCATTTAATGTAGCTACGCTTCCAATACATTTTTCTTCACTACTATCTTCGGTTCTCCAAATAGGCAGAGGGGTGCCCCAAAACCGGCTCCGGCTTAGGTTCCAGTCCACCATATTTTCAAGCCAGTTACCAAAGCGCCCTGTGCCGGTACTGGCCGGTTTCCAGTTAATGGTATTATTCAGTTCTATCATCCTTTCTTTAGCGGCCGTCGTTTTAATGAACCAGGCGTCTAATGGATAATAAATAACTGGTTTATCTGTTCGCCAGCAATGTGGGTAATTATGTTCGTATTTTTCAACTTTAAAAGCACGCCCTTCTTTTTTTAATTGAACACAGATATCAATGTTTACATCCGTATAATTAGGGTCGTCTTTATAATCTTTCACATACCGTCCACTCCATTCTCCCATACCTGCAACAAATTTTCCTTCTTTATCAACCAGGGTAAGGATTCCGAGATTATTTTTTTTGCCTGCTTTAAAATCATCTGCACCAAAAGCAGGAGCGGTATGTACAATGCCTGTACCATCTTGTGTTGTAACAAAATCTGCTACCACAATTTTAAAAGGATCTGCACCGGGAGTAAGCTTATGGATCTCTTCAAGGCTGGATGCTTCAGTAGGTAAAAGTTGTTCATAACGCAAACCTTCTAATGCACTCCCTTTAAAGCTTTTTATAATTTGCCAGGGAATTAATTTATCACCTTGTTGATAGTTTTTAAAATCAGTATTTTCTGATTCTTCTTTAAAATAAGCCGGTAAAAGAGATTTTGCCAACACTACAAATTGTAACTCAAAAGTGTAAGGGTTATACGTTTTCACCAATACATATTCAATATGAGGGCCTACGCTTAATCCCAGGTTCGATGGCAGGGTCCAGGGAGTGGTTGTCCATGCCATCAGGAAAATATCGGATTGAATTTCCTGTAAACCAATTTTGTTTTTATCAAGTAACTTAAATAATACCGTAGCGCTGGTATCCTTTACATCTTTATAAGTGCCCGGTTGATTAAGTTCATGAGAAGAAAGCCCGGTGCCGGCAGCAGGCGAATAGGGTTGTATGCTTACGCTTTCGTACAGTAACCCTTTTTTATACAATTCACTCAGGCACCACCAAAGTGTTTCGATATAATCATTTTTAAATGTGATATAAGGATTCTCCAAATCTACCCAATAGCCCATTTTTTGTGTGATGTCGTCCCATTTATCTTTATAACGCATCACCACTTCCTTACATTTTTTATTATAATCTTCTACCGAAATCTTTTTTCCAATATCTTCTTTCGTAATACCCAATTCTTTTTCAACACCCAATTCTACCGGCAGGCCATGCGTATCCCAACCGCCTTTGCGTTTTACCTGGAAACCCTGCATGGTTTTATAACGGCATACAAGATCTTTGAGCGTACGTGAAATTACATGGTGAATCCCGGGCATTCCATTGGCACTGGGTGGCCCTTCGTAAAATACAAATGATGGCGACCCTTCTCTTAGGGTAATACTTTGCTCAAATGCATGAGTTTCTCCCCATTTCTGTAAAATTTCTGTACCAATTCCTGATAAATTTAATTGCTTATACTCACGGTACTTATCTAACATAAAAAATTGCTGTTTTAGCCTGTAAAAAAGAGCGGCAAAGTTACTGAATCCAAGGTTATTCATAGTAAATAAATGGCTTGTATCCTGTGAGGTCTATTAACCCAAAGACCAATAAACTGAAAATGGAGGCAATGCCCGGGAATATTTTTGTTAAAAAAGAGTAGTCTTATTACGAGTTCTGTTGCAGTTTTCCCCAATTATTGGTTTTGGCACAGTATTGGGAAATTGAAATTAAAATTTGAATACATGAAAAATCTGATCCTTTTATTAATGGCTTTTTTTGTGATTGCTACGAATGCAAATGCCCAAAAGAAAAAGTCAAAAACAAAAAAGAAAGCCGTTGCAGCCAAAGTTGTTACCGTTACCCCTCCTACTAAAGTGGATGCCATGTTTAATGCCCGCTTTACTAAAATGGGAGATATTACAGACAAGAAATGGAGTAAGAACTATAGTGGTAATTACATTGTAAAGTATAAAAATGCAGATGGTTTAAATCAAATGGTGGAGTATAAAGCAGATGGCAATTTTGTAAAGTCTGATGTGGAAATGAACGTTAGCAATATACCCGAAAATTTGCGCACCGCTATTGCAACACAATATCCCGGTGCTGAGTTTAAATCTGTTCATTATATGGAAACCGGGAGCTTAAAACCATATTATAAAACAACGGTAACAGTAGATGGTACTGATAAAAATTTATTGGTAAGCGAAGATGGAACAGTTACTGATGCGTCATAAATAAAAAGATTAGATGCCTGGCATCGAAAGTTTTGCTGGTTTAGGGTTTTATTAGGGTAAAACGGGGGTAGTCTTACCCCCGTTCTCTTTACTCAACCTACAAACTAATTATCCCTGAAAACGCTCGCAATCATTTTGAAAGCAAGAATACTAAAAAGCATCCTATGAGGGATGCTTTTTCAATTAATTAGGTATGCAGTAGGCTTTACCTTGTAAGTAATTCACATGGTTTTAATCCTGTATGTTTTTTAAATGCAGTGCTAAAATGCGAAATGGAAGAATAACCGAGTAACATTGATACTTCTGTTACACTTAGGCCTTTGTCGTATAATAAATACTTAGCATGTTCCATACGTTGGCCCTGGTAAAAATCAAAAATAGTAGTACCAAAAATCTCTTTGAAGCCTTTTTTTAAATAGCATTCATTAATGGCTACTTTTCGGCTAAGCGCTTTAATGGTAATGGGTTCGCCAATATGCTGTAATAATATTTCACGGGCCTTAATAATTTTCTCCCTGTCAGCTTCATTAGCCAAAAATTTACAGCTAAAACTATTTACTTCCTTATCTCCCAACATGCAATCCATACTGTAAAGCAGTAATATCTGCGTTTGGGCATTTATAAAAATATTTTCGAGTGTATCTGTATAATTATGGTTCAGGAGAGCCTCAATAGCCATGCGGGTCTTACCACATAAGGGAAGCATTTTGGTAAACGAAACCGTATGCGTAAAAGTTAATACCTGGTCAGAGATACTGCCATTATTAATACTCGTTTTTGCGAATTGTTGCAGGTAAGTAGGCGAAAAGGTAAAACTAAGCACATCAATGCTCTCTACTTTTTCTAAGCAACTGCGGGATTGGTTCGCAAGGCAATAATTACATTCTGTTTGTTTTTTGCGGCAATAGATATTACCGCTCACACAAAACTTAAGTTCCAGGTAATTTTCTGATGGGTTATTCTTTTCGTAATGGTAATGAATTACGCCTGTATCTTCAATAGCCCATTGGGGCTGCTTTTTATATCTATAAATAGAATATTGAACAGAACCTGGAACATTCCGGTTGATCTTCTGGAGATTTTCCATTTCCTCCAGCATCATCGGCTCACGCTTTGCTAATTCCAGTATGTCTAATTGATTATCCATTGAAAAATTTCGATGCAAAGATAGGTAATATTTGCAAAAAAAGCATAAGGATTGCGAATATCGGTACTCTTTTTAACGAATAAGATAATATTCCCTCAATCAAAAAAATGAATCCCGAAGCAATTATTTAGGAAAAGCAAATGGTTGATAATGGGGCTGATTTAGTTAATAACATGCACCCTGTTTTTTGGTGATAATTTATACTTTTTAATAGCTATAAAACCACTTATTTTAAGTAAGTTTGCAGGAATGTGATTGTAGAAAAAACAATGTGATTTAAAGGAAAATATGAGTACTGAAACAGGAGTAATGCCCACCCAAAACAAGAACGCCTACGGCGCCGATAGTATCCAGGTTTTAGAAGGTTTAGAAGCGGTAAGAAAAAGACCAGCCATGTACATTGGTGATATCAGTGTAAAAGGCTTGCACCACCTCGTTTACGAAGTGGTTGATAACTCAATAGACGAAGCCTTAGCCGGCTATTGTAAAAATATTATCGTTACCATTCACGAAGATAATTCTGTTTCTGTGCAGGATGATGGAAGGGGAATTCCTACAGGTATCAATAGTAAAGAACAAAAATCAGCCCTTGAGTTGGTGATGACGGTGTTACATGCTGGCGGTAAATTTGATAAGGATACCTATAAGGTTTCAGGCGGTTTACATGGCGTGGGGGTGAGTTGTGTGAATGCACTTAGTACCCGGCTTCATGTGAAAGTAGAACGTGATGGAAAATTATTTGAACAGGAATATCATACTGGTATCCCTCAATACCCGGTAAGAGAAATAGGAGTAAGTACCAGAACGGGCACTACGGTTCAGTTTTGGCCCGATGGCAGCATTTTTACAACTACCACTTTTATTAAAGATATTTTAGAAAGCAGGCTTAAAGAATTATCTTACCTGAATAGGAAGATTACAATAGTGTTAAATGACTTAAGGGAAATAGATGAAGATGGCAAAACCTATACAAAAACATTTTATAGTGAAGGTGGTATAGTAGAGTTTGTAACAAGTATAGATAAGAATGCCAACCGCCAACCGCTTATTCCAAAAGTAATTTATTGTGAAACTTTAGATGCCAATACAAATGTGTTGGTAGAAGTAGCTATGCAGTACAATGCAGGTTACCAGGAGCATATTTTTAGCTATGTAAATAATATTAATACAATTGAAGGCGGTACCCATGTGGCAGGTTTTAGAAGGAGCATAACCCGAGTTTTTAAAAGCTATGGCGAAAAACAAGGAATGTTTGATAAAGCTAAAGTAACTATAGAAGGGGATGATTTTAGAGAAGGGATTTCTGCCATCATATCTGTAAAAGTGCCCGAACCCCAGTTTGAAGGACAAACTAAAACCAAACTAGGCAATAGCGAAGTAATGGGTATTGTAGATACCACTCTTAGCCGTGCATTAGAAGCTTATCTGGAGGAAAACCCACGGGATGCAAAAACCATCATCCAAAAAGTGATTTTAGCTGCACAAGCCCGTGCTGCTGCCAAGCGTGCCCGTGATATGGTACAACGCAAAAGTGTTTTAGTAGGTGGTGGCTTACCTGGTAAGTTAGCCGACTGCTCTGATAAAGACCCCGGTAAATGTGAATTGTTCCTGGTAGAAGGGGACTCGGCCGGTGGCACAGCAAAACAGGGTAGGGACAGAAGTTACCAGGCCATTTTACCTTTAAGGGGTAAAATCCTTAACGTAGAAAAGGCGATGGAACATAAGATATACGATAACGAGGAAATCCGTAATATGTTTACAGCGCTGGGTGTAAAAATTGGTACGATTGAAGATGCAAAGGCTTTAGATATTTCTAAACTTCGTTATCATAAACTCATTATTATGACAGATGCCGATGTGGATGGAAGTCATATTGCTACGCTTATCCTCACATTCATTTTCCGGTATATGAAAGAATTGGTAGAACAAGGATATGTATATATAGCTCAACCACCGTTATACTTAGTTAAGAAAGGGAAAGAGCAGGAGTACGCATGGACTGATGAAGAACGAAAAGTTTTAATAAAACAATTCGGACAAGGTAAAGATGAGAGCGTAAATACACAACGTTACAAAGGCTTAGGGGAAATGAATGCCGAACAACTTTGGGAAACCACAATGAACCCGGCTACCCGTACCCTTAAGCAAGTAACAATAGAAAGTGCGGCAGAAGCAGACCGGGTGTTCAGTATGCTTATGGGAGATGAAGTACCTCCCAGGCGTGAGTTTATAGAAACCCATGCCAAATATGCAAAAATTGATGTATAATATTATAATAGAATGATAAGTAAGGGAGCTTAGGCTCCCTTACTTTTTTGGCCCATCTTAAATATTCTACCTACTATTCAAATAAAATATTGAATTCTGAAATATCGCTAAATTGAACTATAAAAAAAGGATGTATTAAAATTAATATTTATAATCTTTTTATAATAAATAAGATAACAGCTATATAAATGTTTTATTTTGGTGAAATATAAAATTTTAGTAGCTTGATGGCTAGATGACTTTTAAACCTGATTAATAACTATAAATTCAAAGAAACATGTCAAAACTATTAACAGCCTATTGCATGAAAACCAAAGAAAAAGACGTACCCATGCACGATGCCGTAATTACTAAAACCAGCCGTGGTGGTTACATGGCACAGGGCCATGATGGTAAAGGCAATAAAATGACAACCATGCTGGCAGAAGCAAAAGCCTTAGATGCCATAAAAGATGGTGTAGCCAAAAAAGGTTGGTAATCTTTTAAATTTATTTTTTTAAAAAACGCTCCTTTTATAGGGGCTTTTTTATTATAAGGGATCGTTCTTTTTTTAAGAATTTAAAATAGGGATTGATTTTTTTATTTTAAGCATAAAATGGTATAAAGCATTCATATCTACAATTTTTTCAACAATCATGATTCCATGTTTACCAACTTGTTTCAGCCGGGCTTTATTTGTTCCGGTTTGTAAAAACTGTAAGATACCATTAAACACTTCCCCCTGAAAATATGGTGACTCGGGGTTACTTATAAAAAAACATTTCAGGAGTTCATTTTTTAAAAATATTTTTTCAAAACCTAAGGCAACAGCAATTTCCCGGGTGCGAACAGTGGTAAACAAATCTTCAACTTCCTGTGGAATGGGTCCAAAACGGTCAATAAGCTCTGCATGAAAATCCAATAGCTCTTCTTCATTGTTACAATTATCAAGGCGGCTGTATAAGCTTAATCTTTCCGTAATACTTTCTACATAATTATCGGGTATTAAAATTTGCAGGTCAGTATCAATTGAACATTCTTTTACAAAATCATCCTGTTGTTGTATTTCATCAAAAAATAATTCTTTAAAATCTTTTCTCTTTAATTCCCGGATTGCTTCATCTAATATTTTTTGATACATTTCAAAACCAATTTCAGCAATAAAACCACTTTGCTCGCCGCCCAGTAAATTACCGGCGCCCCGTATATCCAGGTCCCGCATAGCTATTTGAAAACCACTTCCCAGGTCGCTGTATTGCTCAAGTGTGGTTAAGCGTTTCCTGCTATCTGCGGGCAATGTACTTAATGGCGGCGCCATTAAATAACAAAAGGCCTTTTTATTGCTGCGGCCCACCCGGCCCCGCAACTGGTGTAAATCACTTAATCCAAATTGATGTGCATTGTTGATGATGATTGTATTTACATTGGGAATATCTACCCCACTTTCTACAATATTGGTACAGATTAAAACATCGTAACGGCGCTCCATAAAATCAAGGATGGTATCTTCTAATTTTGCACCTTCTAATTGTCCGTGTGCAACGGCAA
>Ga0138256_10001582_pt1 | contig 24534 bp, 23 predicted proteins | sample KNB2016incub_MG_FD_105486 | JGI IMG/M metagenome (GOLD analysis project Ga0138256, IMG submission 105486) | Active sludge microbial communities from wastewater in Klosterneuburg, Austria - KNB2014incub_MG | ecosystem: Engineered > WWTP > Activated sludge > Unclassified | place: Austria...
AATGATCGCCCCTTGCCAATGAAAGTGCTTCGTTTAATGTCCGGCACAGGCCGCGGTTCCCGCGGCTTATGAACGTATGTTCAAACGGGCATTCCGATAACACGGCTTTGATGATCTTCGCCGATTCGTCTTTCGAGCCGTCATCAATTACAATCAGCGTTTCGGGCCGCAGACTTTGATTAAATATCGACCGCAGCGTTCGTTCGACGAAGGCTTCGTGGTTGTAAGACGGAACTGCGACGGTAATGCCGGACATATCAGACTTCATTCTAGGTCGAGGGCCTTATTGTTCAAAACTCTTCGAACTCATAGTAATGGGCCGGTATCAATTCCTTTGTGAGCTTTCGGTGTTTATCTTAGTGTCTCAGATGGTGAAAAGACCCTTACCGCAAAGTACACAAAGGGAAGAAACTGAGCTCGCACAGAAGTATTCGACAACAAATATTGAATTGAATCTCTATCTTTTGGAGCCGCGAACTTTTTCAAATGCGTGTTCTTTATTATCTTGACACACTTGGCCGCGGCGGTGCAGAGATGCAGGCATTGGATGTTTGCCGCAACGGCGGACGGATCGGGCTTGAAACGACAATTGTTGCCGGCGGCGGCGGCTCTCTTGAGGACGAATTTGCCGATGCGGGCGTAGAATATATTCGCTTGCAGCGAAAATTTCCGGTCGATCTCTACCTCGCCTCGCAGCTAAGAAAGATCATCAAGGAACGAAACATCGAACTTGTGCACGGTTATCAGGCAGTGGACGGCGTACACCTATATCTCGCCAGCCGGGGCTTGAAAAATATCAAACGGGTCCTGAGCTTTCAGGGCTTTATTCAGGATAAACGAAATCGTGTTGCCAGCCGTTTTCTGATCCCGCGAATGGACGCGAACATATCGGTTAGCCGCGGACTGTCAAAATGGCTTAACGAAGTGGACAAGCTCGACACCGCAAAGAATTTTACCGTCATTTACAACGGTGCCGATCCAAAACGGCTTCAGCCCACGGGACGGTCCATCAAGGCGGAACTCGGCCTCGGCCGCGAAGCCCTTCTCTTCGGAATGGTCGCAAACTTTTACCGCGATCCGCGAAAGGACCAACTAACGCTTTGCAGGTCGCTGCCCAAGGTTTTTGCTGATGTACCGAATTCTCATTGCATTTTCGCCGGCGGGATCGAGCAGGGCGCCGAGGATAAAATGGCGGATTGCCTGAATTTCTGTATTGAGAACGGACTGACCGATCGAGTGCACTTCGCCGGTGCAAGAAGCGACGTGCCCGATATCTTGTCGGAGCTGGACGTTTTCGTCTTTTCGTCCCTGCACGAAGGTCTGCCGGTTGCTGTATCCGAAGCGATGCTTGCCGGAGTTCCGATGATCGTTTCTGAGATCGATCCGCTGCTTGAGGCCACGGACGGCGGCGATCTTGCCGAGACATTTCCTGTCAAGGATGCGGCGATACTCGGCAAACGACTTTCTGCCTTGCTGAGGAATGAGGAAAGAAGAAATGACCTCGCCCAAAAGGCACTTTCTTATGCCGAAGCCAATTTCAGCATCAACGCTCATCTCGGCGAGCTGAAAAAGCTTTACGATTCTCTTTGAATAGCTTTTAGAAAGAACAATGCCGCGGCGCAATATCTGCATAAATACTTCCGCGCACGCAAAAAGATCCCGGAACGCAGAAATTAATTCCGCGATCCGGGGCAAGGCTTCAATCAAGCCAAATTATTGACGCTGAAATTCGGGCGTCCCAAGCACAAGGCTTACAACCTTGAAAACATTTGGATCGCCGGCCGGGGCCAATAGACGCGCTTGCCTTCCCGCTCCTTGTCCTTGCTGACGCATTGCGGGCATTTCGTCATCATCGTCATCCGCCGTGTCGGCGGGTTTTGCTTCGGGCAGCGGCTGCTCGACTTGTTTCAAAAGCGTGGCCCGCGTCGCCGGAGAAATATCGTCTGCCAGGACCTCGGCGATCGCCTTGTTCATTATCAAAGACTTGTCGGGCGCCGCGAACCGCTTAAGATCGACCCGAGTGCCAGGAATCTGATTTGAGGCAAGGGCGACGGCGAAATTCAGCCGTTCAAGCAACGCTCCGGTATTTACCCAATCTTCCGCCGTATCCGGATATCCGGTAGGGGCCTGATAACCGTAAGGGACCTCGCCGAGTTTGGTCAGCATCGCGATAACGGCCGGACTAGAATTAGTATCGGCCCCGATGGTTCGGATAGCGGAAACAGCAAGCTCGAAAGGCGTCTTGATCTTTGCACGGTATGTCGCTGCCGAGAAAAATTCATCATCCGAAAAAATGGCCCGCAGCGTCGTCTTGATGTCGCCGTTCGACTTCGAAAATGCCTTTGCGGCACGATCTACAAGTGCATCGCTGGGATTATCGCTGACAAACTTGACCGCCAACTTTCTTGCGATGAACTTTGCGGTTGCGGGCTGCTTAACAAGAATGTCCATGACCTTTAACCCGTCTTTTATTCCGCCTTCACTTATCTTTTGCCCGAGGACCATTTTTGTGTCCTTGTCGTGCCAGCGTTCGTTGAAATAGAATTCGCCGCTATCAATATCGTCCGGCACTCCGGCCTGCTGTTGAATGCGGGCCAGACGCTGATCTTCCTTGCCCTGGATCGTCGAACCCGCAATTCGGCGGTAGCCGCGCGGGTCGGCGATCGTCCAGCCGGTAAATGCCCTTGCCACCTCAACGATGTCTTTCTGTGTGTAGCCGGAGTCAACCCCCATCGTGTGCAGTTCCATCAGCTCACGGGCATAATTTTCGTTAAGCCCAACGCGTGCCCGCTGTTGATTTGGCCGAGGATTCTGTGCCCGCTTAATCCGCCGATCTAGTTCGGCGTCGGTAAGGCCCTGATTCACCTTTATCCGTTCCCGCATTTGAGGCGTGAGGTTAGCGTTTCGCTGCCGCTGGGCGATCCGGCCCGCGTTGGGATTTGCGGCCTGCGCATTCGGTGCCCGTGATTCGAAATTGTCGAGATAGAAAAGCATCGCCGGATGCTGGGCCGTGCCGATCAGCAGGTCACGAAAGTTGCCGAGTGCGTTCTTTCGAATAACGTCTCTTTCATAGCTCGGGATATACCACCTGACGGCTGCCTTTCCGGCAAATACATTAAAATGGTTCTGCCAAAAATCGACCATCACTTCCTGCAGTTGACGCTCAGAATAGACGGCCCGCAAAACGCGGTTGGCGGTAATCTGCGGCTGAAGCTGATTTGCCCGGCGACGATCATATTTACGGTAGTATTCGGCGAGCTTCTGCTGCCGTTCCCGCTTTTGCTGGTCGGTCATCTCTTCCGGATTTGCGGCCGTACCTTCGCCTTCGAGCATCCTAAGCAAGGCACCCGGGTTCGGATATTTTGCGAACACCTCGGCCGTGCTCATATTGAACACTTCAAGACGCGAAACTTTTTTCTCAGTGGCTGAATCGTCTATCAAGGTCGGGTTGAGCTGCTGTTCAATGTATTTCTGAATGCCGGTAGTCTTGATCTTTTCAATATCGCCCGGCCGGGCACCGAAGCCAAGCCGATTGAGAACATGAAGCGCCTTTTGGTTCGCCGTCAGCGACCTCTTATCGCCATTGACGGTGGCCCCAAGCGTCAGCATTGGAACGGTGAGGGCCGTTAAAAACAATAGTGTTAGTGATTTACCGATCAATAGCTTATGACTTCTCATGTTGATCTACCTGTTCTGCCGATTTTTCTATTTAGCGAGATCGCCAAGTTGTTCCGAAGACTTAGACGCATTCAACGCCGGGTTAGGCGAAAAAATTCTGATAATGACGCCTCATGGCGGGACCAAACTGTATCCGCAGTGCAACAGCCGGGACGCGGCACGCATCGAACTATCGATTTTCACGGGTTTTTGCGATAATATTCATTCCATCAGCTTTTCAATGGTCAAAATGAAGAATTACAAACGATCGATCATATTTGCGCTGTTCGCCGGGCTTATTTTCACGGGTTTGGCCCATGCACAGGATAACAGCTTCAGCAACGCCGATGTAGATTACGTTTTCGATCTGCCCGACCAGCGGTGGAAGCTGACAGTCAAACCTTCTGCCACTACGCCTAACGTTGAGTTTGTTTACGGTGACCGAACTGACGGCCACCTCGAGGTTCGCCGCCTCGGCCTTTCGAGCAAGGCCGTGATCTCTGATGTAATAAAGGACGAAGAACAAAGGCTGCAGTTCCTGCCGGGCTATGTAGCCGGTAAGGAAGAGCAGTTCGGCGGCTTTTTGAACGGGATGGTCTTTAATTTTGAGTTTGTTCGGGCCGGGCGTCCGATGAGCGGCCGTTTTTACTTTCTAAAGGCCAATGAATCAACTGTTTATGTGCTTCGTTTTACAGGCTTTCGCGACAAGCTCCGCACCATTCGAAACCAAACGGATAGTATCGCGAGATCGTTTAACATTAAACGCCGTTAGATTGGCGGATCAGCACAATTTGTTTAATGAGTTTGGGGCTGTCGGATATCGGCAGCCTCTTTTTGGTCAACTCGCGGCCGCAATTCGCACTTTTGATGCGGCGGGTATGATATATGCCGTTTTTGTTTTGTCTATCTCAGAAAGTGCGGCGGCGAGGCTGTTGAATGGCCGCATCTTCATTTGCTCGATCTTGCCGGGATGGATGCTGCTTACAATTCGAATGTCAAACCGTTCTGCCTTTCGCAACAGGCTCCAGGCGGTCTGGCCGTTAACTTGATATGAATCGCAAAGCCGGCGTGCCAACTCAAGGCTATTCCCGGCCTCGAACCATTTTAGAAAGTCGTCGCGTCCGAGCCCGTCACGGCATTCCGCAAGGAGAATTATCGTTCCGCCATCCGCGCATGCATCTGACGCAGCTTCGAGAGCCTTATGTGCCTGGATCAGGTTTATATCAAACGGAAGCCCGCCGCAGCTTGCTATCACGGTCTCGCGTTTATCTTTTATCAAGATCGTATTTCTTTCAGCAAACTTTTCGCAGGCATCCAGGTGAGAGTGATTAGGGTCGCCGCAGACAAGGTCGATGATCCCGCCGTCATCGACGATCGTGCTGATGCTGAAGACATTCGCTATCTTTGAGGCTGCCTCGACAAAGGCATCGTGGACCGGATTGCCGCTAAGTTTGCCGCTGCCGACGCCGTCGCGGCGGGACATTTTCTCACAGTCAAAAGCAAGTTTATGCGTGGCTGAGACCGTTCGGGTTGAAGCAAGGCCGGGACAGATCAGCTTTCGGCCGCCGGTAAATCCGGCAAAATAATGAAATGCAATGCCGCCGATGAGGATCACATGATCGTTTTCGACAAGGGCCCGGTTCAATTCAACCGGAATACCGTTCGAAGATTCGCCGAGCCTTACGATGCGGGAAATGTCTCGCGGCCGGTGATCGAGGGCCTTGATCCTTTGTGCAATGAAAGGTGTGAGAATCGAGATCTTTTCTTCTTCGGTGACCGCTCGGTGAATGCCGGTTGCGAAGATCAAGCTGATATCAAAAGGTGCCGTCCCGTTTGCGATCAGGCGGCGGACAAGGATGTTCAGGACCTGGCCGCAACCAACTTCCCTGGTCGCGTCCGGGACGACGATCAGCACCTTCTCACCCGGCCCGATGTTTTCTTCTATTGGCGGCATACCAACCGGGCGGTCTAATTTCGCGCTTACTTCGAGGTCGCCGAGCGGCTTGCCCGCTTGCTCAGGCTCAAGGGCCTCGAACCGGCCTTCGTCAAACTCATAATAGAAATGCGAAGAGCCGTATCTTAATTGGATGTTCGCCATTTGGGTCGTAGTGCCGGATCAGCCGTTCGCAAATTTAGACCGGACCGCGGGCTCGAAACATTTAGTACCGGTTTCGCAGATGTAAACTGCCTCGGTCTCGCGGTTGTTCGTTTCCATTTGAATGGTAAGGTGGTCGATGCCGAAACGGTCATGTAGCCGGTCGCGGACCCTCGCCAACAGATCGGAATGGGATGTCGCATCGTCGTGGCTAATATGTACGGAGAGGGCATGAATGCCCGACGAGATCGTCCAAATATGCAGGTCATGAATGCCGGTAACACCTGCCGTTTCCAACATTGAATCCTCGACCGCCGTCATGTCAATATGCGAAGGAGTTCCTTCAAGCAAAACATTGACCGACTCGAGTATCAGCCGCCATGCACCGAGAATAATGATAACGCTTATCAGGACGCTTCCCGCTGCATCGGCCCACGACCACCCGAATGCGATGATCAGAATGCCGGCCGTGATCGCGGCTACTGAGCCAAGCACGTCGCCGATAACATGAAGGAAGGCTCCCCGCATGTTGAGATCATGTTTGTGCCCGGAATGAAGAAGCCACGCCGCAATCAAATTTACAAAAAGTCCGCCCGTGGCGATCAAGAAAAGCTCAAAACCCTTTATTTCCGGCGGTGACTGCCATCGCTCGACCGCTTCGTAAATGACCCACAGTGACAATAGTACCAATGCGATGCCGTTAACAAAGGCCGCCAGTATCTCCATTCGGTAATAGCCGTAGGTCTTTTTGGAAGTGGCCGGCCTGGCCGCGAACCAAAATGCGAATAGCGTGAGCGACATTGCCGCCACGTCTGTCAGCATGTGGCCCGCGTCGGCCAAAAGTGCAAGCGAATTAGTCAACCAGCCGCCGACGGCCTCGGCGATCATGTACACGAAAGTCAGGCCGAGGGCTATTTTCAGCCGGATAATACTGCCGCCTGAACGGCCGCCATGCGAGTGAACATGACCGGAAGACAATTTGAACTCCTGAAAGACTCTAAAATTTTCGTAAAACCTTTGCAGTCCGCAACGAGATCACGAAACCCGCACGGTTGCCGCGGTCATCGCCAAACTCGACCGCCGATTCCGACAACTGCGTCGAAACCTGCAGCCGGAAGCTTCCATCAGCAACCGCAAAAACCTGATTACCCTGAGCCTTGACCTGTACTCCGGGCTGCGTCCGCCCACTTATAATATACACGCTGCCGCCGACGTTCTCGACCTGCCAACCGTCCACTTCGATCGGCTGGCTTGCTTCGCGCTTGACCACCGAAAATTTCAACGGCTCGGTCCAATCACTGGTTTGGCCGGAACGTGAAGTCGCTTTCAACCGCCAATAGTAGGTTCCCGGCGAAAGGCCGCCAATGCGAAAATCGTGTGTAGTCAGCGAACTTCGATCAACCAGTATCGAGTCAGAGGCAAAGTATGATGACCGGGCGACCTGCAGATAATATCCGGATAGCGGAGAATTTCCTTCATCCTGCCAATTGAACGTCACGCCGGCACCAGTGCCGGCAGCTTCGATGAATTGGGCCAAATTTGCGGGAGAGACCGGCCGAGGCGGCGGCAAAAGCGTCTCTTTGGAGGCGAGCCGTCCGTTGTTTACGGCCGCAAATTCATTTTCGGTAATTGTCGTCTTGGCCCCGCCGACGGTCGTTTCGACGCCGCCTCGGCTGACACGGATCTCGGCCCCGCGTTCGTCGGTGTTAAAGCTCGCATCGGTCTGCGGGCGGATCTGTGTTTCCGAATCGCGCATCTCGACGACGTTCTCGGTATTTTCCGGCTGCTGTTCGGTACGTACCCTGAGTTGGCCGTCATCCAGCGACACGCGAACATTGTTGCCGCCAAAGATAGAAGAATTGTCGCGAATTACAACGCTGCTGTTCGGGCCTAACGTATATACCGAATTATCGACCATCTGGATGATCGCCCGCCCGTCACCCTGTGTCTGGATCGTGTCACCCGCCGCGACAAAGGTTTCTTTAGTAACGAGGATCGTTTCCCGTGTGGCGGCCCGCGTTATGCGCACATCGCCTTCAAAAGAAAGTATCCGGGCGGCGTTTTTGGGAATATCACCATTCTCCTGCGACACGAACCAGTTGTTCTTGATCGCCCACCATCCGCCCAACACAACCGTCGTTGTCAAAGCGATGAACACGGCAAGCCCGAAGATCGTGCTCCGCCGTATCTTCCACCATTCAACATAGATCTTCTTGTACTTCTGTTCCATCGGGAAAAGCCGGCGCCGGCCTAACCTTTTTCCTCATTCGTTAAGATTGTGTCCGTATTTTTGGGTGCTATTAGAAGGGAAAGGACAACCGATATCACGATCGAAACCGTTACAACGCCAAGCGAAATATTTATCAGAAGCTGCTCAAACTCGTGATTCTGGTAACGGACCACAAAACCGGAGAGTGACGAACCATCGCTGCCTATCATCATTATCAGTCCTTCGGCCATCAGAGGCAAGAGCATTTTTACGCCGATGAATGTCAATATGAATGCAAGGCCGAACTTCAGGAAATGGAACCGGTCGGCGAGTTCGGCCAAAAGGAAGAAAAATGTTCTCAGCCCAAGAATAGCAAATATGTTTGAGGTATAGACAATGAATTTGTCGGTAGTGATACCAAGTATCGCCGGTATCGAATCGACGGCAAATACAAGATCGGCGATATTTATCACAATAAGGACAAGTAAAAGCAGCGTTCCGGCACGCTTTCCATGCTCGTCGGCGGCAAAAAACTTGTCGCCCTCGTAATGTTTCGATATTCGAACGAACCGCGTAGTAAGGTTTACTACGGCGCTTTCCTCAGGATCGAAGGCATCATCCTCACCAAACATCTTGATGCCCGTATAAATAAGGAAAGCTCCGGCCGCGTAAAGTGTCCAGTGGAACTGATTCACCAACTCGACGCCCGCGAAGATCATCACCATTCGCATGACCAGGGCCATAAAGATGCCCCAAAACAATACGCGGTGCTGATATTTCTTCGGGACCTTGAAATAGCCGAAAATGAGCAGGAAAACGAACAAGTTATCTATCGAAAGCGACATTTCGATCAGATAGCCCGTCAAAAATTCTTTCGCCTTGAACCCGCCGAATTGGCTGTAAATAAACCCGCCGAAGGCAAGAGCGAGAGCCACCCAAACAAAGCTCCAAATAAAGGTTTCCTTGCGGCTCGGCGCGTGGGATTTGCGATTAACGATCCCGATATCGACGAAAAGTGCGATCAAGACGACCGCGAAGAAAGTGGCCCAGACCCAGAAAGGATATTCGAAATGAGGCATAAAAAGATCGAACCCGAGTCAGAATCGGGAACCAATTATCATACTTGATGCTGACCGCGGCCGCTAGTTAACGAACATTCCGATGCTCAAAAACAGACTGAAGCAGATCGGCTATCCGTTCAAGGCCGATGCGGTCAAGCTCGGAAAAATCGTTCGGCCGGTCGCTGTCAACGTCAAGCACCCCGGCGATCGAACCGTCCGGTTTGAAAAGCGGGACAACTATCTCTGACCTGGCGGCCGAACTACAGGCGATGTGGCCGGGAAATTCATCCACGTCCGGGACCACCACCGTTTGTCCGGTCGAGTATGCATGCCCGCATACGCCCTTCCCAAAATCGATCCGGGTGCAGGCGAGCGGCCCCTGAAACGGACCGAGTACGAGCTGGCCTTCTTTGACCAAATAAAACCCTGCCCAGAAAAATCCAAACGCTTCTCTTAGGACCGCCGCGACATTAGCAAGGTTAGCGATGACGTCCGGCTCGCCCGAGATCAACACCTCGATCTGCGGAGTGATCTCGGCGTATATCTGTTCACGGCCGGCGGATTTCGAGAATGCAAGGATCTCTGCCATAATCGGATTTTATCGCTGCAAACCGATGGGGGCAAATGTGTTTTCCGGCCGTCATTTCACCTCCTCCGTTATGGAACATCTGACCAAGATCCTTTTTGTCGCGTCAGGCGGAGCGATCGGCGCCGTCGCAAGATATTTGGTCAACATCTCTCCGCTCTCTCGGCTTTTCGAGAACTTTCCTTTCCCGACATTCTTTATTAATGTGTCCGGATCATTTCTTATCGGTTTGCTCCTTATCGTTCTGACCGACCGGATAGCGGTAAACGACAATTTAAGAATGATGGTGATAGTTGGATTTCTTGGGGCCTATACCACCTTTTCCACTTTCGAAGCTGAAACTTACGGCCTGTTGACCGACCGGCTGTATGCCGTCTCAGCCGCATACGTTTTGTTAAGCGTCGGGGCCGGTTTTGCCGCCTTTCTGGCGGGAGTATGGCTTGGGCGTAATATGTGAGCAGAGCGGTCAAATTTGAACCCTGCTCACCATTTTGAACTATCTAGGAACTTCCGGCTTTTTACCCGTGACGATCGGCCCGAATCCAAACTTTTGCAGCGTTTGGTTCATTTTTGCGGTGTCATCGTCAATAAATTTCTCGATATCGGCGATACGTGCCGGCAAACCTTTTTTCAACAACTCATAATTTTCCTTCATTGTCGGCGTTGGGCCAAAGTTTCCGTCAGAGATCGTGCCATACAAATTTCCAAGCTGGTCTGAGAATCGGGCCGGGGCCCGACTGCCGTCCTCGGGCGTAGTCGCAAGTTGGCCTAGAATGTCGTTCAGCCGCTTTTTGTAATCCGCTATGGCCTTGGTCATATCTGCCGGAACTTCCGTCAACCTATCCTTGGCAGTGGCTTCGATCTGGTCTATCTGTGTTTTGGCGCTGTCTAAAAGCCGAAGCCCGTCATTCATTGACGAACTCATGTCGCGGAGTTTTAAGGCAAGGTCGTGCTGTGCCTGCAATTCGGCAGGCGTAACCTGGACGGTCGGGTCAACACGAACCTCGACGCGGCGCTCACCGATCAGTTTATCGCCGACATAGATCTTGACGGTATAAGTGCCCGGCAGGACCTGAGGCCCGTTGCCCTGCCCTTGAAAACCGCCTTCCCCCGCAGGCGGACGTCTCGGCCGTGAGCCGGCATAGCTCAGATTCCAAGCCGTTCGGTTGATGCCTTTTTCCTTTGCAAGGTTCTTGTTTTCAACGATCAGCTTTCCGGCGGCATCAAACACCTGCATTTTCACCGGCGTCTTCTCATCCGCCTTATCTTTTAGAAGATAGGTAATTATCGCTCCGCCCGGCGGGTTCTGGCCGCGGAAGATCTTATCGCCTACGCCGTAGCGGGTCATCATCGTCGCGTATCGATAAGCCGGACGGATATCAAAAACGTGGCCGGTTTCGTTGAGAAGGCCGGCGGTCATTTGCTGGATCGGCGTTGCATCGTCAAAGACCCAGACGCTGCGGCCGTGCGTGGCAATGATCAGGTCGTTGTCGCGCGGATGTATGAGAATATCGTGGACCGCGACACGCGGCAGATTCTTGAGATTTAGCTCGCGCCACTCACGGCCACCGTCCCAGCTCGCGTACAGGCCGTTTTCGGTTCCGGCGTAAATTAGATTCGCGTTCTTCGGGTCTTCGCGGACAATGTGTACATACGCCTTTTCAGGCAGGTTTCCGGCAATATTTGTAAAACTTTTACCGCCGTCCGCGGTTTTGAATACATACGGTTTGTAATCGTCCAGCTTGTGCCGGTCGAAAGATACATAAACGACGTCCGCACTTGCAGCCGACGGTTCGATGTGCGAGACGGCCGAATCCGGCGGAAGGCCGCGAAAATTCTTTTCCCAGGCTATCCACGTTTTGCCGCCGTCCATCGTTACGCGCAGATTTCCGTCATCAGTGCCGGCATAGATCATGTCGCGGCGGATCGGCGATTCAGCAAGCGAGATAATGGTCTCGTAATACTCGGCAGACGTATTTTCGGTGAATATCGGCCCGCCGGCGTCCTTTAGACGTTCGCGATTGTTGGTTGTCAGATCATCGCTTATAGCCGTCCAGGTCTTGCCAAAGTCGGCTGATCTGAACACCGAACTCCCGGCAAGGTAAACAGTGTTCTTGTCATATCTCGACGGGATAAGCGGGGCGTTCCAGTTGAAACGCACTTTGTTATTTTCGGCCGCGCCGCCAATGCCAAAAAACGGAACGACGAGCTGCTGCTCGCGATTCTTCATATCCGTGCGGACGACGTTGCCGCCTTGAGATTCGGTCAGGAAAAGATCGGTGTTGTCCGGATGAGATATCGCGTAAAAACCGTCGCCAAAGCTGACCATCCTCCAATCGTCATTGTGAATGCCCGTCGGTTCGCGGTTACGGGATGGTCCGACCCACGTTCCGTTGTCCTGAAGTCCGCCCGAAATGTTGTAAAAAGGTGCGGTGTTATCGGCAAAGATCTGATAAAACTGTCCGGTCGCAAAGTTGTTCACATATTCCCAGCTGCCGCCTTCGTCATAGGTAACGGCGACGCCGCCGTCTTGACCCTGCCAAATTCTTTTCGGGTTTAGCGGATCGATCCAGAGAGCATGGTAATCAATATGGATGGACGGCGCGATGCGGTTAAACGTGCGGCCGCCATCGAGCGATTTGAAAAGCGGTGAAGCGACGGCATATACTTTGTTCTCGTCGGTCGGATCAACCTTAACGGTGGTGTAATAAAATCCGCGGCCGACAATGTTTTGGTTGCGGTAAACCTGTCGAAAATTCTCGCCCTTGTCGTCAGAACGGTAAAGGGTCCCTTCTTTTGCTTCGAGAATGGCGTAAACGACGTTTGGATTGCTTTGCGCGACTGAGAGGCCGATGCGGCCGATCATTTTTGGAAGCCCCTTTTCGATCTTATTCCACGTACGGCCGCCGTCTATTGAACGGAAAACTCCTCCCTTTTCCGACCCGCTTGTAAACGTCCACGGCTTGCGGTCAAAACGCCACATTCCGGCATAGAGGATGTTGGGATTTTGCGGGTCGATCTCGAGGTCGGATGCCCCGTGGAGATTGTCGATATACAGAGTTTTCTGCCATGTCTTGCCGCCGTCAGTGGTCATGAAAACGCCGCGTTCCTCGTTTGGCCCCCAAACGTGTCCGACCGCCGCAACATAAGCAATTTCAGGATTTTTAGGGTGGACTATGATCTTTGAGATCGAATTTGTGTCCTTAAGGCCAAGGTGTTTCCAGGTTTTGCCGCCATCGGTCGAACGGTAAACGCCGTCGCCGTAAGAGACGGAATTTCGCGGGTTTGCCTCGCCGGTCCCGACCCAGATCACATCGGGATTGCCCGGTTCCAGCGCTATGTCGCCGACGGATATTGTGTTCTGCCGGTCGAAGATCGGCGTCCAGGAAATTCCGCCGTTTACGGTCTTGAATATCCCGCCCGATCCGGTTGCGACATAAACGATATTTGCGTTGCCGGGCACGCCTTCAACATCAGCGATCCTTCCGCCCATGTTCGCCGGGCCGATGCTCCGCCAGCTCAGATTCGCCATCGCCGCCGATATCGGATCGGCTTGCCGGTCCTGGCCGACGGCCGTTATCAAAAGGCAAAAAATACACGAAAGGATCGCACATGCGGCCCGCGCAGGCCTGATATTCATTTGTATTCTCCTGGAATTGTCTGTTCGGGAACTGTTGGCTAGGAATGATACGCGATTTTTACGAAAATGTTTAACCGTCCGCGGCATCATTTGATTCGGCCGGAACATTGAAAGCGGTGCGAGCGGCCCTTACAAGTTCAGCTGCAATGTTTGCAGAAGCTGCCGTTGCGGTGACATGTCCCATCTTGCGGCCGGGTTTCGCCTCGGCTTTGCCGTAGAGGTGAAGCTTTATTGCGGGATCGGCCAGTGCGGCGGCCCAGTTCGGCTCACCGTCTTGCCAAAGATCGCCAAGCAGATTTGCCATCGCGGCCGGGCGGTGAAATTCGGTCGAACCGAGCGGCAGGCCGCAAACAGCGCGGACCTGCTGCTCGAATTGTGAGGTGACGCAGGGACCGAACGTGAGGTGGCCGGAATTATGCGGCCGGGGCGCGAGTTCGTTGACGAGGAGCTTTTCGTCCTTTGTGAGAAAAAACTCGATACACAGCGTGCCGATGTAATCGAGGGTTTCGGCTATGCTTCTGGCGATCTCGATCGCCTGTGATCGAACGGCGTCTGTGACAATAGCGGGAGCGAACGAAACGTCCAGAATGTGATTGACGTGATCGTTCTCGATCACACCGTAATGAACAAACTCACCATTTTGTCCACGGGCGCAAACGACCGAAACTTCCTTTTCAAAAGCGACGAACGCTTCGAGGACCGACGCTTGATCATTCATCGCCGCAAATGCCGGTTCAATGTCATGATGGGCTTGCAGCTTTGCCTGGCCTTTGCCGTCGTAACCGAACCCGGCGGTTTTCAGAACACACGGAAAACCGAGTTCGTCTGTTGCTCGGTAAAGGTCGTCTATCACCTTGATATGCTTGAACGCCGTGACCGGAAAGCCATTTGATGACAAAAATGTCTTTTCTCGCAGCCGGTTCTGTGTAGTATGTAATATTTCCCCTTTTGGAAAAACACTGACAAATTCCGCCGCCGCCTCGACCGTCGCCGCGGGCACGTTCTCAAACTCAAACGTCACCACATCGACGCTCTGGGCAAACGTCCGCACCTCGTAAAGGTCGTCGTACGACGCGGTGGTTTCCTGATCCGCGACCTGTCCCGTCGGCGTGTCCGTGTCGGGCGAAAAAGTGTGCACGCGATAGCCCATCTTGCGTGCCTCAATAGCAAACATACGCCCAAGCTGGCCGCTGCCGAACACGCCGATGGTTGAGTTAGGGAAGTAAGGTTTCATTTACGGAAGCAATTTCACGTGCCCGTATTCAATAATCTTCGAATCTCGTGTAATTAGCGGGCAGTCATAGACTCTCGCCGTCGCCACAATTATCCGATCTGCAGGGTCTTTATGGAATTCTTCGGGAAGGTTGTTCGATTCGACCGCAATTCTGGGCGAAAGCGGTATTAAGAGGATGTTAGGTAACGAAAGTGATGTTTCGATCCACTGAAGAACCGGCACAGAGAGATTTAATCTCTGCTTCGAGTGCAGAAGCGCTATTTCCCAGCATGAAATCGAACTGATCCCAATTCCTTGCGATTGCCTCGAATAGATCAAATCCCGAAACTCTTCCGTGAGGTCTGAATGTTCACCGACCCACCAGATCCAAATATGAGTATCGAGAATTATCATCGCAGAACTTCCCAGTCCTCGATCGCGGCTGCTGGTTCAAACGGGTCATCATATTTCAGGACGCTGCCCTTTAATGGATTCGATCGACTCGCTACTTCGTTGGTATTTGTATTCAAAACAATAATTTCGACTTGTTTACCTTCTTCGAACGGCAGATCGTCAAGAATGATCCGGCCGTTTGGCTGAACTATGGCTTCAACACGGACTGCTTCCATATCATTTCCCCAATTTGGATTTTAGCACGGTTTTGGTTTGCTGCGACCGAAACGAGTGAAGCTTCTTTCGAAGTTCGGGCCGCGAATTAGCGAGGATAGAAACCGCAAGCAGCGCGGCATTTCTTGCACCGGCCTTGCCAATAGCGAGCGTTCCGACCGGGACGCCGGTGGGCATTTGTGCAATTGATAAAAGCGAGTCGAGGCCTTTTAAGGCTTTACTTTCGACCGGAACGCCGAGTACGGGAAGCACCGTTTGCGAAGCGCACATTCCGGGCAAATGAGCGGCTCCGCCGGCTCCGGCGATGATAACTTCAATACCGCGGCTCTCGGCGGATTTGGCAAATTCGAATAACAGGTCGGGCGTGCGGTGAGCCGAGACGATCTTTGTTTCGTGCGCGACACCGAACTCGTCGAGCGTTTGCGAGGCAAGCTCCATCGTCGGCCAGTCGCTTTTGCTGCCCATTATTATTGAAACCAGCAGACTTTTATTTGCCTTCGATCGGGCCGTCATAAACACTCACCACAATGCCGCCCATGTGTGCCTCGTCAGCCCAGCATGTCCGGCCATCGACATAGCAGATATGGCTTTCGTATGCCTCGCGGGTGTCGCGATACCAGGCCACGTATCCGCCGGAAACCGATTCGTTCGAGAAATCAAGGAGCCGGCCGGCCTTGTCTGTCGCACGATGGCCGCAAATAACGCAGATCTGTTTTGGATAACGCGGCGAGCGCTCGCCCGCTGTACCGCATATCGGACAAACGTAATAGCCGCTCATTTCGATAACTCAATACTGATGACGGATTCAAACTTATCCCACGCGTGTACGGTACTCCGCCAATAAACGATCTCGCCGGTCTTGCTGATGACGATGTTCTTTGGGAATCCGGAGAATACAAATCCGTCCAACGATGCTTTCGCATCTGCAGCTTGAATGTAGCCGAACGGTTCTTTTTCCAGATATTTCCGCACTGCACCCGCCGGATCTGCTGTCATCGCAAGAAAAACAACATTCTCGTTACCCGCAAATTTGGACTGAAGTTCATTCAATTTCGGCTTTATCGCCCGGCAGACAGGGCAGCCAATGAACCAGAAATTCAACACAATGACCTTGCCTTTGAGATCGGCAGACCGGATCGTGCGGCCGTCCAGCGTCTTTACCGCAAAATCGGCTGCCCGCATTCCTTCCTGCGGAACCTTTTGCAAGCGAAATTCAATGGTTCCGTCCGCAAGTGTTTTCACGAGGGTCGCATCCGGGTATGTAAAATTCGCCATTCGAATATCGACAAACTCATTGTTTGATATGAGATCGCCGTCCGAATTGCGATAGATCGTCTTGCCAGTAGCCGATCTAAAGTCGTTTGTTTGACCATGAGCAACCGCGCCGGGCGAAAGGGCCGCCGCAATGCTCATCGAGATCAAAAATGTCCGGCTGGCACTTCGCATCTATTTAAAAATAAAAGAGATGAATGCCGAAAGCAAACACCATCGTCGGTCATCCAAACTGCATCCCATATTAATTGTACAGGAGATATTTCTTTCGGGTCTGTATAAACTTCGCCAGTCCTGGTTTCCAGGTTGACCTGATCTCCTCCTCGGACCTGCCGGCGATAATCTGCTCCTTAAACTCGCGTGTGCCCGCTAATCTGTCAATATCGTTGATCTGGTTGCTGAGGCCTCGGTCGAAGAAGTTCTTTTTGTCCGGATAAGCGTTATAGAGATCGATCATCCATTTCAGATTCAGCTTTTTCGAACGCCGCAGTTCGCTTGTGTCGTAGTTCCGAAGATCGAGGCCGTAAACTACCTCGTTCATGAACAACGGCGTTTCCGCCATTCCCGGAATGCCCGTTGGAGTGTATGAGAAGCTGAATTTCCCTTTCAGCAGCGGGCTGCCGAACACGGCGAACGGCGAATAAGTGCCGCGGCCGTGATTTAAGCGTGTGCCCTCGAACAGGCAGGTGGACGGATAGAGCATTATCGCCCGCTGAGTGTTCAGGTTAGGTGACGGTTTTACCGGAAGGACATACTCCATCTCGCGGCCGTAGTTGGCATTTCTTACGATCTTGAGCTTTGCCTTCAGCCCGCCCGGTATCCAGCCTTCGCCGTTTATCATCTGGGCGAACTCGGCGATCGTCATCCCGTGAGCGATCGGGATCGGGAATTGCCCGATGCCGGACTGCAGGCTCATGTCGAGGATCGGGCCGTCGATCAAGTAGCCGTTCGGGTTCGGGCGGTCGAGAATGAGCATCTCTTTACCAGATTCCGCCGCCGAGTGCATGAAATCGCGAAGGGCGTTGATGTTCGTGTAAAACCGTACGCCGACATCCTGCACATCGTAGATCAACACATCGACATCCGCCAGGTCTTCACGCGTGGGCCTCCGCTTCGAACCGTAGAGCGAAATTATTGGAACGCCGGTGGCCGGGTCCCTTTCGTCCGTCACGTGCACGCCGGCACTCGCGTTGCCGCGAAACCCGTGCTCGGGGCCAAAAACCTTAACGACTTTCACCTGTTTCGACAAAAGAAAATCGACAAGGTGTATGTCACCGACGATCGAGGTCGGATTGCCAAGTAACGCCACCCGCTTGCCTTTTAGATAGGGCAGATATTTTTCCGGCTGATCGGCTCCAGTAAGGATCGCTGCCGAAACAGGGGCCCAGAGCAGCAGAGCAAGCAGGGCAAATGCGAAAATGGTCGTTTTCATGTATTTTAGTTTACCTTAGATTAAAAGGGATCAGGCTGCGGCTTCCTTGTAGAGCTTCCTGATAAGACTGATCTGCCCGCGGTGGTGAACCTCGTCTTCGGCCATGTGATATAAGATCCAGGCGAGATTCGAACCGGTTTCGGAGTCATATGCGTTCATCCGTTCGTTGAATTGCTCGAACGTGAGGGAACGCACCGCGTCAAGCAGCAGCTTTCGCGACTCGTCAAGCGCCGCGATGTAGGTTTCGAGAGGCTCGCCGGTAATCAGTTTGGGCAAGTGTTCGCCCATATCCAGGCCGGCTATCCATCTCTCATTCTCGGTGTCGGTAAGCTCTCGTTTCTCAATAAAAACGATCCGAAAATAATGCTCGATGGCCGTGATGTGCGACAACAATGCACCGACAGAATTCCAGCCCTTGCGGTATTGCCAATGCAGTTCGTCAACACCGATCCCTTCGACCCGCTGAAGCGTCGTGACACGTGCATCGTCGAGGATGCCGGTCAAATAGTCCAATGCATGATCTGCATTTTGCCCGAACTCGATCAAAAACCGTCTTTTGAACATACACTCAAATCGCCTTAATATAGTTGTTATTACCGATCGTCCTAACAATAAGACAACAGTATGGCAGAAAAATCGAAGATCTATTACACATTGACGGATGAAGCTCCGTTTTTGGCGACGCATTCTTTTTTACCGATCGTAAAGGCGTTTACGAAGTCGGCGGACATTGAGATCGAGGTTCCGGATATCTCGCTTGCGGGAAGGATATTGGCAAACTTTCCTGAGTGTTTGAGCGACGATCAGAAGATCGCGGATGAGCTTGCGGAATTAGGCGAATTGGCAAAGCGGCCGGAAGCCAACATCATCAAGCTCCCGAACGTTTCGGCTTCGGTGCCGCAGTTGGAAGAGGCGATCGCCGAGTTGCAGAAACAGGGTTTTGCGGTGCCGAATTATCCGGCCGAGCCGAAGACGGACGAAGAAAAGGCGATCAATAAAAAATACGCCCGCTGTTTGGGAAGTGCGGTAAATCCTGTGCTCCGCGAAGGCAACTCCGACCGCCGCGCACCGAAAGCCGTAAAGAATTACGCCAAGGCAAATCCGCATAGAATGGGCGCCTGGAGTGCGGATTCTAAAACTTCTGTTGCGCACATGGATAGCGGCGATTTTTACGGATCGGAAACTTCAACGACCGTCGAAGCGGACGGAAAATTCAGGATCGTTTTCTACGGAAATGACGGTGCGGAAAAAATTCTCAAAGATCTTGCTCCGCTAACGGGCGGCGAGGTGATCGATTCGTCAGTGATGCATCTCGCGGCACTCAAAGATTTTGTCGGGCGGGCTATCGCCGAAGCGAAGGATAAGGACGTCCTGCTTTCGGCACATTTGAAAGCGACGATGATGAAGGTTTCCGACCCGATCATTTTCGGGGCGATCGTCGAAACATATTTCAAAGACGTTTTTGAAAAATATAGAGACACTTTTGCCGATTTGGACATCAATCCGAACTTTGGATTAGCGACACTTTTCGAGAAGATCTCAGGCCATCCAAAGGAAGCGGAGATCAAGGCGGACATTGCAAAAACCATCGAAAACGGCCCGCGGCTTGCGATGGTCAATTCGGACAAGGGCATTACGAATTTCCACGTTTCGTCGGATGTGATCATCGACGCCTCGATGGCAGCACTCGCCCGCGGCGGCGGGAAGATGTGGAATGCCGGCGGCAGCGAGGAAGACACCGTTTGCATTATCCCAGACCGAACCTATGCCGGCTTTTACGATGCGGTCATCCAGGACATGAAGAAAAACGGAGCGATCGACCCGCGAACTTTTGGGTCCGTTCCGAACGTCGGTTTGATGGCGCAGAAGGCCGAAGAATATGGTTCGCACGACAAGACTTTCCAAGTTTCGGGCGAAGGCACGGTGAAGGTCGAGGATGAAAACGGCAATGTTCTGCTTGAACAAAATGTTCAGTCCGGCGATATCTTCCGTATGTGCCAGACCAAAGACGCGCCTATCCAGGATTGGGTAAAACTCGCCGTAAACCGTGCAAGGCTGTCGGATACGACCGCCATTTTCTGGCTCGACAAAGGCCGGGCACACGACGCACAGATCATCAAAAAGGTCGAAAAATACCTCGCCGATCACGATACGACCGGCCTCGATATCCGCATTATGGATGTCAAGGACGCGATGACCGAAACGCTGAAACGCGCCCGCGAAGGCAAGGACACGATCTCAGTTTCCGGCAACGTTCTCCGCGATTATCTGACCGATCTGTTCCCGATCCTCGAACTCGGAACGTCCGCAAAAATGCTTTCGATCGTCCCGCTAATGAACGGCGGCGGTTTGTTTGAAACCGGCGCCGGCGGTTCGGCTCCAAAACACGTCGAACAGTTTTTGCACGAAGGTTATTTGCGCTGGGATTCGCTTGGCGAGTTTCTCGCATTGCAGGCAAGCTTCGAACACCTCGCCCAAACCCAAGGCAACAAAAAAGCGCAGGTTCTGGCAGATGCATTGGATGAAGCAAACGCGAAATTCCTGGCAAACGACAAATCGCCGGCAAGAAAGGTCGGCCAGATCGATAACCGCGGCTCGCATTTCTACCTTGCAATGTACTGGGCCGAGTCTCTCGCAAACCAAACCGCTGATGAAGAAATAGCTGCGGAATTCGCGCCCATCGCCAAATCAATGAATGAAAACGAAGCAAAGATCAATGAAGAACTGATCGCCGCACAAGGCCCGTCGCAAGACATCGGCGGGTATTATCATCCAGATCAGGAAATGACCTACGCCGCAATGCGGCCTTCGGTAACGCTGAATGCGATCGTGGACGGGATTTAAAATCCATTAGTAATCCTCTCTATCTAATCTGGCACTTGGCGCAGCTTCCGCCAGGTTCGCTGATCGTGACCTTCAGGTTGGTTACTCTGCCTTTAGCGGGAACACTCACCAACTCTGCGTGACGCTGCCCGCCTCCAGGAAGATTGACGTAGGCACGAACCCGATAAGAAAGCCCTTCGAGCAGACTCAGCTCAAAACGGCCATCCTCGTCCGAAAACGCAGCGACGGTGTTAGCGTCGTTGTATGCTCCCTCGATCACGATCATGGCGGCCTTAGGCACCGGCTTGCCGTTCGGAAAAACTACTGTGCCCGATATCTTGCGCTCGGCAAGCTTCGGCGGCATCTGAAAATCGATATCTTTTTGAGTCTGACCTTCTTCTACTACGATGATAGCGGCGCTGCTGCGGACCGGTGTCCCGGGATAGAAGGTTTTCGGAAATGAGTGCTTGACGACCGACCACCGCCCGAGGCCGATTCCTAGATAGTAGCTGCCCGGCGGAGGGTATCGAAACATGAACCTACCATTGGCGTCTAGCTCAGCAACCTGCTTGTCCTTCTGATATTGCCGATCTATCTCCTCGATCGGAACCATCTCGACCAACAGCTTACTGACCGGTTCTCCGCCGGAGTCGACGATCCGGCCGCTGACCGAGGTCTCCCGCGCGAGTATAAAGTCCATCACCGAGCAGCCTTTTTCGTGTATCGTCACCATTCTTTCATCAGGAAGCGAGTAGCCCTTCGGAGCGTTCAGTTTCAGGACGTATTCGCCGGGTGAAATGTCCGAGATGCGGTATTTCCCGTCCGTATCTGTTTCGGTCGCGTGACTCCGTTCTTTTCCTACGAATGTCAACGCAATATTAGGCATCGGCTGATTAGGCTGCCATACATCTGTAGATCGGCGCGCCTTAGACTCCCATACCCCGCCGAACAAAACGCCGACAGGCTTCGCTTTCGTCAGATCTTGTATGTATTGCAGATCTTCCTGCGCGTCCGCCAATTTCTTGGTGGGCATGCATATTCCGGTCGAAAGCATGCCGTTCTCGCCCTTGGAAGCGTAAACGAGGTAGTGCTCGTTAGTCTCAAATTTATACCCGCAATCGCCGCCGCCTCGACCGGTCACAATATCCACCGTCTGTCCAATCCCGCCGCGATGGTCGCCGGACACCGCGAAACGGACAATGAGCTGCTCAAAATGCCCGGCATCACCAACTTTCACCTCAACTGGTTTTATTGACTCGACACGGCCGCTAAAGACAACCGGGCTGTTCCAGAAGCTTTGGCATGGCGGATTGCCCGACATAAAGCCGACGCAGGAGCACGCTTCGGCGTAGCCTGGGAAAAAGATGATGAGAATCGCCGGGACCAATAGAATTCGCATAGTTTTAGAATAGAATTCGGTTTTCGCAGCCATCGAGTTCTGCCGAGGTGGACTGAATCGATGGAGAAGAATCATGTTCGCAGACCCCTTTTTGACGTTCTAGATTCTGTCGATCTTCGCTGCCAACGCAAGATCAACATCCGTCACTCCGCCGCGGTCGTGGGTGGTTGTGGCGATCTCGGCGTAGCCCCAGCCGAAGGTTATGTCGGGGTGATGGTCCAGTTCTTCGGCGATGGCACCGACCTTGTTAACAAAAGCGAGGCTTTCGGCGAAGTTCTTGAATTCAAAACGGCACTTTATCGTGTCGCCGTCGGCCGTCCATCCCGAGAGAAGTTTCAGATCGGCAATTATTTCTTCCGGTGCAAGTTTCCTTCGTTCCATCATTTTTCGGTTTCCTGAATTACGATATAATTACTATTTTGAACTTTATAGCTTAAATTTGATAGCGCAAGAATGAAGAACTGGATAATAAATATTCTAATCGGAGCGGCCGTTTCGACGGGGCTCATCGCCTGTTCGTCCGGCGAATCACAGAGCCGAACGCCGATCGAGACTTTTAAAACCTATACAAAGGCCATCAAACAAAAAGACGTCACGACAATGAAACTACTGTTGTCCAATGCGACGATGAAGATGAATGAGATGGAGGCCCAAGCACGCGGCATCTCGGTCGATGATGTGGTGAAAAACGAAACACTTTTCGCCGAAAACCAAAAGACGGTCAAATGGCGAAACGAAAAGATCGACGGCGAACTTGCGACGCTTGAGATCGAGAACACTTTGGGCCAATGGGAAACAGTGCCTTTTGTCAGGGAAGACGGCGTTTGGAAGATAGACAAAAAAGGCTTTGCCCAACGGCTAATGGAAGAGGCGGACAAGAGCGGCCAGGAACTGGACCGGATCTTTAACAAAGAACCGACACCATTACCATTTGCAACTCAGCAGCCGTAAAAAAGGAGAAAACCCCGACAGTGGCAATCGTAAAACCGTTCAAAGCCTTGCGTCCGCCCGCCGCTGAAGCGGGCAATGTCGCCTGTGTTCCGTATGATGTCGTGACTGACGCCGAGGTCCGAGATATTACCAACGCAAACCCGAAAAGCTTTCTTCGTGTAACGCGTCCTGAGGCCGACTTGGGTACCGGTTTGCCCGACGCCGCATTTGCCGAGGCCCGTAAACTGCTCGATGAGTTCATCGCCGATGGCCTGCTTGTGCAAGATACTGAACCAGCAATATACGTTTACCGGCTAACCGACGGCCGGCATCAGCAAACCGGCATCGTCGCCTGTTGCGCCGTTGACGATTACGACAACGGCGTGATCAAAAAGCACGAAAAGACCCGGCCTGACAAGGTCCGCGACCGCACCGATCACATGCTTGCATTACAGGCACAAACGGGCCTGATCTTTCTCGCTTTTCGCAACACCGACGAAATGCGCGGCCTGATCGAGCAAACTGTCGCCGGCGAACATATCTACGATTTTTCCGATCCGAAAGGTGTGCGGCAAACGGTCTGGCAAATCGCCGGCGGCGGTGAGTTTATGCGGGCATTTGAGCAAATTCCAGCAATTTATGTCGCTGACGGACACCATCGTGCGGAGAGTGCCTCGCTGGCAAGAAAGGAACTTCGCGACGCAAATCCGGACCACACAGGCAAGGAAGATTATAACTTCGTCATGGCCGGGATCTTTCCGGCCGAGGACCTTGCGATCATGGCTTACAACCGCGTCGTTAATGACCTGAACGGGTTGTCAGAAGTTGAGTTTCTCAACCGCCTTCGCGAAAGTTTTATCATCACCGAAACTGATGAAAGGCAGCCGAAAGAACGCGGCAATTACGCCATGTACCTCGGTGGGCGTTGGTATAATTTGCGATATAACGTTAACTACGTTCGCCAGCCTGACGCGCTTCACCGGCTTGACGTGCAGGTGCTGCAGCAGACGGTTCTCGGTCCCGTACTCGGCATTGACGACCCGCGGACAAACAAACGTATCCATTTTGTCGGCGGCGGCCGCGGGATCGATGAACTGGAAAATTTAGTTGCTGATGGCGGCTACGCCGTAGCGTTTTCGCTTTTCCCTACGACGATGGACGACCTCTTCGCTGTCTCGGACATGGACGAAATAATGCCGCCAAAATCGACATGGTTCGAGCCAAAGCTGAAAGACGGGCTATTTATCCATCGGATCTGAACGATGATCGACCAAACCGAATTAGCGGCCCTGAGACAGGATTATTCGCGGCACGAGCTTTCGCGTTCGAGTGTTGCCGATGACCCGTTTACGCAATTCGGGCATTGGTTTGACGAAGCCGTTATTGCTCAGATCGCTGAGCCGAACGCGATGATGCTTGGAACGGCGACGCCCGACGGCCAGCCGTCGGGCCGGACAGTTCTGCTCAAAGGATTTGACGGCACCGGCTTTAAGTTCTTTACCAACTATAAGAGCACTAAGGCCCGCGACCTGACGGCCAATCCGTTCTGCTTTCTGCATTTTTTCTGGAAGGAACTTGAAAGACAGGTCT
>Ga0138256_10001583_pt1 | contig 24533 bp, 15 predicted proteins | sample KNB2016incub_MG_FD_105486 | JGI IMG/M metagenome (GOLD analysis project Ga0138256, IMG submission 105486) | Active sludge microbial communities from wastewater in Klosterneuburg, Austria - KNB2014incub_MG | ecosystem: Engineered > WWTP > Activated sludge > Unclassified | place: Austria...
GGAGGATCAATCGTAAAAGCGGAAGTTGATCGTTCTGGTTGAGCCGTCGTTGAGCGATACCGAGAACTCGCGGCATGTGCCGCGCCATGCGGCATTCGTTTGCCAGTAAACGGAGTAAGAATCAGGCATGTAGATCAACCCAAACGGGAGTGACGCCGGTGAACTTGCTCCGATCGGCGTACCGGTCATACAGTTGACCCGCTGTGACGATGGCGATCCCGCGGCAAAGATTCCGTAACCCTTGAATCCGCTCAGGCTGAACGATATCGGGATCATGTTCCCGGCAATTGCGAACGTGGTCGCCGGCGGGTTCGAAACACGCCCGGTAAAGCCCAGGAACAGATACTGGACCGTGACCGTGAATGTCGCTGTCGAAGTGTTGCCGGCGGCATCGGTCGCCGTCACCGTGACGGTCGAGGTGCCGACCGGGAAGATCGAGCCGGACGGCGGACTGACCGTGATGGTCGGTGCCGAGCAGTTATCCGAGGCCGAGATGGCCGGATAGAAAACAGGCATCGATGTAGCCATCGTATTCGGCGGCAGCGTCGCCACGATGTTCGCGATCGGATTTATAACCGGCGGCGTGGTCTCGGGTGTGACCGTTACATTAAGCGTCGCCGTAGCTGAGAGCGATCCGCTGTCCGTCACCTGAAGCGTAAAGCTCGCGTTCGTCGCCGTGCAGGCAGCCGCGACATTCGCCGTCACAACCCCCGCGGCACTGACTGATATGCCCGAAATCGTCACGCCGTTAACCGTGGCCGGCCCGACAACCGTAACAGCAAGCGTGTTCTCGGCATCCTCGGCATCGTTTACATTCGCGATCGTCGCCGAACCCGAACTGTCCTGCTGCCGCGTCACGGGAACGGCCGTTATCGTTGGAGGCGTATTGCCAAATTCCGTAATTTGCCACATTCCGCGGCCGTGGGTTGCGATCCTGATCAAACCTCCGGCTGTCTTTGCGATATCAAATACCGCGACTCGGGGCAATCCGCTGCCGAACGGCACCCAGTTCGTGCCGCCATCGTTTGAAACATAAACGCCGATGTCTGTTCCGGCATAGAGTACATTTGAATCATCAGGATCAATTAGAAATGCGCTGACAGGGACCTGTGGCACAACATTGGCACCGGTCCCATCCGCGGGCTGCCAAGTCGGGGCGGCGTTACTTAGGTTCGTCGTTTTCCATATCGAAGAAACGCCAAACCTGGACAATGTTACGTAAGCCGTATCTGCATTCGACGGGTCGATTGCCGCCCGTGCGATGAATGCATTAGGTACGGCGTTTCCGGCGTCAAGGTTAACCAGGGTGCTGGAACCGGTAGATGTACCAAACAGATTCCCGTTCGATTGTCCGACGATCCGCACGTTATCGTTCTGCGGAGCGATGCCAATTGCACTGATCGCAACACCCGATTGGATCGGCTCCTGGCTGACCTTCGTTACATTTGTGCCTCCATTCGATGAACGGTAAAGAACGTCAGAGCCGAAATAAAGAGTGTTCGGGTTGCCCGGACCCGTTTCGAGCGGTGCATAGAACAATATGGCGGATGCCGTACAAGTCATTCCGTTTGCCGTGCTGCCGCCGAAGCCGCAGCCGAACAGTGTCCAATTCCCTTCCGTCGCACCGGCCGACGTCGTGACCCGGGCATAGCCCATCGCATTCGTTTGATTGAAGTAAGTATGATACATCCGGACGTTGGCCGTGTCGGTCGCGTTCTGGTCGATCGCGGCATAGCCGCCATCTCCAAAATCGGCTCGGAACCACGTCGCGTCAGGACGGAAAAAGTTCGTACCGTTGTCCTGTGTGCCGCCGATCGTGAAGTTAGGATCGGTCGGATGGACCGCCAAACTCATGAACTGGGTCGCGCGAAATGTTGAGTTGTTCAGCGAGGTCCAGGTTGTGCCGCCGTTTGTTGATCTGTAAATGCCGCCGTCCGAACCGAAGTAAATAGTTGAAGGCTGGGATGGTGCGACGGCGATCGCGTGCGAGTCAGCGTGCAGGCCGCCCGCGGTCGCGGCATTGTTGGTGAAAGTTGTGCCGCCGTTGACCGACCGGCCAAAAGCGAGCGTCGGCGAACCGCCCAGATATACCGTATCCGCGTTTGTCGGATCAACGTCGATCGCGATGTCGTAAAAACACTGCGGGGTGCAGAAGTTGTTGTCTATCTGCTGCGTCCACGTTGCACCGCCGTCGATCGAGCGCTGGACCGTTCCGCCGCTCGTTCCCGATGCGGCATAGACGGTCACGACCCCGCCGCCGCTTCTATGCAGGGCAAGCTCGGTACGAGAATTTGACGTTCCGGTACCGGCAGTAAATGTCCTGACGAACGTAGGCGTCGCGGCCAGTGCATTGGTTGAACGATAGACGCCGCCTTCAGCAAGCGAGAAAGAATCAGCCAAAGTTGCAAGGACGAGGTTCGGGTCGCCCGGATCCATAACAATGTCAATGAACGCCCGATCTTGAGCGGCCGGCCCCGTAATGGTGAGTTTTGTAAACGTCGGCGCCGCGCTTAGAGCATCTGTCGAACGAAACACGCCGCGTGCGGAAAGCGTGCTGTTCCCGCCGCCGCCAATTCCGCCAACGCCCGAAGCGGAGGTGACGAAAATAATATTTGGGTCGGTCGGGTGAACGGCTATGCCGCTAACGGAACGCCCGACGAATTGCGAACTCGCGATCGGCCCGACAATTGTGGGATTGGCAGAACTCGCGTTATCGATGCGATAAAGCCCGACGCCGAAAAAGCTATCCGCAGAGAATCCCGCCTCGCCAGTTCCCACAAAGATGGTGTCGGGTTGAGAAGGAGCGATCTCTATTGTGTCGATGGCAAGGCTGAGAGCGCCGTCCATCAATGGCGTCCAAGTGGTTCCGCCATTCGATGAGCGGTATAGGCCGCCCTGGGCGGTTCCAACATACACTAGATCAGGGTTGGTCGGATGGACCGCGATCGATATTGTCCGGCCGGATACGGGCAGCTGCGTACCGGCGACGACCTGGCCGTTTGGGATCGGGTTCGGCCCGATCTCGGTCCACGGGTCGCCCACCCCAAGAATTGAAAGTGAACCTTCCTGCCGCCGGGTTTCCTGCTGCTTTAACTGTTCGATCGCGGCCATTCGAAGCGTTGGATCAGGCGGGTTCTCTTGATCATATCCGCGAAGCAAAGCGATATTCTCGTTTCGCTTTATCATGAACTCTTCTTTGCTCAATCCCGAATCGAACGGGCCGGCATCAGGATCGGTATAAAAATATTCCGTGATCTGAGCCCCCACCTCGCCGATCGTGCCCCATCCAATTATTAATCCGGCGACCAAAACTAACAAAGTACCGAGAAATATAAGTTTCTTCATCTTTACTCCTTCGGCCGCGTCTAAAACTACTGGACACGATCGTGCATACTGTCGAATTCATTCAAATACTTCCGCCGTTGTGTTCCGGCGTTCAACTCACCCTCGAAGGGTCGATCTTTCCATCGCAGCTTATCTCTATCACGGTGTAACGCTTTCGCATTCGTTTCAACTCGTCACGCTGTCGGTCAAGGATCTCCAAATAGTCAGCCGGAGGGTTTCCCCAACAGCCCTTCAAAAGGTAAAACTTCACTTGCCGGCCGCGGCGGTCGATGAGCTTTTGGCGTAAACACCTAGCTCCGATTGCATTCAATTGGTCCTTTACGGTCGGCCGTTTTTCCGAGGGCTCCTTTGCTTTAGTCGGCACTCCGTTAACCACTGCAAAATCGTCTGCATTCACGTCGTCGGGAATACACTTGAGCTGGCCGTGTGCCGAAACGAATAAAACAAACAGGCAGCAAAAGATCGCGGCAACAAGATTGATAGACTCCGCCTTCCCCGGATAAAATGGGGCGAAAACACAAAGTATCAGGACAAAAGGAAATCCGGCCCGGCGTCCAAGCAAACAGGCCAAATTGTTAGATTGCCGAAAATTTTTACTCTCAGTTCACTTGAATGTCTGTATGGAAGATTACATTACATTGGATTTTGTTCATAAAAATACAGGCCGTCAGCATTTTACTGACGGCCAATGTACTCCATATCCTGATTAGTGAACAACTATGCGGTCTATTGTTTTGGTTTGCCGAATTTAGCTTCATCGATCGGTTCGCCGTGTTTGATCGCGGTTAAATTAACGACGATAGTCATGCCGGCCCCTTCGGTCCTGGTCCGGTGCGGGATCAAGACTCCATCGACTGCCCGCAAATCCTCAGGGTAATTCGACATCTGCTGGCGGCCCTCCGGCGACAGAACGGTCATATCGGAACGCACCATCAGCCCGCTCTTGATGTCAAAGTACCATGTTTCAGACTGGCCGCCATCGGTGGTTGCGGTCAGGGCATACGCATCGTTCCCACCGACTTTTTCAATGCCTTTCATCACGATCTTCGGATATAGACTTTCAAGCCGGATGTCGCGGTAAAAATCATTAACAAGTTTTGCCTGGGCCAATTCAGCCCCCGTTTTTTCGCGGCTGCCCTGGATCGGATTTAATGACCAGGCGGACTTCCCGTCCGATGTTTCGAAAAAATCACCGATACCCGCAAAGGACATCTTAATAAATGACTTGGCATCGGGCGCGGCGTATGTTTCGAACGTGCCTTTGAGGTTCATCGGCATGATCTCGACAGTGCCGGTTGCGGCACGGGCCTTGAGCTTTTCGATCGCCTCGCGGCCGCCGAGTGCCGTGACATAGCGGTCAAGCACTTCCTTTACCGTTGGGGCTTTGGACACCGCGGCCGGCTTTTCCACCGGCGGCCTTGCACCTTTGCTATCCTGTGCGGTCGAGACAATACTCAGCACCAGTATGGCCGGGAAAAGTAAGAAAAATCGATATTTCATAGGTTTGATCTTATCTGAAAGAGGCTTTTACGTCGCCGCGGGTTTTGACCTTTGACTGGAACCATTATCTGGCCGGCGCGGCTGCGACAGCTGAACGTTCAATATACTTCAGAGCTTCGTCGAGCTGCGCATCGTGTCCCGCAAGAAGCGATGCCCGTGTCTGCCGCACCTCGAGGTCAGGGATCACTCCGCGGCCTTCGATCAGGATATTGCGCGGTGAACGATAGTCTGAAACTGCGTATTGAAAAAGATATCCGGTCGGCAGCTTTTCAAAAACCGACGGCAGCACCGCCCCGGCCGAAGTTTCGCCGACAATTGTTGCCCGGCCTGTTTCCTGCATTCCCGCCGCAAACACTTCGCTCGTTGATCCGGTTCCGTGGTCGGTCAAAAGTACAACTTTTCCGGTAAAGGCATTTTCTTGCGGGAAAGCGATGAACTCCATTGAGCCGCCGCGCGTCTTCATCGAACCAAGCGAGGCCTTTTCCTTGAACATAAGCCCGGCCAATCCTGGAGCCATTCCGCCGACGCCGCCCGGATTACCTCGAAGATCAATTATGACAGCTTTTAGCCCTGCGAACCCTGCCATCGCATTTCGTAATTTCGCCATCTGCGGTATTACCCACATATTGAACCGGATATAGCCGATCTTACCGGCCAGCTGACGTGATTCGAATACCACTTCCTGAGGCGGAAAATTGCCGAGCGGCTGTGACATTTCGCCGCTGAACGGACTTCGCGCGACGTTGAATTTTTGCGGTATTTCGCCGCTTCCGGTGACGTCAAGTACGAGCATTGTGCCGGGTTTTGCGTTGATCGCCGCCTCGATGGTTCGTTCCAAAAAAACTTTGTGAATCGCGTCGCCCACTTTTCGGGCTGCGAGCGTAGTTTCGAGCTGGGCGACGATCGACTTCCACGGCTTGCCGTCGATCCGCGTAATCGCCTGTCCGGTTTTAACGCCGGCCTGGGCGGCGGTCGAACCGGCATCGACGCGATTGATGACAGGTATGCCGTCCAGCATAATTACATCAATGCCCGTTACTCCGCGCCCGGTCTGAGCCGCGGCCATTTCCGCCGCCGGTGGATGGATCCCGAAATGCGATAGCTTAAGCTCGCCCAACATTTGCCGCAGGACATCATGAAAATCCTTATCCGAAACGGCAGCCATCGCCTTTGGTGCATAGGTCTCACGTACCTGTTTCCAGTCAACGCCGCCAAACGTTGGATCAAAATGCTTTTCGTTTACAGTCGTCCAGACCTTATCAAAAGTTTTCTGTCGAACGTCCCGCGAATCGGTTGCCGCCGTCGGCACGGCGACGACCGGTCCCGACTGTGGGTAGCAAGAAAAGATCAATAACAATATTAAAGCAGCGGCAAGCAGATACTTCATAGCTGTGGATATGATGCCAATAGTTGAATAGATACGCCGGCGCAATTCACCTTGTTGCAAATTCTAGCAAAAAAGCATTCTGCGCCGGACCTTTCAACAAGAAATGCATGACAGCCAACTGCGTTCGGGGATGAGAAAAAAGACGGGCCGGCAAAGTGCCGGGCCGTCTTTTTCCTATTTGCCGCTAAAAGTTATCTAACATTCTCAAAGCTGCCTGCCCGTTGGCCGGGCCTTTCGAGAAAGAACAGATCAGTCGCCGGGCCGGGCCGCTCGGACAGCCAGAACGAAATGTCCGGCCATTTTGACGCGGGTCCCGACGAGGCCTGCGTTCCGCTGCATTGTGCCCGAATCAGGACCGAATGCGGTCGGCCGCCTGCCCTAAGTGTGAAATCAACCGCCTGGCCCGCATTCGGACGAGTGAATCCCGCCGTAACAGGCCCGGTCGTCCCGAACGCGAATGGCGGGATTGTTATATTCGCGTTCAAAGTGCTCACGACCGAAAAACTATGTAGGCCAGTCGTCGAGTCGGCCATGTCAACTGTCACCGAACCGGGCCCGGCCGTGATAGATTGAAACGACGCGGAGCTTCCCGGAAATACTTCAGTCACCGTAATGGTTGGAATACATGTCCCGCCGCCGGGCGTCGGCGTCGGTGTAGGCGTAGGTGTCGCGGTCGGCGTTGGTGTCGCAGTCGGCGTTGGCGTCGGCGTTGGCGTAGGCGTTGGTGTCGCGGTTGGCGTTGGCGTCGCCGTAGGTGTAGGAGCCGGCCCCGGCGTACATTGCGCCCTTATTAATATTGCATTTACGCGAGATGCCGCTCTGAGCGTAAAATCGACGGCTTGGCCCGGGTTCGGAATGGTGAATGTCGCGGTAACGGCGTTGTAAGATCCGGGCGGGAAACTCGGTATCGTGACATTAGCGTTCGTCGAACTGACGACGCTGAACGATTGCATACCGATCCCGAAATTCACCGGATCGACCGTGACAGAATTTGACGCGGCCGAAATGGAAGTAAATGCATTTAAACTGCCAGGGGTGACTTCTGTGACCGTAAGCGTTGGCGTACAAATCCCAGGATTCGGCGTCGGTGTTGGCGTTGCCGTAGGCGTAGGCGTAGGCGTAGGCGTAGGCGTAGGCGTTGCCGTAGGCGTTGGAGTAGGAGTTGGTGTTGGTGTCGCAGTAGGTGTCGGTGTTGGTCCGGTGGCGCTTACGATCTTAACCACTGTGCCGCCAAGGTTTACTGCGTACAGTTCGCCTTGCTCGTCTTCGCCGAATGACGAGAGATTAAAGCTCGCCGGATCGATCAAAAGAGTTTGCTGAGATCCGTTCCACATAAGTATCTCGCCCGTACAGTAATCACCGTATAAATAACTGCCAACCGGAACCGTGCCCTGACTGCCGCGATAGACATAGCCGCCGGTTATCGAACATCGCGAGCTTCCGCTGGCACTGCTGTAATCGAATACCGGTGGAACGTAGCCTGAAGGCGGCGTGCAGATCCCGCCATTGAACGCCGGATTACATATGTTCCCTTCCATTATCCGCCAGCCATAGTTGCCGCCGGCGGTTATTATGTCAACCTCTTCGCGGGATCCTTGCCCCACGTCGCCGGCCCAAAGCTGGCGTGTGCCGCCGCGGTCAAACGACCAGCGGAAAGGGTTCCTGACGCCGATAGCGTAGATCTCGTCCGCGCCGGCAACACCGACGTACGGATTGTCTGCCGGGACCGTATAAGGGATTGCAGGGCTTGGGTCAAGGCTCGGGGATATTCGCAGGAATTTTCCGAGCAGATCGTTGATGTTTTGAGCACGGTTGTCCGGATCATTTCCTCCGCCGCCATCGCCGGTGCCGATATAGAGATTGTCGGTGCCGGCATCATTGCGAAATTCGATCATCCCGCCGTTATGGTTGGTCAGCGGATGCGGAATTGTCAGGATCGGGACCTCGGAATTAGGGTCGCCGACCGAATTATTGTTAATTGCCTCAAACCGTGAGATCGTTAGAGCTCCGTCGGTCTGACGGTTATAGAACACAAAGAAATAGTGATTGTTCGCGAAATTCGGATGAAACGCCAGCCCTAGAAGGCCTTGCTCTCCACCCGATTTTACCCGCGCAGTAATATTCAAAAAGTCGGTTGGAGTATTTGATCCCGTAGGCACGACCTTAATAATGCCGCCTTGCTGTACGATGAATAGACGCATGCTTCCGTCCTTTGCATTTGTAACCAGCAGCGGCGACGAAAGGCCGGAAACAAATGGTTGAAGTGAAATGTTCGGCGTGGTTTGAGAACTAACGCCAAACTTGATCGGGAAAAACACAAAGGCCGCGGCGATGCAGCAAAACAGTGCAAATCGTACAAATTTCATAAACCTTCCCCTGTATTTGAACTTTGACGGTAACGGAAGCTTTCAGCCCGCATATGCCAAAGCCAATTCGAATGTTACTTAAGTTACTAACGGGCCGATCGAGATCGGCATTGAATATCGCAACTGCATTTAAGGTGATCGGCCGGGTTGGGTCGAGGTTCCCAGCCGTTAAAAGTTGAAATCGTTTGGCCATCGGCCCGGCCCAACGGCCACGGACCCGCGAAGCTGCGAGCGGCCTAGAGCAGCCTGCCTGCCGCAAAACCGCGGAGCATTCCGGAAGCTCCTTGTACTCTCGACTGTTCAGGCCCGACAGGGACTGAACATTGTGCGCGTACTAGAACGGCGTTCAGCCGTGACGAAGCCCTGAGTGTAAAATCCACGGCTTGGCCGGAATTCGGCCGCGTGAACGTCGCGGTTACCGGACCATGAGTTCCGAGCGGAAACACCGGAACGGTCACATTTGCATTTGACGAACTTACAACGGTCAATGACTGTAAACCGATGCCAATGTCAGCCGGATCGACGGTAACAGTACCGAAACCGGAGGTGATCGACGTAAATGCCGCGGCACTTCCAACTGTCACTTCAGTTATTGTCAGTGTCGGCGTACATGCTCCGCTGCCAGGCGTTGGGGTCGGCGTTGGCGTTGGAGTAGGCGTTGCCGTTGGTGTGGGCGTGGCGGTCGGCGTCGGAGTTGCCGTTGGTGTCGGTGTCGTGGTTGGCGTCGGTGTCGGCACCGGCGATCCTGAACACTGCGCCCGTATAAGGACCGCGTTTATCCGGGACGAGGCACGAAGTGTGAAATCGACCGGTTGGCCCGGATTCGGGATCGTGAAGCTAGCCGTTACCGCATTATAGGTTCCTGGCGGAAATGTCGGGACCGTTATATTTGCATTTGTCGAACTGACGACCGTATAACCCTGCAGCCCTACACCCGAATTGATAGTATCGACAGTTATAGAATTCGGCCCGGCAGTTATCGCCTGGAATGCTCCCAAGCTTCCCGGATTGACCTCCACCACTGTTAGCGATGGCGTACAGATACCGGGATTCGGGGTTGGCGTTGGTGTTGGCGTTGCCGTCGGGGTCGGTGTTGCGGTCGGAGTTGGAGTAGGCGTCGCCGTCGGCGTCGGAGTTGGCGTTGGGCCCGTTCCGCCAGGGGCCGAAATACCTAAGTTGATCGGGTTTCCAGTTTTGAAAAATCCGACGGACGCCTGGGCCCCGCCCGGCGCGACATTGGCATCAAAGCGAAAATTGTAGGCCGTTCCCCATCGAACTGCATTCGCGTTCGGGTTTTGCGTCATGGTTTCTGTACTCCAGGTAACCATACCGCCGGCGTGTACGCCGCTCCATGGTGTACTGCTGTAACCGGTGTTTCCGGCAGTCCCGTCCGACGACCAGCCGGGATGCTGCGGCGGAGCATGAAAACCGATGTTGGTAATCGTTGCTCCGGCGCTGACCGGCACGCTGAACGAGCGGACAGCCCGGTCCAGATTTTGGTTGTAGATCACATACTCATAATGCCAGAGACCGGGTGAGGTATTCGTTACTTTGTATGCAACGACGCCGGTTCCGTCAACGCCCGGTTCGGGTTGGAAGGCTGACTGGGTCGAGCCGGTCCATGCATCGATCGCGGGCCTTGTCCTTTGTGTCGAACCCGCGTCAGTAAAACTAAACGGGCCGGCCGTACCGGCGACATTATAACGTCTGTATGAAACGTTATTGTACATATTGCACTGGCCCGGATTTGACTGACACCAAGCATACTCGTGCGGCGTAATATATTGTGCCTCTACATAATAGGTCGCACCCGCGTTGAGGTTTGTGTTCAGATCGTTGACCTCGGTCAAAATGCGGTGAGAAACACCTGTATGCGAATGGCCGGCGTGGCTGTTATTCGGGGTCGGCGAGTCGTTTCTTGGAAAGGCACCGGTAAAAGGATTGATCCATGCGCGTGAACCGAGATTGTTACCCGATCCGCCCGAATTAAGTGATGCCGAGTAAGGATCTGAGCATCCCGAGCCTAATCTCGTACCGTTCGGGTGTGCAACACATCCGAGATTGCAAAGGTTTTGCTGCAACGCGGTGAATGCGTGTTTCACATTAGATTGGCCGATCTGTTCAAACCGTTCATCATTTCCCGCACCGCCGCTCATTCGATAAAGGTTTTGCGGGATGACCGAATGGTCGTTCGCAGGATTTGCAAACCAGTTCAATGGCTCGGTACCGAGGTTGCATGAATCGGTCGCCACCGCGAGCCCAACTTGTGTTCCGCTGCTTCCAAACTGTGCGAGGGCCGACAGGTCGCCGATAATAACGTCGGGGCCCGGGACCGATCCCGCCGCCGGCAGAGTTTCTGACCTAAGTTCACCGTTCTCGACTTGAGTTATTTCGATAGGCCGCATTGAGGCCGTTACCGCAAGACTTCCCGCAAACGAGCCTTCGGCGGACGGTTGTCCCAACGCCTCGGCAAATTCTCTTGAGATCAGCAGCCGACCATTTTGAATGGTCAACTCACGTTCAGCCGCTGAATAACCAAACTCTTGCCCCTCAACAAAGAAGTAAACAAAGTCCGATCTTCCGTCCTTGACCGCAAGTTCGTAGGGCCCGCCAAATGGAAGATTCTCGAGAACAAGATTACGGTAAGACGCGTTCAATTTTGCCGGCAGAACAGCGTCGCTTCGCGGCACCAACGCCATCGAACTCGGCAGCGGCCCGCGAAGCTCATCGTTAAAAACAATGATCGTAAAGAACGAATCGCGTTCGGCATCGAACCGGATCTTGCTTTGCCTGTCACCTCTCGGCCGTGCGGCCGTTCCGCTGATCTTGCTAAGGTCGAGGTCGATCGAAACACTAGCGTTCGAAACGATCATTTTCTCGATCGTCCCGGTCCCGCCGTCTTTTGGCACGGTATTCAGTCGGGCTTGGGAATGGTCCAGCCCGCTGGCCAGGAGCACTGCCAACGGAAACAATACGGTGAGTATTCTCTTGAACATAGGCTAGGCTGTCTCTAATGAACTGACGTTATTCGCAAGGATTAGGAAAAATGTACCAGTCCTTTTACACTCTTTCTTGGTATTTAGCAAGTTACGGCCAGTGCAGGGGTTTTGGCCAGTGTTTCGGATCACGAAAGTATAGCAGCTTATGAAAGAAGGTTGTGTAAGCCAGCAGACAAATCCGAAACGGTCTGTTAGCCTTCCCGTTTTACCCAATCCAAGTTCGGCAAACGAACATCGGCCCCGATCAAAAATGGGCAAATGGCGGGCGCTTGTGCTTTTTTCACTCAGCATGCTGATGGTGGCCCATTTTGTTCAATGGCGGATAACGGGAAGCACGATCTCGCCGATCGAACCGTCGGAAACGATGTACACGCTTCAGAACGGCGCGATCAATGCGGGATTTATCTTCTTTGCACTTGCGATCTTGGCAACGCTCGCCCTTGGCAGATTTGTTTGCGGCTGGGGTTGTCATATTGTTGCCCTGCAGGATCTTTGCGCATGGCTGTTGAATAGGTTCGGACTGAAACCGCGGCCGTTCAGATCGCGGCTGCTGGTCTATGTACCTGTGATCGTCGCGGTGTATATGTTCGTTTGGCCGACGATTCTCAGGTTTATTATCAAACCGCCTAATGAACCGCTGTTTCCGCAATTTACCAACCACATTATAACAACCGAATTCTGGGCGACTTTTCCTCCATTTTGGGTTGCGGTACCGTTCCTGTTCATATGCGGTTTCGTGACCGTCTATTTTCTCGGTTCCAAGGGCTTTTGCACTTATGCCTGCCCATACGGCGGTTTTTTTGGCATTGCCGACAAGGTTGCCCCTGGCCGGATAAGGGTAAATGATTCGTGCGATCAATGCGGCCACTGCACCGCGGTCTGCACTTCGAATGTCATTGTTCATGCCGAGGTAAAGGAATATGGAATGGTAACTGACCCCGGATGCATGAAATGCATGGACTGTGTCAGCGCTTGTCCAAAGGAAGCTCTATATTTCGGCTTTGGTAAACCGGCGATCGGCGTCAAGAGTTCGTTGAAGAAGAATTATTCGCTCAAATGGGGCGAAGAAGCGGCGGCCGCGGTAATATTTTTTTTGAGTTTTATGGCGGTGTGGGACGTTTATCAGATCGTCCCGATGCTAATGGCCCTGGGTATAGCCTCGGTAACCACGTACCTGGCAATAAGGGCCGCAAAAATGCTCCGGGCGCACGAGCTTTCCTTTTATGGCTTCCCCCTGAAGACCGCCGGGACCATTAAAATGGCGGGCTGGGCCTTCCTTGCATTTGCGGTTGTATGGATCGGCCTGAATGTTCATAGCGGCTGGATCCGTTACAACGAGCGGGCAGGATCGGTTGCGTTTTTCGAACTTCAAATCCCGGACGAACTCGCCCTTGCAAACGTCGAACCCGGCCAGTGGCTAAGCCAGTCCGACCGTGCAAACATTGATGCAGGGTTAGGGCATTTCAATTCCGCTAATAACTTAGGACTCCTGACAAACTCGGACACGGCCCCAAAACTTGCCTGGCTCGAATACTTGAACGGAAATGCTGAAAAAGCGGCGACGCTGCTTGAATCGGCGGCTCGACATCAAAATGGAAATGCACGAGCGCTGAGCCTCTATTACCGGGGAGCAATTCTTAACCGGCTAAACCGTCCCGTTGAAGCACTTGCCAGTCTTGATGCCTCATTAGACGAGCGGCCTGACCTGACTACGGCATTTGAAGAAAAAGGCGAGTCCCTCTGGAGGCTCGGGCAAAAAGAAGAGGCCCTGTCGGCGTGGATGGAAGCCGTCAAGCGAAATCCGAACCTTCCGTTGACATTCTCGTTTCTCTCAGCGGCCGGGCGGGAAGACACCGCGGTGGAATACCGCTCAAATGCTGATCGCTCAACACCGGCTGATCCGTATTTTCATTGGATGCTGGGCCTGCGACTGCAGAATTTGGGTTTTGGGGAACTTGCCGAATCCCATTTCAGCAAGGCCGCCGAACTGAACCCCGCGTTTCACCTTCGACGTGATCCAATGACCAAAGGTAAGCGGCAAGACCGCCTTCCAAATTGAAATAGATCTTAGTCGAGAAGCGGCATTTCGCATGTCGTGCCGTTGCCCGACTCAGTGACAAGGTTTAAGATTATATTGGTATAATCAATTCTTACACCGCTTTAATAGGGCCGCCAAAAGACAATTTGAATGAAATATTACAACAACATATTGGACCTGATCGGGAAAACGCCGCTTGTTCGGATAAACAATATTACAAAACAGCACAAGATCAAGGCTCAGGTTTACGCAAAAATGGAAAGCCTTAATCCGGGTTATTCGGTCAAGGACCGGATCGGCGTTTCGATGGTGGACTGGGCTGAGAAAGAAGGTGTTTTGAAAAAGGGCGGCACAATTATTGAAGCGACGAGCGGAAATACGGGCATCGGCCTCGCCCTTGTAGCGGCTGCCCGCGGCTACAAATGCATTTTTGTCCTGACGGACAAGGTCTCGGTCGAAAAGAACCGTTACCTGAAAGCACTCGGTGCCGATATCGTTGTTTGCCCCGCAGCCGCAAAGCCCGGAACACCCGATCATTACGTTGCGACAGCTAAGCGAATTGCACAGGAAACGCCTAATTCGTTCTATCCGGACCAGTACAACCATCCGGCCAATCCTGCCGCTCATTACAATACGACCGGGCCTGAGATATGGCAGGATACTCAAGGCAAGATCACGCATTTTGTCTCGAGCATCGGCACCGGCGGCACTATCAGCGGTACAGGCCGTTACCTAAAGGAGATGAATCCGAAGATACAGGTCATCGGAGCTGATCCTTATGGTTCGATCTTTAAGACTTACAAGGAATCAGGCCATGTTCCCGAAGCAACTCCATATTTGGTCGAGGGGATCGGGCAGGCATTGCCGACCGGCAACGCTGATCTTGCGATCATCGACGAGATCATCAATATAACGGACCGCGAATCATTTGACCTGGCGAGGCAGCTTGGGCGCCGCGAAGGAATATTCTGCGGCGGTTCGACCGGCACGATCTTCGCCGGAGCATTAAAGGTCGCCAAGGAACTCGACGAAAATGCGGTTGTCGTATTTATCGTATGCGACACGGGTGAACATTACCTTTCAAAATTCCATTCGGATGAATGGATGAAGGAAAAGCTGCTGCTTGAGCCGCAACGCATCTCTGCGAGCCTGATCATGGAGACAAAAGACGGAGCGGCCCCGGGCGATCTGATTTTTGTTGAGCCGAACGACTCCGTCGCTGTTGCTCTTGAAAAGATGAAAGAAAGCTCGGTAACTCAGCTTCCGGTGCTGGATGAACACCGCTCCGTCGGCAGCTTGCGTGAAAGCCGCGTATTGACAAAGCTGCTTCAGGACCGCGACCTGCTCGAATCTCCGGTCTCGGCCGTTATGGATGAAACTTTTCCCGTGCTCGATGCCGATACTAATTTGGCCGAAATAAAAAAGAAACTGCAAAAGGCCCCTGCGGTTTTGATCGAAGACTTTAAGCGAATTACCGGCATCATTACTCGTTCAGATGTGCTCGAACTTCAGAAATAGTTGCCTATAAGTGATTCGCAGGCCTCTGTAGCGGGCGGCAAAAACGGAAAACGTCACTGCATCGAAATTTTTGGTTGATTTTTTCGATGATTCGCAATAGGCTTTTTCCGATCCCCAATTTTGAATGCAGTCGAGATTCATGCTGCGTTGTTAAAGTAAATTCGATTCGTCAATGGAGTGAAAATTCTATGAGCGAAAAACTAAATATCGCCGGTGACGCGGGAGTCGGAGCTGCCCCGGCTAGCTTGCCCGATGATGAGATCCCGCTGGATGAACACACGACCGAACCAAATGCCCCGTCGAGGCCTCCACAGGCCTCCCAGCCGCCTGACGGCAAGTGGCAGATGCCAAAGCCTAAGTTTCAGCAATCGAGCGGCTACCTGCCGCAGGGTTATTTGAAAGATGTCCAGCAGGCGACAGAATCCGACGCTTCCTCTCAGGGGCCGGAGAACCCGGACCTTGACCAGGAACCCGTCGCCGCAAGGGCGGCCGAGCCGCCGGCCATTGAGCCGCAGCCGGAACTGGCTGACCAATTTATTCAGGACGAACCCGTGACCGAGGCACAGAAACCGTCACAAAAGGCCGGTTCCGGGCCAACGGCATTGATGTTCGTTCTTGGAATATTGGGAATGATGATCTTCGTCGCATTGTTCATCGCCGCAGTCTGGTATTTTTATTTCTCGGGGCGCTCGATAGGCCCGTTCAATTGATCGTTTCGTCTCCGCACCCAAAGAACGGCGAACGAACGTTAGCTTGGGGCCATTTCGGGCCATCAGCTATCGCGCTGTGAACTCTCACCTTGATCTTTCCGGCCCTATGATGAATTGATTAACGTCAGAATGCGGCGGAGCACCGGCGGCAGCAAAACTATCGGATGCGGCACGTCTGTTATCTGCTGGGTGTTGGGCATGTTTGTACAGATCGGAATGCATCAGCAGCAGTTCAACGGCGTGGAAGACCGTGAGTTTTGCTCCTATTATTGATATTCATGCCCAATATGCGGCTAAAATTCGACGGCGGCGAGATCATCCCAAACAAGGGTGTGACGACACTCGGGCGCACGCCCGACAATGACATTTCGTTTCCAAACGATTCAAATGTTTCGCGCCACCATGCCGAGATCGAACTCCGCGGCAATGAATATTGCCTGATCGACCTTTCTAGCAGCAACGGCACGGCAGTGAACGGTGCGAAAGTCGCCGGCGAAACCTATTTGAAGGCGGGCGACCGAATAATGCTTGGCGGCACAAGCGAGCTGATCTTTGATGAATATCAAGAAGCTGCCGCCGAACCCGCGGAAAATCCTGCTCCCGTCGATGACATTCCGGTCAACCTGCCTCCGGTCGGGTCGGCAGTACAGCAGCTCCCGAGCGTGGCGGCCTCGCCGGCAAGCGGAGGATCTAAGACAATGCTGATCATCGCGGGCGGGGCCGTACTTCTTGCGGTTGTGGTCGTTGGCGTCGCCGGAACTATCTATTACAAAAAATCGACTTCTGCCTGTGGTGCGACCGCAAGGATCAAAAGCCCGGAAAAATATGACACCGTGACAAATCCGACGGATATCGAATTGGAAACCGCAAATTTCGGGTGTGTAAAAAAGGTCATGTTCACCCTGGACGGGAAAGAATTCGTACAAGCTGACGAAGATCCATACTCGGTGAAGCTCGACCCAAAAGACCATCCTGATGAATCCGACGGCGAATTGCACAACCTCGGTGTCGTACTTATCGATAGTAAGGGCCAGCGGCTTCCGCAACCGGACCAGATCCCGCTGATCCTGGAGACGCGACGGGCAGCAAGGGAAGTGGTCGAAACGGACACTAAAACTGAACAACCGGCGGGGCCCGAGGGGCCGCCGGTTTCCCCCACTGGTAAAGTGGTCACCTTAATAGATATACGTGACAAGACATTGAGGTTCTCAAAGCCTTTCCCGGGAGCTCGCGCGGTGCCGAACAAAGAATTTTTGGTTGACGTGCAGAAAAGGACGTCCGACTTTGCGAAAGCCGGTTATTACCAACAAGCAGCGGCACACAAAGACCGGATAAATCTTGCGTTTGTTCGTGATAAAGGGCTGCCGCCATCTTTTGGTTTCATCTTTGCAATGAGCCGCAGTGGCTATGATCCAAAAAAACAGGGTGACGGCGAAGGAATGTGGCGGATAAGCCAGGCGCTGGTTGCGACACAGAAATTTGGCGGTGACTGCACCGAATCTCTATCTGACCCGAACCAGGGATGTGCAGCGAATGCGGCCGCCGCATATTTGAAGGAACTTTACTTTACAGCCTGCGGCGAAGACTTTATGTGCGCGGCGGCCGCCTTCGGTAAGACTATCCAGGATGCCGCAGCGTGGAAAGCAGGCTTGGCAAACAATAGCGGCGGGTTGTGGAATTCTTTAAGGCCGGGACCGGAAAGGGACCAGTTGGTCAGTTTCATTGCCGCGGGCGTTGTGGCGGAAAATCCCAAAAGCTTCGGCCTTGACCGCGATCAGCCGATCTCGAGCCTATATCCTTAGGCCGGTAATCGCGGATGGGGGCGTAATCCGCCGCATTTTGTTGGATCTGACGCTCTCTGCCGTTAAAGTTGAAGTATGCTCCAGATTAGTCTTATCTATCCGACACCTGACGGCTCGAAAGAAATTTTGATCGAGGCCGATAAGACTACATTTGGCCGCGGGAGCGAAGCTGTACACCGATTTGCAGACGACGGCCTGTCCCGTCTGCATGCGGCAATATACCGTGAGGGTGATAGGGTCTGGGTCGCTGATGAAAACTCATCCAACGGCACATTCGTAAACGGCCAGCCTGTTACGGGCGGCGGAACGCCGCTCAAGAACGGGGACAATGTCAGGATTGGCCACCATACTGACCTCAAAGTAAGGATCGTCGAACTATCATCGCCGGTGACGCCGCCGCCAATGGCGGCATCACACTCGCCATCAGCGTCTCAACCATCGTTACCGTCAGGAATAGGCCTGCTTCCGGTAGCGCTCATCGCATGTGCTCTGTTCATAGTAACGCTGTCCGCGATCTTTATCGGCTACACAATACTCGCAAGTACGGGCGGCGATCAAAACCGGGCAAGCGTTGATTCTGACGAAATAGACGATGAAGGCCCGACAATAACAAATACAAAGTCTGACGTTCCGCCAAAAACTGACGACAAGCCTGGTACAGCCGCGTCTGCGATCCCGTCACAAACCGGCGATCTTCCGCCAATGGCGTCACCGGCCGCCACGCCGGTAAATGACATACTAAAAGGCAGGAAATATTACGAGCTATCTGACGCGGAGAAACGACAGTATCTAAGCGAACGGGCAATGAAGGTTGCTCAGATCATCGGTAACAATAGCCCTCAACAGATCCCGCCTGTTGCCCTCGACAAGATCAAGTCGTTCACTGAAGGGTATGTTTCTCGACGCAACGCAAAAGGGCGTGATGGCTGCCCTTCGCGAAACCCGTGGGGCGACAGCCTTCAGGCAACTTTTGAACGGGCGAGCAGGAATGCTCCATTTATTAATAAGGCCTTTCGGGCAAAAGACATTGATGCGCGAATAGGCCTTTACCTGGCGATGATAGAATCAGAGCATTGCGTTTGCCTGCAGAGCCCGACACGGCCGCTTGGCCTGTTCCAGTTCACTTATGCGACTGCAAAGGCACATTTTGAAAATAGCGAAGCCTTGCGACGGGATGCGACCGATAAAGATCCGGACATAAGGTGTCAGCCGGAACCGGCCGCCCGTGCCGCAGCATCGTACATGAAGGTCCTGACCGCACGCTTTGGCACCGACCCGTCGAGCGTACCGCTCGCGATCGGCAGCTACAATAGCGGTGAAGGCGGACTAAGCTCTAACCTAGTCAAAGCACTTGAATCAAACACCGGACTTCCGCGAGACTTTTGGACCCTGATCGAGAATGGCGAGAAGCTGTCCAAACAGTTTCAGGCGGAGAATTTCAAATATGTCCCTAAGTTCTTTGCGGCCGCGATAATTGGTGAAAATCCGCAGGATTTCGGGCTGGCTCTTCAGCCGATCTCCACTTATGACAAGTAAAGTAAACGATTGAAAGGCCGGGAAAGTATTTTTGATGACGCGATTATGGCTGAAATTCAGGGATGAGAATGGCACTGAAAACCGTGTCGAGATAGATCGTTCCCGGTTTACGATCGGGCGGCATTCGGCATGCGACCTGACGATCACCGACAGCCGCCTTTCACGCGAGCATCTAAGCATCGAACGCGACGGTGACAGGTTTATCGCGGCCGACCTCGGATCAAGCAACGGCACAACCCTCGATCGGCAAAAACTTTCTTCACCGGCGGAACTGGCAGACCGGCATATTCTGGACCTTGGCGGCGGCATTGAATTGACCGTCGAGATTTTGGCCGATGAACTCTCCGCGAATGGCGGCCCGTTGAACGGCCCGGCTGGGACCGGGCCTAACAGCCCTTTCGACGCGGAAATTGCCCCGCTGCCTGCCCAGCCGCCCGCGACCGCTGCTGCCGGCTCGACCGACGGCGGCGGAATCCCGACGAGCTTCTTTTTTATTGCTCCGCTGCTGGCGTTATTCGTCCTCGCTACGGTGGTTGGGGTAATTGTCCTCTTCGGCAGTGATAAAAAAGCCGTACAGAATTCTGATGATTCGGAGTACGCATCAGCCGAAGATGAAACTTCGACAAGCGAAGACGGCGATAAGGACCCAATAATAGAGCCGGTCAAATCGACGCGGCCGGCGGCAGAAATGACGCCGGCAATCGGCACTTCATCGGATAGTTCGACACCGCCGCCAACAGACATAGAGAACCCCGCCAACGCACAACTAACAGAGGCCGGAAAGGTCCAGCAAACCGGCGCCGCGTTTATTAGGCAAATGGCCCAGAATGACCCAAGTGCGTTTCTCACCACCGATCAGGCCGATCAGGTCTCGGCAAAGATCAAGCAATTTCGCGGGTCTTCCGCCATCGGCGACAATATCAATTCGGCAAAACGAAGCGCGGCCCAGATCGTCGAGGTTGCAAAGCAGAAAAACCTCAAACCGCAGTTTCTGGCCATAGCCGCGATTACAAAGCTTGGCAATTCGCGTGGAGATGTGGTCCAGTCAGCTCGGGCCGTTGCCGAGATATACGACAAACTAAGTGTTCAATTGGGCGGCAGCACCTTTGACGACGCCCTTTTGATGGTTGCGGCATACGAACAAGGCGTTGCCGGAGAAACAATGAAAATGCGCGATCTGGTGGTCAATCTTGCCGGAAAAGAGAACGCACCGAATTCGCGGGAAGTGAGGACCGTATGGTATCTGAAAAAGCAGGGCAAGCTGTCCGCTCCAGATTATGAGCGGGTCCTTGATTTTTTGGCTATCGGCACAATTGCGCAAAATCCAAAGGAATTTGGCGTCAATGCAATGGCCCTGACGCTTTAATACTTTGGGAGAAACGAAGAAATGGAATCGGGAGAAATGCTGCATGGCGACCTAAAGCTGGATATCGGCGGCGAGCACTATGAGCTGAATTTGACCATTCCGGCCACGCCGGTCAAGCCGCGGCGGATGCTGCCTGTCTTCCAGAATCTAACTAACGAGATAGTAGCCCGCGGCATTCAGCGGTCGAACGAGGCAGGTAAGCCTATCTCATGCAAAGCGGCCTGCGGCGCATGCTGCAGACAACCTCTGCTTCTCTCGGAAGCCGAGGTTTTCAATCTCGCGGAGCTTGTCGAGGCGATGCCGGCCGAGAGGCGGCAGATCATCAAAGAACGTTTCCGGGAAGGAAGGGAGCACTTCGAAAAACTAGACTGGTTCAACCGATTTGACGCTATGTCCGATCGGGCCAAGGCCGGCCCGAACGACGCTCTTGCTCGCGAATTTGTCGCGCTGCTATCCGAATACATTGCTCAAAAGATCGCCTGTCCATTTCTGGAAGCTGAGTCTTGCTCGATCTATGAGGACCGGCCGTTGATCTGCCGCGAATACCTTGTCACATCGCCATCGGAAAACTGTTCGGCCCCGCGGCCGGAAAACACGGAAAAGTTGCCGATCAGCGGAAATGCGTCAAAAGCCTTTGCATCGCTGGTCAAGACCTCAAATTCGGATCGGCCTTCTTCGCTGCTTCTAATTCGGCTGCTTGAGTTTGCCGGTACTTATACAGATAGATCCGTCGAAAGGATAGGCCCTGCCTGGGCCGATGATTTCTTCAGGATTTTGACCAACCGGAAGGATCCGGGCCTGCCGCAAAGTGATGTTATTGCAGCTGCATGAGATACGCCTATGATTCATTGGGCCTGATCGGCCCCAGATCACCGGCCGTGGGCGTAGTTCTGAATTTCCGGCCAGGCCTTTTGATCTCGGCTGTTTACTATTTTGGCTAGTTCGTTTTACTATCGTAGGTCTAGCCTTTTCGTTATGAGCAAATACCGCAAAATAGTTTGGAATGAAGGGATGCTGCTGACCCCGCATCATTTTCAGCAATCCGATAACTTTCACGAAGAATTGCTGAACTCGCGGGTGCGGTCGCTGATGCAGCACGAATACGGCGTCATCGACATTCAGGTCAACACCGAGGCCGTAGCCAATGGCAATTTCCAGTTAACTAACTGCCGAGCGGTTATGCCGGATGGCCTTTTGGTAAACGTGCCGGACGCTGAGGCGGTGCCGGACCTGCGTCCGGTCGGTGCTCATTTCAAGGTTGAGGCCGAAAAATTAGGCGTCCATCTTGCCATACCGGCCAGAAAAATGGGCGAGGCCAATTTCCAGTCAAGCGGTGCCGCAAGCAACGGGAACGTTCGCTTTCTGCAGGAAGGGGCGATGGTCAAGGATGAGACAAGCGGCACGAACGAACAGCCGATCGCATATGCGAAAAGCAACCTCCGTCTGATCTTTGACGACGAATTGAGAGATGGGTTTACAACGATAAAGATCGCGGAACTGGAACGAACGCCGACTGGCCAGTTAAAGATCTCGGACGAGTACATACCTCCGATCTTGAAGATCACCGCATCTGTTTGGCTCGCAAACATGGTCCGCCAGCTTGTCGAGATACTAATTACCAAAAGCGGCAGCCTCGGTGAACAACGCCGTTCGAATAACGCCTCACTGGCTGACTTTACAACATCTGAAACGGCCGTTTTTTGGCTGCTCAACACAATAAATTCGTCTATCCCGACGATGACCCACTTTTTCCATTCTTCGGTCGTACATCCTGAAAAGCTCTATCTTGAAATGGCGGCTCTGGTGGGCAAACTGATGACGTTCTCGCTGCAGGATCACCCTAAGGACATAGTTAAATACGACCACGGCGACCTTTATTTCACGTTCTATAGCCTTTCGACTCAGTTAAAAGACCTGCTCGAGACGGTTATCCCGAGCCGCTGCGTTCCGATCCCGTTGGAAAAGACCCGCGACACGCTTTATGTCGGCCGTATTGAGGACGAACGCCTATTGAAGGAAGCCGAATTTTATCTTGCCGTTCGTGCTCAAATGCCCGAGGCGAAACTTATGGAAGGCGTTCCGCGTGTTGTAAAGATAGCATCGCGCGACGTGATCGATTCGGTAATCGGCTCGGCTTTGCCGGGAGTGGTCCTGACCCTCGCCAGCCCGCCGCCGGCCCCGATACCGACACGCGTCGGGTTCAAATATTTCAAGCTTGATACTATCGGGCCTTACTGGAATGGAATTAACGGGTCAAAGGTCGTTTCTGTATATGTGCCGAACGACATCCCGGATGAAAAATTGGAAATGTATGCGGTAAAGCCTTAGTGTTTGTTTACACAACTAATTTGATGCCGAATTACCCAAGTTACGATCAAAAACCGTATCTGTAAATGAACAAGGTACTTTTCCGGACACTAAATTATAATGCACTTAAACATGCCTTGACCAAAAAATACGAGCAGTTGTCATCCTTGTCTTAGTTGGCCGCCTTGAGCCTCAGAACGAACACCTAGGCGGAATTAGGCTGAAAATCGAAGGGCCCGTCTTTTATCCGCGGTAAACGGCCTTAGCTTTAAGGAACGGTGAAATGAGCGAAACAGCCTCGAAAAACGATCTAATTACTTTTGCAGGGCCGATCTTTGATCTGATCCTTAGATTAAAGGCGGGCATTGTGGCTCCGTCGAACGACCTGCGGCCAAAGATCGCAGGGATGTTGGAGGATTTCGAGAAACGAGCCGAGCGTTACAGGTTCAACCACAAGATCGTCCAGGTATCGAAATTCGCCCTCGCGTCATTCGTGGATGAAACGGTCTTGACCAACAATTTCCCGCTAAAGAACGAATGGGAAAAGAACCCGCTGCAGCTGGAATATTTCGGCGAACAGCTTGCCGGAAATAAGTTTTTCGATAAGCTCGACGCGATGTTAAAGCAGATAGATGTGACCGTTGACGCGGTCGAGATCTACTACTTTTGCATGTTGCTTGGGTTCAAAGGCAGATATGCGATCTATGAACAAGATAAACTTCTTTCGATAATGCAGGCCACGGCAAATGCGTTGGTAAAAGCAGGAAAGATAAAACCTGTCGAGCTTTCGCCGCACTGGCTGGCTAACGATCAACCGCCGCCGCCTGAACGCGGCGGGATGCCGACATGGGCAAAGATCGGAGCCGGAGCTCTGCTCGGCTTAGCTTTTATTGTTTATCTGGGAATGTTCGTTCTTTCCAATTCGTTTACTCAGGAAGTATTGAAAAAGCTGGGTATTTAGCCGCATAAAAGCAGTAATTATGAGCTGGCACGCAAATCAACTGAAGTATGCATTGGGCCTCGGCGGAATAATGTCGTTTTATGGAGCGGTGTCGCTGATCGTAATGCTGATGCCCTCCGATGCATTCGGCGGCCGCAAATATCAGGTAGTAACGATCGGACTCGTGCTGCTAACCTTGCCGTTTGCGCTTATCATAATGTTCGTCGCGTCCCGGCGTGCGAAAAAGAAGGCTGCCAAAGAAGCGGAAGCGGCCCAGGCCCCGGCCGATGGCGCGGCCGCTCCAACCGCTTCACAGCCGCAAGCGGCTCCCGTCGGCAACTTTGCAAATCTCACCAGTTCGGCCGAAGAGGCCGTCCAGTTCCTGAAAACGTCCAATTTGGGCAGTTCGGGCCGTGACGCGGTTTACTCGCTTCCCTGGTATCTGGTCGCGGGTGCTCCCCGAGCGGGAAAAAGCTCGCTCGTCCTTAGCTCAAACCTTAATTTTCAAACGCTGCCAAGCCAGCGGCAATCGGAGCAAAAATTCCTTAGTCCGACCGGCAGCATTGACTGGAGCATAACAAGCGACGCGGTATTCGTGGACACCGCCGGCCACTATCAGACAGAGGGCGAAGATTCGGAAGAATGGGCTTCATTGCCTGAAACACATAAGAAATATCGCGCCAATCGCCCGGTTGACGGGTTTCTGATGGTCGTGGACA
>Ga0138256_10001585_pt1 | contig 24531 bp, 18 predicted proteins | sample KNB2016incub_MG_FD_105486 | JGI IMG/M metagenome (GOLD analysis project Ga0138256, IMG submission 105486) | Active sludge microbial communities from wastewater in Klosterneuburg, Austria - KNB2014incub_MG | ecosystem: Engineered > WWTP > Activated sludge > Unclassified | place: Austria...
GTATTATCTGAAAAACCATATACCAATTGACAGAAAGGAGTTCTTAACTGCGTTAAAAGTTTTACCATCTAATATCATAAGGATAAGAAATTATTACTGTCTTATTAATAGAGAAGACTTAATCGAAAGGCGTCTTGTTCATGAAAAAATAAGCAAAAAAAAGTACAAGGTTGCGAAGAAAGCAGCTCTAGCACTTTCGTTTATTCCAACTGTTTGCTTCATAGGCATTAGCGGAAGTTTAGCTGCAAAGAATGCCTCTGTGGAGGACGATATAGACTTTTTTATCATTACCAAGAAGCATGCATTATGGGTTACAAGGTTATATTGTCTTATAATTCTTCAGATCATGGGTTTAAGAAGATCTAAATTTTCTCAACTTGCGATAGATAAGGTATGTTTGAATATGATTATTGATGAGCAAAGACTAACATTGCCAATATCACGACATGATGTCTATACGGCGCATGAAATAGCACAGCTCAAGCCGCTTTTTGAAAGAAACAATACTTTTCAAAAGTTTATTATTGCTAATAACTGGACTCGCAAATTTATGCCACATTTTCTCGGTAATAGATTTGAGATAAGTAACTTCAGGCAAAACTTAGAGAGATTTCTGATATGGCGTGCAATGTGCTGGATTGGAGCTGTACTTATATCTTCGTCAATATTTGAAAAAATAGCTAGAAAATCTCAATTGTGGTATATACAAAAAAATAAAACAAATGAGACAGTTTCTTTATCGCTTCTTGCGTTTCACCCGCAAGATTACAGGTTGAAGGTTCTTGCAGAATATAATTCGTTGTTAAAACAGTATGAATGCAGGTACTCTATATCTGATAGTAAAAGGGAGTTTTCAGTTGTGCCACCAGTTTTTAATATTAAAAAAAGTATAAAAGCGAGAAGCAGATTATCTCTTTTGACTTAGCTTTTAGCAAAGTGGATTTGTATTTTTTGCCTCAAGTTTTAACCATATATGCTTGTATTTGCAAAAATGCTTTGATACTATGGAAATATGATGCAGCTTGCGAAATTAATTTTAGTGGTTTGTGCAGTATTTATTTTTTCCCGTCTAGGAAATGTTTATGCGCAAATTACTCCATCTCCAGCGCTTGACCCTGGATGTATTCAGACCGACATTGGGTGTGTTGTATCGGGGGATCCGCTTTCTTTTGCTGCTCAGTATTATAAATATGGGTTAGGTATAATCGGTGGATTTGCGGTGCTAATGATTATATTCGGCAGTTATCAAATACTTATTTCAAGAGGTAACCCAAAAGCGCTTAATGATGGAAAAACTATAATTGGTTATGCAATTAGTGGTTTATTACTGGCTATATTCGGGTTTCTCTTTGTTGAAGTAGTCGCCAAAGATATATTAAAAATTCCCGGTTTTACTTAAAGAGTATTTTTATGAAAAAGATCCTGCCTAACATTTTAAATATTGGACTTTGTGTGGTTATATTTTTTAGTTGTGCTGGATTAGTTTTTGCGGATGATATTCCATTTCCCCCTCCTGAGGTTCCATATACTGAAGACCCAGAGGTGAATTTTGTCGGTAAGACCGCTGCGCGCGCAGTACAATTTCTTAATTGGACTTTACAAAATTACGAATGGGCATGTTATGTAAACCCAGGAGAGACTACTGACGCAACACCTACGAGAAAGTGCGATAACGGAAATAACCCCCTTATAGGTTTTTGGATTACAATTCGAAATATTATATACGCTTTTTTTGCGCTTATTATATTAATTACAGCGTTTGTTCTCATGGCGACAAGAGGTAAAAGTCTTACCTTGAAGCGTTTTTTGCCACGCTTTGTAGCTGTAATACTACTTGTAACTTTGTCCTATGCGTTAATTCAGTTTATATATACGACAGTTGATTTAATCCAGGGCTTCTTTTTAACAAAAGCTCCTCCTGCAGGTGGAGGTCCACGCGAATTAATAAGCGCAGTTGATTTGCTTTATGTAGGATGGGATTATGAATATTTTAGGGGTCTTAGGAAGGTGCACCCATTCTTCGATGAATCAGTTTTCGTAAATCTTCTACTTGCACGGCTTACGGCTGTTACTTATTACGCAATGACTGGAGTCCTTATCATTCGGAAAATTATTTTGTGGTTTTTTATCGTTTTATCTCCCGTTTTCCCGGTTCTATTGCTTTACTATCCTGTTCGTAATACAGCAAAAATTTGGATAGGAGAGTTTTTCCGATGGTTACTCTATGCTCCATTATTTGCAATTTTTCTCTCTGGTTTGGTGTCTATTTGGAAATCACCAAGGCTTCCGCTTATTTTTGATTTTTCGAGCGTTAATACGAAGCTAACTTACCCTACTGCTACTAATGTTCTGCTTGGTGGTCCGGGGCAGGTTGTAACTGCTACAAATAATATTAATACCCCTGATACGTTTGCGTTATATGTAGTTGCGCTTATCATGCTTTGGGTGGTAATACTTCTTCCGTTTATCCTTTTGCAAATATTTCTTGATTATTTAAACAGTTTTTCTTTCGAAGAAAGCCCTTCAATGCAAAAACTAATAAATACAAGTTATTTATTACTAAATAAGGCACCACCTTCTCCTGTCCCGTTGCCACCTCCAGCCTCTTCTGGAATGGCCAAGCTGTTTCCGTTTGCGAAATTCTCAACTGCTACCACTATTCCAGTTACACAAGAAGGTCCAATTGGAGATGCTATGCAATTGCCAAGGGCTGCATCTGTCGGTGACGCAAAGCAAATTCCCTTAGCACAGCCTATTGCATTTGTGCAGTCACAGGCTCAATCTCAGCTACTTACTGCAGCCAATCTTTCTCTTCCTACTATTCGAGATATCGCTTCTTTCGAAAAAGAGATTATTTCCAATCGTGAATCTAATAATGTATCAAAAACAATTGAGGCATTGCGGCAGCTTGGTAATCCTACCACTATTCAAAATGAAATTGAGAGAGATAGGTTTGTCCAATTAAAGGATCGTTTAATCAAGGAAAGTGCCTCAGGCAACACTGTGGCAAGCTCAATACTTTCGGCAGTTAATGTCGCTACTAATATTTCAAACATTTCAAATCAAAACACCAGTCAGATTAAAAATTTGAAGAAAACCTTAACGAATATTACAAATCCACAAGCAGTTGCCGCAGGGGTTGATCGTGAAAGAATGACAATGCTTCATGACAGCTTAGTTAAAGAAACTGAGAGAGGGAGTTCTTTGGCAACTTCCATTCTTAAAGCCAAAGAAAATACGACTGTTAGGGAGTTGCAGAATATTAAAGATCAGCTAGTCAGAGAAAGTGTCATGGGTAACAATATTTCGACTTCGGTTCTTGCAACTTCATTTACAAAAGAACATGAGTCTGTATTAAAGAATGTCTTAACGCAGGTTTCTAATCCTGGATTAGTTGTGGGAGTGGATAAAGAACGTATATCTGAACTTCATGATAGTTTAATGAAAGAAAGTGAGAAAGGTAATACATTGGCTACATCTATACTTTCTACTCGAGAAACTACCACCTCAAGCGAGATTCATGATTTGAAAGAAAAACTTATCGAAGCAACTCTTCAAGGCAATCAAAATGCGTCATCAATTCTTTCTACAGCTATTACACGAATTGATGCAGCTAGTACCCAAAAGATTATGCAACAGCTTGCTAATCCAAATAGTATTACGAGTACCATAACAAAAGAGAAATTTGAAAAGATGAAGGATAAACTAGTACAGGCTCAGGCACAAGGAAATCAATTTGCTACATCGATGCTTTCTAAAATGGATGCAGTCTCAAAGGAAGAATCTAGTAATCAAGCAGGAGTAGACACAAAAGAAATGGAGACTGTAAAAGCACAGCTTCTGGATGCGAAGACGAAAGGCGAACCATTAGCTGACGACATGCTAGGTCTTTTTACGACAGAAGGTTCTATCTCAGAAGGAATTACTACTCCTACTGCAAATAGAATTCAATCTGTGAGTCTTGAGGATTATGAGGCTGTCCGGAAAATGTGGCAGGAAAACTATTCGGGAATGGATGTTCCAGAAGGTATTACTGATAGAAAAGCATGGATTAGTAGCGAGATAAGTGACGTTGATAATATTCTTGCATTATTAACATCAGGCGATACAGAGAAGATGCAGGAAGGTATGCAGCAGGTGGGTAATGTTTTACCTTTCCTTCTCCTTGGAGGATTCAGTCAAGAAGAGATAGTTTCCTATTTGAAAGCGAAAAAAGAAGCAGGAAAAGCAGTAATAGAAGAAATTGGAAAAGACGATGATACGCTAGTCTCAGTTGAAACACATACTACAACTAAAGCTAGCCTGTCACAGGCAGCAAGCATTGAAGATTCTATTGAAGATACGTCTCCTATCGGTACAGTGAATATTTCTTCTCCAAATGTGAATAGTAATGCAGACCTGCTTACATTAACGAATCTTTCTGTACCTACAATTAGAGACCTAGTAGTTTATGAGACATCGATGCAGAATGGGGATGCAAGTATAAATAATAAAGCTACGGATACATTGTCAATCCTGCAGAAAATAGCACACCCTGATTCTTTAGAAGACGCAGCTGAAAAAGAGAAAGTTTCAGCCATAAAACAAAACCTTACAGAATTAAGTGACAAAGGAGATGTGCATGCAAAGATTATTTTATCAGCTATTAAGCAATCCCCATTGACAATGAATGGTGATCTGAAGAATCCAATAGCTATATTCCATCAGTATTTATTAGAGTTATCGCATCCGCAGGATTATCCGGCAGTAAATGATAATGAAAATATCCGTAATATTTCCGAAATGCTTTCATCTGAAGTAAAAAAACAAAATATTTTAGCAGATAAAATATTGATGGTGACTATTGATACGCCACGGAATCATATACAAGACCTGAAAACTGAAATACGTAGTGAAGCAGGAGCTGGAAACCCATTAGCAAAATCGGTATGGGATTCTGCGCCTAAAGAATCCACAATTTCGTCGCAAGCAAATGGGGAAAACAGTATTAGCTTGCCAGAAGCTAACCCGCTTCAGTCAGTTAGTGTTGCAGATTATGAAACAGTTCGCGAAATGTGGGAAGAGTTTTATAAAAAATCAAATCCTCCCATAAATACAATGAATAAAAGAGAGTGGTTAATTAAAGAAAGTGACACTATCCGTTCGACCCTGATGCTATTATCGTCACACGATGCCGAAAAAGTTCAGGATGGACTAAGTCAAGTTTTACATCTCCTACCGTTCGTTATTTTAGGAGGATTTAGTCTTAACGAGATTACTTCGTATTTGGATGCAAAATTGCATGCTGCAGGTTCTACACTACAATATCTAAATGAGCCTGATTCAGAAAAAGTTCTCGTTGATAGTGAGCGGAAATCAGAAAATACAGCTACACAGGAGCTAAGTATTCCTACAGTGGATGCTGATAATTCGGTGAATAAAAATTAAGCTATTGACGATTTAATGAAAAATAGACACAATAGAATAATGATCAACATCTAGTTAGTAATTTTTAATGGATGCTGATCTTAGAAGTTAAATATTTAAAGATATGTTTGGAAATCTTTTTAATCAAAAAAAACAATCAGATCAGGGTGAGCCCTATCAGCCTATGCCTGTAGGTGGAATCCAATCTGTAAATACTCCCCAAGATCCCCATATTTCACAGCAGAATTCTGAAGTGGGGCAAGTACCAGTCGGTAAAGTAAATACCCAAGGTTCGAAGATTAATCCTTCACTTCGTCAAAATCTATCGGCACTTTCGCATTTGGATCAACGATCGACTCAGGTTTTGCAGCATTCACAAGAGGAAGCTAAGAGAATAAAACAACAATTAATAGAGCCCGATCAGCTATTGATAGGTCTTTTATACGATGCCGATGTATTTAAAATTCTTGAAGAGTTTTCAGTAGATCCTGCTAAATTAACTAAAGAAGTTCAGAGTAAAGAAGTAGTCGGGGTTTTTACTGGTCAACCAACGCTAAGCGATAAGTCTAAACAAGTTTTTGAGCAGGCATATCGAGATGCCAAATCTAGAGACTCAGCATTTATTACCCCAGAAGATATTTTATTGGCATTATTTAACGATACATTAACTACTTCTGCTCAGTTAAAACAACAAGGCGTGAATAAAGAAGAAGTAGAAAATAAGCTTTCTAAAAACCATGGTTTTTCTTATGGAAAAAAATCGGTATTGGATAGATATGGTATAGATCTTACGCAGCAAGCAAGGGAAGGGAAGCTAGATCCGATTGCCGGACGTGAAAAAGAAATCGATAGATTAGTACATATACTTCTCCGTAGAACGAAAAATAATCCCATTATTATTGGAGAAGCAGGTGTCGGAAAAACCGCTATCATTGAAGGATTAGCTGAAGAGATAGTTACTGGTAAAGCTCCGAAGGATCTTTCAAACAAGCGCATAATTCAGCTTGATCTTTCATCTATCGTAGCTGGAGCATCGCATAGAGGTGAATTTGAAGAGAGACTGCGGAGTGTTATTCAAGAGGCGATGGCATCCAGTGGGCAAATCGTCCTGTTTATTGACGAGATTCACATTCTTATGGGAGCTGGAGGAGATGGGGATGCGATGAATGCTTCGAATATCATTAAACCACATTTGGCGAGAGGTCAATTGCAGATTATCGGTGCCACAACTACGAGCGAATATAGAAAAAATTTTGAGAAAGATAAAGCATTAGAAAGACGTTTTCAGCCAGTTATCGCAGAGGAACCTAGCGAAGAGGCTGCTATCGAAATGTTAAAAGTATTGCGACCGAAGTATGAGAAATTCCATAATGTTACCATCAGCGATAAGACAATCGAAGCAGCAGTTAAATTATCGAAAAAATATATTGGCGAGCGATATTTACCAGATAAAGCGGTAGATCTTCTCGATGAAGCATCTGCTTGGGTAAAGTTAGGACGATCAGAAACTTTTTTACCAAGAATTGATGGAGGAAAGTCAGACGCTAAAGAACTGGTTCAAGTAATTAAAACAAATCCTTCAGATTCACAATTTTCTCCTTCTGAAAACACTAAAGAAGATGTAAAAAAAGTATCTCAAACTGATTCGTCGCAGGAATCTATTGCTGCAGGTGCTCTACCAGATGGAAGTTCTAACTTAGCGGGTTCAATTGTAACACCATGAATGATACAAATCCATTAAATAACAATATACCTAATCAGCAATCATTTGTTAATCCATCTGTAAATGTGATGCCTTCAGAAAACGCACAGGCTGCGCCTGCGAATGATGTTGCTGGGCAGCAGGTAGCTTCTACCAATATAAATACACCTCAGACGAATAATTCACCAGAACAAATTGTGCCTTCTTCAACCCCTAATACCGTAAAAAAACAAAATGAAGTAGAAGATGGCTCAGGTGGAAATGCTGTTGTAAAGAGAGATATCGAAAATGTGGTGGCGAGTTGGACTGGTATACCAATCTCAAAATTGACAGAAGATGAAAGTGCGAAGTTGCTGGAGCTAGAGAAGAGAGTTCATAAACGATTAATTGATCAAGAAGAAGCAGTCGTAAAGGTATCAGAAGCTGTAAGGCGAGGACGTATAGGACTTGCTAGTGGGCAAAGGCCAATAGCCTCATTTATATTTCTAGGTCCTTCGGGTACTGGAAAAACCGAACTTGCGAAAACACTTGCTGAAATACTTTTCGGACGAGATGATTCGATGATTCGTCTCGACATGTCTGAATACATGGAAAAGCATGAAGTTGCAAAGTTGATAGGTGCTCCTCCTGGATATGTTGGCTATGAAGAAGGAGGGCAATTGACTGAGGCCGTACGTGCTAAGCCATATTCTATTGTTTTACTTGACGAAGTCGAGAAGGCTCATCCCGATGTGTTTAATATTTTACTCCAGCTTCTTGAAGATGGGCGCTTGACAGATAATAAAGGCAATACTATTTCTTTTAAAAACACTATTATTATCTGTACCTCGAATATCGGTAGCGCTTTAATAACTGAAAAATTAAAAGACAGTGATACAAAAACACAAAAAACTACAACGGAGTATACAAAGGAATTCAATGAACTCTCAAGTGTAATTAATAACGAGTTAAGGAAATTCTTCCGTCCAGAATTACTTAATAGATTTGATGACATTGTAATCTTTAAGCCACTTAGGCGTGAGGATATGGTAGGTATAGCTAAGTTAGGAATTGAAAAAACTGCAAAGCTTTTAATAGAGCAGGGATATACTATGTCTATTACAGATCGTGCCTTAAGCAAGTTAGCTCGTGAGGGGTATGACCCTATGTATGGCGCGAGACCTCTTAGGCGGTTGATCCAAAACTCTATAGAAAATCCTATTGCACTTGAGATTATTGGAAAGAAGTTTATACCTGGGGATACAATTGCTATTGATTATAAGGGTGATACAAACGTGTTTTCATTTTCGAAAAGTGAAAGAAGTGCTGATGTAGCTGTAGGAGGAAGTGTTGCCACTAATCTTTCTGGAGCATCAGAAATTCCTGTTGGTTCTGCGAGCAATATTCAAGCTGGACAAACCTCTACATTAATTGATTCTACTCAAGGTCAAACCATACAAACGCCCACAATGTATTATGGACAACAAATACCACAGCCTAATTCACTGGATGGAGTAGCTCAGGCTCCGACTATTAGCCCCGTTGCGAATTTTGATCCATTAAGCGTGTTGGGTTCTGAGAATCAGTCTTCAGAGCCAGCTATCTCAGGCATTGCACCGGTGTATCAACCCCCCCCACCGAGTGCAGGTGCCTTCGTAAGTGGTGGTGCTGATACGATTGTTAATACTAACAATTTTCAACAAGGTGCAGCAAATGTTAATTTTTCGCAGGACGTGCTCGCTGAAGGTCAATTAACTAGCTCAGGACTTGAAGTACTAAACGAAGAGCTATAGATAATCCTCTTTATCCCTATGAGGGTATTAATAAACTGGTTTATAAGTTCGATGGCTGTTTTTATAGCTGCATATATTCTTCGTGGTGTACATATTGATTCATTTATTACCGCTTTTATAGTAGTTTTTGTTTTAGGAATCCTAAATACATTTGTAAAGCCTATTCTATTTATTTTGACACTTCCTATTACTGTGTTAACTTTTGGCTTATTTGCGCTATTTTTAAATGTGATAACCATTCTTTTGACAGATTATTTGATTGTTGGATTTATAGTAGATAGTTTTTGGTGGGCTGTGTTGTTTGGATTAGTTTTATCATTCATCTCCTCATTATTTAATCGAATATTAAAAGATTAAAAACATAATAATTACATTGCTTAATTATTTAGTTGTAAAGATTTTTTATTTTTGTTTTAAATATTCAAGATACATCGGAATTAAATTCTGCTTTCATTTGAAAACTGCCTCAGGTAGTGTTATTATGATACTGTTTGTTGAATTAAACCCTGCCTATGTTGTTTAAGAAGCGTTCACGTAGAAGACGATCAAAGTTAGTGTTGAAAAAAGGTACAATTTATACTATTTTCGCTGTTTTTTTGTTTTGCATCAGTGGTTTATCTCTTATTTCATTTGTAAGCAGTGGCCCCACACCAGAACGCGTGCTTCGTTTACTTATAGATAATTTTGGTGCCACCGCTTTTTTTGCGTCCTTGGTCCCGCTTTTTTTGGGATTTTTTTGCCTCCGGATTAAAAAATTATATCTTTCAAGACCTAATGTTGCAGTCGGTTATTTACTAGGCTTTCTTTCGCTTGCTGGGCTCACAAAAAGCGGTGTGGTCGGAATGGGAATTTTTATGCTTTTAAGTGATGCTTTAGGAAGACTACTTGCAGATTTAATTTTAATAGGAGGAGTCCTTATTGGTAATGTAGTATTTTTTGACACGTCTATAGACGAAATAGTTCAAGCATTGCAAAAAATTGCATCCACAGTCCAGCGGTTAATCCCCTTAAAGACGTTATCTGCTATGAAAAACAATGCGAAGTTACCTACTGTTTTAGATAGAAGTAAACCTATCACAATAAAAGGAGGACAAAAAGATCAACTTTCAAGTGCTTCCATGTCTGCTGTATCTCAAAATCCCCTCCCTTTAAAGAAAAACGATATTTTATCTGAGAAACTTGTTACCAATATGCTAGATAATACTTCTCCTGGTATTTGGGAGTATCCTTCGCTCTCATTGCTATCAGAAGATCCTGGGAAAAAAGCTGAAAGAGGAGATATTAATAAGATAGCATCTGTTATAGAGAAAACTCTTCAAAGCTTTGGAGTGGAAGCCCGTGTTGCTGAAGTAAATCTCGGCCCTGCTGTTACACAATATGCATTAGAAATAGCCTTAGGAACTAAAGTATCTAAGATTACATCTCTTGTAAATGATCTTGCGCTTGCAACTGAAGCTCCGACTGGACAAATAAGAATTGAAGCTCCTATTCCTGGAAGAAATTTAGTGGGTATAGAAATACCGAATCGGTCACTCGAAGTAGTGCCACTAAAAGCTTTATTAAGTGCTCAAAATATGCAAAAAAGTAAGTCTAAGCTTACTGTTTCACTGGGACTTGATGTATCAGGTGCTCCAATCGTTACAGATATTTCAAAAATGCCTCATGTTCTTGTAGCAGGAACAACCAGTTCCGGAAAATCTGTGCTTATTAATTCTTTCATTGCATCACTTCTTTTTAGAGCATCTCCTCAAGAAGTAAAACTTATACTTGTGGATCCGAAGAGAGTAGAGTTTACATCGTATAATGGTATTCCACATCTTTTGACACCTGTCATAGTAGAACCAGATAAGATCTTATCTGCCCTTAAATGGTCGATGCAGGAGATGGATAGGCGTTATAAACTTTTTGCTGAGCGGGGCGTACGGAATATAGAAGGATATAACGAATTGTCAGGTTTTCAAGCTTTACCTTATATAGTAATTGTTATTGATGAGCTTGCAGACCTTATGATGTTTGCACCTGTCGAGGTAGAAGATGCAGTAGCTAGGCTTGCACAAATGGCAAGAGCTACAGGAATTCACTTAGTTATTGCTACACAAAGACCTTCAGTTAACGTAATTACTGGTTTAATTAAAGCAAATATTCCAGCTAGAATCGCATTTAATGTTTCCTCTATGATTGATTCTCGCGTAATTTTAGATACTCCAGGAGCTGAGAAGCTATTAGGACGAGGGGACATGTTATATATCCCCCCAGATCAAGCTAAGCCTACCCGTATACAAGGAGCATTTGTATCAGAAAAAGAAATAAAACGCCTGGTCGATTTTCTAAAGTCGAAGCAAGTCTCTATTGAGTATACTGAAGAAATATTAAATCAACCTATAGGCGCTAGAGCAAGAGGGGGAACTTCTGGTACGAGTACCGACTCTGCAGGGCGAGATCCTATGTTCGAAGAAGTAGTAAGATTAGTATGTCAATTCGATACAGCATCAGCATCATTTTTACAGCGTAAAATGTCTGTAGGGTACTCTCGTGCCGCGAGGATATTGGATCAATTGGAGGAGATTGGAATTGTAGGTCCTGCTGAGGGATCCAAGCCGCGAGAGGTATTAGTAAGAAATGCAGATGAGTTTCTGACGAATATGAATTCTGCATAGTAGCAGCAGTATTAGGTACAAAGGTGCAAGGTTCATAGGTTCAAGCGAATAAAATTATAGCTTGTACCTTTACATCTAATACCTAATACGCTTTAAGTATGATAAAACTTGGCCAAAAATTGCGAGATATTCGAATTCAAAGAGGACTAACCCTCGATGATGTTACGCGGGCTTTAAAAATACGCCCTGCATTTATTAGTGCGATTGAACGTGGTGAATATCATAAGTTGCCAGCAAGCGCGTATGCGCGGGGATTTATCGCTAATTATGCAGAATATCTTGGAATCTCGCGAAGAGAAGCTCTAGCTCTCTACAGGCGGGAATTCGACGAGGTAAAAGCATATACAGTATTACCTGATCGATTTGCATCACCTGTGGATATTGTATTGCCGCGCTTGAAGATACAGCATACAACTCTGATAGTTATTTTTATTTTTTTTACCTTTTTAGCGTATTTAGGTTATACCTATAAAGACGCGTTTATAAACCCTCCGCTTTACATAGATAAGCTTGATGCCTTATCAGAAAATTCAGGCACCGTTACAATACGCGGTAAATCAAATCCATATGCAGTAGTAAATATTAACAAAGCGCCAGTATATGTAGATAGTGACGGCGCATTCTCAAAAACTATTTCGGTTTTTCCGGGTATTAATCAGATTACTATTACAGCTGTGAATCGATTTGGCAAATCCACCACGATAGAGAAAGTGGTTGATTCTAAAAACTAATTCTTACTTATTTCATTCTTGACACAGTTATAATTATTAAGGTATTCTGATATATAGTTGAGTTGTGCATTGCAATGTCAGTTGGTGTTAATTACTACTTGCACCTCTGAACCTTGTAGCTGAGAAGCATTTCATTATGATCGACACTGTCCAATTAATACTTCTACTTGTTATTGTCGTTTTGACAGTTCTACTCGTGGTGTTGGGGATCCAGGTTTTTTATATTCTAAAAGATCTTCGAAATACTCTTTCAAAGGCAAATCGTGTTTTAGATAATGCAGGAAGTATTAGTGAAAACGTTTCAGTTCCTATAGCTACTTTTTCTACATTAGTTTCAGGTTTAAAAGCGGGATCCATCCTCACTGTCGCTAGATTAGTACGTACTTTTTTAAGTAAAGATGATGATGAAGATAGAAGACAGAGATAGATTCTATCTTTTTTACCTCACATAAGTAGCTTCGCCTATATGATTAATCACAATGATGAAAATGTAAAAAGTAGTGGATTTATAGTTGGTTTTATTCTTGGCGTGGCAGCGGCTTTGTTATTAAACAGTAAAAAGGGAAGAAAAATATTAAAACTTCTAATGGATCAGGGAATTGAAAGGCTTGGTAATTGGGAAGACGTCATAAAAGATGTCATAGAAGCAGATGATGATATTATCGAAGGTGATGATTTTGTTACTACCTCCACAGTGGATGCAAAAAAAGAAATTAATCCAGACATTAAAGAGATGCCACAAGTGCCAAATATGCCACTGTCTTCGCCAAATGAAAATAACAAAACTGCCTTGATGGTTAAAAAAGCTACACGTAGATTCTTCCGCGGTATTAAAAAGAAAAGCTGATCTTCCAGTTTTATATATAAAACAAATAGTGTGTTTATTATTTTATGTATGTGAATAAGCCCATATTAGTATTTGATTTCGATGGTACAATTGCCGATACTTTCCAGTTAGTTATTGAGATTTTTAATAAATATGCTACTTTGTACGGTTATCCTAAGCTTGATGCTAAGACAATATTTATCTTACGGAATAAATCAGCCAAAGATGTAATAAGATATTTAAAAATTCCTATTTTGAAATTACCCTTTTTTATGAAAAAGGCAATGCGGGATATAAAAAGTAACGTTAAGGATATTCCGTCAATTGCAGGCATAAAACATGAGTTAATTCAATTAAAAAAAGATGGATATTCCATAAACATCCTCACATCAAATAAAGAAGAAAATGTTAAAGAATTTTTAAAAATACAAGCCTATCCTCATTTTGATCATATTTATACGGGTAGAAGTATTTTTGGTAAAAGTAAACTAATGAATCAATTTATTAATGAAACTAAGTTAGACCGAAGCAATATTTTATATATAGGTGATGAGGTAAGAGATATTGAAGCAGCAAAAAAAATTAAACTAAAAATAGTGAGTGTTACATGGGGATTTAATTCTAAAGAAATCTTGGAACAAAATAAACCAGATTATATTATCTCAAAACCTTCAGAGCTTAGAAAAATTCTTGACGCAATTTAAAGTCCAAATTTACGAATGTTGGCGTTTTGTTCGTCTAGGGTTTGTGAGTAACGATTTATTCCATCTTTATCAGTAAAGTAAAAAAAGTAATCACTTGAAGCGGGATTTGCTGCTGCTGTAAGTGAAGCAAGTCCTGGATTAGAAATAGGTGTAGGCGGTAAGCCGGCATTAGTATAAGTATTATATGGTGAATCGATAGTTAAGTCGTTTCTGGTTAAGCTTCTTTTCCACCAGTTATTTGAATATTTATCAAAACCGAGGGCATACTGAACAGTTGCATCGATGTCGAGCTTCATCCCGATGTTTAGTCGGTTATATATAACACTAGCGACCAGTGGGCGATCTTCGTTATGACGCGCTTCTCGTTCTATCATAGATGCAATAATAACGATTTCTTCTTTAGAAAATTTGATTGATGGGGAAATTGTTTCATATTTTCTCTCAAAATTTTCGCGCATTACACGGATTATACTTTCATTGGAAACTCCATTCTCAAAATTATATGTGTCTGGAAATAGATAGCCATTATGTTCTATAAGTGATTGAGAAAGGGTATCTTTGTTTAGGGAGGAGATATTTTTCGAAATGATATCAGCTATTTCTTCTGCCCGTTTTCCTTCGGGCAAAGTTACACGTATATCTGTTGTGCTTCGGGTTAATTTCTTAGCAATACTGATCGTATTCATGTTGGGTGAAAGTTCAAACTTGCCAGCCTGTATTGAATTATCAATTCCGAGTATTTTTACCGCAAATATAAATGTATAGGAGTCTCGAATTAGTCCTGAAGTTTTAAGATTTGTTGCAATATCACGTAGGCTTGCCCCTTTTTCTATTGTGAAATTTTGGAAATTCGTTGAATTTCGATTGACTGCCTGAATTCCTTTAAACCACCAGAGTATACATATGGTTAAGATTATTATTAGTCCAAAAATATAAAAATACCTATAATTCCGTTTGTTTCTTTTTCGCATGAATATCAATCATACTCAAGAATTGGGAAGCTTGCAAGTGAGTCTTTCGCCTCTTTTAGGTGATGAGAGCTAGTAGTATATAGAGTGAACAGTGTATCTCCTTTTTCAGTTTTTTCGCCAATTTTTTTTGATAAATAAATGCCAGCTTTTTTGTCATTCGGGCACCCTAAAATTTTTGCTATTATTGATATATTTTTGCTGTTGATATGTTGAATAGTTTCTTTTCTGATAGCATATTCTTCATGTTTTTTTTCTCCTGGATGCAGATTATGACTAGTTACAGCAGGATTACCTCCTTGTGCATGGATGATTTCCTGCATTTTTTTGTGGGCTAGTTTTGATTTTAGGAGACTTAGTACATATTTGTCTGGTGTTCCATATTCTTTAAGTACTTTATCTTTTTTTTCAGAATCATCTTCTAGGCAAAGATCGATCAATTCGGAGGCAAGTGCTAAGGAGCGCTGTTCTAGATCCATCGGTCGATCGGGGGTTTGCTCCAACACTTTTAAGACTTCTTTTGCTTCAAGTAAAGGTCCTACACCTCGCCCAGCAGGTTCAAGAGTTTTATGTATTCGAATTCTTATTTTTACTCCAAAGCGTTTTGCTAGCATTTCAAATTTTTCTTTCAGGACGTGCGCATCATTTTCGTTATGAACTTTTACATGCTTACCATAAGGGAGATCAATAACTACGTGAGTCGAGCCGAAAGCAATTTTTTTGGCCATAATTGAAACGAGAATTTTGTCAAAGCTTTCAAACATTAAAGGTTCCTCAACTTTAATCAATACATCATCAGCTGGTGCGATATCTACTCCTCCTCCCCACACTATGCAGGCATTAGCTTTTTTGACTATTTGATAAATTTTCTCTTTTGAAAATGTTACGGGTGCTAATACTTCCATATCATCCGCAGTACCACCGGGCGTTGTGATAGCTCGTGATGAGTTTTTTGGGATAGTAAAGCCTGCTGCAGCGATTATAGGCACTACGATCATTGTAGTCCGTGTGCCAGGTACTCCACCTATAGAATGCTTATCAGCAATAATACCTGAAAAGGTAAGTCTATCGCCTGTTTCAACCATTGCTTTAGTTAAAAAGTACAATTCTTCATCTGAAAATCCCTTAGAATACCCTGAAGCCGCAAAATATGTAGTGAGGACATCGCCTAGTCTTTTATGGGCGATTTCGTCCATAATTGAAAAAATTTCTTTATAATTTAGACTTTTTCCTAATAGTTTTTTTTGAATTGCATCAAGGGCTTCTGCTTTTTCATCCATTATTCTATGCCTCCTGTTTTTATCATATTTATAGTCTGTTTTATTATGGTTTTTATTAAGTTAATTATAAAATATAATGTGCTGTTTATGCTTCGATAGATATACGGCCAGATTTGTTTTAAAAACTTAATCACCCTGTTTGGTTCTTTTTGATACATATTATAATTGTATATTACTCACTAGCAGTTTTATAGTGCTATTTGGTTATAAATGTCATTGATGGAATCGAGATTATATATTCCATAAGTATCATAAGTTTGGGAGATTTGCTTTGGCGATTATGATGCGCATTGTGCTTTTATGATTGGAGTTTTGCTTTTACAAGAAGTCTTTTCCAGGTAGTGCCTGGTGGCGTACAGGTAAGTAGTGTCAAATAGCTTCCATTATTATCTTGGGTGAATATAGACATATCTTCAGGAGTTGTAACGCGAATTGATTCAACTATATAGACATACTCCTTTGTATTAACTGTCGCTACTATCTGGTCACCAGTTTTAAGAGTATGAACCGTTCCAAAAATTGTTTTATAATCATGTGGATTAAACCATGTAGGTATCGTAGAATGACCAAAGATAACAGAATTTCCTGTTTCAGGTGGAATACTAGTTCCTGGATAAAGAATAAGGTGTTTTGAAAGATCAGTATCAATTGTAGATACATTCGCATAGTTAATTCTGAGCTTTGGTATAGAGATATTGAAAGTAGTGATAACTGCTGGATCATTTTTAAGTTCAAATGCAGGCTTGAAGTGAGGGAACCAATTCATAGCATCAGAATAATCAATGCTTAATGAATCCACAGCCGAAGAAAAAAGTGAATGCATATTGCTTTTTGATAAGACTGCGGTCTTAGGTATAGGTGTTTCAAGATCATTTGATGCGAACACTGGCTCGAAATAAAATTTCCATGAAATAAAAGGATAGAGAATATAGAGCAAGCAGAGTAATCCAGTAATAGAAATAGTAAGTCCTGCATAGCGTATTATAGTCCTGATTAAGAAAGGATCACGCTTTTTATATAAGTGACTCATATTTATAGTCTAATCAATTAATCAGATAAAGTCATCTATCTGATTAATTTATCAAGGCATACATGGTTAATTGAAGAATTAAGGAGTTGTATCAACAATTATATTAATATTCTTGCTTAAACGCGGCATCATTTGTGGAAAAAATGGTAGATTCGGAGATAAAGTAACTGTAGCATCGTTTATTTGATCAGATACATTTTTTGCATAAACTTTGACCTCTGAGAAGGATTTACTTGTAAGGTCTTTTTTCATATTTTCAATATCAATTTTCGGAAGAAGGCCTGCGTTTATAGCAGCAATTCCTGTAAGTTCGCTGTCATTTGAGTCTTTTAAACCGCTTAATTTAGTATTGATATTGTCTTTAGACAATTCTTCTTTTGTATACCGCTCTTTAATACTTTCTTCAGCGAATTTAGAAAGATCGTTTTTATTATATGCAATCGATTTGAAGCTTACGGTTCCTGTCAGTTTGACATTTTTTGCTTCTTTATCAACTGCGTTATCAAGTGTTTTTTTGGTTAAATCTACTTTAACAAAGCCAGATAGTAGTTCTTCGTCAATTCCAAGCTTTTTTTGTAGTTCTTCTTTTGCTTTTGATTCAAGACTTTTCGGTAATTCATTCTCCAACTTATCTACATCCTTTTGTGTAACAACGGTGACTTTCTTTTTTGATCCACCTGATAGCGCTGCCTCGTTTTTTGCAGCAACCACATCAGTGCCTGTTATGCTAAATTTAGAGCTTGATGGTAAGTTGTATTCTGCACCGATCTTGAGTGCAGTAATGGATACTTGTGCTGTCCCTGATTTAATACCTGTAAATATATCCCCTGAGGCGGACGCGATGCTGACCTCTTTATCCATTAAATACACTAAACCTTTTTCTGAACTTACTTCGGTCCCTTCTTTATATGTTTTTTTAGCAGTATCACTGTTGTAGATTGTTATTGTTCCTTTAGCTTTATCGCCTACCTCTTTTTCCCCAGTTGCCGGAGTTTCGCTCGATCCATCTAAAGATGCTGTTATTTCTTTTGCCGCTATTATGTTTTGAGTGAAATTATTATCGGATTTTGTGGAAAATGTTATTCTTTGAGTTTCTTCTACCTCTTTTGGTGAGACTATCAAGGTAACTGTTGCTTTTACTTGGAAAAAGTACAGAACAAGAATTACTATAAGAAGTAGAATGAGAATTGGTGGTAAAAATAGTATTTTTTTGCTTTTTGGTAGAGACCTGTGGGATATGTGACTTAATTTATTTACGAAAGGAGCAATAAATGAAGATAAAGATTTCTTTTCCTTTACTTCATATTTTTCTTCCATGACAAAGTCTCCGCCGGTTTTGTGTTTAACTTCAGAGGGATTGTTTGGGGGTATTGTATTCGCTTCTGTCATGCTTGATGCAGGAGAAGTAACAGGAGGAGGAGAAATGTTTGCAATATCTTTATCGACTACAAATCCAAACGTGCTTACATCCGTCATTTCAGAATCAGTATTTGATAAATTGGCTTCAAGCGCATTTTCTTCTAGAACCTTTTCTTCTTTATGTACCCTTCGACTGTGTTTGTTTTCGATATTTTGAATATCTGTCTGCTGTGTGTCTTCAAGTAGTCCCGTAAAGCTGAAGCCTAATTGAGTTGCTGCTCCTGCAACAATTGCTTTTCCATCAAACTCGTGGGGAAGTATGGATATTTGAGGAATTTGAAGGAATGGTAGACTTTTGCTCCAGCTGTGTGCTATGAATTGTTGAGTTAGCTCATCTTTCTCTGAATCTGTATCTTGATTTATAGAATGAAAAAGAATAATCCTAGAAGGTAATATTTCTACGTGCTCAAATTCTTTTAAGGCTTCATCAACTGCATGCATAGGGGATGTTGTTATGTCTTTAATTTTTGTTTCTATTAATTTTCCGGCTTTAAATAAGCTTACAGTTACGCCAAATTTTCCAACTTCAGTAAGAAGCGCTGTAATGGGTGCGCCTTCTTCTTGTTTAATAAGATGGGCAATCGCTTCTGATAATACAATAAAACCGATTGGTTCTAGGCTCAATTCAGAACAAATATGTTTTAATTTAGTAAGATAATCTTTCTTTATCTTTTTTTCTTCGACCCAATCATCCTTCACTCCAAAAACAGTATTTTTCAGTTCAAAATCAGCAGGGAGTCTAGATTCGACATGACTTATTACTTTATCTAAGTGTGTTACGAGTTCAGCAAGAGGGATCTTTTCAAGGGCTTCGGGCATGAAATCTTCATGTCTAGAGACAATACTTATTTTTTCAGATCTTTGTTCAAAGATTAGTGCTGATATTTTTTCGTCGCGTAAAACAAGAGCGAGAAAATATTCAGCTTTCGACTGTTTTTTAAAAAATGGAAGTTTTAAAGGCAGATTCATAAATTAAAAACGAAAAGTGAAAAATATTTAAAATCTGATAACTTTGAATATTGTACTTTGAACTTTTAATTACCAACTATAGCATACAACCTCTTTTGGCTTTTGCCAAGATTTTCCTGTTTGATGATTTTAAAATTTATTAATAAGCCCGTTTTTTTTACATGCGGCCCCCCACAAAATTCAATAGAATAAGCGTCCTTAGGATTTCTAGAGGTATCACCTATAAAATATATTTTTGATATATCTGCATATGTGTCTACGAATAAACCTATGGCTCCTAACTCTTTAGCTTTCTGGGTTGGGATCATTTCGAAATGTACTGGTAAATCGTTTGCTATTTTTTCATTAACGATGTTTTCTATTCTATTTATTTCTTCATCTGTTAATTTTTGCTCGTAATTAAAGTCGAAGCGGATTCGTTCGGTTGTAATATTTGAGCCAGTTTGAAAAACGTGGATACCTAAGACATCTCTTAACGCTTGATGCAGTAGATGTGTTGCTGTATGACCCATGAGTGTTTTTTTTTGATGATCTGCCAGCCCGCCACGGAATTTTCCTACAGATGCACTGCGGGAGGACTCTTTATGTTGCTTGAGTTGAACTTGAAATTTATCATCATTTAATACTTTATCTTTTTCTTTAGCAATTTCTTTCAAAAGCTCAAACGGAAAACCGTATGATTGATAAAGATCAAAAGCTCGATCATCTAGAGTGTTTAAGTTTTTTTCCACCTCCTTCAATCCTCTATCTAGAGTTCTTGCAAACTTTTGTATTTCGTCTGCGATCACGTCTTGTATGAGTGTTTTTTGTGTATGGGTATGTATCCTGTCTTCGATTTTTTCCTCAATTCGAAAAACTTCATTTGTTAATGATCTGAAAAAATCCGCATGAAGTTGTCCACCTGTAAGCTGATGCATTTTAACTGCAGCACGTCTGAGGAGGCGACGAAGGATGTAGCCATGTTCTTTGTTTGAAGGTATTACGTCATCAATAATTAAATACACAGCTGCTTTTATATGATCAGCTATAACTCTCATGTGCGACTGATTAATAGCATCTTTATATGATTTTCCTGTTTGCTCTTCAAGAGTTTTTATAATTGGTAAATAAAGATCAGTAGTGAAGACATCTGGTGTATCGTGTGTTGCGGCCGACATACGTTCTAAACCGCCGCCAAAATCTATGTTGTTTTTAGGCAGAGCCTGAAAGCTTCCGTCTTTCGCTTTAATATATTGCATAAAAACTGAATTGCCAATCTCCATATATCTTCCACATTCACAGTTCGGGTGGCATTTTTTACCGTATTTTGAATCATGTTGGACTGCAGAGAATTCATAAAAGACTTCAGTAGATGGGCCACCTGGCTCGCCTATAGGCATTTTTGATGGAACACCAGCGCGAGACCACCAATTACTTTTATCGGAATAGTAATAAATGCGTTCATTTGGGTTAAGGCCTTCTGATTTAAGAACATCATTCCAGATATTTACTGCTTCTTCATCTTTCGGAATATCATCAATTCCTTCAAATACTGTAATATATAGTTTTTCTTTTGGAAGTTCGAGCTCGCGGGTCAAGAATTCCCAAAGCCAGGGGATTTCTTCTTTTTTAAAGTAGTCACCCATTGACCAGTTGCCAAGCATCCGAAAAAAAGTAGTGTGCCTATTATCTCCAACTTCTTCTATGTCTTGTGTTCTAATCGCGTTTTGTACATTAACCAATCTGGTTCCTTGTGGATGAATTTCTCCTAAAAGATAAGGAACTAGAGGTTGCATGCCGGAGCTTGTGAATAAAGTTGTCGGATCATTTTGCAGAACTAATGGAGAATTAGGGATCTGTATATGTCCTCGGTCTTTAAAAAAATTAATATATTTATTAACTATATCTGCAGATGAAATCATAAATTAATTATAGCAGATTATTAGCCTCATGTTTGCTATAATACACATTAATGGAATATAAAGTTTTTTTGGAAGAAGTCCTCATAAGATCATCAGAGATTGCTTTGACTTTTTTTGGTAAAGTTTCAGGAGTAGTAAAAAAAGAAGACAATAATCAAGTTCTGACAGATGCTGACATCGCTATAGGTAAATATATAGTTGATAGTATAAGACAAGAGTTTTCAAAACATAATATTATTGATGAAGAAGCTGGAGTAGTAAATAATTCTTCCGAATATACATGGGTTGTAGATCCTATCGACGGAACTAGCAATTTTGCTAATGGACTTCCAATGTATGGAATAATGATTGGCTTACTTCAAGGTGATAATCCGATTGTTGGTGGAATTGCATTGCCAAGTTTTTCAGAAATATATTATGCAGAAAAAGATAAAGGTACATCACTGGGTGATATTAAGACATCAGTAAGCAGCGAGACAAATTTATTATCAACATTAGTTGCGTATGGAATCGATGGACATCAAGAAGACCCCTCTTTGACGAGAGATGAAGTAAAGTTATTCGGAGAGATAGTTTTGAATATCAGAAATTTGAGATCAAGCAATAGCGCATTTGATTCAGTTATGGTTGCACAAGGAAAGTATGGTGCTTCTCTAAATAAAACGAGTAAAATTTGGGACAATGTTGCACAGCAAATAATCATTGAAGAAGCAGGCGGTGTATATACTGACTTTTTTGGTAATCCTATGGATTATCAGAATCCATTAAGTCGAGTAAATGAGAATTACACTTGGTGCTTTGGTGCACCAAAGCTTCATAAAGAACTGCAAGAGATTATTCACAAATAAGCCTATTTAACCTGGACGTAATGATCTCTGTAGGGTACAATTATCACCATGAACTCACGGAATATTCGAAATTTCGCTATTATCGCACATATTGATCACGGGAAATCGACATTATCTGATAGATTATTGGAAATAACGAAAACAATTTCTAAAGATAAAATGCAGGAGCAGTTTCTAGATCAGAATCCAATCAGTCGAGAACGTGGGATTACTATAAAGCTTGCTCCAGTACGTATGAATTATGTTTTGGATAATGAACATTATCTCCTGAATTTGATAGACACTCCTGGTCATGTAGATTTTTCATATGAAGTGTCGCGAACTCTTGCTGCTTGTGAAGGCGCAGTATTATTGGTAGACGCGACACAGGGTATTCAAGCCCAAACAGTTGCTCATTATCATGCAGCAAAGAAAGAAGGTCTTAAAATGATTCCAGTCATAAATAAAATCGATTTACCAAATGCCCAAACAGAAGTAGTAAAAAAAGAATTAAGAGAATCGTTTGGATTCTTAGATGAAGAGATAATTTGCATATCGGCAAAGACAGGTGAAAATGTTGATGTATTATTAAAGCGTATTGTTCAAAATCTACCATCTCCGAAACCGCAGAAGTATACTACATTACGTTCACTTATTTTTGATGCAGTGTATGATGAGTATCGCGGTGTCGTTACTTATGTTCGAGTATTTGATGGTGAAGTGAAAACAGGAGACGAAGTAATTTTATTTCAGAATAATAAAATTTCTATAGTTACTGAAGTAGGATATTTTTCACCATATCTTACAAAAACAGATAAACTTTCTGCTGGAGAAATTGGGTATATAATTACTGGAATTAAAGATATTCGTCACGCACGTGTTGGAGACACTATAACAAACGTGAAGCCATTTGGAGATGAAGCTCAAACTATTGAGCCTTTATCTGGATATCATATTCCGAAATCCATGGTATTTTTTGGATTGTATCCTAAAGATCAAGATGATTTTCCGAAACTTCGTGATTCTTTAGGAAAGCTTGTATTAAATGATACAGCTCTTACCTACACAGAAGAATATTCCGCATATTTAGGAAGCGGATTTCGGGTCGGATTCCTTGGGTTACTTCATGCTGATATTGTAAAAGAACGATTGCTCCAGGAGTTTAGTCTGGAATTGCTTTTAACCATGCCTCAGGTTTTATATGAAAAGCGTGAAGATGGAACTCTTTTGGAACCATATATGATGCTATCTATTTATAGTCCGAAGGAATATGTCGGAGGAGTTATGTCTGTTTGTCAAAGGCATAAAGGTAATCTATTAGATATGCAATATCATGAGGCATATACCGTATTGGCATACGAAATGCCATACAGTATGTTCATACGGGGTCTTTCTGCAGATTTAAAATCAGTTACATCGGGATATGCCAGTATTGACTATGAATTAGCAGATTATAAACCTGCTTCCCTTGTTATGCTTCAAATACTTATTAATAGTAATCCAATTGATGTTTTATCAGAGTTGGTATATCGAGATGAAGCAATATATCTTGCGAGGATTAAAACAGAAAAATTAAAAGAGAGCCTTCCTCGTCAACAATTCCGACAAATAATCCAGGCTAGTGTCGATAATGCGATTGTCGCGCGTGAAGAGATATCTCCTTTTAGAAAAGATGTTTTGCAAAAAATGTCCGGAGGAGATAGGACGAGAAAAGATAAACTTCTAGAAGCACAGAAGAAAGGGAAAAAGAAAATGATTGCGACAGGAAAGATCCATTTACCCCAAGAGGCGCTATTCTCGATGATGGAGAAATAGGATTCGAATATTCCCTAATATGAATACTCCGAATAAGTTTGAGTATTATTCTCCCTCTTGTACTTTCTACCGAGAAAGTACCAAAGCTCGTGAACAATGAAAGTCGCGCTAAAATTATTCCATTCGCTAGTCGGGGAATTGTCCTCCCTTTTCCTCCATTCGCTACGCTCAAGAGGGATTTCCCCTGACAGCTCATTGCACAATTTTTTGACGCGCTTGTTCCATTTGTCCACATTTCTGTGAGCGTTGAACGCAGCAGCGGTTTTCTTTCATAGTTATGATAGAAAAAGACAGATGAGTGAGCGTATCAGGGGGAACCCTCGTACGCCCAAGGTGTATCGAGGAGGGGGTGTAATGACCCGATACGTGAACGAATATGTCCAGTTGACCGTTCACTAGCTCGCCAGTTTTGGCTACTTTTGCTGTCAAAAGTAGAAAGAAAAGCAAGTGAATAACGAACTAATTTAGTATTTCCAGATATTAGAATTATCTGGATCTAGAGGGCGAAGAAGAGGAGACCGCCA